>Ga0116117_1000175_pt1 | contig 19852 bp, 21 predicted proteins | sample June2015DPH_11_1_FD_89790 | JGI IMG/M metagenome (GOLD analysis project Ga0116117, IMG submission 89790) | Peatland microbial communities from SPRUCE experiment site at the Marcell Experimental Forest, Minnesota, USA - June2015DPH_11_10 | ecosystem: Environmental > Terrestrial > Soil > Wetlands... | reverse complement strand
TCCCCGCGTCCTTATTGAGCAAAACGCAGTTTCAGGCAAAATCGTCAATGTGCGCGAAAACGCACGCTTTTTACCGCTACGTGAGAAATGGCTTGTAAATCACGTGCGAATTTCGTCTGAAAACCGGCGTTTTCCCTCAAAAAAACGGGCATTTTGATGGCAAATGGCGACTTTTTTCAAAGCTCAAGCTTCAGCAAACCGATCGGAGATTCCATCCGCGACCAGGCTGCAAATCATTTGAAAGCGGTGGAGCAACAGTGGCTTGCCACAAGGGATATCAAGATGCGTTTGCCCAGTTCGAGCCGCCCCGGGTAACGGTCCCCGTGAGCCGTAGAGCGCCGGGCACTCAAACCAAAGCAGCTATGATTGTGACCAGCGCACAAAGACGCAGCGCAGACACATTCATGTCCCGCACCATCTTCATTTCGGCAGGCGAGGCCAGCGGCGAGCACTATGGTGCCCTCCTGATTGACGCGCTCAAAAAACGGCTCAACGCGGCCGGGCAAGCGGCCAACTTCGTCGGCATGGGCGGTTCGCGGATGGAGGCTGCTGGTCTCGAGTGTGTCGTCCGCTCCGAAGACATGGCCGTGATGGGCCTGACTGAGGTCGTTCTGCACCTGCCGCGCATCTACCGCGAATTTCGCAAACTAAAGAAGGCCGTACGCGACAAGCGGCCGGACGTAGCCGTGCTCATCGACTTCCCAGAAATTCATTTCCGGCTGGCCGAAGAGCTTCACCGCCTGGGAATTCCCGTCATCTTCTTCGTCAGTCCGCAGCTTTGGGCCTGGAAGAAGAAGCGCATCCAACTGGTGCGGAAGTACATTGACAAAATGCTTGTAATCTTTCCCTTTGAAGAGCCGTTCTATCGAGAGCGCGGCGTCCAGGCTGAGTTTGTCGGACATCCGCTAGCGGAACTGCCACTGCCTCCCATAAGCCGCGAAGAGTTTGCTGCCAAGAATCGCCTCGACCCGGCGAAGACCTGGATTGGGTTGCTTCCCGGCAGCCGCCCCAAAGAGATTCGCGACCATCTGCCGCAGATGTTGCAGGCGGCGCGAAAACTGCACGACGGCTTTGAGTTCATCGTGCCGCTTGCGCCGACGCTGAATGAGGCGCAGCGGGAGCAAGTGCAGCGGATCGCCGCAGAGCACGGCTCCGGCCTGAAACTCCGTCTGATCGATGATGCCCGCGCCAAAGGCGCAGTTGGCCCCACCGCAGGTGGCGCGCGCGCCACGCTCCTTCACGCCCGCGCTTCGATCGTCGCCAGCGGCACGGCTACGGTCGAAGCAGCGCTGATCGGCAATCCATTTGTCGTGGTCTACCATGTCTCGGCGCTGACCTATGCCATTGCCAAACGCGTGGTGACGGTACCCCACGTTGCCATGGCCAATCTGATAGCGGGCAAACGTGTGGTCCCCGAGCTGATCCAAAGCGATTTCACGGCAGAGAATATCGTCCGCGAGTTAGAACCTTTGCTACCGGACGGCCCTGAGCGCCAGTCCATGATGGAAGAACTTGCCAAGATTCGCGGCTTGTTGGGCAAGCAATCGGGCAGCGGCGGCGCGATAGACCGGGTGGCGGCAATTACGCTGGAGACTATCGGGCTAGTCAGCTAAGGTTTGTGGTCTGCCAGACTTTTCACGGAGAACCAAAGGCGATGGGGTACAGTGAGGCTCAGTCGACGGTGGAGCACCTGGCGTGGTGGGAGTGAGAAGAATGTCGATGGCTGCGATGCGCTCTGCTCTGCGTTCTCGAATGAGGATGCTCCTATGGGCTAGCGGCTCGGCCTGCGCTCTGCTGTTCGCACCGCTCTCCGCTCAGCAGCCCGCCATCAATGCCTACGTGATCGACGCCGAGCTGGATCCGCCCACGCACCACCTCGCGGCGACCGCTGTCGTCAGCTTTACCGCGCCCGAAAGCGCCGACCCAAAGACTTCTGATCCAGTCAACCTCGCCCTTGACCCAGCGCTCAAAATCACCAAAATCACAGACGAGACCGGCAAGCTGCTCACCAGCGAGCGAACGCCCGACGGGAGTATTCGCATCACTCCGGCCACGCCTCTTATCCAAGGCCAGGCAATGCATTGGACCTTCGAGTACGAGGGCATGATCACCGGCAACGAGGACGGCCCGGTTCAAGGTCAGAAGCTAGCCGCCATTCAGGAGCCGATCAGCTACCTGCTCTACGCAGCCCGTTGGTTTCCCGTGTCCGGTGACCTCTCTAGTTCCATGACCAACCGCTTCACCGCCCAGATGCACATCCGCGTACCGCAGGGGGTGCAGGTCTTTGCCAGTGGCAGCCTGGGCGCGCCAAAATCCGTCACCCTCGCCAATGGCAAGCCTGGCGACCAGTTCGACTTCAACTGGACCAAGCCCGGCCTTCCCGGCACGGTGATTGCGGGACGCTATGCGGAATCAGTCTCGGTCGGCGCTGGCAACGTGAAAGTCTATCTGGCGACGAATCACCAACAACTCTCTAACGACCTTGCGCAGACGGCGGCCAAGGAGTACGACTTCTTTACCGCCAGCTTTGGCCCGCCCGAGTCCAGCCATTTGAACGTCATCGAGTTGCCGGACGACACGCCGCCTTCCATCTGGGCGCCAGAGCTGGCAGCGATTCCCAGCTCGCACGTCGGCGACAAGAGTGGCGCTCGCCTGCTGGCTAACACCATCGCCCGTCAATGGTGGGGCTCACAGGTCAGCCCGAGCACCTTGAACGATGCCTGGATCACCAGCGGCATGGCCCGCTATGCCGAGCTAATGTACCTGGAAGAAGAAAACGGCAAGACTGCCATGCAATCAGCGATTCAAGACATTGCAGCCGCGGCGCTCGCCTATGACACCATCCCCCTGTCGAGTGTCGGCCGCTTGAGCCCCTTCTCGCATGAATTCCAATCCATGACCATGGAAAAAGGCGCCATGATCTTCCACATGCTGCGCTGGGAGTTAGGCGACAAGGCATTCTTGGCCACGCTCAAGACCGTGTTGAGCCAATACACCGACAATTCCATTCGCGCGACTGACCTCGAAAAGGTAGCCGAGACCGAGAGCCAGCAGCATTTGACCGCCTTCTTTGCGCAATGGGTGGATGGCACCGGCGCGCCGCAGTTTACCAACAAGTACGCCGTCTACCGCTTGGGCAACAACAAGGGCTTCCGGACCATGGGTGAGATTGACCAGGACCTCGATCTCTTCCGCATGCCGGTAGAATTGCGCATCGAGACCGACGGCAAAACGGAAACGAAAAGAATTGACGTGGTAGGCATGAACACCCAATTTGCCGTAGACACCTTCGGCCGTCCCCGCCGCATCAGCATCGATCCCGAAGACTGGGTGCTCAAATCCACCCCTGACTTGCAAGTGCACGTCGCCCTCCTCAGAGGTCAGCAACTCGTCGCAAAGGGCGACCTGACCGGCGCGCTGACCGAGTATCAGAAAGCTCTTGAGGCAAATTCGCAGAGTTCGCTGGTCTGCTTCCGCATCGGCGAAGTGCTCTATAAGCAGCGCAACTACCAGGCCAGTGTGAACTCTTACCGCGATGCGCTCAGAGGCGACGGCGAGCCTCGTTGGACTGAAGCATGGAGCCACATTGCGCTCGGCAAAATCTTCGACATCATGGGTCAGCGCGACCGTGCCGTGAACGAGTACCGGCTGGCGGCGCAGACCAACGACAACAGCCAGGGCGCGGTCAACGAAGCCCGGCTCTACCTCCAGAATCCATTCAAGCGGCCCGAAAAAGAATAAATAATACCTGCCACCCATAACTAGTTGACGCCGGTCAGTTTCATCTGCGCGGCCAGATTGGAATACCTCCAACTTATACCGCGAGTTAGTCGTCACAACAATGGCGCGCGGGTGCACACCGAGCAAGTTATCCTCGCGCATGATCCGAGCCACGCGCTTGTGGTTCACCGCCATGCCACGCGGCGCAGCTCGGCGTGTGCCCGCCATTAACCGTAGCGGCGCCGGTGTTCATGAACGATTTACTGAATGACTGCGCGCACTTCCATCTCTTCTTCGACCGGTTTCCGCTGCTCAAAGCTGCGATAAAAACCGGCCTGACTGACACCGCTCACGCGACACATCCGCTCGATACTCAAGCTGCCTTGCATCAGCATCAATTCGTGAATTTGTTCGTAGATGCTGTCTCGCCAAAGCTGCCTTTGCTCGGGCATCAAGCCGTGATTTTGTGCAAGGCACCTTTGAAAAGATCCGCTTCCAGGGTCATGTCGCCGAAAGCGCGCTTGAGTTGCGCGTTTTCGGTGTGGCACTCTCGTCTGTCTCAGCTTTGGAGTTCACTCCATTTGGGTACAGTAACTACAGCGCAGCATAGACGAGGTATTTCAAATCGATCGTTCTTTGCCGCCAGACTCTTACTGCTGCTCGCCAAGCTTCATGCGGTTGAAATCGACGCCGAACTCGGGCTGCTCGCGCGTTCCTTCGATGTGGATGGGAAGTTCGGTTCCCGCTCCGTCTTTCTTGAAGTAGCGATCGACGGGTGAGATCAGTAATCCCTTCCAGCCGCCGACAATTCTCGATACGGAAGCTTCCAGCTTCGCTTTGCCCACAAAATTGAGCGTGCCGCCCTCGACGCCATAGGCGCCCTTGAGTTCGATCTTCGCGCCTGGCACGGTGAATTCTAGTGCCGGCAGGGTGACCGTGCCGCTGGCCATCTGAAAGCTGCCTTGCATCTGCGACAGAATGCTCGCGGGATCAGTCGTCTTCACCTCATCGGGATGGCCCTGGCCGCGCAGGCTCAACTCCGCGATCCGTCCCTGCATTTTTGCGCTGTTAAACCGCACTTTGTCCAGCGCAAACCAGCCGTTCAGCTTGAGCCGCTCATGCACGGGCTCGGGCGCGGGGGGAATATGCAATGCAGTCTTTACTCGCACATCGCCCGTCATCAGGACCGTCTCTGAGTGGCTGGCCAAATGCAAAAAATCTTCGATCCGCGCTTTGTCCACATTGACCGCAAGAGCAATGTCGTGGCCAATGCTGTGCGGCGTTGTGTCGCCAGCCTCCGTCGACAGCACGCGCACGACCGCTCCCTGAGCGATAAAGTGCGAGTGCCCGAGCGTTGCATCCACAGGCTGGAGCCAGGTGTCGCCATTGGTGCCATCCACCTGTGCGTGGAAGCGCGTGGTTAGCTTCATCGCATGGCCAAAGTGCGTGAGGCGAAAATCCGGCGTCTGGGTTTGCCCGTCCACCGTCAGGTTGCGCAGAGTGCCTTCGAAGTGGCCGGTGGAGGAGAGAATTCCGGCAACCCCTTTGAAGCTCGCCAGATCCGCGTGGTCAAAGCGGTAGTCGCCGGTGAGCGGAGATTTGCCGGGATCAGCGGTCTGCCATGGTCCAAAGCTGCCGGTCGCATGAATCAGTCCCACGGGCCTTGGATTGGTCAAGTCGGCTTCATACTTCATTGCTCCGCCCGAAGCGATGTTAGTGAGTTTGAGATGCGCCACTGCAAACTGCAACGGCAGCTTGCCGGGCTTGCTGGTTTCCATTACTAGGTCAGCGCCGGTGCACTCGATGGAGTTCACATTAAAACTGACCAGAGCTGCCATGGCACTTTTGGGCTGGCTGGGCGTCTGGGAAGCAGGAGCCTGGGAAGCGTTTGGGCTGCGATGCTCAAAGTACGACTGCGGCGACAGATGGATGCTCAGCCCGATCAACTGCACCACCGAAACATGAATCGGCTGGCCTGGCCGGTAATGCAGGGGCGTATGAAAGCGAAACTCTGCGAGGCGAATCAGCGGCTCGCCCTGCCCTGCTGGAACACCCACGCCCGCTACCTGAGCTGGCGGCCAGATGCGCAGCCCTTTGCCCTCGGCCCAAAGCCCGTCAACCAGGGAGATGTGAAAGCTGTCGAGTTCGACGCGCGCCTGGAAGCGATTTTGAATGCCCTCGACGATGCGCGCGCGCAGGAACGGCTCTGTCCGGCGCAGGCCGATTTCGACGAGCCCAGCCGCCACGGCCAACGCCAGCAGCGACGCGCCCGTAGCCCACTTTACCCATCGCCGTCGCCAGAAAGGCTTTGGAAGTTCCGCCACGCCGCCTCCGGGCTGGCTCAATTGTCGCAAAACGGTCAATAAGCATTCCACCCTCTCTCTTGGATGCATTGCGCACAAACAGGAAGGTTTGCGATAATTCCCGCCGGAGGGAGCATGAAAAAAATACTGTTCGTAATTTTGATTCTTTCGTCCACTCTGGCCTGGGGGAAACCGAAGCCGGAAGAGTACACAGTCACCGTTCATGTTCAGTCTTCGGGATTGGCCTTAACATGCGACTATATCTTCGGCAGACAGGATTGCGAGTCAAGACAGCATCTTTATGTGGTCATTGATGGAAAGAAATACGAGATGATCAGCGGCGACTATCCATGGGTGGCGCTTGTTACGGGCGATTACAAAGCGAAACGGCTTCCTGACAACCCAGATGACAATGGTGGGAATCCTCCCAACAGCTACGAGTATCACCAGCGATATGAGTTTCTGTTTCCGGATGGGAAGACGCGCAAATACATCGTGGTTGGCGGGTCGGAATAAATCTGTCGATTTTCTGAAGTGATGCCCGATGCCGTAGACTTGCTAACACGGATGCAAGCGCAGATTGAAAACCTCGTAAAGTTGCAAGCGGTTGAGTTGGAACGGACGCGTGTCACTTTGGCTCTGCGCGCCCTGCCCACTGAAATGGCTGAGGCCCAGGCTGCGCTCACCGCCGCCGAACGCCAATCCGCCGAGACGTCGACTGCCATCAGCCGCGAAGATTCCCTTCGCTCGCGCCTTGACCGTGAGATTGCCTCCCACCGCCAGAAGGTTGTCCGCTTTCGCGTTCAACTGGACTCGGTGAAGACACCCGAACAGGCCGCGGCCATTGAGCATGAGATTCACTTTGCCGAGGCCGAGGCTGACCGGCTGGAGAGCGAGGATTTCGCCAGTTTGGAGCGCTCTGAAGCGCTGGAACCCGCCCTGGCCGCGGCTCGCGCTTTGGTTGAGTCGGCCGCTGTCGCGTTGGAAAAGACTCGTGAGCGCGTTAATCTTCGGAAGGCAGAATACTCCAGCGAGTTGGCAACGCTCGATGTTGAACGCGAGGCACTTCGGCCGCTGATTGAGCCCGAGAATCTCATTCGGTTTGACCGGCTGTGCGGCTCGCGAGGTACTGGACTGGCACGCGTTGAGAATCAACAATGTACCGGCTGCCGCATGGGCATACGGCCGCAGACCTGGAACCAGCTTCGCGAGGGCGAGTTGCTCACCTGCGATAGCTGCTTCCGCCTGATCTATTGGGATCCCTCGATGGCTCCCGCTTCGGAGTCTCCGCAGCATTCCGCCTCCAAGACCAAAGCTGGTCGCGCCGCCCGCAAATAGCCCTGGGCCTCTCGCAGGACGTTAATTTTTCATACAAAAGGCGCAACTTTATGGATAGAATTGGTTCTACAAGCGCGGGAATCGCAGGAAAGCTGTGTCGGCTCTCTTCTTTCCGCAGGCTTTAAAGGCCATACAGGGCTCGAAGGTGTGAGGCCGAGTAAAGCCGGGCAACGATCTTCTCCCGCAAGACAAAAAACCACGCAAGCGATTGATTCCACGCAAGATCATCCCCAACCCAAGGAGACCTCAAATGCGAAAGGCTTTGCTTCTTTCCCTCGTCGCGGCTATGGTTTCTTCACTTCTGACCAGCTGCGGTATGAACTCAATGTCCAGTGGTATGCAGTCGTCAAGCCAGACGGCTCCGGTTTCACTCACCATGACAGACGATCCGCCGGCCGGAGTTTCGGTTCTGTTCTTTCAGGTCAGCCTGACAGACGCGTCCCTAATGCCTTCATCGGGAACGGCCGTCTCGCTGCTTAACAACAACACGCCTATCCAGATTGACGTGACCCAGCTTCAGGCGCTCTCGGCCTTTCTGAGCACGGCGAATGTGCCGGCGGGAACGTACAGCAGCCTGAACCTCACCTTCGCCAGTCCGCAGCTTGTGATCTTTAACGATTCGGACCAGGCGATTGCAAGCACCTGCGCGGTGGGCACGGTTTGCCAGCTTACGCCCACCATCGACAACTCCGCGACGGTTACTCTTTCAACGGCTCCTTTCCCCGTGACCGTGGCTACGAATTCGCCCCTCGGGTTCCTTGTCGATTTCCACCTGAATACCATCATTCAGTCGGATCTCTCGGTCAATCTGGGAGCATCGAACGGAGTCACTCTCAAGCAGTTGCCCTCGACGGGGCCCATGCAGCCGCCTCCATTCGGATTCGTGGCGGGGACGGTGGAGAGCGTTATGGCCAGTTCAAATCAATTCACCTTGCAGACGGCATGGGGCCGCACCTTTACCATCGATTCCGGCAGCAGCACGACCTATGACGATTTCCCGATGAGCGCTTGCGCGACGGGAAGCATCTCGTGCGTCGCTAGCGGACAGATTGTGCGGGTCCAGGTAGCCAGCGTCGTGAGCACTGGAATCCTGATGGCGTCCCAGGTTACCTATCTGCAAGCCGCAGGGCAGCAAACTGTGGAGGGGACCATCGTTGACGTCTTGCCACCGCCGCCTACAGTCGCGGGAACCGCAGGTTTGTGGACCATCAAACTGATTCTGCACAGGAATCCGACGAACAATAGCGGCCTGCCACTGGGCGGAGAAGCGTCGGTTTCCATTGCGAGCAACGCCACCTACTCCATCGATGCCAACGGCTTCACCATTCCATCGGGGCTGACGTTTACGGGCGGCGCCAATCTGGGCGTCGGTCAGACCGTCCAGGTCAACGTCGTGTCCGGTTCGCTTGGGCCCGTGACCAGCCCCATGCCCATGGTTGCGGGAGAATGGTCAGCGCCACGCTTGCTCGCCTTTACCACCAGCACTGTGGAGTTGGAGCCCGGTCAGATTACCGGCACCGTCTCTGGCCTCGGTTCGGCCAGCTTTACTCTCAGCGGCTTCCCGAGCATCTGCTTCGGCCCTCGGATTGCGGCGAATGCGACCTCCTTGCAATCTATGGTGGAGACTACCTCGCAGACAACCTATCAGGGCTTCAGTATGGACAGCTTCTCCGGACTGGCTAACGGGGATGTGGTTTCGGTGAGCGGCTGGCTCTTTCCGCAGAACGGCGTAGTCAATCCGGCTGTGGGTCCGCCCACTGTGTTGGCTGAAGCGATCAGCCTGCATTCGGATGGATGGTTCTAGAGAAGAACCATGGTTTATGCGGTACGGACTTGTTGTTTGGTGTTGATTTCTTAGGGAGATCAATGCTCTTAGACTTTGGCCTTGGGTAAACGCGTCGTGGTATTGCTTTAATCCTCAGACGGTCATCGCCCGCTGGGGAGTTTCAACTTGCGGCCTCACCCGTCGATGCAAGCGTATCGATGGGTGAGGCCACAATTTTGTCAGCAAGAATGTGCCCTGTCAGCGGTCTTGTGGAGTTGCGCAGCCCCTGACTGCTACCCTTTTCTTGGATGGAGCAGTTCAGGAGCTAGCCTTGCAGCGTATTTGCGTAGACATGGACGAGGTTATGGCGGACACTCTCGCCGAGCACATCCGCCGCTACAATCAGACATTCGACGAAGACGTGACCCCGAGCGACTTGGCCGGGAAGGGCCTATGGGAGGTTACGCCGCTTGACCGCCAACAGCAATTGCGCGCCTTTCTCGATGCCGAAGATTTCTTCGAGGATCTGGCGCTGATGCCCGGCGCGCAGGAGGTACTGCAAAGCCTTTCCGCGAGTTTTGAAATCTTCATCGCCACGCAGGCCATGACTGTCCCCAACTCTCTTGGTCCCAAATATCGGTGGCTGCAGCGCCACTTTCCATTTATTCCGCCTACGCACTATGTCTTCTGCGGGAACAAATCAATCCTGCGGGCCGACTATCTGATCGACGACCTGCCGAAAAACCTTCTACGATTCGAGGGTCAGGGCATTCTCTATACCGCTCCGCATAACCTGGCGGCTACCGGCTTTGTGCGTGTGAATGATTGGGAAGAAGTCGCCGGGTACTTTGCCGGTCAGCGGGGATAGAGGATTTCGCAATCCAGTAACACTGGTATCGTGGTCACAGATTGAAAAGCTCTCGCAGACGCCGGGTTTGTGCGCGACTGACCGGAATTTCGGTTTGCTTTTTGTCGTTCATGCGCAACTGGTAGCTGGATTTGAACCACGGAACAACCTCTCGGATGTGGTTGATATTCACTACAAAGCCGCGATGGGCGCGCCAGAAGACGGCCGGATCGAGCAGGTCGAGAAGTTCTTCGAGGGTTCGGCACTTGGAGCAGCCCTCAAAGCTCTGCGTCACGACGCGAATCACACCCTCGTCGATGGCCGCGTAGCAAATCTCCGCCTGGTCCACGAGCAGCATACGGTTCTGCGCCTGAACGATAAGCTTGGCGGGTTGGGAGGCGCGCGCCGCACCTTGCGGGCGGTTGAGCAGGCGCAGCAGCGATTCTATTTGAGATTCCGGCAGCGCGCCTGGAGCGCTTCCGGCTAGCCGTCCGCGCACACGCTCGACGGCCTGCTCGACGCGCGTGCGGTCAAAGGGCTTTAGCAGGTAATCGACCGCATTTACGTCGAAGGCGCGTACGGCGTACTGGTCATAAGCCGTGGCAAAGACAATTTGCGGCATCGGCACCACCTGCGGTGCGGCCAACTGCGCCTTCGGCGCGGCATTTGCACTCGTCTTTGACCTGCGGGCTATCAGCCTCTCTATCACCGCAAAGCCATCCAGGCCGGGCATCTGTACATCCAGGAAGACCATATCGGGATGATGCTCTTCGATCAGGTCGACGGCCTCAATGCCGTTGCACCCTTGCCCGACCACTTCAACTCCGCCCACCTGGGCGAGCAAGTAGGAAAGCTCTTCGCGAGCCAGTTGTTCGTCGTCGATGATGAGTGCGGATAGGGTCATGCGGGGCGGAAGAGAATTCAGATCGATTGTAGGCAGGCCGCGTTCGGCACGCAACCTGTCACTTGCGGTGATCAAAAGCGCGAAGCGCTACTCGCCCAGCGCGCGGAGCCTCGCCGGCATGTGGTCCGCCGCCAGTTCATGGCCGCAGCGCGTGCAGAATTGGTCAGAGGTTCGCACCGTGCGGAAGCAGTGTCCGCAATTGGCGGCAAGCTGGTAGTTGCACTGCGGACAGAAGTGGAAGTCGCTTTGTACGTGCGTGGAGCAGGCCGGACAAAGCGATACCTCCGGCTGGCGGAGCAGGAAGTACAACACCGCGCCGATGCCGCCCGGCATGACAAAGCAGATGGCGATCCAGAAGCGCGCGCTCATTGCCCTTCGTGGAGCGTCTTTGCTGACGTAGCCCACCATTAGAAAATAAAGCGAGACCAACAAGCCGCAAGAGAGGTTCAAGTAGGTGCGCAGGCCAAGCGGCGGGACATGATGTTGCGATTGGGGCAATACCCACCAGAAGTAATACTCCACCAGCACAAAGCCGGCGGCGGCGGCCACAATCGACCACGCGGGAATCATACGAGTATCTTCGTTGGCGGAAATGGACTCTGGATCGCGCATAGGCAATCCCTCTCTCAGAGGGCCTTTCAGGACGTTAAGCATAGCTTAACCTCTTTCTCAATGGACGGGGAAGGGAGCCCGTAAGTTGCGGGGAGTTGCGCACTCGATGCGCCTTGTGTGAAAGGCTTGAATTCAGGCTTTGCGGTGTAGCCAGCCCGCCAGCACCACCGAGGCCAGCAGTGCCGCGCCGAGATAGAAGATCAATACAGTTAGCTGGCTCATCAGGCCGGTCAGGTGTTCCTCTTCGATGACCGTGTCGGCAATCCACCAGACCAGCGGACCCAGCACCAGCACCACGATCAGCGAGGCTGCCAGCGCCATAGACCGGCAGCGCTTCCTTCCAGCCTTTTGCTGCTGCATGACGCCATGCGAGGCAACCACCACGCGGCGGGTGCGCCACGCTACCGCGCACTCCCGATCGCCCTGACGCCCGACCAAGGCCGAGAGCAGGTCGCGTTCGGAATCGGAGGCGCCAAAGGCTTCGACAGGCTTCATATCGCCCCCAGTATTGCATCCGCCATTGCCGGTTTCATCGCAGAGGCCAAGCGGTCGCGCTCCATTTTGGGCTTGATGGCGGCCAAACCGCGATAAAGCCTTGATTTTACGGTAGAAAGCGGCGCATGCGTTACCTTGGCAATCTCATCCAAAGATAGCTCCTCATGGAAGCGGAGCACCAGCACCTCGCGGTAGAGCGTGTCCAGTTCCATCAGCGCTCCAGCAATCCGCTCGCGGTCTTCGAGATTGGCAAAGCGGTCAAACGGAGTGGGCTCGCTGCCGGCGACCTCGAAGCTCATCGGCCGGTCGTCATCGCTACCACCTTCGAAGAGTTCGTCCAGACTGGACATTGTCTTCTTGCGCTTGAGGTCGATGACCAGGTTGCGGGCGATGGTAAATAGCCAGGTCTCGAAGCGGGCCTTGCCGTTGAACTGCGCACCGCGCACCAGCACACGCATCCAGACCTCCTGAAAGAGATCCTCTGACCTTTCGCGATTGCCTGTCAAATACAGCAAATAGCGCATTAGCCGGTGCTGGTGGCGGACAATCAACTCGTCGAGCAGACCCGCGTCCTGGCGCTTCAGTCCGGCGGAAACGGCCAGGCTCTCCTGGCGCGCCAACTCGTCAACTGCGATGGTGGAAGCGGATGCGATAAAAGGGCGAACGAACGCTGCTGTACTCATCTCACTCTATTAGACGCTATTCTCGCCGCAAAGTTCCGCACAGGAATGATTTGTGGTAACCATATCGTGAATTGACGAGCTGGGCCGTGACTCGCTCCCACCCTCCGGCACCCCAGGGCGCACGAAATTACGTCCATGGGGCGAGAAGGAACGCGTGGGAGCGAGCAGCAGTCATTCTGCGGCCGGATACCGTTATCCGGGCTGAGGGCCAAAGGCATCGTCGGCGGCAAAGTAGTCCAACGAGGCCCCGCCAGTGCCACCTGAGAGCGTCACGATGATGGTGGTCTGAAACGGCGGGAAGCTTGAGACGGAGACGCTGTCGCTTTGCTTGATCGCGCAAACTTCCTCGCATGTTTCAAAGACCTCGAGCGTGGTTGTGCCCGCACTCGTGCCAGAGGCGATGCTCATGGTTTCCTGCACTGTTACACTCCCGATGATTCCCGAAACGCGCGATGTTCCGAGATCGAGGGTGAGGGTGCCAGGTTCCGGTGGAGTTGTTGAGATGGGCGGCGGGTAGGGCGCGACGCTGTAGCCGATGACAGATTGCAGGGTTTGCCCAGCGGCGACGCTCCAAGGCGCGGTGAAGTTAAGCCCCTGAAACAGGTTGAGCCTTGGAAGCAGGTTTGGAGTGACGACGATTTGGGCAGCAGAGATGCCGATGGTGGCCGTAGGTCCGTAGGTGAAGTTGCTGTAGTGGACATTGTCGAATTCGCATCCGCCAGCGCCGAGCGCGATGTAGCTTTGCAAAGTGCCCTGAATACATGGGGGCGTGGCATAGACGAGCGAGGGGTGGGCAAGCAGCAGCGCGAACGCTGCCGCGAGGACGACTTTGGTTTTCACGGTTGATTTACCTCGGGGGATGAGATGAACAACTGGCGGAAACAGTAGGCCTCATTTTGATGAGTTGTCAAGTTACGATTGTCTAGCTGAGACGCGGCGTTCTGTGATGACCGCTTGAGAAGCGGCAGACGTGGACCGCGCTTTGGTTTTTGATTTTTGGAGTCTGGAATTTGCGCGCAACGCCTCTTCTACGGCCTTTGCCGCTCGCCGCTCTCGGGCTTCAATCGATTGATAGTAAAAGATGCCCAGCAGATGATTGCGTCTCTGCGCAACGGTCATCGCCTCCCATCCTTGGCGTGCCAGGGGCTGCTGCCGGAAGGCTGCCTGGAGAATAGGCGGGGGCTCGATCTCACCCTCCAAGGTCAGAACCAGCCGCTCGGCCATGGCTTCGGCGCGCTGCGTGCGGGTTGTGGCGCTTGTGGGCTCAGAGACCCAATCGCCGATCTCCTTGCGGCAGGAGTAACTTAACCCATCGAACCATTTTGGAAGCCGACGGTCACCTTTGAGCGCGCGTGCTAGCTCCGGGGGGATCATTGCCGCGCGCTCCTCCAGATCTGGTTCGAGCGAAATTTGCACTCGCGAGCCGACAGTTGCCTTTGCCGCAGCCTGCATCTTCTTATTGACCAACAGAAAGTGGCCTTTGCCGCCGGACGCGGGGAAGAGCGAAGTGCGAAAAGGGAATCCCGCGATCTTGCTGCTTGGAGGGAAGATTTCGCCGCGCACTCGCAAACCACGGCGCTCCGGCCACGTCTTGCCCACATCGAATGGAATCCGCACAATCACCCAGCGCAGCCGGGTGCGCAAGGGTTCGAGAACTGCAATGAAGGATTTGATCGCGGGTGCCGTCATGTGCCTCCGTGCAGCCTTAGTATGTAACCTGTCCAGCGGCTCATCAAGTGGAAAATCTCTCGGGTTCCTTAATCGCCGAAATTGCTCGTTGCAACGAATATCATCTTCGCTCATCAAATGTTCAGTAAGGCAGAGGAGGTCTACCTTGTCGCTTCGCCCCGTGAAGGAAATCTATTCAACCAAGCCCACCGTCGAGGGAGCGGGCGTGAAATTGCAGCGCGCCTTCGGCTTTGGAAAGACCGCGGAGTTCGATCCTTTCCTGCTGTTGGATGATTTCCGCAGCGACAATCCAGCCGATTATCAGGCTGGATTTCCCTGGCATCCTCACCGGGGAATTGAAACCATTACGTATGTGCTGGCTGGCGAAGTGGCGCACGGCGACAGCCTAGGCAACAAGGGCAGGATGACTGCCGGCGACGTGCAATGGATGACCGCAGGCAGCGGCATTCTGCACCAAGAGATGCCTGCGGGCGACGCAAAGGGCCGCATGCACGGCTTTCAGCTTTGGGCGAACCTGCCCGCAGCGCTCAAGATGACCGATCCGCGCTACCAGGACATTCCGGCGAGCGCCATCCCTGAAGTGACCGAAGACGACGGAACGCGCGCGCGAGTGATTTGCGGCGAGTTCTGGGGTAAGGAGGGGCCGGTCGAAGGTGTCGCGGCCGATCCGCGTTATGTGGACATTTCTGTGCCGCCGGGCGTGCTCAAGCGCATCAAGGTGGAGACCACGCGCAACGCTTTTGCGTATGTCTTCGCCGGATCGGGAACTTTTCGCGATGCCTCGGCACCGCAGGCCGTGCTGACCGAGTCGGGTGTGGACCCCAACGCTCCGGCGGTTTATGACGCCAAGAATCACTCGCTGGTTCTGTTTGATCGCGGCGACGAAATCGTTGTACAGGCCGGGCCAGAGGGCATACGGTTTCTGCTGGTCTCAGGCAAGCCGCTTGAAGAGCCGGTGGCATGGCATGGGCCAATTGTGATGAATTCCGAAGACGAATTGCGCCAGGCCATGCGCGAATTACAAAACGGAAATTTTATCCGGCATCAGTGAACCGGAAGACTGGTAACTGGTCTGCTGTGTATTGCCGGCCTCATTTTTCAGGCGCGAATGGGGTGTTCGGCGGTTCCGCGCAGGCGCTCTACTTCATCCGGAATCCGGAGGGGCGTGTCTTCTGCCGGAAACTGCTGCGGGGTTACCTGAGCGGCTTCCGCCTGCGCTCGTAATGCCGGAAGACTTTCGACCGCTAACACCCGCTGGCCGAAGACCTGGCCGAACTTTTGCGCTGCCTGCTGGGCAATCGCTTCCAGGCCGGGCAGGTTGTCTGGGCTCTTGACCTCCTGCTGCAGGCTGGTGACGGCATGATCGGCTATGCCGCAAGGAACGATCAGCGCAAAGTCTTTGAGGTCGGTCGAGATATTGAAGGCGAAGCCGTGCGAGGTGATGCCGCGCGCGACGTGAATGCCGATGGCGGCGATCTTGCGTTCCTGGCCTGTGTGGCGCTTGTCGCTTGTCGAGGCTTCAGTCCCTGAAGGATGGGCTTCAGCAGCTAACCCAACGCCGCACCAGACGCCGGTCAGTCCTGCGATCCGGGAGGCGTACACGCCGAAGTTGCCGCAGAGGCGAATCAGCGCTTCTTCCATGCCGCGCACAAAGTCGACCGGCCCCATGCGTGCGCCGCTCGCGATGCGCAGGGCGCGCAAGTCAAAGATGGGATAGCCGACTAACTGGCCCGGCCCGTGGTAAGTGACGTCGCCGCCGCGATTGATTTCGTGGACGGTAACGCCGCGCCGCTTGAGCAACTCGTCCGAGGCAAGGATATTCGAGCGGTTAGCGTTGCGCCCCAGTGTCAGTACCGGCGGATGCTCCAAGAGCAGCAGCACGTTTTCGATGCGGCCTTCGGCGACGAGCGCGGCGATCTCTGCCTGGAGGCGCAGGGCTTCGTCGTAGTCCACGCGGCCGAGATAGAGGTACTGAATCATGGCTAGCTTGATTGTAGCCACCAGTCGTGCCGGCCTTCATTCGGCGACACCTTCATTCCTCGAGACGCGCCGCAAAGAGCCTTTCAAATACGATGCGATGCTCCCAGGCAACCAGCAGCCAAAGAAGCGTCGCAAACGCACCCATCCCGATGCCGCTGGGGTTCATCAGCAGGTGGTACATGAGGATGTTGAAGAGCACGGGACCCAGTAGCGTCAGCCCCAGCCCCACAAAGCGATTCGCCAGAAACAAAATCCCCGAGATGACCATGATCGCGCCGACTACGTAAAAGTAGTGCGCGGCAAAGAGGGCGGCGGTGAACTGCCCGGCCAGCCCGGTCGGCATGGGCCCCATGGGAATGAAATTCAGAAACATGTTCAGGCCGAAGACCAGAAACATCAGGCCCAGCAGATAGCGGGCTATGGTCGCGACAATCTTCATTGCGTTCTCCTTGACTTGAAGCGATTGAATTGGGATGAAGCTAGGATGAATCGAGCCGGGAGGGAATTCGCGGCTCTACGGAGTGAAGGAAAACCTCTCCGCAGGGAATGGATGGTTTTGTATTGGCGTTGGATTCAAAGGATTTGTCCGCCGGTTCTTGATATTGGCGGTAGACTGGTAGGAGTTGAGGAGAACATTGCGATGAGACCGTCCGAGGTATTGCCGCAGCATCGGGAGACGATCCGCCAGCTTGTGACCCAGGCGGGCATGGCGAATCCGCGCGTCTTCGGGTCGGTGCTGCATGGCGACGATGAGGACGGCAGCGACCTGGACTTGCTGGTGGACCCCTCGCCCAAGACGAGCCTGCTCGATGTAGTTCGAGTGCAACGGTTGATTGAAACACTTGTTCAGGTACGGGTAGACCTTCTGACGCCGGGAGACCTGCCGCCCAAGTTCCGTGACCGGGTGGTTGCCGAGGCGTTGCCGTTATGACGGATGAAATCAGCAAGTCCGATCTGCGCGCGCCAGATTATTTCGAGCACTTGCTTCAAGCCTGCGACAGAATCTTGCAATATACCTCGCGGATCACGCACGACCAGTTCATCACAGATTCAATGGTCCAGGATGCGGTGCTACGCAATATAGAAATTCTTGGCGAGGCAACCAAAAATCTCATGGAATGCTTGCCGGATTTGCAATCTACCTATCCTCAAATCCCTTGGATCGATATATATGGTATGCGGAACCGAATTGCACACGCTTATTTTTTCATCAATTTTGAGCTTGTCTGGACGGTTGTGGTTGAGAATATTCCTGAATTGCGACAGCAAATTGCAAGGGTGCTCGGGGAACTGCAAGCGGAGGAGTAACGTGGAAGAGCAAGAGCAGCAACAAACGACAAGCCAAGCTCAGCCGGAGTTGCTTTATCACTACACAACACAAGAAGGACTTCTCGGAATACTAAGGGACAAGTGTATTTGGGCCACCGATATTCGGTATCTCAATGATGCGAGCGAAGGGCAGATTTTTACCAATCTATTTCTGGACGAATTGAATCAGCGTCCCACGACAGACCCCGAGAAACCTCCGTCGCGACTCATGCTGCTTGCACAACTAATGGGTGCAGTCGATCAGCCGGAGAACCAGGCCCAACGCGTTGACAAAGTAGTTCTTAACTTGGGATTAGACACCTTTTCTTGGATAAGGAACCAAGACGCCTTTGTGGCCTCATTCTCTGCAGAGGGGGATCTCCTCAGCCAGTGGCGGGCCTATTCAGGTGAGACCGGCGGTTACAGCATCGGCTTTGCGCGATCATATCTAAAGTCGGTAGGCGTGTTCTTCCTTGAGAGTCGAAAAGAGAGTTTCTACGATGATTCAAATCCCCTAATAGCCTGCCGGTATTGCGATAAACCAGAAGAAGAGTCCTTGAAACGGGAAATCAAGCAAGTCGTCGATTTGTACGTCATTGAGGCGGATCAGGTCCAATGGCAAATAAACCCTGAAATCAAGGAAGGGTTCAGAACACTCGGTGCAATAGCCAAAAAGCATTTCTTCCCGCTCGGTAAGCGGCGTGCGATCACGAAGGATCAGGCGTTCCGCGAAGAAACCGAATGGAGGCTGGTTTTTCAACTTGAAAGGGCGGACACGACTGATTCAGAATCAGAGTTCAGGCTTGGGCGCTCGATGCCTATTCCCTATTTCAAGGTCGATCTCACTTGGGAAAATCAAACACTTGAAATCCCTGAAATAATAGTCGGTCCGTGTCCTCATCCGTTTGAAGCGGCGAACTCTGTCCAAAGGTTGTTGAGAAAACACGGCGTCCAAAAGTTTAAGGTTAAGAATTCTAATGTCCCCTATCGCAACTGGTAAAACCGTGAACCCCAAGCGGGGGGGGTGGCCGTACATCATGTGCTCACCGCGCGTTTTCGATCTGGCGGCTGATCCAACGGCTCAGGCTTATGCCTTCTACTGCCGCGCACAGAACTGCTTTGCGGTGCAGCTCCGGTTCGGTGCGCACTAGAATCTTTCCGTTGAAGGGACGGTCGGGCTGCTGGCCGGTTTCGGCGCACAGCTCCAGATAGCTGTCGATGCTCTCGCGGAAGGCGCGGGCTAACTCGGTGGCCGTTCTTCCCTCAAAATGAATTACGTCCCGAAGGCCGGCGACCGTGCCGGAAAACGTCTTGTCGTCCGGATTGAAATCGATAGGTCCGGCAGCATATCCTTTGTATTCCATCATGGCTTCACCCCTGCGTTGACGAGAAATTGGCGAACTGCATCGACCGCGCCTTTCTTGGTTTCAGGCCGTGGGCGCGGACGGTGAAAGACAGCGGTCACGCCGTTCAATCTTGCCGCAACACGGCTACCTGCGCGCTCTGTAACTTCGCCTCCCAATGCGCGAATCAGCGATTCTATCGTGGACCAGCGAATGTCTGCTCGCGTCGGACGAACAAAAATGCTGAGCAGCGTTGCCTGCTGCGCCTTGTTCATGGCAGAGAAACCGGCCTTTCTGGTCTCAGCGCACCGAGAAAATGATAGCACATACCGCTATCGCTTGCGGACGTCCCACCCTAGCCGCAAAAACAAAGACGCGGCGAGGATGGAGCACCCCTATCTGTTTGTGACGCCCGGCAACTGGTGAAACCGCAAGTGCTGTAGACTTATGACTGGCAGGAGGACCGGGCGGTCGCTGCCGGAGGGTTCGCTTCGGCGAAGTTCTTCGGGGGAGGAAAGTCCGAACTCCGCAGGGCAGTGTGCCGGATAACGTCCGGGACGCGGGCTTCAAATCCCGTGGACGGCTAGTGCCACAGAAAACATACCGCTCGCCTCGGCGAGTAAGGGTGAAAAGGTGCGGTAAGAGCGCACCGCTCCGGCAGTAATGCAGGAGGCAGGGTAAACCCCACACGGAGCAAGACCAAATAGGGAGGGAAGTTTCCGCCAAGAGCCAGGCGGGGCTACGCATCGGCCCGATGCGTTCAGGCGGCCTGAGCTTTTGCCGAAACCTCCGGGTAGGTCGCTGATGAGTGTCCGCGGCAACGCGGCGCCTAGAGGAATGACCGCACACGACAGAATTCGGCTTA
>Ga0116117_1000167_pt1 | contig 20889 bp, 22 predicted proteins | sample June2015DPH_11_1_FD_89790 | JGI IMG/M metagenome (GOLD analysis project Ga0116117, IMG submission 89790) | Peatland microbial communities from SPRUCE experiment site at the Marcell Experimental Forest, Minnesota, USA - June2015DPH_11_10 | ecosystem: Environmental > Terrestrial > Soil > Wetlands... | reverse complement strand
TCATCCTTCACGCTCGGCGGCACTAGATACGCCTGATCCGGTTGATACGGCAGAAATCGTCCCATACCTCTCTTTCTGCCTCATCTTGAGTACAATTACAAGCTGGTTCTCACGCACCCTCTTTAGCCCCGGTGTTCCGGCCTCTTATCAGCAATGTGTTTTTCCGCAACCCTAAAGCGCATCCTAGCAACCACGCGGGCTTTAAAGCCCCTGAGGCGCTGAGCATCACCGCAAAGCCTCTCGTCGACTCGCTTCTTTCCATTTAGAAGCTGCCGCTGCTTCCGTGTCGCCGCCGGCGGCGCTTGCCGTCGCGCCAAGCACTGCGAACATGCCCGCAGCGATGGCCGCCACTTCCGCTTCCTTGGAATCCGTCCGCTTGTCTTCTGGCCGCTTCAGCATCCGGTCAAGAAATCCCGTATCGAGCTTGGCGGAACGGAAATCTGGGTCGCGCAAGATTCGGCGAAACAATGAAATGTTCGTCTTGATCCCGCCTACAAAATATTCGTTAAGCGCCCGCGTGAGCCGCGCGATGGCCTGCTCGCGATCGCTTCCGTAACCAATCAGCTTGGCCAGCAACGGATCGTAATCAATCGGCACGTTCCAGCCTTCATACATGCCGCTGTCGCGGCGGATGCCCGGACCCGAAGGCGCGAGCAGCAGAGTAATTTTGCCGGGGCTGGGAAAATAATTGTTGTCGGGATCCTCCGCGTAAATGCGGCATTCGATCGCATGTCCGCGAATGCTCACATCTTCTTGCGTGAATGGCAATTTCTCCCCGGCGGCGATGCGAATCTGCAGATGAACCAGATCGAGGCCCGTGATCAGTTCCGTCACCGGATGCTCCACCTGCAAGCGCGTATTCATTTCCAAAAAATAAAAATTCTTTTGCCCATCCACCAGGAACTCAACCGTTCCGGCATTGGTGTAGGCTGCGGCTTGTGCCACGCGGACCGCGACTTCGCCCATCCTGCGCCGCATGTCAGCGTCGACAATCGGCGACGGAGCTTCTTCCATCACCTTCTGATGGCGCCGCTGCAGCGAGCACTCGCGTTCGCCAAGGTAGACGGTGTTGCCATGCTCATCAGCCAGCACCTGCATCTCAATGTGCCGCGGATTGACGATAGCCTTCTCGATGTAAACCTCGCTGTCACCGAAAGAGCGCTCGGCCTCGCTGCGCGCAGCTTCCAGAGAGGACTTAAGCTGCTCGCGAGTGTCGACCAGGCGCATGCCTTTGCCGCCGCCGCCCGCGGCCGCTTTCAACATCACCGGATAGCCGATTCTCGCGGCGACTTGCTCTGCCTCCTCAAACGATTCGACTCCGCGCGATGTGCCGGGCACAAACGGAACGCCGGCCTTTTCCATGGCCTGGCGCGCGCGCGTCTTTGATCCCATGGCTTCCATCGCGGCGGCTGTGGGCCCAATGAACTTCACGCCCGCGTCGGCGCAGGCCTGGGCGAACTTTGCATTCTCAGAGAGAAATCCGTAACCAGGATGAATGGCGTCAGCGCCTGAACGCTTCGCCACATCGAGAATCTTGGGAATGTTGAGATAAGATTCGCGGGCCGCGGCAGCGCCGATCGGATACGCTTCGTCAGCTTTGCGCACGTGCAGCGAAGCGCGATCCACATCGGAATAAACTATGACCGCGGCAATTCCCATTTCATGGCACGCGCGCAGCACGCGCACCGCGATCTCGCCTCGATTGGCTATGAGAATTTTCTTGAACATTCTCTTGGATATTCAACGGCGTCAGCGAACCCAGAATTCTACAGGAAACGTGGCTAAGAGTCGGTGATGTATGTCGCCAATGGTGGTGTTTTCAGGAAACGCTTTCGGGCTGCGAGTAGAGAGCCCACGCGGTCGATAAATCTTGCACGACGTGGCCGAGCGATTTGTAAACCGTAATCTCTTCCGGTGAGCGGCGGCCTTCGATTTCGCCCGCCGACACTTGCCCGATCTCAGCGACAATGTGGTCATCTCCGATTAAGCCTGCAGCTTTAGCCCGAAGAAATTCCGCTCCCTGCGCCAGAACACCCTCGCGGCTGTCGGCGATGAAGCGCGAACGCACAACCAAATCGTCATCCACCTCAACCGGACCTGCGTGGCTTGAGCCGACCAGATTCACGTGCGTGCCAGCGCGAACCCACGCTCCTTTCAAGATGGGCTCGGTCGCTGAAGTTACGGTGCAGATAATGTCAGCTTCGGCGACTGCTTCTTGCACATGTCCTGCGCTCGAAACCGGAATGGCTAGCTCCGTTTGCAGTTGCTCAGCGAGGGTGCGAGCGCGTTCGGACGAACGTCCCCAGATCTTGATCGACTGCAGCTTGCGCACTTTGCCGATGGCGCGCGCGTGAGTTGCGGCTTGTTCTCCGTAGCCGAGAATTGCCATGCGGTTGGCGTTCTTGCGCGCCAACGCGTCGGTGGCGACTGCGCTCGCGGCGGCAGTGCGAATGGCTGTAATCTCGCCCGCATGAACTACGCAAACCGGCGCTCCATTTTCCGGGTCGAACAGAATCACGAGGCCCTGATGCGACTGTATTCCCTTCGCGAAATTCTCCGGAAAGACGCTGATTAGTTTTGCGCCGAAGGGTGCGCTTGCGCCCATTGCTCCGGGCATGACGCCGAACATGCGGCCATCGGCGAGCGGGATGATCGAGCGCAGAAGTTGCCGGGTTTCGCCGCGCGAGAATGCGATCATCGCGTCGCGCACAATCGGAATGCACATCTCATATGTGAGCCGGCGCGCGACTTCTTCGCGGTCGATGAATCGCATCAGGGTTCCTGGTTTCAGGCAGCGCAGTGTGACGAACCGTTCATTCTAGCGGAGATTCTGTGGGGACTTGATGCTGTGGATATCCGCCCGAAAATATTTATGGGCGACCTGCTTTTGCGCTGCGGGAGTTGAGCCCATTTTGTTTTCTCGGATCTCCAGATGAGGTACCCCCTCCCCCCCGGCATCGTGTATCGCCAGTGTTCATGCGGGTGTTCGAGGGTGCAATGTGCAAATGGCGAATTCGATCTTTGTTTTCAATAGGATACGGGTAAAATCTTGACAACAAAGTACTTGGCGCTATTTTCAGCCAGTGACAAGACCGCTCCGTACTGCTTTCGCCTCGACCATCTTCTGCTTATTCGGCTTTGGGCGCAAGGTCAGATGTCACGGTGGCATAGTTCTTGGTGGGGTTTTATCTATGGCACCCGGTGCTATAGTATCTTGGCTGGCAACGGTTGAAGAGAGGCGATTTTGAGGAGGTGAAAGGCGAATGAGTAAAAAGAGCAAAAAGTATCGAAGCGATGCAATGGCCGCACTGCACGAAACCATGCGGGACTTGCGCGATGGTGGGATTATCGACAAACGGACGATGCGGCGTTTTGATGAGGCCTGCCTTACTCCGATTCGTCCGCTGAAGCCTAAAGAGATCAGGGCGATTCGAGAAAAAGAGCGCGTCAGCCAAAGCGTGTTTGCCAACTACCTGAACGTGACGAGCAGCCTGGTCAGCAAGTGGGAACGGGGCGAGAAGCGGCCATCTGGGCCTTCGCTCAAACTGCTGTCGCTGGTGGAGAAGAAGGGGCTTGCAGTGGTTACATAGGCGCGGGCGCTGTGAGGAGAAAGCAGGTTCCTCCGCTCCGCCGTCGCTTCGCTCCGTCTCCGGTCGGAATGACAGAGCAAATATTGCCGTCACGTTCGCTCCGGCTTCGGTCGGAATGACAGAGTAAATATGGAGGCAGACTTCTTTACGAGCCCTCTGGCGGCACGCGGGAAAAACTCACAGCGAACGGAGCTTCGACTGCTTGGACCGATTTCGCCCAGCGTGCGCGTCGGGAAAAGCGGTAACGCAGGAGGGTCCAGATCGCCAGCCAGCCATCGGAGTGGCGAATTTTCTTGCCTTCGCTGGAGGAGCGCGGGACGTAGTGGACCGGGACTTCGGCGATCTTCTCGTCCATGCGGCAGAGTTTGGCCGTGACTTCAGGACAGAACTCGAAGCGGCGGCATTGCAAATCGATCCGCGAGATCAGCGAGCGGCGGAAGACTTTGTAGCAGGTGGCTTCGTCGTGAATGGCCGCGCCGTAAAGCAGATTGGTGAGATGCGTTAGGAGCTTCGCTCCTAGAAAAAATCGAAGGCCACGCTCGGGACGGTCTGGGCGCACGCCGTAGACTACGTTCGCGCGGCCCTGTTCGAGAGGGCGCAGCAACGCAGGATAATCCTGCGGGTCATATTCGAGGTCGGAATCCTGAATCAGAATATATTCTCCGCGGGCATACTGCAGCGCCGTGCGGATGGCTGCGCCTTTGCCACAGTTTTTTTCATGAAAGACTACGGTGACGTTGTCGGCTAGAGGTATGGCTTGTAGTTTTTCGCGGGTGCCGTCGGTGGAACCATCGTCGACGATGATGATTTCTTTTTTTACCGGCGAGGCGTGGATGGCTTGCAGAAGTTCATCTACATGCGCAATTTCGTTGTAGACGGGGACGATTACGGACACGCATCCGGCCCAGCGCGCCTTGTCTGGAAATGATGCGGTGTTGCGGGGCGAAGATGCCAACGATGCTGCACTCGTCATGCGGGAGACCGATGCATTGATAATAACATTTCGGTTTCCCGCGTTTGGTCTGGGATTAAGCATTGGACGCAGCCCGGCGGGTGTTTCTTTCGCCTTTTCAGGGCTTGTTCCTCGCGCAAAAGCAAACCCACGGCTTGCGCCCCTTCGACAGGCTCAGGGCAAGCTGTGGGCTGTATTCTTTCGCCGCTTCGCGGCTCAGACCTTAACTTCGGCTGATCTTATTTCGGTTGATCCATGGTGATGCCTTGCGTGCCTGGCTGCTTCTCGGCCTTAGCTTTCTTTGTGATCAGCGTCTGATCCACCCAGTGGTCGGCGGTCTTCAGATCTTCCTGGCGGAGAGCGAGGTCGTCGCATTCCACGTCGGCCTTTTCGCGATACATCAGGTTCAAATAGGCCATGGCATCGTCGTAGTCGGGGCGAAGTTGAATCGCCTTGTTCAGGCTGTCAATGCCTTCTGTGATCGCAGGCCCATTCTTCACTTTCAGTTCGGCGCAGACCTTTTTCTGGTCTTTGTTCTTGGGATTCAGGTTCTCGTCCGGTTTCAGGCCGAGCTTGGCGCGCTCTTCCATGCGCGGCTGGTAGCAGGCTGTCCAATCGATCACGCCGACGGAGTAGTACGGTTCGGGGTCGTTCGGATCCATGTCGGCGGCCATGCGGTAATATTTTTTGGCATCGTCGAACTTCTTCATGTTCAGGTAGAGGTAGGCGATGCCCTTGGCGGAGTTTACTTTCTGATCGCGCGCCGCCGCGGGCATATCGAGAACCTTCTTGTATTGCTCAATGGCCTGGTCGGCCATCTTCATGTTGTCTTTGTCTTCGACGCCGGGAATGTACTGTTGCGCGAAAGCCGTCGCCAGATACATTTTGGCGTTGATGAGGGAGGGATCGAGAGCGACGCTCTGCTGGAAATGGTCGATGGCCTCTTCATATTTCGCGTTTTTGTAAGCGGTGACGCCCTTGTTGAGCTGATCCCGGGCTCGCAGCTTGCTGCAGCCCACGGAAGAAAACAGGGCCAGGGCAGCGGCCACCAGCGTTAGCATTCGAATGTGTTTATTCATTGCGGTATAGGTCTCCCTTGCCACAGCATCCTAGGCCCAGAGACATCGGGTTGACAAGTCGCGACCGCCGGCAGCGGGATGAAAATGATTCTCCACCGCAGGCGGAATGCGTTGCGCGACCTTCCGGGCGCTGCCTTCTTTACCTCTTGATTCTGAACTTCTCGTCGCGCCTGCTTACTGGCCCGCTTCGATCTTGGCGGTAATCAGGCCGACCTTGTCGACTCCGGCGGCATGCGCGATGTCAATCACGCTGGCCACATCGGCGAAGGGAATCGGGTCATCGCCCTTCACGAACATGACTTTCTCGGCGCGGGTTTTGTAGATGTCGGCCAGGCGTCCCTGCAGGTTATCCCAGGTGGCGTCTTCCTGATTAATCTTGAGGCCGGGGTCCTGACCAGCGCCACGATCGATCAACTGCACGACGATGGTGCGGTCGGGCGTATTGTTTTTTGGCGCGTTAGGCGGAGGCGGCTGAGGAACCAGCGCATCCAAACCCTTCGGCGTCAAAGGCGTGATCACCATGAAGATGATGAGCAGCACCAGCAGCACGTCAATGAGCGGAGTGACGTTAATGTTGGCGCTCTGCCCTCCGCCGCTTCCCAATGACATACTCATAATTCGTTCTCCTCGTACTTCACTTGTTTCATTGTCCGCCCGTCGGAGTAGTGGTGGGCGGAGCGTTTGGAGTGCTCTTCTTCTGTTCAGTGAGCAAGCCCAGATCGTCTACGCCGGCGGCGCGCACTGCGTCCACTACCTGCACTACGCTGCCGAAGTGGGCGCGGGCATCCGCCTTCAAATAGACTTCTTTGTTGGTGCGATTGGTCAGGCGATCTTTCACCTTGCCGGTGAGCGTGTCAACGCCGCCGGTAAGCTTGTCGGCGCCGAAGTAAACCGTTCCGTCGCGCATGACGGAGACCAGCAGAGCATCTTCTTTGTCAGCGTCCTGCATGGGCGTGGGATTGTTTACCTTCGCCATGTCAACGCTGATGCCCTTCTGCAACATGGGCGTAATGACCATGAAGATGATCAGCAGAACCAACATCACATCGACCATGGGCGTAACGTTAATGTCAGAGTTGACATTCGCCCCTTCGTTTCGTTTGGCCATCGACATAACTTAATCTCCCGTACTTCGAACCTACTTCGAACCGCGAGTGCGCCGCCTGAATTTGGGAAGCCCGGCGCTGGGAGTGGTCCCAGCGCCGGACAGCAACTCAGCGCGGACTCTGTCGCAGGGATTTCTAAATCCCCGCGACTAGACACTAAACTACGACCGGCGAACTTCCCGGCGCTTCAGGAAGTAGTCGATCAGTTCGCTGGATGAATTGTCCATCTCGACATCGAACGCTTCGACGCGGCCGGTGAGGTAGTTGAACATCATGACGGCGGGGATGGCGACCAGCAGCCCGAAAGCCGTGGTTACCAGCGCTTCAGAAATGCCGCCTGCGACCGCGCCCAGACCGGTTGCCTTCTGCTCGGAAATTCCCTTGAAGGCGTTCAGAATGCCCATCACGGTGCCGAACAGGCCGACGAACGGCGCCGTGGAACCGATGGTGGCCAGACCGCCCAATCCGCGCTTCAGTTCAGCGTGGACGATGGCTTCGGTGCGCTCGAGCGCGCGCTTGGAAGCTTCAATGGTTTCGCCGGGGATGGCGCCGGGGCTATCCTGGTGGGCCTTGAATTCCATGAGGCCGGCGGTGACAACCTTGGCCAGATGGCTCTTCTTGTTGCGCTCGGCGACCTTGATGGCTTCATCAATGCGGCCGTCACGCAACGCTCCGGCTACGGCCGGGGCAAAGGCGCGAGACTGCTTGCGCGCGGCGCTGTACGCCATGGCTCGATCAATCATGACGCCGATCGACCAGCCCGACATAATGAACAGGATGATGACCACGATTTTCGCGATGATACCCATCTGCTTCCATAGCGAAATCGGATCCCACCCCACTGCGCCACCCTCCTGCACAATCCAGGCGGCTACCCGGGGAACGTGATGGAACGCTGATACGGCAAAGTTAGCTAACATGAGTTGCTTTCCCTCCTCGGAACTTCTTTGACTTTGATGCGAGAAACTTTACTCCGGCAAAGGTCGACGGCAGAAAGTTTCGCCGCCAGCCACCGGATGGGCTACCTGTCTCGGTTACCTAAGATGAAAGGCATGGCGGCCGCGCCCTGTAAAAGAGCCTTCCCGGCCACCGCTTTTGGATGGGAGGGGAGGGCCGCCTGCACTTGCACTTTGCAACACTTCTTCTAAGACGTTACTTGTTCTAAACTTCTTCAAAGCGTTGTCGCTGTAATGGCTTACGCCAGCCGGGGTTTAACCTCCGGACAGGGTAAAGTTCACGGCAACTTCGGTATCCACTTCAACCGGCTCGCCATTCAGCAAATACGGCTTGTAGCGCCACTGCTTGACGGCGTCGAGCGCGCTCTGCACCAGCATGGGATGCCCGCTGATCAACTGCAGGTTTTCGATGGCACCGTCTTTGCTGATCTGCGCCCTTAATATAACTGTTCCCTGAATGCGTGCCTGCCGCGCCAGAGGCGGGTAGGTCGGCTGAATTTTCTTGACCAGCAGGCCCGAAATTACGCCGGAAGAAACGCGCTGGCGAGCTGCGGGCGCCGCGACTTTAGGCACGGCCACCGGCGTGGAGCTGATGATACCGCCGATCACGCCGCCCATCTGGCCGCCCGGAATACCGCCGGGTACGCCGCCCACTACGCCGCTCGACGCCATGGATGGCGGCGGAGCTTCGTCTTCCTTAATCATCTGAATCTTTTGTGGAATCTTCGTGGGCGTGCGCAGGGCTCCGTTCACGATGTCGGTCTGCACCTGCTTGATGATTTTTACCGGCGCAGCGGCTGGCGGCGGAGGGGGTGGCGGCGGAGGGGGCGCCACTAGAAATGTCATTAATTGCTGCTTCGGCAGGGCTTCGGTGAAGATGAGGGGCATCAAAACCATCAGGCCGATCAACCCTACTTCAAGAATGATGGCGAAGGTCGTGGTCCTGCCCCGCTTTGTCTTTAATCTGCCGCCGGATTCCAGAAGGCTATCTTCAAACATAAATGTTCCTCCTACTCAGAGCCTACGTGAGCTTAGACACCGACTGACTCCCCTTTGCTCCCGAATTGGACCAACTTGCCGGAAGCGGGTCGATTGAGCCCTGCACGTGCCGGACTCATTTTCCCAACTCCCTACAAATAAAGGACTAACCGAGAACAGCCAGCCGCGGTATCGGGCTCTTACCTTACCCGGGCAGGCATTGCAATCGCGCGCTTGCCCCGCTCGATTCTCCAATCCTGATAAGCCACCAGAATCGGAGCGGCAATCGCGATCGAGGAATACGTTCCGATCAGGATGCCGATGACGAGTGCGAGGCTGAAACCACGCAGCACTTCGCCCCCGAACAAATAGAGTGCAAGTACGGTAAGGAACGTGAGGCCCGCTGTCAAGATCGTTCTGCTCAGAGTTTGATTAATGCTCCGATTGACGATTTCTGACAGTTTCTCCCGCCGCATGAGTTTAATGTTTTCGCGGATGCGGTCAAATACCACGATCGTGTCGTTATTAGAGTAACCAATCAGGGTGAGTATGGCGGCAATAACGGTCAGGGAAATGTCCTTGTTGAGCAGCGAGAAGAAGCCAACGGTGATGAGCGTGTCGTGGAATACCGTAACCACGGCGGCGATTCCGTAAATCAACTCGAAGCGGAAGGCCAGGTAGATCAGCATTCCAGCCAGCGAATAAGCCGTGGCCAGCAGGGCCTGCTTGCGCAATTGCGCGCCGACTTGCGGTCCGACAATCTCGACGTTGCGGACGCCGAAATCCGAAAGGAAAAAACCATTCGGCATCGCGGCGAACACCCCGGGGTCGACCGCGCCTTTTAATTGATCGAAGGAATTCAGCACGCCGCTGTTCGCCTTGTCGCGAGCGTCTACGACGGCCTGCGCCTGCTGGGTGTATTTCTGCTCGGCGTCGGAGCCCAGGTGCATGGGATCTTTATCCAGCAGAAACGTCTTGATATCTAGGAGGCTGGCGTTGTTTAGATCCTTCTTGTCGGCTGGAACATTGGTTTCGAGCGCGTTGATAATCTTCAGCTTGCCCTGGTCGAGCGCCTGTTCGCTGGTTTCCTGCACGTCGAGGTCGATCAGCACCTCGTTGTTCGAAGGAATGTCGTAGGTCTGGATCTTCGCGTTGTGCAGGCCTGCGCGATCCATGGCCGCGCGCAAGGCGTTGTCGTCCGGCGTGTGCGAGAACTTCACATACACCAGCGTGCCGCCACGGAAGTCGACTCCGTACGGGATGTGGTGCCAGAACAACATGGAAAATAAGCCCGCCACACTGAACACGAGCGAGAAGGCGAGAAAATACCACTTCTTGCCGAGAAAATCGATGTTGGTATTGCGAAAGAACTCCACCTATGAACCCCTCTTAAAAGTCCTGTCATTCCGAGCGAAGCGAGGAACCTGCTGTTTGCTGCGACCGGAAAGCAGATTCCTCGCGCGATACAGCCGCGCATCGGAATGACAAAGTCAGTTTGTATTCCCTTAAATGCTCAACGCTTCTCCGCGCTGCTTCCGGCTCAACACCCAGTCAAAGATCATCCGCGAAACGAAGACTGCGGTGAACAGGTTTGCCAGCAGACCGAAGGTGAGCGTGACCGCAAATCCTTGCACCGGGCCGGTTCCGAACAGAAACAGAATTGCGGCCGAAACGATAGTTGTGACGTGCGTATCCACGATCGTGATCCAGGCGTGGCCAAAGCCTTGATCCACCGCGGAAGGCGGCGTCTTGCCGTTGCGCAACTCTTCGCGGATGCGCTCAAAAATCAGCACATTCGAATCCACGCCCATACCGACCGTAAGAATCACGCCCGCGATTCCGGGCAGCGTCAACACCGCGCCGACGTAGCCCATGAAGCCGAGCAGGATGATCAGATTGAGAATTAGAGCGATGTCGGCATTGATGCCGGCGGCCCGGTAGTAAACCAGCATGAAAATCAGCACGACCAACATGCCGATGACGGCCGCACGAACGCCAGCGCGAATCGAATCGCTGCCCAGCGACGGGCCGACCGTGCGCTCTTCGAGATACTTGATGCCCGCCGGCAGAGCGCCTGAGCGCAGGATCATCGAGAGATCCTTCGCCTGTTGCGAGGTCATGCTGCCGCCGCTGATTGAGCCGGTATCGCGGATCGGTTCTTTGATGTTTGCGACTTCTTGCACTTTGCCATCAAGAACCACTCCCAGCTTCTCGCCCACGTGCGCGGAAGTGAAGTTGAAGAAGCGCTGCCCACCCTCGCCGGTCAGGTTAAAGGTCACGCTGGGCTGGCCATTCTGGTCGGTGCTGGCTTGCGCATCGCGCAGGTCTTTACCTCTTACCGCCGGAACGCGCGACACAAAATACCAGGCTTGTTCATCCCCAGGAGTTCCGGGAGCCGCGTGCCCGGACATGAGAATCGCATCCACCGGCATTACGCCGCCCTTGGCCTGCATGGCAGCATCTGTGCTCACATACGGTCCATCGAGAACCTGCCTGATCTCAAGCACGGCCGTGGACTGCATAATGGTCTTCACGCGCTCGGGATCATCGACGCCCGGCAACTGCACCAGAATCTGGTACGCGCCAAGTCCGTGTTCCTGAATGGTAGGCTCACTCACTCCTAAAGAGTCAATGCGGTTGCGGATGGTCTCAATCGCCTGAGTTACAGCTCGATTCTTCAGGTCGTTGAGCATCTGCGGCTTCATGGTGAGTATGTTCGCGCCTTCGGCTCCCGAACCCAGGTTGTACTCAGCCAGGCGCTCGGAAACGATGTCGGACAATTCCTTCCGGCCATCGGGCGTGATGCCCTTCAGCACGACCTTGTCAGGACTGTTCTGCGGATCAGGTTTCGAAATGTCGGTGAAGGGTACCTTGCGCTTGTTGAGTTGCTCCTTGAGCACTTCGACGGCATTGTCGGAATCGGCGTTGACCGCGTCGTTGACCTGCACCTGCAGGATGAGGTGAGTTCCGCCCTTCAAATCGAGCCCAAGGTTAATGCGCTTGGTCATGGCATCAAGCAGGCCCTGCCCGGAAAAGCTCTGCGGGACGCCGAAGATCCCGAATAAAAAGACCAGCAGGATTACGACGACGAGTCCCAATCTCCACATCAGGTTCTTATTCATGATGAAAACAATTTCCCAAATCTAAAGTGTCCCGATCCAAGGGATGTACCGCACTACTTTGCACTCGTCTCATCGTCCGCGGTGGTGACCTGCGTGACCGAGGCCTTGGTTACTTCCAATAAAGTATTGCTCGGGGGAACGCGCAAATGAATGGCATCATCGTTCAGCGCCATAATCGTGCCGCGCAAGCCGCCGCTGGTGACCACCTTGTCGCCGGTCTTCAGGGAATCCAGCATGGCAGTCCACTTTTTCTGGCGGCGCTGCTGGGGAAGAATCAGCAGGAAGTAGAAGATTCCAAAGATAAATAGCAGTGGGGCCACGCTCAACCACCCCATTCCGCCGCCTGCCGCCTGCATTGCTAAGAAGAAGTGCATGTTTGTCAGAGTCTTTGGCCTCAATCTGCGAACAACCGCCCACGCCTACAAACGCCGCTGGCCTGTCATTTCACGACGGGATGCTGATCGATTCCGGCCGGATCTATCTATTGCTCAGGCTTCCATCCGGGGAGGTCTCCCTAGAAAGGTCACGGTTACGGCGAGACCAGACTCCAGAAGAAAACGGGACTCTTCCCCAAGTCAAATAGAATGACGCACCCTGCGCATAGTGTCAAGGTAGAAACTCAGGTTGTGGATGGTATTTAAGACCTGGGCCAGCACTTCATTCGAAGCATAAAGATGACGCAGGTAGGCTCGCGAGTAACGCTGGCACACCCGGCAGGCGCAGTTCGGGTCGAGCGGGCCGGCATCCTGAGCATAGCGCGCCTGCTTAATCGAGACTTTTCCCCCGGAAGTAAACAGCAGTCCATGGCGCGCGGCCCGCGTAGGCAGAACGCAGTCCATCATGTCCACGCCAAGCTTGGCGTACTCGGCGATCTCCTCGGGCGTGCCCACTCCCATGAGGTAGCGCGGCTTGTCGGCGGGAAGATATTGCAGCGTAGCCTCGACCACTTCGCGGGTGCGCTCGCGAGGCTCGCCAACGCTAAGCCCGCCGATCGCATAGCCAGGAAAGCCGATCTCGACCGTACGCTCGGCCGATTCTTTTCGGAGTTCGAGATCCATCCCGCCCTGGACTATGCCGAACAGGGATTGGGCGAGGCAGGGGCTAGGGTCTAGGGGAGAGGGGCCAGTGTGAGTAAGGCAGTGGTCAGTGGTCAGTGGTCGGTGGTCAGTGGGCGGCGTGGCCTGACGTTCCTCATTGTCGTTATCGTTGTCATTCCGACCGTTCGCGAAGCGAAGCGGAGGAACCTGCTGTTCGCCGGCGGTGCCTGCTGCCCCAATTAACGGAGAACTGCCAGAGGCGGTTTCTGGTTCACTGACCACTGACCGCTGACCACTGACCACCTCTTTCCACGGCACTTCGTGCTTATGTTCCTCAAAATACTTCTTACTCCGCTCAGCCCAGCGCAAAGTCAATTCCATCGACGCCCGCGTCCGCGCACGATCTGCGGGATACTCCGTGCACTCATCGAACGCCATAATAATGTCGGCGCCCAACCCGATCTGCGCTGCTATCGCGCTCTCTGGAGTAAAAAAGTGCGGCGAGCCGTCGAGATGCGAGCGGAACGTAACGCCCTCCTCGGTGACTTTGCGAAGCTCGTTCAAGCTGAAAACCTGGAAGCCTCCAGAGTCGGTGAGGATCGCCCGCGGCCACGCCATGAAGCCATGCAGGCCGCCAAACTTGCGGACGGTTTCGACTCCCGGCCGCAGGTAGAGGTGGTAGGTGTTGCCGAGAAGAATCTTCACGCCAAGTTCTTCGAGGACATCCTGCGGCACACCTTTTACGGTGGCCACGGTGCCAACAGGCATGAACACAGGGGTTTCGACTACTCCGTGCGGAGTGATCAGCCGCCCGGCGCGCGCGCGTTCACGTGTGGTATCGATGCGAAATTCAAGGGACATTATGTTCGTGATTGGAATTGTAGCAACGTGGAGAGCTGGGGATAACAAAGCTGGCAGGCCAGACAAATGAGGTGTCCCATAGCCTGCCCTGGGCCCGCCGAAGGGTCTCACCGTTTTTGCGAGACATGGGATTACCGAGATGTGGGGCTATCGCTCGGGAGCTCGAACTACTGTCCGCCACTATTAGCGGCGCGAGCCGAGGGAGCTATCTCTTTGGCTTGGCGAAGATGATCCTGAAGCGTCGGCAGAGTCTTCGCGGCGAAGTCTTTTATGTCTGAGTCCGTCCCCGCGTTGCTTTCGCGCTGAAAGTCAGCCACATCCTGCGTGTGATCTTTGACCATATCTGACATGTACGCCTTATCGAAATCTTCGCCGCTCAGTTTCGAGAGGCGATCCTTAAGCGCCCGGTCTTTTGCGCTGAGCTGTTGCGGGACGGTGATGCCTTTTTCGCTCGCGATCTGCTTCAACTGGTCGCCCGCCTTGCTGTGATCGTCGACCATGCGCTGGCCGAATTTCTTGACTTCGTCGGTCGATCCTTTCTCGGCCGCCAGTTTGCCTAGCTCGACTTCAGCCATCCCGCCTTGCGCGGCCCCGCGGACAAACCTTCGATCGCTCGTACTCACGCTTCCGTTAATCACCGGTCCGACAAAAGCGGAAGGCTTGGCAATGGACTGAGCGATGCTCGCCACAGGCAGAAGCGCGGCCGCCAGGGAAAGAATAGTGAGGTTTGAAATTTTCATGATGATCTCCTCGTTACACGATGACTGGTAAACCGGGATTCCAACATCGGCATAAAACACTATTGTGACGATGAGAATTCCGTAGAGGAGACCGAAGGCTGCGCACAGGTCTAGTGTGGCTCTGAGTGCATGGACTTGAGATAAGCGACTACCGCCTCGGCGTCAGCTATGCTCATGCGGAATTGAGGCATCGGAGGACGCAGCGGCTTTCCGCCGCCCCAAATTCCGGTCGTCAGCAATTTCACCATGTCCGCGTCGGTGCCGGGAGGAGACTGAGCAAGCCGGGGCGCAACCAGCGGCCAGTCCGCAACCGGTTCAGCCGAAACCAGCCATACCGCGGCGCCCTCAAGGTTTCTCGACCGGTCGGGCGCGCCCGAGTCGTCGCGTGGAGTGTGGCACTGGCCGCACATCGCAACCCCTTCGACAATATATTTCCCGCGGGCGGCAGCGTCCGCGCTCACCTGAGGTTTCGCCGCGGTAGCCGGCCGCGGCGTCTTTTGCGCAACTGAGACGTTACAGAAAAACGTGAGCAGTACTGCGCCGAGAGCGACTTTGATGCCAGCGATAACTGTTTGCCTAAGAGTAGTCACTCTTGTTGGATGTTCGCCGGCCCGTCGAAGGTTCGCGGCCATCGTTCGCGAACGGCGAGTTACCGCCGAAAGGTCGCTTAGCCGGATTGAGTCTTCTTCAGAAATTGGCCGATGCTGACGATGGCCCGACCGATGGTGCCGCGGCCGATCTCCCGCGCATCGTCGCGCGCCGTCACCCGCAGCACATAGAAGCGGCCGTCGAAAGATTCCAGCACAGCCTCCGCGCGGATGTGCGCGCCGATGCCGCTGGCCGCGCGATGTTCGATGTTGATCGAAGTCCCCACCGAGATCTCATCGCCCTCGCAGTAAGGCTGCAGCGCGTGAAAGCCGGCGGTCTCCATCAGGCGAACCATGTCAGGCGTGGAATAAACCGGAGGCAGTTCGGGATGGTGCGCGGTGAGTGTGTGCTTGAACTCGACAGTCTCGTGGGCCTCGCCTCGGGCGCCGATGGGGATTTCTTTTGCCATAGCATTCTCAAGGAGCTTCTTGGGTGCTGAGGGCATCTGCTGCGGTGTCGCGCATCAAAGCCTGCATCCCAAGAGCACCGACAAGGAGGTCATACGCAATGTGGAATACGATTACGACCGAAAGCGTCTGCGTCAAGAAGACAACTAAATGGCAGAGTAACGCGATCAAGCCCGCCCCCAGGGCATACCGCCAACCTTGCATCACATGAGCAATAGCAAACGCCAGCACGCAAATCGTCAACGAAACAATCAGCGAGTTTGTGATGTCATAAACCGTGGAGTAAACAACACCTCGATAAGCGTATTCCTCGGTCATACCCGCCAAGAATGAAATGATCACCCAGTAGCGCATTTCGGAAGGCGACTCGGGCAGCATCAAGCTGACCTTCTTCCGTCCCTCCGGTGTCAGCTTGCGTAGTCCCCACCAGGCCCGCGTTCCTACGAGTGCAAGATATGCCGCAACTGCCGCCCAAACCCAACTGGGGGGCCGAGTTGAACCAAGCACGCTGATGTTATTTTGTTTTGCGACCAGCGCGGTCCATGCAAGAAGCATTAACTGCAGGGCGATCATTGCGACGTAGCGGCTGCGCTTCGGCGGTAGCGCCATCCCTGATCTGAGCCGAAACCAGGAGCGAACTCCGAGGGCCGGCATAAGCAACAGGATCCATGCCAAATAAGGAATCGTGATGGAATCCGGCGGCCTCACCGCGCTTACGCCGCGTAAGTCATGCGCGCCGCTTCAATCCCATCCAGAGCCTTCCACAACAATTGCGCCGTCTTCTCGGCCGCATCCAGCGCGGCTTGCGCCGTTTCCGGATTGGCCGCGATCCGCTTCTCCAATTGCTTGCGCCAGACGTTCGAGTGGAAAATGTCGGCAGTGGCATGCAGCGCGAAGTAGCCGACCGTTTTATCGTCGGCGCCGTACATCTCGCGCAGGCCGCGTTCCTTCTCTTTGGCCACGCGCGGCACTTGCGATTCGTACGCGTAAAACGCTGCCAGCGCCTCTTCCGGCGTGCCTTCGCTCGCTACCGTGTGGAAATGCCGCATCAGTTCGACGATTTCCGCGATGGGCAAGTGCCAGCTCATGTCCCGGCGCGCTCCCATGCCTTCGGCGAAATCGAGCCACAGTTCGGAGTGCGGCACAGAATCTTTGCCCGATCCATCGGACGCGCCTTTTTCTTCACACATGTTGGCCAGCACCGCGCGGCGCAGTTCGCCTTCATCCAGGCGAAGCGCTAGCTCGGCCAGGTAACAGGGAAACGCTTCCACGTGATAGTAGTAGTCGCGCGCATACTCGCGCAGATCGGCGCGCGTCAGCTCGCCAGCGGCCCATGCTTTATAAAATGGATGACAAAGCAGGTCGTACCTGGCGATCGATGACTCCAGTTGCTCGAAGAACTGAGTGCTATTCATGATGGCCTCCTGATTCGGGTATGACCCACTACTATACGGTCGGGAGTGCGGTGCGGCAAGTGCAGGGATCACGCGTGGTGGTGCAAGTTTGTATCTTTGATGGTGTCTTCAGGTCGATGGCGTCATCCTGAGCGCAGCCGTTTTTCAGGCGGAGCGAAGGATCTCCCACTACGATGCTGTGCGCTAGGGGAGATCCCTCGGCCCGCTGGTAAAAACGCGGGCTCTTCGGGATGACGCATGTGAGATTTGGAATTGAAACCGGCCCGCTACCGCATCACGCGTGTATTGGTGCAAGTTTGTATCTCCGCAGGCTAGCAATCGGCTCCGGCCTGTGGGAAACTGTATGCATGGCACCGATAAAGACTGGTCAGATCGTAGAGCCCGATGGTTTGGTTGGCGTCTACAGGGTTGTGTCCGTTTCCGCGGACGGACAGACAGCCGATATCGAGAAGTTCGATGTAGCGACACAGAAGTCGGTCGGCGACCCTGTTCGCGCGATTGCGATGAACAAGTTGACCCCCTACAAGGAAAACCCCAACCAAGCTGCCGCCAGAGTCGTGAGAGAAGCCGTTACCGAAGACTAGCCAATCCGCTTCACGCGTCGTGTGGCAAGTTAATTGAATGATCAGCCCCCCTCGCTGAAGCTGACAGCTTCAGTACCTTCTCCGCGTTGAGCTGCTGGTACTGCAATCTACAGGCTGATCACCGAGGAGATTATGAGTTCGCCCATCTTCTCGACGGTGATCTCACCTCCGAAAGCACCGAAGCTCGAGGTGACCTCGTACGCAGGGGCGGCGTTGTGCCAGGAGTACGCGAGTTCGTTTCCTTCCACACGCGGCTGAAAATTGCCGTTAGCGCCTCCGTGGCACGAAATGACGGCATTCGCGGAGTCGAAACTCGCCTGTACCGATCGGTCTGACACTCGATTCAGCAGCGTGAAGCTGTCCAGCCCTCCCTCGGAATAAGCCAACCCCACATCCGACCTCAGCCCTTGATTAATCTCACTTGCGGATTGAGCGACCAAAGTCTTCAAAGCAAGCCACTTCTCGGGGCCGTTGGTTTCCGCCACTGTGGCATCATGGAACGTGTCCCTTATGGCCAGTTCGCCGTGGGCTTGCTGCTGCTGCATGGAATCCTGCATCCTCTTAACGAAGGTAGCGCTGGTCATATGTTATCTCCCTGAAAATCCTATCGGCAGAAAATCCGGAAAACTTTAACGCCGGTGGATGAGCCTTCCCTCAGAAACCTCTGTTAGGTTGCTAGAATGAATAGCAGGAGCGACAAACCGTCCTAGTCGTGCAATTTACAGAACAATTCGATGTAGTCGTAGTCGGCGCCGGCCATGCCGGATGCGAGGCCGCGATGGCCGCGGCGCGCATGGGGCTGAAGACCGCGCTATACACGCTGAATGTCGACTTGATCGCGCAGATGTCGTGCAATCCCGCCATCGGTGGAATCGCCAAGGGACATCTCGTGCGCGAGGTCGATGCGCTTGGCGGCATCATGGGCGAGATCACCGACGCGGTCGGCATTCAGTTTCGCCTGCTGAATACTTCGCGTGGGCCGGCTGTGTGGTCGCCACGCGCGCAGTGCGACAAGCAAGCCTACCGGCTCAAGATGCGCGAAGTGCTCGAGTCGCAGCCGAATCTGAAGATCAAGCAGGCCGAGGTCGAGTCGTTGGTCGTTGGTCGTTCGTCGTTGGCAGAAGACGACGACATCCAAGGTTTTGCCAACGACCAACGACGAACGACCAACGACGCCTCTCGGGTTCTCGGAGTCAGGCTTCGCGACGGCCGTACCGTTGGCGCGCAAGCTGTGATCATCACTACCGGAACTTTTCTTAACGGGCTCATTCATTGCGGAGAGCAGCAGTATCCTGCGGGACGTTCTGGCGAACCGAATGCCGTGCTGCTCGGCGAAGCTTTGAAGAATCTTGGCTTGCGCGGTTGCCGCTTGAAGACCGGAACGCCGCCGCGCCTCGATGGACGCAGCATTGATTGGTCGCGCTTCGCGGAGCAGCCCGGTGATGCTGACCCTACGCCTTTTAGTTTTCGCACCCGGCGCGTGGCGCATCACGATTCGCAGGTTCCCTGCTACATCGCGTGGACTACGCCTGAAACTCATCGCATCATCCGCGAGAACGTCCATCGCTCGCCCATGTACAGCGGGCAGATTCAATCGATCGGTCCGCGCTATTGCCCGTCGATCGAAGACAAGATCGTGAAGTTTCCTGACAAGGAGATGCATCAGCTTTACCTTGAGCCTGAAGGCCTGAACACACACGAGATTTATGTCAACGGGATGAGCACGTCGTTGCCGGTCGAGGTGCAGCTTGAGATTTTGAAGTCGATTCGCGGACTTGAGAACGCTGAGATGCTGCGTCCCGGATACGCCATTGAGTATGACTCGATCGATCCCACGGAACTGCAACGCACGCTCGAGACGAAGAAGATTGCGAGCTTGTTTCTTGCGGGGCAGATCAATGGCACGTCCGGTTATGAAGAAGCTGCGTGCCAGGGATTAATGGCGGGCATCAACGCAGCGCTGCAAGTGAAGGCGCAGCCGCCGCTGATTCTTGACCGCACTGAGGCGTACACGGCGATCCTGATCGACGACCTGATTTCGAAGGGGACGAACGAGCCGTACCGCATGTTCACCTCACGCGCGGAATTCCGCCTGCACCTGCGCATCGATAACGCCGATCGCCGGCTAACGCCGCACGGCCGCCGCGTGGGCTTGATCTCGGATCAGGCTTGGGATGATTTTCAGGCGAAGCAAGAGAGGCTGCAGAACGTGAAGAGCTTACTGGAGCGGACGAGGTTGACTCCTGAGATGGTGGGGCGTATTGACACGGCAATGTCGGAGAGCATCAACACACTTTGTCATTCCGAGGAAAACACACCTTGTCATTCCGAGGAGCGAAGCGACGAGGAACCTGCTGTCGCCGGCAGCGCCGCAAAGCTCGCCATCGGCCTTACCTCGGCCATAGGCCAGACCTGCGCGCAACTGCTGAAGCGGCCTGAGATCGTCATCGAGAAGCTGGCGCCGATTCTTCGCGAGCTCGATCCCAAGTTTTTTCAAAGAGAATCAATCCGTGAAAATCCGTGCGAATCCGTGGCCAAGGTTTCTTCGGCTGAGCTCTCTTCGGAGATCCGCAACGAACTCAAGTCTGTCGAGACGGAAATCAAGTATGAAGGCTACCTGCTGCAACAGCAGCGCGCGATGGAGCGGATGAAAAAGTCGGAGCAGCGATCGATTCCTGATTGGTTCGATTACCGCTCGATCAGCGGACTCTCGCGCGAGATGCAGGAGAAGCTGACGCACGTGCAACCGCGCACGCTGGCCCAGGCATCGCGGATTCCGGGAGTGACTCCGGCTGCGGTTTCGTTGGTGAATGTGTTTATTGAGATTCAGGCGAAGCGGCGGGAACAAGCGGCGGCGCTTTAGGTCGCAGGTGTGAGGTCTCAGGCTTACTGGCTGTTAGGTTACTAGTCATCCTCCATGGCTGGCAATTTGGCGTTTCTCCCTAAGATCACTCCGAGAAACATGAGTCCCGCCCGCCGTTTATGTCTTGCTAACCGCCGTCAGCTCGGTTATACTTTTGGTATGAAAACAGCAGTCTCCATTCCCAATGAACTTTTCGACGTTGCGGAACGGCTTGCGCGGCGCACGCGGAAGTCGCGGAGCCGGCTGTTCAGCGATGCCCTGCGCGAGTATGTGAACCGCCGCTCGCCTGACAGAATTACCGAAACCATGGATCAGGCGCTGGCTGAAATCGGCGAGAGTGACGATCCTTTCGTAGCAGGCGCTTCTCGAAGACGGCTGGAGCAGGCCGAGTGGTAATCTCGCAAGGCGAGATCTGGTGGGCCGATTTGCCTGACCCGACAGGCTCTGGCCCAGGGTTTCGCAGGCCGGTAGCAGTGGTCCAAGGCGACGCGCTCAACCAGAGCCGAATTGCCACGGTGGTTTGCGTGCCGCTGACGAGCAATCTGAAATGG
>Ga0116117_1000158_pt1 | contig 21580 bp, 26 predicted proteins | sample June2015DPH_11_1_FD_89790 | JGI IMG/M metagenome (GOLD analysis project Ga0116117, IMG submission 89790) | Peatland microbial communities from SPRUCE experiment site at the Marcell Experimental Forest, Minnesota, USA - June2015DPH_11_10 | ecosystem: Environmental > Terrestrial > Soil > Wetlands... | reverse complement strand
CCGCAAACCATGCACCTGGAGCGCCTTACGATATCCCTTCCAACGTGCTGCGTGGTTGCTCACTCGAGCGGACCGCTGACGAAATGGGGATGTCCTGTCCGGAGGATTATGCCTTGGCCAGCTTCGATAATTATCCCTGGCTGCGCTGTTTCCGTCCGCGCTTAACCTCGATCGAGCTATGCAAGTACGAGTTGGGGGCGCGCAGCACGGAGATGCTCCTGAACCGTATTTCCGGCAAGAAGGGCAATGTTCTAATTCAGAAACTAGCGCAGCAATTGCGCGTCCGAGAATCTTGCGGTTTCGCGCGCAACATTCGACATTCAAACCGCCGAAATTCAAACCGCGAAGTGGCCATCTCGAACTCAAGAAACAAGCGCGATAGCAATCCTCCAACTTCCCTAAAGAACGGAGATGCAGAAACTGTCACACCCTCCAGGCCGAAGTCGACAGAGTCTTCCGAAACAGGCCGAACCATGATCCGCCCGAGGCCGACCTGCAATTCAAAAAGCCGGCGACAGGCACTGCCTTATCAAGTGGTCCTTAATACGTCGATGGCTGGCGCATATCGATCCCCGGCCAGAATGAGCTTTTCAATGTTGTCTACAGACTGAATGCCACCTCGCGCTCCAACAGCCGTACAGTTCAGGGCGGCAGCAGCGCAGGCGAAATCGAGCTGCCGTTGCAGCGGCCAGCCCTGCAGCAGTCCGTAGATAAACCCCGCGTGGAAGATATCACCGGCGCCCGTGGTGTCCACCGCCGTAACGCGGAAGGCCGACGCGTAGTGAAACGTCGTGCCGTCCCATGCCAGCACCCCATCTTGACCCAGCGTCGCCGCAGCCAGCCGACACCCATATCCTCGCTGGAGCGCGGGCAACGATTTTGTGAGGTCCGGCTCAGCCGAGAGTCGCCCCGGGATGTCTCGGCTCGTAATGACATAGTCAAGCTTCTCCAACAGCGCTTCCACGCCGGAGTAGAGGTCATCCAAATCGGCAATCACCGGGATCCCAGCCGCCTGAGCCCAGCCCGCCGCCGCGGTCGCTGCGGCAGTATCGTGCCCATCGACATGAAGAGCGCGCGCGTCCTCAATCCACGAGCGATCGATCTCCTCCGGCTGCAGCGTCAGGCGGTCGTCGCGCTTCCAAAGAACTGTGCGCTCGCCGGAATCCTCGACGAGAATGAACGCCTGCTGGCTCGCGCATCCCTCGGCGGTGATGATCCTGGTCTCGACGCTCGTCCGGGCAAATTCCGCGCGGTGAAGGATCGCCGCAGCATCGTCGCCCAGCTTACCGACGTAGCGCGTACGCATGCCCCAGTGTTGGCACGCAACCAGAGCCGTCGCGACTTGTCCGCCCGGCAACACGTTCGCAGAACGAAACTCGACCTTCGATCCTGCCACAGGATAGCGGTGAAGAGGTATTACGGTGTCCGTAGCATTCAGTCCCACACCGACAAGGTCAATCTTAGGCGTTGGCATCATTTTGACAGACCCAAATGTAAAGGAAGTGGTTCGATTCGCAAAGGCAGATCTCGTAGCGGGCCGCCATGGCAATGCGATTTCTCACTGATGAGTCTGTGTGCCTTCGATTCCGCACGTGTGCGCCGTCATTGCAATAGCTTGAGGTTGCGGTCTTTTTGGAGCACTCTGGCGTTGGCAGTCGATCTGCGGCTTGAGCAATGATCTACTCCCACGTCCGTCAGTTCTACGCTTGCCCGTCTGCTTCAGCCAATCTTCAGGTTGGGCGGAATAGATTAGATTAGGTGGTGTGCAATCACCTTACGGGGCGCAACCGGGGTGTGATAAAACGAGACCTTGTGAAACTGCTCGTAGTTGAAGATGAACCTCGAATGCTGGAACTGCTGCGCCGCGGCCTCACCGAAGAAGGCCATAACGTAACCTGCGCTTCGGATGGGAGCGAAGGATGGGAACTGGCACGCTCTTATGAATTTGACGCGGTCGTGCTGGACGTCATGCTCCCCAAGATGAATGGCTTCGAACTGGCCAAAAAGCTCCGTCAGCAGCGAATCCTCACACCGGTGCTGATGCTCACCGCCAAGGATTCCGTTCCAGATGTTGTGCGTGGCCTGGACGCGGGCGCCGATGACTATCTGACCAAGCCGTTCAGCTTCAACGAACTGCTGGCGCGTTTGCGTGCGATCCAGCGCCGCGCCACATCGCGCCCGGAGAACCGGCTGCAAGTCGGCGATCTCGTCCTCAATCCCGAATCGCGTGCAGTCTCGCGCGCTGGAACTCCCATTTCCTTGACCCGCACCGAGTACAGTCTGCTCGAGCGCTTGATGTACCGCGCCGGCAAGGTGGTTCTCCGCAGCGCGCTCATCGAATCCGTCTGGGGCTTCGATCGGGAAATCGAAGACAACACGCTCGATGCCTTCGTCCGGCTGTTGCGCCAGAAGGTTGATCGCGAAGGCATGCCGAAGCTGATCCTTACGGTTCGCGGCACTGGCTACATGATCCGCGAGGACTCGGCGGAATGAAGAAACTCTCCATCGGCATGCGTTTGACGCTATGGTATTTTGCCGTTTTTCTCCTTGCCGAATTCGCTTTTGGCGCGGGCATGTGGCTGATCCTAAGGAAGAACTTGTTCGACATCGCTGACGCCGCGCTGGAGGGGCAGGCTGCCGATTTGCAGCATTACTTGGAAGCACGAAAAAACATGAGCCTGCTGCAGTTGCAGACAGAGATCAGCCATGACTTTAAGATTGAAAGCTCGGCCGACTATTTGGAAATCAGTGATTCCAGCGGCAACTTAATCTATCGTTCGAAGTTTCTTGAAGAGCATCCACTCCTCCCGCGCTCGCTCGATGAACTAGGCAAACCTCTTTACGACAATCGCAAGCTGGGGCACGGGCGTTTTCGTTTTATCAGCCAACGAATGGAGGCCAGCGGAGGCGTGTACTTGGTTCGGATCGGACATCCCATCGAGGAAGAAATCGAGACGCTAGACGCCTTCGAACGTTATCTGGTTCGGTTTGTACCGATCCTGCTGTTGGCTGCTTCGGGCGTTGGCTATTGGCTGAGCCACAAGGCGTTAGCGCCAGTCCGTGCGTTGACGCGAACCGCCGCTACGATTTCCGCACACAATCTCAGCAGTCGGCTTGAGCCATTGCATACGGGAGACGAGTTGCAACTTCTGTCCGATACCTTGAATGAAATGCTAGGCCGGATCGAGTCCGCCTTCCTGCGGATCACGGATTTTACCGCCGACGCGTCGCACGAACTGCGCACTCCCATTGCGCTCATTCACACCGAAGCCGAGCTGGCATTGCGCCGATCCCGCGACGAGGCCGAATACCAGGAGGCCCTTCGGCATATTCTTCTGGAGGCTAAGCGCACCACCAAGCTCATCGAAGAACTTCTGGCTCTGGCTCGGGCTGACTCGGGCAGCCAAGCGCTCGACATTCATCCCACCGACCTGCTCCCGACCTTGCGGGAGGCCGCATCGAAGTGGAAGCGAGCCGCGTCCCTGCGAAATTTGCAATTCGAGGAGCACCTTGAAGTTCAAGGGCTGCCGGTGACGGGAGACGAAAATGCTTTGCGCCGCGTGATCGACATTCTGCTCGACAATGCTCTGAAGTACACCTCGTCGCCCGGCAACGTAACGCTTTCTGCCGAGAAAAAGCACGGGCACGTTGTGGTGATCGTCGAAGACACGGGCATGGGCATTGCTGCCGAGGATCAAGCCAGAATTTTCGAACGCTTTTACCGGGCGGACAAGGCGCGCGGGCGGGAACTCGGCGGAGCTGGATTGGGCCTCGCTATTGCGCAGTGGATCGTCAAACTCCACAGGGCGTCCATCACCGTACAGAGCGAGATCGGAAGCGGATCCGTTTTCCGACTGGAGATTCCGGCCATCACCTCAGCCGTCGACTATCCCGACCTGCGATAAGCCAGCGCGGGAAGCCAAGCTGTTCAACCCCGGTATTGCAGCATGGTCATGAAGCCGAAGTCCATGTGCAATTGCTGGTGGCAGTGGAGGAGCGTCGGACCGGGATTGTCCGCCGTAAAGTCTACCTCGACCGGCGTCTTGGCGGGCACAACGATTACGTCCTTCATGACGCCCGCCGTTGCTTTCCCGGCGAACTTGGTCACCTCGAAGGTGTGCCGATGGAGGTGGACCGGGTGTGGTTCATCGCTTTGGTTATCGAGTCGAAGACGGTACCGATAATTGGCTCGGACTTGAATAAGATCGGTTTTTGGGTAGGATTTACCATTTATCGTCCAGTTATCTACCCAGCGGTTGCCGGCGAATTTCTTGCGGAAAACGAGCGGCACCAGGCCGCCGGTCGGTTCCGGAGTCTCCGCTTCGCGCCCAAAGAGCGTGTACTCCCAAGTAGTATTCGTGGGTGCGGTCCACTGTGGTATTTGCTTGCGATTCGCATATTCCACCACGACCCCCAACCCGGCATTTCGTACTGGATCGTTGGTCTCGCCGAGGATCCACACGCCAGGCTGCTTCATAAGGACGACAGCATCGACGCGCTCCGCCGGACCCATCTCGATCACATCCACCTCCCGCGGCAGGGGCACAGGGTTTCCATCCAGGCCGACGACTTTGAACTTATGACCGGGCAAGGCGATACGGTGCTGATCGGTAGCACTCGCGTTCAAGATGCGAAAAAGCACGCTCTGACCTTCTTTCACGCGTATCGGCTCGCCAGAGCGGAGCATGTGACGGTTGATGGAAAAAATGGGATACGTGACTTCAAGATTGCCTTCGTCGCCTTGGCTGCTCAGATAAGGATCCCAGCCGTGCAACGCGAGAAAGACCTCTGCGTCGTATCGGCCCGGCTCTACTCTCGGCTCAATGTAGAGGAATCCGAATTGGCCCGTGTACATGGCTCGTTTCATGTCCCGGCCGGCATGAGTGTGGCTGTGATACCAGCGGGTCCCGGAAGGCCGCGGCGTGAAAGAATAGCGGCGGACTCCGCCCGCCGGCACCATCGGCGTTCCTTCTTCCTCGGAACCGTCCACCGCCGACGGGAGGAACAGGCCGTGCCAGTGAACCAACTCGGGGACTTTGGTTTCGTTGAATACATCGACAGTGACAGGCTGGCCTTCGCGGATGCGCAAGACAGGACCGGGAGCCGAACCGTTGTATCCCGTAGTTTTGACCATTTTCCGCGGGGCAACTTCGATCTCGACGGGCGAGATGTGAATCGTTGCGTCGGCCTTGGAATCGTCCAGCGGAGCTTGCAAACCAATCCGTCGGGCGAACTCGAGGCACACCGGAGTTCCTAGCATTGCCAGAAAGTTTCTACGATCCATAGTGTGGCTGCAGCGAATCCAAAGATTGCAGCAACCCTCTTGTTAACAATTGAACCGATAGCCCAGAATCATCTTGGCAATCAGGTGGTCGGTCGCACCAGTGAGGCTCACGCCGAGTCCGAAATTGATCTTCCATTGCTGCTGTTGCGAGACCGTGTCAAGTCCCGTCACCGGACGCACCGAATCTTAGTATTCCAGACCTCCCGCGATTTTCGGAGTGAAATCGTGGCTGAATTTGAAGTTTGGCGAAAAGACATCGCCCTTCTTCACGCCCTCACCATGGAAAGAGCGATCGAGCGTGAGATTCAAAGCCCAATCCCAGCGGCCTAATTCTTGGTCCACGAGTGGGCGGATTTCCCACGTCCCCGGCATGATTGGTAGGATAAACCCCATCCCCGACCATCTTCGAGCCATCAATCGTGAAGTTGCTGTGGAGTGCAACCCTGGTGTGAGCGGGATCGACCAGATCGTATCCGTACACCTGAATTTCGTAGTTGTCTTGAGCACACGCGCGGACAGCAGCCAGGATTTGCCAGCAGCACCAGGGTGAGAGGGAAAATAGCTACAAGGCCGCTCCGAAAAATGTAGCTCGACAATCAACGCATGTTTTCGATCTCGTAGAACATCGAGCAGTTGTCTAGTTGACTCGTAGAGACAGTGATTTCGGAAGGAATGCGAAGCAGGTTCGTCCAACGTCGTTATCGTATATGAGGTCGGTAAACGCTCGACCGATGGGAGTTGAATGGGGCTTTTCCTTTCGGCGCAGACCTGAGCATGATCGGGGCGAAAAGCACAGGACATCATTGACCCTTGGTCTTGAGCAATCTCTCTGATTCGCTCTGGTCTCGAAAGCAGATTTTCCGTTTAGATCAGGCCGCGAACGGAGTCCGACAAAATGTACCTTCAACCGACCTCGCCTTTCTTCCATGCCGACGTACTCGAACAGCGACCTGGGCAAGTCTTCAAGTCAGCTCCCGCCAAGCATGGCCTGCGAACTCCCGAAGCAGTTCCTCATGCAGCAAACCCATTTGCCGACCACATCATGCAGGGGCCAAATCGATCGAATCTGTCTCTCCATCAGCGCCTCAGATGGTCGAGTCGGATCGCGTGCGGAACCCTGTACATTGCTTTACCAAACGAGCGCAGGAAGCGGCCTTCCTTGTCAACCGCTATGACCTGATCGGCTTTCTCGCCGCGCTGAATGAGCCCCGTAACACCGGTCTTCGGGTCGCGCGCCAGCCACGAAACCATGCCCAGAGCTTGGCCCTGGGTTAGCTTTATCACCAATTCTCTCTGTTTGTACTCTCTGTCCCACGTCTTTATCATGGGTCCTCACACGTCAGCTCCGGGATGTGCGACTCGCGGACCCGGCCGAATCATCGACGCGGAGCGGACCCTGTGCGACGATCCTGCCCGCCGCTGTGGGAGGACCCTTGAGGATCCACTCGAAGCCCACTGCGATCAAGGCCCCAAGCATTGGCCCTATGAGGTAGATCCAAGTCGTGTGAAGGTCGCCGCGCACCACATCCGGCGCCAGAGAGCGTGCCGGGTTCATCGACGAGCCGGTGATCGCCGCCGCCCAAAGTCCTGCAAGAGCAATGTCCCCGCCTACGGCGATAGCGCCGTTCGTGCCGATGTTCCTCGCACCGGAAGCCGTGCCCAGAATCGTGTTCACGAGCCCTGCTGTGAGCACAACTTCCATCGCCAGAGCTTTCCCGCTGGTCACACCACGACTCGGCAGCGTCGCGCCGAGCGCGCCAATCGTGCCGAACATGGCCCGGAGGAAACCAGCCGCACCAATGCCTCCGATCAATTGTCCGACGATGTAGCCTGGAACTCGCTGCCAAGGGAAATCGCGCCGCACCGCGAAGGCCAGGGTGACCGCCGGATTCAAATGCGCTCCGCTGACCGCACCCATAAAATAGATGATCGCCATTACCATGAGTCCCGGCGCAACTACCATCATGCCCAGGGTGACTCTGCCCGCGCTCATCGCCGCAACGACACCGCCTCCTGCGGCGACCAGCACCAGCAGGAACGTGCCCCAAGCCTCCGCGAACACGCGTCGCCACTCAAGGGATGTATCGAAGAAATCGGGTGCCGATTGCCTTTGAATCACAGGCTGCAGCGCTGCGTCCGGCCGGTCAGGCCTGGTCGATTTCATGTCCCACCTTCTGGGCACTACTGTTCCCGGGTAGCGCTTCCGGACACGCACTTGGTAGCACCCCGCCAAATGAGAAACCATAAGTTCACGTTACTTCTCTTGGGCCAGTTCCTTGCGAATCTCTTGCAATTCCTGCCGACGCTTCTCGCTGGTCTTCGGGTAGGCCATTTTGAGATCCTCGAGTGCATCGAGGACAATGCGGGAAACAATCAAGCGGGCGTTCTCCTTATCGTCGGCGGGAACGGAGTACCAGGGCGCGTGATGCGTGCTGGTCGCTTGCAGGCACTGCTCATAAGCTGCCATGTAATCTTTCCAGTATTTCCTTTCGTGATTATCCGAGGGGCTGACTTTCCAGTTCTTGTCAGGCTCGTCGATGCGTGCTAGAAACCGTTTTCGCTGCTCTTCGTACGAAAGGTTCAAGAATATTTTGACGATGCGAGTTCCGTTGTAGTAAAGGTGACGCTCCAAGTCGACAATGGAGCGATACCGTTCCTTCCAGATGTTTTTCTCATCGAGCAACTCTTCGGGAAGCCGCTGGCTGCGAAGAATCTCAGGATGCACGCGGACGATCAGCACTTCTTCGTAATAGGAACGATTGAAGATGCCGATCCGTCCGCGTTCAGGAAGGCGGCACGTCGTGCGCCAGAGAAAATCATGTTCCAACTCCTCAGCGCTTGGTTGTTTGAAACTGAAAACGTCACAGCCCTCGGGGTTGACTCCCGACATCACGTGGCCGATAGCGCCGTCCTTGCCGGCGGAGTCCATTCCCTGGAAGATTAGCAGCAAGGCGTAGCGGTTTGACGCATAGTGAAGCTGTTGCAGGGCGCTCAGCTTTGCAACATGTTTTTCCAGGAGTTCCTGATATTGCTTCTCCGTCTTGCAATAAGGTTTAACGATCGTCGGCCATTTCTTGAGGTCGAACGTTGTCCCGGATCGCACGCGGAAATCCTTGGAATGAATTCTCATCTTCTTCCTTTCGACTGTGTCCGCTGGGTTCGCGGCAGTAAATGGATGGACTTCACTTCAGGCCTCGGTCTTCGCCGCAGCCTTGGCATCATCGGTCCGAATCTCGCGCTCCGCCTCCAGCCAGTCTTGATCCGCAGGGGTCTCCACCGCCTGATGCTTGGCCTGGAGCAGTTCGTCGATGCTCTTACGAAAAGCTGGATTGGCGAGCACGCGCTCAATCTGATTGCGCGAGACCGTCTGCAGCACAACCCAGGGGTTTTGCGTGAGTTCCCACAGCGTGGGATCAAGCGTCATCCACACCCGATCGGCAGCACGGTTCCACGACCAGCGCAGATCCAGCGCAAGCTCTGCCAGAGAATCGAACCCCGCAAGTTCCGAGTTAGGGCGGTTCTGGTCGGTCATGATTTCTCTGCAATTACCTTCAAGATAGCCTCGTCAGATGCTGTGGTGACCCGGTGTCTGAAAAGGTTTGCTTAGCGTGAAAGGGGAGACAGAACCTGCAACTGTCCGCTCTGGAGTGTTGCCGCGGAGAGTGCTGGATCAACCTCAAAAGGAAGTTCGACAACACCCATAATCTTTTTGTCCCTGCGACCTTCGTCCTCTAACTGACTTGAAACCGAGTGGATGCCGGAAGTGAAGGCCCGTCGATGCTCCACTTCCACTTCCATAACTGTTGCCGCGCGAAAGCCAATGCTGCCGCGCCATAGACGGGCTGGTTCACTACGCCTTCAAGCCTTTACTCTGGCAACCCGAATGTTGGCATTGGCAGGTGAGCTTTGTGCCCACACCCGCGTCGGCACATGCGGTGCTGCAGTGTTTGCTGCCTTCCGCCGGTGCACAGTTGCAAGCGGGGTGTGCGCATTTCGTGGTCGGTGTCATTGAAGTTCTCCTTCGTCTTATGAATTTCGTGGGGAAGAGTCTTATTCTGCAGCACTTTTCTTCGCAAGGCTTCAGGACAATGTCGAACCAGATTCTCCGGAAGCTAGCTCAGCATTGCATTGACGGCAGCCACATTCTGTTCCGTTTTGCTCATCCTGGGCATCCCATCTCGAAGTAGATTGACAATTGCGGCGAGTCCCCACCCAGTTCGGTGGAAGCGTCGCCGTTAGAGCCTTCGGAGAACGAAACGTAATGAAAGCTGCTGTCTTCTCTCCAACTCCCACCGCGCCCCAATCCTTTCTTCATGTCGAAGATGTTCCCCGCCCAGAACTCGATCTGGGATATATCTTACTGCGGGTGGTCGCCTGCGGAGTCTGCCGCACTGACCTTCACATCGTTGAAGGAGATCTTCCGCCAATTCGACCGCACCTGATTCCCGGCCATCAAATCGTCGGAGAAGTAATCGAAGGTGCGACCCCGGAATTGCCACTGGGATCGCGTGTCGGCGTTTCGTGGATGGGTGGCGTCGATGGCGATTGCTGGTACTGCCATCACAGCATGGAGAATCTCTGCGACAAGCCGGTTTTCACCGGATACACCGTGGATGGCGGCTACGCCGAGTATGTCCTGGCGCGCTCAGACTTCGCTTTCCCGCTGCCTTCTGGCTTGGACGATGTACACGTCGCTCCGTTGTTGTGCGCCGGCATCATCGGCTTTCGTAGCTTACGAGTGGCTGGGGTTGAGAAAGAGGAGCGAGTCGGACTCTTTGGTTTTGGCAGCTCCGCAAGTTTAGCGATCGTGATTCTGCAATCGTGGAACTGCGAGGTTTACGTCGTAACCAGGGGCGAATCTCACCGAAAAATGGCGGCGTCACTGGGCGCGACCTGGGTGGGTAAAGAAGATGAAAAGCCACCTTTGGCGCTCGACCGCGCCATCACTTTCGCGCCCAGCGGAAAAGTAGTAGTGAGCGCGCTCGCGAGTTTGCGCAAGGGCGGTGTAGTGGCAATCAACGCCATTCATCTCGATCAGATGCCGGCCTTCGACTACGACAAGCTACTCTGGGGTGAACGGCAGATCCGCAGCGTGGCTAACATGACCCGCCAGGATGCCCGCGATTTTCTCCAGATCGCGCACGACCTCCACATCCGTCCGAACGTTACGGTATTCGCCCTCGACGATGCGAATAAAGCGCTTGAAGCGGTCAAGAAAGAAACGGAACAGGGATCAGCCGTGATTGTCCCTTAATCGATGCTCGCGTTGGATCAGTTTCGGGGTCTGGCCCCAGGTGTGTCGGTCTCTCCCTTCAAGAAAGAACGGCTAGGACCGTACAAACACCTGAGCGGCAGAGAGTGAGCACTGTTGCTCAGAAGAATGGCGGCGCCGTTGTTAAGGTCTAGCGGTCAGGAATCAGATGAAGAGCACGATCAAGCTGGTCATTCTTGTTGCGGCAATGGCGGTCGCTTCGTTTGCCCAAAGCGATGCCGACACCATCATCGAGCGTTCTGTCGAGGCTAACGCGGCGGACTGGAAAGTCGCTCCTGACTATGATTTTGTCGAGCGTGACCGGCAACCACGTGGAGGAACCAAGACCTACGAAGAGCTCATGATCTTGGGTTCTCCCTATGAACGACTGGTAGCCGTGAACGGCAAACCGCTCTCGCCAGAACAGGAAGCAGGCGAACAGCAAAAGCTGGACGCGACCGCCAATAAACGCAAGAATGAACCGCAACCGGAACGGGGGAAGCGGATCGCGAGGTACGAAAAGGATCGCCGGAGCGATCAGTTGCTGATGGAACAATTAACAAAGGCGCTCGACTTCAAGTTGGTGGGCGAGCGAAAGCTAGGGGAGCACGAGGTTTATGTGCTCAAGGCGACGCCCCGCCCCGGGTACGAGCCGCCCAATACCGAGGCCAAGGTGTTGACGGGCATGGAGGGCGAACTTTGGATCGACAAAAAGACATTCCAGTGGGTCAAGGTCGAAGCCACAGTCATCCACCCGGTTTCAATCGCAAGTTTTCTGGCCGAGGTTGAGCCGGGGACACACTTCGAACTGGAGAAGATGTCGCTGCAAGACAACCTCTGGCTTCCAAAGCACTTCGCGATGAAATCGCGGGCCAAAATATTCTTCTTGTTCACTCGAAAGTCACAAGCGGATGAAACCTATTCCGGCTATCACAAAACTGCGCCGATTCAGGCCATCGCCACTGAGAAGTGAGCCAGAGTGCAAGGTGTGCCTCTCATAACCTGACACGTTGCTTGAGTCTTATACGCTCAGCACTGGGATGTGCGACTCGCGAATGATCGCATCGCCGCCGCCGTTCTCCCCCAAATGACCGCCGGAAGGCATGTGCCCGATAACCAGAACATCCCCTTGAGTCTGGTCCACGACGCGGTTCAGCCGATTGCAGACATTGCCACTATCAATGATGACCTCGGCTTTGGTGCCCAGATCTTGCTGAAGTTTGGCGATCTCCCGGGTGGCGTAGCCGACGATTTCCGCCTTCCACTCGGGAACGACGTAGGGCGCTCCCGGCCCATAAGTCTCCACTCCGCCGTCATTGCCAACCTCGATACTGGAACTCGCCTTAATCCCTTGGGAAGCGAGAACTGCCTCGCAGGCGGCCAACCGTCCGTCCGCATTGTGCTCCGCCTTGTGAAGATATTCTGTCTCCCGGAAAGAGACGGTGTTTGTGCCCATGGGAAGCATGGCAACAACATGCACGAGATAGATTTCAGCGTGAAAGTGCTGCGCGAGGTCAGATGCGGTCTCGAGTACGGCGTCGCTGGATGAGCTGAAGTCCAATGGCACCAGAATTCTCGTGGGAATGAAATGGGAAGCAGTCGTGGGTTGCATTAGGAATCTCCTTGATCGTGATCTTCAGGGCCCAGGCAGTTTTGTGGGCTTGGCTCAGGGATCTTGCCATTCACGGGTCCGTTAGCCGGAAGCGCAGGATGCTCGCACGAAAGCAGTTTCCCAGCCCGCAGGCGTCCCCCTTCCTGCTGAATGGACCAGGCAGCATCGAAGGAAACCTTGAGAGTTAAATTCACTGGCTCGAGGGCCGCCACTTTGGCGAGGCGACGGCGGTGCCGCAGAGCTCCGCTGAACTGAGCGCTTAGAAAGGTCCGGATCAGTTCCCACGCGAGCGCAGGACCGATGACTTTGCCCCCGAGACAAAAGACATTCATGTCGTCATCTTCGACGCCTTGGCGAGCCGAGAACACATCATGAATGAGACCTGCACGCGCACCGGGAACTTTGTTCGCGGCGATGGACGCACCCACACCGCTGCCACAAAGTGCAACTCCGCGGTTAACCTCTCCAGCGGCCACTGCCCCGGCCAGCGGAATAACAAAATCAGGATAGTCATCCAGAGGGTTGAACTGGTGAGCGCCGAAGTCTGTGACTTCGTACCCAGAGCCGCGCAGCAACTTCGTCAATTGTTCTTTCAGAGCAAATCCTGCATGGTCCGATGCAATTCCCATGCGCATCATGGTTTCGCCTCGAACTGGTGGAGAACTCCAGGTGCGCCACGAACAGGAACACGGCGAACATCGCCGTCTCCGGCCTCGGACAATGCAATATTGTTCCGCTCCAGAAGAGTTCCGGACGCTTGTTCATAGTGCACCAAAGCCTTCGCATAGATGGCGCGGGCCTTCACGACGTGGGCTCCGGCTGCCGTCAGATTTCGTTGCGACGTGATGACGTCTTCCACGTCGGCCGAAACCAGGGTGGGCTTTTGATGCCTCATTTCTAGCACCTGGCGCGCGAGCTTCACCAGTTTCTGCGCGGAGTCGAGTTCGTCCCGAGCCTGCTGCGCCGCGCTCAGCGCATCGCTGACGCGCCAAGTGGCCTGGTTCTTGGCATCCTGAAACTTCATCTGCAATTGCCGCTGTTCCAACAAGGCCCGTGCGGCGTCGGCCTGCGCAGTGCGGTTGCGAATGGGGAGGTTGAGCGTCAACCCATAAGAGAAGTTCGGAAAATTATTGCGGAGAATGTCCGTGAAAGTCGGACCCAGCGACCCACTCAACCCCGAAAAGGAGTACGAGGCATAGACGTCAAACGAGGGCAACAATGAGTTATGGATCGCCTCGATGACAATTTCCTGATTGCGCAGTTCCAACTTGGCCTGCTTGATCTCCGGTCCGTGGCTCGCAGCTTCGCGCATTGCCTCGGCCAAGGCAGGAAGATCCTCGGGTTGCGGGTCAGGCAGTCTTAGGCGGTCCCGGGAAAAAACAAAACCAAGAAAGGAACTGTCGCGAGCGGCCGCCAACATTGCGCTCTTGTCAACACGCTTATCCGCGGTCCCTTCCAAATTGAGTTTTCCACTCGCTTCAAGATTCCAGATTGAACGATTTCAGAATCGGTCCTGAAGACCATCTGCAACTGTTGCGCCGTCAAATCCTGGATACTCTTTGAAGTCGCCTTACAGGAAACAAAGTCCGGTAGCCTGCGTCAGATGATCGAGGTAATTGCATAGCAAGTGTCGGGCATCGGCGCTTATCTTACTGATCAATATTGACCGCGGCGTGTCTTACGAGGATCAAAGGGCAGGCTCGACATTTCGCCTGGTAGATTTGGAACAACAGTCACTCACCGCACCCCGACTATCGAGACGGTGCGACGCTTCTCTCCGGCACGAGTCGGGTCACTCGAAGACAACGATGCAGTTTTTCGTGTTGTCACGCGAGAAAAGTGTTTTATAGTGCATAGACTTGTCATCGCATCCGTGGAAGGTTTGCAGGGGGCATAGATAGGTCCTCAGTGCCTCCAGCCTGCAGGCAGAGCGCTTCTGTCGCCCGGAGAGCAACAGGGTCATGGAATTGGGGGACACCGTTTGAAGTTGAAGGCGAGAGCATTCATGCGACCCATACCTTTGTGTTGTCGGAGGGTCGGTGATGGCTTTGAAGCGTGACCACACCGCGGATATTATGTGCGTCCGAGGGGCCAGCGCTGTGGCAGCTATGGTCAAGCCCTTTCATCCTATCCAAGATCGTTTGCCAGGAGTTTATTTCTCAAGACGATAACTTGAACGTATTTATTTTCTCGTGACGATAAATCCAAAAATAGACCTCTTCCTTATTCGACTAGAACGTAAAATGCTGTGGTAAGTTACGCTATGGTGAGGGGGCTTATTTGGCTGGAGAATGACACGTTTGCGGCTTGGGGATGCCGAGGCTGTAGTTGGATCGTACCGGGTGGTGACCCAATTCCCTTAAAGGCGCCGGCGGAGGTACAGCAAGCTTTCGACAAACATCAGTGCGCTGACTTCCCTCGCCAACTACCGCTGCGCCGGCGAGAAGCCTGACATTTTCCAAGGGTCTTAAGATGGAATAGAGGTCGGGCTCTTTCTCGCAGGAGTACACCCAACCTCTATGATCGCAAGTCACGTGACTGGAATCAGATGTAGTTGACCGGTTAGCCTCAAAGCCTTTTAGTCCTTCGCGGCGCGCCACGCTTACTCTTGCTATTCGGCTTTCGCCATCCGAGCGTATCCACCAATTTCATCCAGCAGCGGTTGCGCTGAGGCGGGAACGGCAACTTTGCCCCTTAGAATCTCGCGACGGTTCACATCGTGGCCGTACATTGCTTCGTCCCCGCTCTTGTCGGCTTGCATCACCGCGCCATCCAGGCTCACTCCGGCAAAAATGCCCTTGGAACGCGAATACGACAGAATCTCCGCGTTGAGTTTAAGATCGGTGCCGGCAGCGGCGTTGCGGCCCACCGGTCCCGCCGCGACGGAGGCGTCCGCCCCCATCTTGAATTTGTCACTCATCAGGCTTTGCAGGGCGTGATCGTTCATGAAGAGCATCACCAGGTCCGTGGACGAGCCACCAATCTGGTAACCCACGCTTCCACCATCAATCGCCACAAACATGGGAGCGCTCCAGCCGGTTGCGGTGCGACAGGTAGCCACTCCTCTGCCGTAGCTGCCACCAAATATGAAGGCGAACTTCTTGTCTCCTGGAATGATGGCGATGCACTTGGCCGATTCCAGCAGACCCCGAGGGATGCCTTGGTCTGGCGTGTCCATGATCTCCTTGAAGACTTGAGCAGCTTTCTGAGTGCGATAAACATCGTCCTCGCGGTCCGATGCGACTGCGGTTAGCGTTACCAACAAAGTCAGGGCTGTGACGATCAGAGCACGTTTCAACATGTTGTCATTTCTCCTTAAAGAATCTCAAGTCGCATCGTAAGCAGCAAGCGAACGCGTTTCTGTGCAATAAGGATCACAATCCAATCTTTTCGACGCAGCAATCCCGTGGTCTGACGGGTGGAGGCCAGACGAGGGTGAGATGCACATTGCTTTCATCAAGCAGTCGTGCGCAATCCGTAAGTGTGTGTGCACAATTGAACAGATTTGACATCGTCGTTGCCCGATAGTGGGTAGGAGTTCCGATCCCACGGTGAATGCATAATGAGCGCGACCCTAGCTGAGAAAATAGTTGAGAAAGTCACACCCGACACAAATGAACGGCACGACAACGGCCGCCGGAACGAGCCACCCCAGAAACGCCACTTTTTGAGAAGGGGCTTATGGTCAGCCGCCGCCTTCCTCATTGTTCTGGCAGTCCTTCTCGGACTGATCCAAAAGTTGCTCTGGATGCGGGAACTCGACTATGTGGGTATCTTCTGGACATTGCTGTCGGTCAAGTGGGGAATGTTCGTTGTGGCCTTGGTATCCGCATTTCTTTATTTGTGGATCAACACTCGACTTGCGGCCAAGCGCGTCGACCTTTCACCCTCGAGAGTCTCTCCCTTGAGGGTCACGACCGTGTCTCCTGCCGGAAAGGTCCTCGCTGCCGCGGATACGCTCCGAGGGATCAGCACCGATTTGAGTCCCAAGCTGTTGATGTGGGTGAGCGGTGTGGCCGTGATGTTCGTTTCTCTTATGTTTGCGGCTGCAGTATCTTCCCAGTGGGACACTTATCTCAGATTTCGGTATGGAGGATCGTTCGGCCTCACCGATCCTCTCTACGGAGTGGACCTTGGCTTTTACCTATTCCGCCTTCCGTTCTATGAATTGTTGCAGGGAAACCTGACTTTTCTAACCGTCGGCGCTCTCGCGATTCTGGGTTTATTCGGCGTCCTTGGCCTGCGGCGGTTTAAGCCAGGTCAGAAGTTTACGATGGCGGACAATACGGCCCGCCATCTGATCGTTCTCCTTTTCATTTTGGCTGGCAGTTTCGCGTGGGGTTTTTATCTGGATCACTACGAACTCGTTTATTCGACGCTCGGCGTGGTTTACGGAGCCGGCTACGCGGCGGCTCACGTAACCCGGATCGTCTTCTGGATGATGCTGGGCGCCTCCGTCCTGGCATGCGCTCTCTTGGTTCTTGCCTATTCTCGACCACGCATGAAAGTGCTGGCAATCGGCATTGGGATCTATGCCGTGCTTTACTTAGGAGGAATCCTGGCGTTGCCTCCATTAGTTCAAGCCCTCGTGGTTCGCCCCAGCGAGCTGACACGGGAAACCCCATATCTTAACCATTACATCGACTTCACTCGCAAAGCCTATAACCTTGGCGGGATTCAGGAAACCGCGTATCCGGCTCTGACCGATCTAACTCCCCAGGTTCTCTCTCGCAATCAAGATACGATCCAGAATGTCCGCCTCTGGGATTCGCGGCCTTTGCTTCAAACTTATCAGCAAACCCAGGCGATTCGTCTCTACTACCAGTTCTATAACGTGGACGTCGATCGCTACCATTTGTCGGATGGATATCATCAGGTGATGCTGGCCTCGCGGGAACTTGCCTCCGAACTCCCCGCGCAGGCGCAAACCTGGGTGAACGAGGAATTGCAGTTCACCCACGGCTATGGCCTCGTCATGAACTCTGTATCGAAGACCGAGGGCGGAGGCTTTCCGCAATATCTCATCAAGAATATTCCGCCCGAATCTCAGTATGCCCGCCTGAGTATCTCTCAGCCCGCCATCTACTATGGTGAGGTGACGCCGGGTTACAAGATCGTTTCTACGGGGATTAAGGAATTCGATTATCCCAAGGGCAACGAAAATGTCTATACCAGCTATCAGGGTAAGGGCGGAATTCCTCTCGACAGCGTGTGGAAACGGCTTTTGTTTTCCTGGACTCAAGCCGACATCAATATTTTGCTCACTTCGTATCTGAGGCCGCAGAGCAAAATCCAGATATGGAGAAGCGTGCAGGAGCGTATTTCACAAGTGGCGCCCTTCTTGCTTCTGGACCGGGATCCCTATGCCGTGGTGAGCGAAGGCAAGCAATACTGGATTCAGGACGCCTACACCACCTCGGACCATTTCCCGTACTCGCAGCCGCAGGCCACTGGCGCAGCCCCCGGCATCAATTACATTCGCAACTCGGTCAAGGCCGTCGTCGACATGTATGACGGAACCGTTTCCTTTTACGTGATGGATCCGAACGATCCCGTGCTTGCGGCCTATCGGCGCGCCTTCCCGGGCGTGTTCAAGGATCTGGCTGATCTGTCGGCGGATCTTAAGAGCCATCTACGGTACCCAGAGGATCTGTTCGCCATTCAAGCGAATCAATACGAGACCTTCCACATGACTGATCCACAGGTCTTCTACAATCGCGAAGACCTCTGGGTTGCGCCGAAAGAGAAATACGATGGCGCAGTCAACTCCATGGAGCCTTATTACATCCTCATGAAGCTTCCTGGCAGCGAGCAACTTGAGTACCTCATCCTAACTCCCTTCACCCCTCAGAACCGGGATAACATGATCGCTTGGCTGGCCGCCCGCTGCGATTTCCCCGACTACGGAAGAATGCTGTTCTATGAACTCCCAAAAGAAAAGCTGATCTACGGACCGAACCAGATCAGCGCCATGATCGATCAGAGCACCCTAATCTCCCAACAGCTCACCCTGTGGGATCAAAAGGGCTCCGGAGTGATTCGGGGAAAGCTGGTTGTCATTCCAATTGAGAATTCTTTTCTTTATGTGGTGCCACTGTATCTCAAGGCTGAAGGAACCAATTTCCCGCAACTGAAACGGGTTATCGTGGCAACCGGCGACAAAGTCGTGATGGAACCCTCCCTCGACGAAGCGCTGGTCTCCTTGTTTGGAACAAACCAGTCTGGAACGTCCCAGGGATTGTCGTCGCAACCAGGGCAGAAGTTCGGGACGCTAGCGCTCCTGCCAAAGGCAGCGCTGGATCAAGCCAGGGCCCAACTTGCGGAAGCTCAAAAGGCAATGGATTCGCTCAAGAGCATACTGGCGGCCCCGGTAAAATGACTAAGGTCACGTCGCCCGTGCCTCCGGCGAGAAGATCGAAAGGATGAAGTCTCAAATCAACGAGGGCCCGCAGAGCTAACCGCGGGTCCACGCATCGGTCACCTTCCATCGCAGTCCTAGACGAGGTAACCATGGAGACTTGGCGATTGACTGCCAAAGGCGAGATCATCGTCGAAGAGGCGTTCGGCGTCGCCACGGCGAGGTTTGGCAAAATATTCACGTCTTTTTCACGGGAAGAACTCACTACCCTGACCGCCTTGCTCAACCGACTTCGCGAGAAGTTTATCCCGCCGTCGTAAGAGGAGGGAATCTACATGCGCATGCCTATTTCCAGCCGCATCATCTACACGGTGAGCGAGTATCCGCAGTCATCGCGGCCAGTGGCTTCGAGGGGGTTTATTGTCTCTGTTTCTTCACGGCCTCCCTATACCCTAACTAACACCTCGTTCAATAGTCATCGGGAGGTCATGGAGGTGTTTCCGCTCGGGATCGCCCCCCAGGAATATATCTGCTTTACGATGCTGGCTCTGATTGCTCTTGCCAGTTGGCTTGCCCTCCGCCCGGGTGCGCGTTTGGTCAGTTAAGGCGCAGGCGCGCTCCGGATTGCCCAGCTGCCAGCGCATTTCCTTCTGATATCACCTCCTCGATTCCTTCTCGAGTCAATCATTTTGGCGTTTCTCCGATCGCGTCCGTCAGCTCATCCTGTGCTTGAGCGTATTCGAGTTGGGATTGCAGCAAGAGGGTCTGGGCTTCGAATTCTTGCGCGGCCGTGGCGTCAGCCTGCGAGCGCAGATAGGTGCCCTGTTGCCTGAGCGTCGCAGGAACCAGAGCATGAATGCCGGAGTCAAGCTCGCCCGGGTGAGGTCTGCGGTAGGAGCGTTGTCGATTCCGCGCCGCCAACTCCGCATCGGCAATGGCAATATGCAGGGCAGTATAGAGCCGAAGAGAGGAAGGAACTGCTGCGAGATTATGCAACGTTAGCTCATCCAGAACCAGACGCCACACCCTTCCCTCATTCGTTACAGCCCATTTATTAACCAGTGGCCCGCTGGCGCGGTGTGATGGATTGCAGCGCCTCGCGGAGTTGTACGGTGTGGCGGCCTTTGGAACCATGGTGGGAGCGACGATTCCGAGCCAGGTCGCCGCGATGCAAGTGGTGGCCCTCGGCGGCTTTCTCCTGGTGTTTCTGCTCTCCGGCCTGATTTTTCCAATCGAGAACATCCCTGTGGGATTGCGATGGATCTCCAATTTCATGTGGGGTCGGTACTACATCGAAGTCGTGCGGGATGCGCTGCTCCAGGGTGGTGGCTGGCTTGCCGACTGGTGGAAGGTCACGATCATCGGCATCATCGGCTCGGTTTTCTACGGGGTTGGATGGTTCAGCATGCGCCGAATGCAGCTCAAAGCGTGAGCGAATGACGAATTCCTTTCAAAACGCCTTCAACCAGCGGTTCCGCGCGCTTGTCGGCAAAGAGTTCAACCAGATCCGGCGCGATCGCCGTCTCATGATTTCTTTGATTCTTCCTCCTATTTTGCAACTGACGCTGTTTGGCTTCGCGCTGAGCGCGGCGGTGTCGAACGTTCGCCTCGGTGTCGTCGATGACAGCAAGACTCCAGAGAGTCGAGAATTGGTCGCGACCCTTACCGAGAGCGAAAGCTTTCTCCTTGGAGGCTACTATTTTTCGGTAGACGAACTCGGGGAGTCAATCAGTCAGGCCAAGGTAGACGCCGGAGTGGTCATCCCCTACGACTATGCGCGGGATTTGCACCGCGGACATTCCACCACGGTGCAGTTCCTGTTGAACGCCACCAACGCGAATACCGCCACCATCTAGAGGCGGCAACCAGTGAGGTGGAAGTGGCGCAGAAGAATGCGCAGGTCGCCAAGGAGACTCTCGATCTCACGCGGCAGCGGGTGGAGGCAGGCGTCGCCGACAGTGTTGAACTGGTTCAGTCGCAGGAAGCGCTGGCGGGCGCCGAGCTTGACTATATCAACAGCGTGTTTTCCCACAACGTCGCCAAACTAAGCCTCGCTCGCTCCATGGGCCGCGCAGCAGAAAATCTGCCAAAGTTCCTTACCAACCGATGAAACACGCGTTCAGCGTATGGTCTTTCGGAAAACACCAGACGAGCATTTGCAATCGCTGGCTCACAGAGGACCTAGATTTCGCTTTTCGCCTAAATCCACGAGCAAAAGGACACTCGCCTGTTCAAACTGGATGACTCCCCGCAAAAGCGCATCGCGACTCTTGGGTTTCATTCGTCGGCGGGTCGTGTCTTCGTACCAATTCTCTTCTCTCTTCCGCAACCCGCTTTACGCGTGGTCTCCCCCGGGTCGGGAAAAGGGCTACGGCATTCATGAATCGCTTGTAGCGTTCTTCTCAGCAGCCTGGATGGGGGACACCACACCGACAGTTTGCATGCGATTGGCGCAAGCTCGTACGAAGACTCCATATAAGACTGCCCCGCCTGGCCCCAGGCCATGTGGCGTGCGAATCCCGACCCAGTCCAGAGCTCCAAGACAGATTCAACCGATTGGCGAGGACGACAGATTTGTACAGGCCAACCTCAGACCGACTGAACGGCTGGCGGAATGGTTTGGAAGGATCGTTAAGCGATGCGAATCGGTGTCTGCTCGTGGGCCACAACGAACTCCGACGTGCAACGCAGTCTGGATGCGATCTTGACACTTTCCGCACGCGAATGCGGTTCGACCAGCTTCGACAGCGTGAACTCCGCATGCGTTCAGCAATCCGAAGCCTGTCTGGGTCTCGACGCTATCGCTGTTGCGGTATCTAAGTATTCTAAACATAGCGTCTTAAGTAATTACGCATAGTCTCCGGAGGACATCGTTGCGAGTGGTCCAGGTTGCGAACTCAGATTCAACCGCACTGATGACGTCTTGGAGATTCTCGAAGTAGCGATTGTGCAGGCAACGACGGCGCGTGAGCTTCCACACTCGCTCGATCGGATTGAGTTCGGGACTGTACGGGGGAAGGAAGTCCAAAGCAAAGTCATGGGCGTGTTGGTCCCGCCACGGTCGGTGCAGGCGGG
>Ga0116117_1000156_pt1 | contig 21767 bp, 13 predicted proteins | sample June2015DPH_11_1_FD_89790 | JGI IMG/M metagenome (GOLD analysis project Ga0116117, IMG submission 89790) | Peatland microbial communities from SPRUCE experiment site at the Marcell Experimental Forest, Minnesota, USA - June2015DPH_11_10 | ecosystem: Environmental > Terrestrial > Soil > Wetlands... | reverse complement strand
GTTTAGAGAGAGTGGCGGAGGCCGGTTATCAAAACGTGGAACTGGTCGGCGAATACCAGAAATGGACGGACGAGGATTTCAACCGCGCCAATGCGAAGCGAAAAGAACTCGGGATGAAGTTCGATTGCACCGCCGGATTGAAGCACGGCGTGAGCGTGCCGGAGCATCGGGAAGCCCTGCTGGCCGAACTGCGGCAAACGCTTCCAGTGATGGAGCGTATCGATTGCCCGACCATGATCATGCTTTCCGGCAACCGCGTGGAAGGGATGCCCAGAGAAATCCAGCACCAGTCTTGCGTCGACACCCTGAAAGCCGGGGCCAAAGTGGTGGAAGGAAAGTCGATCGACGGCCAGCCAGTGCGCTTGCTGCTCGAAACCATCGATCCCGAAGAAAACCCGAAGTACTATCTCACCCAGATGGTCGAAGCCTTGCAGGTGGTTCAGGAAGTGAATCATCCTCAAGTGCAATTGCTCTACGACTTTTATCACGAGCAGATTGCCGCCGGGAATCTCATCGCAAAACTGGCGAAGTGTATACCCTACCTGGCGCTGGTGCACATCGCAGACGTTCCGGGCCGCCACGAGCCGGGCACGGGCGAGATCAACTACCAGAACATTTTCGCAAAGCTCGCGGAACTAAATTACACAGGAATGGTGGCGATGGAGTTTCATCCCACGGGCGATCCGGTCAAGCAGTTGCGAGCCGCTCGCGAGATGGCCCAGGGCGCGACCCATTAGCGGTTAGGGCTGCGCCTGATCCCTCAGGACGAACAGAAACTGCCTGACTTCGTGCCGTTGCCGCTCGATTTTTTCAGTTGCCGTCCGATCAAGTCTCTTGTACTCCTGGAATTCGCGCTCCGCATCGGCTTCCTGCCCGAGCCGTTTATAGGTGAGGCCAAGACGATAGTGGACGTCGCTATTCGCCGGGTTCGCGTCGGCCGCCTTCTGGTAGGCGGATAGCGCTCCCGGCAAAGCTCCCCGCGCGAAATAAATATTCCCCAATTGCAGATCCGCCAAATCGAAGTGCGGGTCCGTCGCAGCCGCCTTTTGCAGCAACGCTTCTATGTGCGCCAGCGCTGCCGGACTGTCCGAGCCCCGGTCTCGCTTCCAGAGTGCAATGGCATAGTAATAGTTGGCCAGCGTGCTTGCCGGCTGGTTTTCGGCAAAGCGCGCCAGTTTTTCTTCGGCACAGGGCAGCGGCACCGAAGCCGACTCCTGCATTTGGCCGAGAAAAAGATACGGAGCGGGGTTCGCCGGGTCAAGATCGGACGCGTCACACAACCGCTTGGCAGCTTCTTCGGCAGCGCCGGTCTCGTAGAGAGCCGCGCCTAATCCCACGAACATTCTGGCCGATTCTGGATGCAAGCGCGCGCCCCTCGAAAAAACCTCCGCCGCTGGAGCGGAGGCCCGGTGAAGAAACAATTCGGTACCCCAGGAGAAATAGTTTTTCTCGCTGGCATCCAACTGCGCGGCCTGCTCGTATTCGCGCTCCGCGGCCAGCGGGTCTGCAAGGCTCTCGTGGAGATCGCCCAGAAGGCGATGCAGATTCGCAGCCTCCGGCTTGCCAAGATCTTTGGCGCTCGCGAGCATTTGATCCACCTGGTCACGCGCTTGCGCGAGTTCTCCACACTCTTTTAGGGCCCGTGCGAGATCGACATTGTTGGCATAGTCCGCGGGCTTCGCCTGATGCGCTGTTTCGAGAAGAGGAATCGCTTCACCGCATTTTTGGGAGTGTAGGTAGAATTCCCCGAACGCATGGTTTTCTTCAAATCCTCGCGGGCTTTCTTTCAATGCGGCGCGAAGTTCTGACTCTAAAGCAATCGCCTCCTTCCCGGCTGCGCCGGCGGTCGGGATTTTTGCCGAATCACTTGCCTCCAGGTTCAAAGTTTCTCTGGCCAGCACTTCCCCCGTGCGTATGCGGGTTTCCGAGGCGTGGCCTCCAGAAGCGGTCAAATCGGTGATCCCCGCTACCGTGAAATTCGCCCGGTCGTCGAAGTCCATTGCATTCGACGAAGACTGGGACGGTGACGAAAAGGATGGCGGAGTGAGGCGGTACAGCGCACAGGCGTGCGGAGGCAAGGTCAAATCCAAAGACTTGGCCGGCCCCAAGTCCTTGCGCTCCCACAAGTCTCGAACCGTATATTCGGACGAAGTGAGGCTCAGGGCCTTCCACTCGTGGTGAATTGTCTTTGAGATCGGCGCGACGTTGAATACGGCGAGGTACACTCCACTGCCCGAGGCGGGCGTCGATTCCCAAACGACCGCAGTGTCGGTCGTGACGAGGGGTCGACTCGCGGTTGAGTGCTGATCGACTTCAATGACCTCCGGATTCGTGAGCAATGCCGTAGTCCACTCGTCGTCCGATTTCAGATCTCCACCAACCATGAGCGGAGAGCCGAAGATCGACCACAACGTGACCAGCGTGCGCTGCTCGTCGTGGCTCAGCTGTGTCTGTCGCTGCTTTCCCCAGCCCGGCGCGGGTCCGAGGTAGCCGAGCGGGAGCATATCGGCGTCGGGCCAATGACCAGGTTCGGCGACTCCGGCCCACTTGGCGACGTTGGCAAACTGATCGCCGACACCTTGCGGGTAGTCGACCGTACTGTGCCACAAATCCCAGATGTCATCTGAGATGCGCCACATCTGCGCGTACCTCCGCATCTCCGCCGTCTTTTCCAAGGGCGCGGGGCCAGGAGAAAGACTCAACACGATGGGCTGGCCCGTTTTATCGAGCGCTTCGCGCAGCAAGCGAATTTCGCCGCCTTTGTAGGGCCGGCTGCTGATGCAATCGACCTTAATCAGATCAACCTGCCAACTGGCATAAAGCCGGGCGATGGAATCGTAGTAGGCAGCTCCGGCGGGGTTGTCGCCCCGGATGCCGTAGTTGTCGAAGTTCCACGGACAGGTGTCGGACGTATCTGCAGCATCGGCGGCACGGTAGCTCGAACCTTCGATTGGCAGATTTCTCTGAACCGCTTCTTTCGGTATCCCGCGAAGGATATGAATTCCAAACTTCAGACCCAGGGCGTGAACATAGTCGGCGAGCGGCTTGAATCCGAGCTCCCCGGCCGCTGAGGGAAACCTTGCCGGCGGCGGCATATAGCGCCCGTAGCGATCCATCGTGTATTGAAATGTCTTGGAATTGCCCTCCGCTACGGGATTGGTTACGAACCACTCCATGTCGACCACGACGTACTGCCAGCCGTAGGCCTTCAGGTGCTTCGCGAACCAATCGACGTTGGCCTTGAAGTTGGCTTCGTCGACGGTCGTGCCGTATCCATCCCAGCTATTCCAGCCCATCGGCGGAGTGCCGGCCAGCAGGGGTGGTTGCGCGGCGGCGAGAGAAAAGCTGTTCCATGCGCACGCGAGCGCAAACATCACGGCATAAAAAACAGACTTGGCTCGACCGCTACACATGATTCGCCTCTTCGCCCCCTCCGCCGTAGCTTAGGCCAGAATCGTCTTCATCGCGGGATAAATGCGGCGATACTTCGTATACGCCTTCTCCATCACCACAGAGTCTGGCGCATTCGGGCGGGTACTTCCCGCGACTCGCACCACCGCGGCGCAAGCGTCGTCGACTGAACTCCACGCCTTGACGCCAACTCCGGCGAGGATCGCCGCTCCGTAGGCTGCGCCTTCTTCCGCCGCCACGGTCTCGACTGAATTTCCATAAACGTCGGCCTGAATTTGCCGCCATAGCGCCGATCGGGCGCCACCACCGCCCAAGCGAATTGTCTTCACCGGAACTTTGATCTCTTGAAAAATAGCAAACGTATCGCGCAAGCTGAAGGCCACGCCTTCCAAGATAGAGCGAATCACATGCGCCCGAGTGTGAGACGCAGTTAAGCCAACCAGCACCCCGCGCGCCGTCGGGTCGAGATGCGGCGTGCGCTCGCCCATCAGATACGGAGCCCACAACAAGCCGTCGCATCCGGGAGAGATCTTAGCCGCTTCGGCGGTTAGCTTTTCGTAAGACTCCCTCTGACCGTTCTCGCCCCCTCCGAACTGATCGCGGAACCAACGCAGCGAAAGTCCCGCAGCCTGAGTAACTCCCATCACCAGCCAGCGGCCGGGAAGCGCGTGGCAGAAGGTGTGCAGGCGTCCACCGGGATCGAGCGCCGGACTATCGGTAGCCGCAAGCACCACTCCCGAAGTCCCGATGGTTGCGCTCACCGCTCCGGGCGCGACCACGCCGATGCCGACCGAGCCCGCGGCCTGATCGCCCGCGCCCGCGACTACGGGCGTTCCGGCGCGCAGGCCGGTAGAGGCTGCGCCCGCAGCAGAGATTCGCCCGCAAATCTCCGGCGACTCATAAAGAGCGGGCAAGATCGACGCCTCGATTCGGGCCAGCTCTAGCATTTCTTTCGACCAGCGGCGGTGGGCCACATCGAGCAAGAGAGTGCCCGAGGCATCGGCAAGGTCACTCGCGCGCTCACCGGTCAATTCGAAGCGCACATAGTCTTTCGGCAGCATCAGCGCACGAACCTTGGTCCAGTTTGCCGGTTCGTTCTCCCGCACCCACAGGCATTTCGTCAGTGTAAAGTTGGCCAGCGCTGGATTACACGTGAGTTGGATCAAGCGTTCGGCGCCGATCTGCGCGGTGAGGTCGCGGCACTGTTTTTCGGTACGAACGTCGCACCAAATCAAAGCGGGCCGAACCACGCGCGCTTCCGCATCGAGCAGGACGGCTCCATGCATTTGCCCCGATAAGCCGACACAGGCAATCTGCTCGCCGCGCAACCCGCCTTGGGCAAGCGCCTTGGGCACGGCGACAGTACAGGCGCGCCACCAATCGCGCGGGTCCTGCTCCGCCCAGCCGATTTGGGGCGAGGCAAAGGGCGCGTGCTCTTCGGTAGCGGAGGCGATCACACGTCCCTGCTCGTCGATGACGAGCGCCCGCGTGCCTCCGGTACCTACGTCGATGCCCAGAAAATACATTTTGCCTGCTTCCATCACGCCGCAGAGCAGCAATCAGGGGAATCGCACAACTCGGACGACTCGCCTTACGGGTCGAAATCTTACCATGCGAAACGGCGCATTCCGAGGTTGCAATTGCGAGAGCATGAGAATAATCTAGCCTGCGCCGAAAGAAGTAAACGATTACACTCTACACCGTGCGGCCGGGGTGATAGCCAAAAGCTATGCTGCAGCGTTTGCGGGAAGAAGTGCTCGAAGCCAATCTGGAATTGGTGAGACGAGGCTTGGTTCTCTACACTTTCGGCAACGCCAGCGCGATTTCGCGCGAGGACGGCCTGGTGGTGATCAAGCCCAGCGGAGTTCCCTACGAGCAAATGAAGGCCGAACATCTGGTGGTCACGGATCTGACGGGGAAAATCATCGAAGGCCAACTCAAGCCCTCATCCGATCTCTCCACCCATCTCGTTTTGTATCACGAGTTCGCAGAAATTGGCGGCGTGGCCCACACTCACTCCGAGTACGCTACCGCATGGGCGCAGGCCCGCAAGCCGATCCCGTGCTTCGGCACGACCCACGCGGACTATTTCCACGGGCCGGTGCCGGTCACGTCCGAGATGACCGATCCGGAAATTGCCGGCGACTACGAAAAGAATACCGGCCACGCCATCGTTCGCAGTCTGAAGGCGAAACATGCGCTGGCGACTCCGGGCGTGCTGGTGGCCAATCACGGGCCCTTCGCCTGGGGACCAGACGCCCTGACGGCTGCGCACAATGCGGCGATTCTGGAATCCATCGCGCGCACGGCCTACTTCACGCTGGGAATCAATGCAGCCTCTCAGCCGATCGGCGCTGGCTTGCACGACAAGCATTACCTCAGAAAACACGGCAAGACCGCATATTACGGGCAGGCAAAAACCGAGGACAAGCGATGACGCTACTGCTGGCGGCTGAAGTTCCCAATCGACTCGTACGCCTTTCCCCGATCGATATCGTGATCGTGATTTTTTATTTTGCCCTGGTGCTCTCCATCGGCTGGTATCTGCGCGGGCGTGCCAATACCGGCGAAGACTTCTTCATGGCCGGCCGCGAGATGACCGCTTGGGTGGCCGGACTCAGTTTTCTTTCAGCGAATCTGGGCGCGCTCGAGTTGATGGGCTGGGCCGGATCGGCTTACCAGTACGGCATTCTGGCCACGCACTGGTATTGGATCGGCGCCATCCCGGCCATGCTGTTCCTGGCCTTAGTCATGATGCCGTTCTACTACATCTCCAAGACTCACTCGGTGCCGGGATATTTAAAGTTGCGCTTCGGCGAATCCAGCCGCGCTTTGTCTGCAGTCTCTTTCGCCTTTATGACCGTGCTCATGAGCGGCGTGAATATGTTCGCCATGGCCAAGGTCATGCAGATCGTCCTGGGCTGGGACATCAACTTCAGCATCTGGGTCTCTTCGGTGACGGTCGCAATCTACGTAACCCTGGGCGGATTGCGCTCGGCGATCTTTAACGAAGTGCTGCAATTCTTTCTCATCTGGGCGGGAGCGCTGCTGATTCCAATCCTCGGATTATATGAAGCCGGGGGCTGGACCAACCTCAAGGTGCTGATCACGCAGCGCGCCTCCGAGCAATATATCCATATGTGGTCGGGCCTCGGCTCGTTCAGCAACAATCCCATGGGGATCAATTGGGTCGGCATCGTCTTTGGGCTGGGCGCGGTGATTTCCATGGGCTACTGGACCACCGACTTTTTGGTGGTGCAAAGAATTTTAGCGGCGAAAGATATTCGCAGCGCCGAGATGGCGCCCATCATCGGCGCCGGTTTCAAGATGTTCGTTCCCATCATCGTAATCCTTCCCGGGTTGCTCGGCCTGGCCGTGCTGCCGGAAAAGCTGGTCCCTGAGTCAGTGGCGGTGGCTACCGGCGGCCACAGTTACAACGATGTTCTGCCGTTGATGTTAGCGCGCTACTGCGGACCCGGACTGCTCGGCCTGGGAGTGACCGCGTTGATCGCCGGCTTCATGTCAGGCATGGCGGGAAACGTCAGCGCCTTCACCACCGTATGGACCTACGATATCTATCGTCCCTTTATCAATCGCACCGGCAGCGATCATCATTATGTGAACATGGGGCGCTGGACGACGGTGATTGGAGTCTTGATCAGCGTAGGCACAGCCTATCTCGTGATGCAGTTCGCGAGCATCATGGATTACGTGCAGGCGCTGTTCAGCTTCTTCATCGCTCCTTTGTTTGGCACGGTTGTGCTGGGAATGTTGTGGAAGCGCGCGACCGGCGCGGGCGGATTCTGGGGCCTGTTGTGCGGAACACTCTCCTCCATTGGCATGTGGGCCTGGGTGAAGATCGATCCTTCGGCGCTGCGTTATGTTGCGCTTTCGCCGCACGCCAAAGGGCTCGCGCAAGATATGTTTCAGGCGCTGTGGTCTTTTGTGGTGTGCGTAGTCGTGACCGTAACCGTGAGTCTGGCGACCAAGCCCATGGCGGATGGACAACTTATCGGGTTGGTTTATGGCTTGACCAAGGTTCCCTCAGTAGGGGACGTTCCTCTTTATCAGAAGCCTCTTTTCTGGGCGGCTATCGTCACCGTAGTTTTCTTCGTGTTGAATATTATTTTCTGGTAAGCATTCGATCGCAGAGGCTTCTTGCGCGGAGGACGGGACATGGTTTCGATCTGGTTCTTCATTGGCATCTCGCTGGCGGTGAACGGCGCACTCATCCTGGGCGCAGGAATCTACCAGTTGGTGATTCCCCCGGCAGATCCTGGCGTTGTTCTGTTTCACTTGCACGCCAACGTGTGGTGGGGGGCGGCGTTGCTGGCAATCGGACTTGTTTACAGCTTCAAATTCGCGCCGAAGCGCCAATCTTGATTTCAGATGGCTTGAGGACTTTTTATGGCGGCAAAGAAAATGTGCATGGGTCTGATCGTGGGCAATCGCGGCTTCTTCCCTGATCATTTAGCCAAGAGCGGCCGCGAAGAAATGCTGCGCGTCTTGCAGGCGGCGGGCATCGAAGTGGTTGCCCTCACCACCGAAGAAAGTAAATACGGCGCGGTCGAGACCCGGGAAGAATCCCGGCGCTGCGCCGAACTCTTCAAGCGCAATCGCGAGCGCCTCGATGGAGTCATCGTCACCCTGCCCAACTTCGGCGAAGAGCGCGCCATCGCCGATGCCTTGCGCCTCGCCGATCTGCGCGTGCCGGTGCTGATCCAAGCCACGCCCGACGAGCCCGCGAAGATGACCATCGCCTTTCGCCGCGACAGCTTCTGCGGCAAGATGTCGGCCTGTAACAACCTTCGGCAGTACGGCATCCCTTATTCCCTCACCACGTTGCACACCGAGAGTCCCGACTCGCCTGAGTTCGCCAAAGATCTTGAGTGGTTTGCCGCCGTGTGCCGGGTGATCAAAGGATTTCGCAATCTGCGAGTCGGCGCCATCGGCGCGCGTCCCACGGCCTTCAACACGGTGCGCTTCAGCGAGAAGATTCTGGAGTCACAGGGCATCTCGATTGAGACTCTCGATCTCTCCGAGGTTCTAGGTCGCATCGAACGCATGAAGGATAACGACGATCACGCGCAGGCCAAACTCGCCGCCATCACGAAATACGTGGACGCCAGCAGCGTGCCCGCGGCCGCATTATTAAAGATGGCGAAGCTGGGCGCCGTGGTCGATCAATGGATGGCGGCCACCGAAGTCACCATCAGCGCGGTGCAGTGCTGGACTTCCATCGAAGAAAACCTGGGCGTAGTTCCCTGCACCGTCATGAGCATGATGAGCAACGAGTTGCTCTCCAGCGCCTGCGAAGTCGATATCTGCGGCGTGCTCGGAATGCATGCGCTGCAACTGGCCTCCGGCACGCCCTCCGCCCTGCTCGATTGGAATAATAACTACGGGTCAGATCCGAACAAGGCGGTTTGCTTTCACTGCTCGAATCTGCCCAAACATTTCTTCCGTTCGGTAAAGATGGATTTTCAGGAAATCATCGCCGGCACCGTCGGAAAAGACAATACTTTCGGAACCTGCGTGGGGCTCATCAAGCCCGAGAAGATGAGCTTCGCTCGCTTCTCCACCGACGATACTTTCGGCAAGATGCGCGGCTATGTAGGCGAAGGCAGATTCACCGAAGATCCTCTGAATACTTTCGGGGGCGCAGGTGTGGTCGAAATCCCGAACATGCAGCGCCTTCTGCATTTTATTTGCGAGCGCGGCTTTGAGCATCACGTAGCCGCCAATCTTTCCACCGTCGCCGCGGCGGTGCACGAAGCCACCACCCGCTATCTCAGCTGGGACATGCACTATCACGGCCGCGATAACGGAGCCTGCTGATGCCGGTCGTGGCCGGGGTCGACTTTGGCACGCTCAGCGTGCGCGTTTCTCTGGTCGACAGCGAACGCGGGCTGATCGACTCCGCAATTGGCGAATATCCTCTGCACCGCAAGCGCGAAGACCCCGAATACGCCACGCAGTCGCATGACGACCACATGCGCGCACTCGCTACCGCCACGCGCGAGGCCCTGAAGAAAGCTTCTATCCGCGGCGATCAAGTGCGGGCCATCGCGCTCGACACCACGGGCTCATCCGTAATTCCTGTCGGCAAAGACCTTCAGCCCTTGGGCGAGTATTACTTGTGGTGCGATCACCGTGCCAAAGGCGAAGCCGCGGAGATCACGGAAACCGCGCACCGCGAGAACCTGGAGGCCATCCAGTGGTGCGGCGGCGTCTACTCCTCGGAGTGGGGATTTTCCAAGCTGTTGCACTGGCTCCGCCATAACCCGAACCAGCGATCGCACTTCGTCTCCGCCTTCGAACACTGCGACATGGTAGCGGCCACGCTTTGCGGCATCACCGATCCCAAACAAGTAAAACGCAGCGTCTGCGCGATGGGCCACAAGTGGCTCTGGAACGCCCAACTAGGCGGCCTTCCCCCGGAGAGCTTTCTCGCGAGCGTCGATCCCCTGCTCAAAGGCGTGCACGAAAAACTCGACGGAGAGTACGCGACCTCCGATCAGATCGCCGGCAAGCTCTCGCCCTTCTGGGCCGAGAAACTTGGACTCAAGCCGGGTATTCCGATTCCCGTAGGGGCCTTCGACGCCCATTGGGACGCCATCGGCGCCGGCTGCCGCACCGACGACATGGTAAATGTGATCGGCACATCCACCTGCATTATCGGCATCACCCCATCGGTCAATTTGGTTCCCGGGGTTTGCGGCGTGGTGCAAGGCAGCGTGCATCCCCAGCACACTGGCATCGAAGCCGGACTCTCGGCGGTGGGAGATATTTTCAACGCCATCGCGTCTCGCGCCGGCACCGATGTAAAAACATTAAGCGTCGGCCTGGAAAACTATCGCGCGGGTCAGACGGGCTTGCTGCGCATGACCTGGGATAATGGCGACCGCACCGTGCTGGTGAACCCCAACTTGCGCGGGGTTACGCTGGGCTGGAACCTGCAAACCACAGCCCAGGACGAACTCTTCGCAGCCATCGAGGGAACGGCCTTTCACACGCGCGTAATCTTAGATCGCATGTCGGCTCACGGCGTGCACATCAAACGCGTTATCAACGCCGGTGGTATTCCGCAGAAAAATAACGTGCTGAACCAGGTCTATGCCCATGTGCTAGGGCGCCCGGTGCTGGTTCCGAGCAAGAGCGTGGTGAGTCTGGGAGCGGCTATCTTTGCTTTTCTGGCCGCTGGAATTTATAAAACCGTCGAGGAAGCACAGGATAAAATCTGTCCACCCCACCGGACTTTCCTCCCGGAGATTTCCGCACAAAACATTTATGACCAGTTGTACTCTCTGTATAGCAAGTTGTATTTTGCGTTCGGACAGCCTGCCAGCGACGGCATGGGAAGCGTACTGCCGACCTTGATTGCGCTGGCAGCTGCGGCGGGCAAAGCCGAGCGTTAGAGTCGTCAGACCGGCAGCAGAACCTCGACTATGAAAGATGGGGGATTTCGATTCTTGGCAATGACTGGATCGCTCTTCAATCTTCAGGGAAAAACCGCGGTGGTTGTAGGCGGCACCTCGGGCATCGGCAAGGCACTGGCTCTGGGCCTCGCCGAAGCTGGGGCCGACGTGATTGCCTCCTCGCGCGGCAAACAGGCGGTCGACGACATCGCGACGGAAATCGAGAGGCGCGGACGCAAAACGCTGCGGCTGGTCAGCGATGTTGCGCAATCTGCTTCCTTAGAGAAGTTGCGCGATGCCACGGTCGCCGAGTTCGGCAGGGTGGATGTACTCGTAAACTGCGCGGGCATTACGAAAAAAGGGCCCACGTTGGACTTCCCGCAAGACAGCTGGCAACAAATCCTGGATACCAATCTGAACGGCACGCTGCGCGGCTGCCAGGTATTCGGCAAACAAATGTTAAAGCAGAAGTCAGGAAGAATTATTAACATCGCTTCCTTATCTACTTTTCTTGGTCTCTTCGAGGTCGCGGCGTATGGCGCGAGCAAGGCGGCGGTCGGTTCCTTGACGAAAACGCTGGCGGTCGAGTGGTCCCGCCACGGCGTGCTGGTCAATGCGATCATGCCGGGAGTCTTTCGAACGCCTCTGAATGCGGGCTTGCTCGACGGTACCGAGCGTGGCCGGGAATTTCTGGCTCGCACGCCGATGGGAAGATTCGGCGACGTGCAAGAGTTGGTAGGTGCCGCCATTTTTCTCGCATCCGACGCCGCCTCTTTCGTGACTGGCTCGATTCTGGTGGTAGACGGCGGCTTCCTGGCAAGCGGCGTGAATCAGTAACATTCACGCGCTCGTGATCGGGCAGACCGCGGGCCTCAGGCTTCACCAGCGAGGCGTTTCGGCTTAAGATCGGAGGCTCCGAAGTCCGAGGTCCGCTCTGCCGAATAGTCTCATTTCCCGTATGCCTCAGCGACCAGACGACGTATAATCTTCATTATTATTGACGACGGTAGCGCTCTAACGTCGCTCATCCCGACAAAAGGCTGGTGCTGATCATGCTGCGAAAGTTTACTTCGATATCCTCATTCTGGGTCCTGGCTTTGGCACTCTCGGCCTCTCCCTCTTTCTCGCTCTTCGCTCAAGCTCAGAGCAGCGCGAAGCCGAAGCCGCATGTGGTGGTGGTCGGCGTGAACGGGATGGAGTTGGACGTGATTCGGCCGCTCCTGCTGCAAGGCAAAATGCCCAACCTCTCGAGCGTGATCAAGAAGGGCGCCTACGGCAAGCTGCGCACGGTATCTGCGCCGAACTGCCCGCGCGTCTACAGCACTCTTTTCACCAGCACCAGGCCCGAAGAACACGGGGTGAGCGGCTTCATCGTTGGCGGCATCACCGCCAACACCAACATGCTGAAAGAAGAACCGATCTGGTCCATGCTTTCGAAGCACGGCGTCACCGTGGGCATGGCCAACGTTCCGGCCACCTTTCCGGTGATGCCGGTCGACGGCTACATGATCAGCGGGATGCTTACGCGCGGCAAGAATTGCGAAGATGGCGTGCTGTGCGCTCCCAAGCTTTCGGAGGTGGAAGGAGGAGAGGCGGTTTATCCTCCGGCGCTAAAGGCAGAGTTGCTGAAGAATGTGGGCGATTTCTACATTGACTGCGAGCGCATGCCCGCCGCTGCCGATTTGAAAGGACACGAAAGCGAAGTCATCGACGCCTGGCTGAAGAAGGTGCAACTGATCCGCGACGAGCAGACTCAGCTCTTCGATTATTTGCTCGACCACCACCCCACCGATTTCACCTGGCTGGCGCAGTCTTGCGAAGACCGCACTGGGCACTGGCTCTATCCTATCGCGCCTTACAACGCTGGATACAACCCGAAGATCAACGGCGTACGCACGGATGCGTTCCCCGACCAATACATTGCCTTCGATAAAGTGCTAGGCGCGATTCTCAAGCACACCGACGAGAGCACGTATGTGATCATCGTCTCCGATCACGGCATCAAGCCCCTGCGCGAGTTCGAACAGACCGACCCGCATGCGCACATGGATCATGAAAAAACCACGCCGGTCATCGCCAAGCACGATTTCGCCGACGGCGACGATGTACCCGGATCATTTTTTGCCATGGGACCCGGCATCAAGCACGACCTGCGGTTGATGGGATTCGAGGCTTCGGTCTACGACATCGCACCGACGATTCTGCATATCTACGGCATCGACCAGCCGGCACAAATGCATGGACATGTTCTGACCGAAATCTTCGAAAACTCCGATAAAGTCGTGGCGCAGAAATAAATCGACTGGCTTTATCGAGCAGAAGCGGAAATCACTTTTTTATTGCCTTAGACCGCTCTTTGGCGTGCTGGGCTTCAGCGGCTTTGCCCAATCCTGAATAAGCTTGAGCCAGCGACTCGAAAACCTCTGCGGTTGCAGATTGTGACTTGCTGAGGGGAAGAAGCTCGTGCGCCGCGCCGGCGAAATCGCCCTCAGCGATATGCGCCTTTGCGATGCCCACTTGTGCTTCCACGCTTTTGGATTGAAGCAGAAGCGCGGCTTCAAATTGATCCTCAGCGGCCGGCGGATTCTTTAGCCCAAGATAGACTTGGCCCAGCAGCAGTCGAGCTTGATACTGGCCGGGCAACGATTTCAGGCTGGCCTCAAGCGCATCCCGCGCGCCCGCCATGTCGTTGAGCCTTTCCAGCGCTTCGCCGAGATGGAAGGCCACTTTGGCGTCTTCGGGCCGCACCTCCATTGCTATTTTCAGATGTTGAACCGCGTTCGAATAATCGCCGTCGCGCAGTTCCAGCTCGCCCAAGTCTCGCAGTGCCGTCGGCGATTTCGCATTGAGCTGCAGAACTTTCTCCAGCGCTCGACGCGCTTCCGAGGCGCGATCATCTTCGGACGCGATCATCGCCGTATGCAGCAGGTTGAATTCTTCAATTCTGTCCTTGGGATCGGGCAGCAGCGAAGGCTCGGGAACATTCGTTGAGCTTCCCGCATCGGCTACGCCAAGATAGCCCAGAGCTTTCAGTTCGTCGATGGTTCCCTGCCCGACCTCACCCCGGGAATTTTCCGGCGGCGGTTGACTCGCACGCAACGTCGTCAACATTCCCCGAGAGTTCTTCACCCGCGCATTCCAAGGCTCGTAAATGTTATTGAGTTCTGCAGCGTCGAGATGCAAATCGTAAAGCTCGGGCCGGGGCGCTTCGATGAATTTGAAGCCTTCCATGCGCACCGAACGCAGCGGCGCCCACCCGAAGCGTAGAGGATAATCGGTCTCGCCGAAAACGGTTCGTGACTTGGCTTCCGTGCCGGAGAACAGTGGCGTCAGCGATCCACCGTCTTTCCTCTCTAGTCCGGGAGCGCCCACCAGATCAAGCACGGTTGGGAGAATATCTATAGTTCGGACCTGGGCGTCGACGACCTTCGCCTTCGCCGCGACGCTTCCCGCAGGAAGTTTGACGATCAGCGGAACGTGGGTGGTGGAATCGTACAGAAATATTCCGTGCGTATCTTCGTGATGTTCGCCCAAGCCCTCGCCATGATCGCCCACCACTACGATCAAGGAGTTTTCGTACCACTGATGCTCCTTGAGGTAAGCGATGAAACCTGCAAGGGCTGCGTCAGCGTAGGCGATCTCGCCATCGTATAAATGGTCCTTATAAATCTGCGAATAAGGTGGAGGCGGTTCGTACGGGTCGTGAGGATCATACAAGTGCATCCACACAAAATGAGCGCTGTTCGGATGAGCGCCTAACCACGCCTCGGCATGTTGCACCACGACCATGCCGCGGCGCTCGACGCGGTCGCGGCGCGAAGCAGTGGGCGAGCGCTGGGGAAAATTGTCGTAGAAGTCGAAACCGCGATCGAAGCCCGGGGCCAGAGACTTGCTATCCAGAATGACGGCGCCGATAAATGCCGCAGTGCGATAATTCTTCCTACGGAGCAGTTCGGCCCACGTGGGATGCACGGGGGACAAAGGCACGGCAAAATCTGTGACCCCGTGGGAGCTTGGCAAAAGCCCGGTCAGAATGCTGGCATGCGACGTGTTGGTGATGGGACTCGGGGTGAAGGCCTGGGCAAAACGAATTCCATCCTTCGCCAGCGCGTCCAACGCCGGCGTTTCCACGCGGTCGTAGCCATAACAATGAACATGGTCGGCGCGCAGCGTGTCGATGGTGATGAGAAAAACATCGGGACGAATTGCTCTTTTCGGCGGGGCCTTGGGGAGCGATTCCTGGGCAGCCCCGAGCGCCGTCAGACAGCAAATGGCAAGTGTGCATAGGACCTTCACGGTGACTCAGACTAGCATATTCTGGAATCGCTCTTGAGCGATGGCGGCGTGCGGAGAGCGCTGCGTGGTGAGATATAATCGTCTCGCCTATGTCTGGTTGGCGCCTGGTTTTCCTGTCGATTGTCCGCCTCTTCTGCGTATTCTGCTGCATGCTGGCTGCGGCCGAACCAGTTCCCAGAGCCAACGTCGTCGTGATCACCATCGACACTCTGCGGGCCGACCACTTGGGATGTTACGGCGATAAACAGATCCGCACGCCGAACATCGACGCCCTCGCCGCAGATGGAGTTCGCTTCGAGCGTGCCTACACTCCGGTTCCGGTGACGCTGCCCGCGCATACGGTGATTTTCACCGGGACCTATCCCATGCTCAGCGGCATGCATGACTTCAGCGGCAATAGGCTGAATTCCGCGCAGCCCACGCTCGCATCCGTGCTCAAGCTTCGCGGATACGCCACCGGAGCGGTAATCGGGTCGGCCGTGCTCGATTCTCGCTTTGGCCTGAACCAGGGCTTCGATTTTTACTACGATCACTTCGATTTCAACCGGCTGGATGAGTCCAACCTTGAGGAGATGGAGCGTCCGGGCAACCTGGTTGCCGATGTAGCACTCGACTGGCTGGCCAAGAACCACCGCGAGAAGTTTTTTCTTTGGATGCACCTTTACGATCCGCATTATCCCTATCGTCCGCCGCCGCCTTACGACGAGCAATATAGAGATCGCCCTTACGACGGCGAAATTGCTTTTGCCGATGCCCAGGTCGGCCGGCTGATCGCGTATCTTAAAGCGAATGATCTGTATCGCAACACGCTGATCGTACTCACGGGTGATCACGGAGAAAGTCTCGGCGAACATGGCGAGAAGACCCACGGCTTTTTTATCTATAACGCCACGCTGCACGTGCCGGTGATCATTCGTCTGCCCGGAACTTCTTCGGCTCAAAGCGTATCGGAAATGATCAGCCTGGCGGATCTGATGCCCACGGTGCTGCAGGGGCTGAAAGTTGATGTTCCCGCGCAAGTGCAAGGCCTGAGTCTTCTGCCGCTCATGGCGCCGAAAAGGCCGGAGGACGCCCGCAGTCTTTACGCGGAGACGTTCCTTCCTCGCCTGCATTTCAATTGGAGCGAGCTGCGGAGTGTGGAAACGGATCGATATCAATACATCGACGCGCCCAAGCCTGAACTCTACGACCTGACAAAAGATCCCGGCGAAACGCAGAATATTTTGGCCCAGAAGAAGGCAGTCGCGGACGAACTGCGCGCCCGCCTGAATAAGCTGATCAGTCAGTACAGCGCCGGCCAGGAGCTGGCCGAGAAAACCGGCCTCGATCCCGCGCTGATGGAACGACTGAAATCCCTGGGCTATGCAGGGTTTTCCGGGGGCAGCAATTCGACTGCCAGCGATCACTCTCTGCCCGATGCCAAAGATCGCATCCAAATCTACGAACTTATCTCCGATGCCATCGCCGAGAGCCAGCATGGTCAATATCAAAGTTCAGCCGACAAACTCTCGGCGGCTCTCAAGACCGAGCCGAACTCGGTTCCGGTTCACTATTTGCTGGGACTCGACTACTACCGCTTGCGCCAGTTTTCGCAGGCCGTCGAAGAGTTGCAACACGTTCTACAGTTGAGCCCGGATTATTCGCTGGCCGTTTTCAACTTGGGATTGGCCTATGCGCACGCCGGAAATCTGGATCTTGCCATCGCAACCCTACAGCATGCTCTTGAGTTGGATCGCACAAATTTCTCCGCCGCCTATAATCTCGGGGCGGCGTATGCGCAGAAGCAGATGGCGCCCGAAGCTGTCGCCGCTTTCCGGCACACCATTGCCATTGCTCCGGATTATGCCCCCGGGCATCGCGCTCTGGGGGAATTGCTGCTTTATCAAGGACAGCTCGACGAGGCCTTGGCTGAATTGCGCCGCGCCTCCGAACTCGATCCCGAGGATGCCGGCAATCATGCGGCGCTCGCGAAAGCGCTGTCGGCGAAGGGTCTGGATGCTGAGGCGGACGACGAGATGCGCAAGGCCCAACAGTCCCGGCCTCAATAGCGATGCAAAGCCAACCCTCGATTGGTGTTCTCCGAACAGCTTTCCGAACCACGAGGATGGAAACGCGCCATTGTCTCGCGGCGTTGTGGCTCATCTTGCTCTTCTCGCCCGCCCTGGTAGCGGCAAATGCTCCCGCCCACAAAACTCCACCGAACGTAATCCTCATCACCATTGATACCGTCCGGGCCGATCATCTGGGATGCTACGGCGATACCAATATTCAGACGCCTACGCTCGATGCGCTGGCGCAGGATGGAGTTGTTTTCGAGCGTGCCGTCTCGCAAGTTCCGTTGACCTGGCCTTCCCACGCCGCGATTCTTACGGGCCTGTATCCTTTTCAGAATGGGGTGCAGGATTTCACCGGGCAGCCCCTCGATGCGCGCTTCCGCTCCGTGGCGCAGGCCTTTCAACACCGAGGCTATGCGACCGGAGCGGTTGTCAGCTCCTTTGTTCTCGACCGCAGCTGGGGACTGGCGCGCGGCTTTGATTCTTACGACGATGCCTTCTCTGCCGGTGACTTTGCCCATAAAGACCTGGGCTTGGTAGAACGCCGCGCCGGTGAGAGCGTCACCCGTGCTCTCGCTTGGCTGCAGAAGAATCCGCGCCGGCCTTTTTTTTTCTGGCTGCATCTCTACGATCCTCACAGTCCCTACGATCCGCCGGAGCCGTTTGCCACGCAATACCGCGGTCATCCCTACGACGGGGAGATCGCCTATGCCGACCGCGAACTTGGTCGCCTGCTCGCGTGGCTGAAGCGCAATCAACTTTACGATCACAGTCTCATCGTTTTTCTCAGCGATCACGGCGAGTCTCTCGGCGAGCACGGCGAGCAGGAGCACGGCTTTTTCGTTTACAACGCGACCGTCCGTATTCCTCTGATCGTGAAACCGCCTGCTGGAAAAGGCTTTCGGCCGGGGCGAGAGGGGCGTCCGGTGGAGACGATTGCGGTCGCTCCTATGATGCTTCGCCTGGCGGGAGTACACGACGAGGTTGAGAAGCAATTTCAGTCGCATGGCCTGCTAGGGACCTCTTCTCAGACTGAAGACGAAGCCTACAGCGAGACTTTTTATCCCTTCAGTTCTTTTGGCTGGAGCCCGCTGCATGCCCTCGAAACCAGCCGTTATCAATACATCGATGCGCCCGAACCTGAACTCTATGATTTGACCCTAGACCCGGAGGAGAAGAACAATTTAGCAGCGCAGCAACCCGCGACCGTGGCTGTGTTGAAACAGAAGCTGGCGGCTCGTCTGCAGGAACGCCAGTTCACTCCCACGCTTGAACCTAGTTCTGAGCTGAGCCCCGATGCAGTGGAGAAATTGCGTGCCCTGGGTTATGTCGCGTATCGCTCGCCCGTTTCAGCGGGCGCGTTGGCTGCCGGCCTGCCCGATCCCAAAGATAAGCTCCCGGAATTCAATTCCATCCTGCAAGCGCAGGACGCGCAGCAGGCCGGTGATTTTGCCAAAGCGAAATCTCTCTTGCTGCCAGTGCAGGAGAAGGATCCGGAAATGTATATCGTTCGCTTCAGCTTGGGCGAGCTAGCGATGGCCCAGCGCCAGTGGGAGGAAGCCTCCGCAGAATTCAAGAAGTGCCTGGAGCTGAACCCCCACTTCGATCAGGCCATGCTGGGATTGGCGCGCGCGCTCATTTTTCAGGACAAGGCCTCCGAGGCCAGGCAGTGGGCGCAACAGGCGATCCAATACAACCCGCAGAATTATCGCGCCCGGTATTTTCTGGGCTCGCTGGAAGCGCGCGACGACCCGCCCGCAGCGATTTCCGATTACGAGAAAGCCATCTCGATTCAGGGCAACTTTGCCCCCGCCCGTCGCGACTTAGGCCTGCTCAGATTTCAGCGGCAGAATTATAAAGAAGCCGCGGAACAATTGGCGCAAGCGGCAGCGCTCGGCGTCGACGACGCTATTCTTTACAACGATCTGGGAATCTCCTACAGCCGCATCGGGCGCCAGCGGCAAGCCATCGAGAGCTATCGGCACGCTTTGCGCCTCGACCCCAATTTGGCGCAGGCTCACTTGAATCTCGGCTTCGCTTACGAGCGACTCAAGCAGAGCAGTCTTGCAGAGCGAGAGTATCAGAAGGCTTGCGCGCTCGACGCCGATGTCTGCGACTTGATTAAGCAACACCGGCGCTAGCCCGGCGATCAGTGCGAATCGGCTACCGGCTTGCCTTGAGCTTCCAGGCGCTGCAGCGACTGCTTCGCCTGTGCGGTAAAGGGATTATCGGGGAAGGCGGCAATAAAATCTCGCAACTGGGAGGCTGCATCCAGCTTGCGCCCCATCTTCAACAGTAGATTGACCAACTGTAACCGGGCTTGCGCCATGAAAGGATCGATCTTTATGGCCCGGCGCAAAGCGCCCTCGGCTTCCGGAATCTTTCCCACCCGCATGTTCAACGACCCCAGCAGGAACTGGCCCAGCGCCGAGTCGGGCTGCCGGCGCAACCCCTCGTCGAGATATTGTTTGGCATCGGCCAGTTGGCCGGAGAGCATGCACACGTTGCTCAAGTTGAAATAAGCGGCGGCGTCGCTCTGATTGAGTTCGACCACCCGCAGAAATTCTTTGCGGGCCGCGGGAAAATCCGCCTTGCTCTGGTAGTCAGAGCCAAGATTGTTGTGCGCAAAATAATAATCGGGGGCGACAGCCACGGCTTTCTCATAGTGCCGAATCGCTTCATCCCGCTTGCCTGCAGCGTCGGCCTCCTGCCCCTTCTTAAATTCCTTCAGGGCTGACTTCGGGAAGTTGGCCGAGTAGGCTCGCGCGTCGATCATATTAAGATTGGAGCCGGAGGCCACCGGCGGCGCGGAAGGCGTTTCCTTCTTAGGCACAAGCGTGATATCGACGAAGACGATCGGCGACATGGTTGTGTTTTCAATCACGGCGGATTTCTCGACCGGCTGGTAATGCTCGTCGTCGATGCGTACGGTGTATTGGTTCGGCGCGAGAGTGTGGAAGCCGAAGGTGCCTTGCGCGTCCGTGAAAACGCTGTTCATGCTGGCTCCGCGGAAGTCGAGGTTCACCAGAATTCTATCCGGCGGGGCCTCGCCTCGTTCCGCGTGGACTCGTCCGATGATGGACCCTAGAGTTTGCCCGGTCTGCGCCCAGCTTTGCCCGCCGACGGTCAGCCACAGGAGCAATGAAGCCAGCAACAGGCTATTGCTGCGGTGGTATCTAGCCCGGATAAACTTGGCCGTGGCGAACATGTGCTCCCGCTAACAAAATGGGGCTTGCCCGTTTCGGACAAGCCCCACACACCTGGCCCATGGGGCGTTAGAAGGTGAACTTCAATCCGAATTGCATGTTGCGTGCGTTCAACGTACCTGCCGCTTGGCCGAATGCGCTGTCGGTGATGGCATTGTGGGCACCGCCGCCGTTGACGGCGAGCAGGAAGTTAGCCCGGTTGAAAACGTTGAAAGCCTGCCACTCGAACTTCATATTCACCCGCTCCGTGAGCTTGAAGGTCTTGGCCAGGGTCATGTCCGAGTACCATTGACCGGGACCGACAAATTGATTGCGCCGCAGGTTGCCGACGCATCCCAGACAAGGCGCGGAGAGAACCGGTAACCCCGCCTGCCCCGTCGCTCCGCCGCAAGGGGAACCGAAGGTATATCCGCCATTACACCAGCCATGCTCCCACGTGTTGCGGGAAAATTTTGCTGTTGCAATCGAGGAGTTGGGACGATCGTTGGTTCCGCCGTCGAGGTTGAAGTCGCCGCCTACGTTCTGGCAGTTTCCATGGTTAACATCTGCTGCGGTGCAAGAAACGGTGGGATTCGAAATTTCCACCAAGTCGGCGTTGTCGCCGTCGTAGGGTTCCCAGTGAGCGCCAGTCTGGAAAGCCCATATCCCATTGTAGGACCAACCGCCAGCCACGTAACCCAAGATGCCTTGCAGATTTTGCCCGGGCAACTGAATCACGTAGTTCAGCACGAGGCGCTGCCGTATATCGTAGATGGAATTACCGTAGTCCAGCTTCGGGTCGGTCTGGTCGGTGGTGTAACCTTCTCCGGCTGCGCCGCCATTCGCAGTGGTAGCGCCGCTGTGCCAGGTTGAACCCTCGTCGAGAGAGTGGCTCCAAGTGTAGTTTGCGTTTAACAGAACGCCGTGGCCCATCTGTTTCTTGATCGACGCCTGCAAGGCGCTGTAATCGGAGTCGACCACGTTCTCCCAAGTGCGCAGCTTTCCGTAGTTTGGATTCGGATAGCCACCCAGCCCGGTCAGAACTCGTCCCAAATTGTCGGTGATCGTTGCACCTACCGGCAACTCTGCTCCAGGGGCGCGATTGATGTTTTCCGCTCGGAACAGCCGGCGGCCTAAGGTGCCTACGTAGTCCAACTCCAACACAGTTTTGGGAGCAACTTCTCGCTGCAAACTGAGGAAGTCGTTATAGACGTAGGGATCTTTCACGCCCGAGGGCAGAACCACACCCGAAAGATAGGCGGTGTCCGGATTGAATCCCGCGTATCCAATGATATTTCCTGTTGCCTGATTGCCCTGAGTACCCTGGCCGGGATTGGTGCCGGGGCCAGAATATGTCGCAGTGGCGCCGGAGGGGGCACAACTCGTAGTTCCGCAGACGGTGG
>Ga0116117_1000154_pt1 | contig 22279 bp, 26 predicted proteins | sample June2015DPH_11_1_FD_89790 | JGI IMG/M metagenome (GOLD analysis project Ga0116117, IMG submission 89790) | Peatland microbial communities from SPRUCE experiment site at the Marcell Experimental Forest, Minnesota, USA - June2015DPH_11_10 | ecosystem: Environmental > Terrestrial > Soil > Wetlands... | reverse complement strand
TGATCGTAGCGAGATTCTTCCGAGCGGCGAATCTCATCCTGCAGTCCGAGAACGATCGTGGCAGAGTCCGCAATGGTAAGTGGTTTCATCCTTCCATGAAACCACAACCCTCCACTATGCGCATTTGCTTATGTCGTTGTGTTTAGTATTCTGGACATAACGACAAGGAAGGAATCTCAACATGATCACCCGAATCTGGCATGGCGTGACCCCCGCAGCCAAAAGCGACGCGTACCTAAACCTCATGCGAACCATCGCGATTCCCGATTACCGCTCAACTCCCGGCAACCAGGGCGCTTATGCGCTACGTCGTATCGAGGGCGATACCGCACATTTTTTGATGGTCACGTTTTGGGAATCCGAGTTGGCAATCCGCGCCTTCGCCGGCGACGACATCAGCGTGGCGAAATACTACGGCTTCGACAAGGATTTTCTGCTCGAACTGGAGCCGTTCTCTACACACTACGAGACGTACGAACAGTAAAACGCACACAGAGTTTGCGGGTGAGCGCTAACGCCTATTCGAGCCACGCTGTCTCGAATGCCGGATTCAGGTGGATGTCGATCTGCCGTACCGGATCGTCTTCGGCACTAACGAACTTGTGAGGCTCACCCGCTCTTACAACCAGAACGTCGCCGGCCACGGCACTCCGTTCTTCGCTACCAACAATCCACCTCGAGCGCCCGGCGATTACATAGACGATCTCGTCGTAATTGTGTTTGTGAAGCCGTGGACCTCGACCCGACTCACCAATGACCAGGAAGAATGAGACGCCGATGCCACCGTGTTCGGCGCCCACGAACTCATGCGACATACCAACGAACGGTAGTTGCGATTGATGTATCAATTCCATAGCGCGGTTGCACTTAAACCGACAGAGCGACATTTGGGTTCTTTCTTCTTTAGCCTTCCAGCGACAGACCTTCGGGCGTGCCTCACTTTTCTTCGTCGGTGTGCCAACCCGGATTGGTCCAATGCCCGCGATGCCTGACAAAGATCTCCGTCACTCGGCTAGAGCCCAAGGAGCGCTTGCCGTCAACTTCCGTTTCCACAATATAGCTGCTCCAAACGACGGCCAAATCGCCGAAGTGCTGCACGTCGGTGCGAGGGAACTCGAGCCGAATCAGCCTTCCACCTTTCGAATGAAAATCGGCGGAAGAGCGAAGCACGTCGGACTGGTGTTTCCATTCCTTTTCGCCGCCACTCATGACGATGGTTTCAGGCGGCACCAATTCTTGCAGAGTTTTCGTGTCGCCGGCAAACCAGGCGCGCCAGACAGACTCGCGGGCTCGCAGCAATTCCTCGTCATTCTGCTTTTGCGCAGGCAAACTTATGGCACTTAGAATTGCGATACACAGGATCGCGATGATTGCGATGAATTTCGATTTTCCTATCATGACGATTGCCCTTCTTTTGTCTATTCAGAATCTGCTTTGTTGTGCTGCCCGAACGCATACAGCGCCAGCAGGACAGCTGCCGCAGAAGCGGAGTAGACCGAGTAGTCCATGGGAGACTTCAGACCGAGAGAGATCGCCATCGCGGTTCCAAACATTGCCAGCAGAATGGCGCTCCCGAGCGAAACCCAACGCGGCCACAATCCCAAGATCAGGAGGAATCCGAAAGATGTTTCGCAGACCGTGGCCGCCCATGCAAGGTACGGTATGGCGGCCTTGGGGATGAACGAGAGCACCTCTCCCGCGTATTCCAGAAAACTCGCGAAGTGCTTCAGATCGCACGTTCTCTCCCATAGGCCGAAACGTCCAGCTACAGCGGACAGGAATGCGGCGCCAAGCGCAAAGCGAGCGTAAAGGACTCCGGTTCGCTCCCAATTGATAGTGTGCAATTTGTCATCGATTCCCTGGAAGGTGGTTCCAGAAGCAGACTGTGCGTGCTGGTTCATTTTGCAGATCCTTTCTGGTTGGCGTTTTCCGGCACATCCACGCTGAGCGGAGTGTCGTGATCGCACATTAAAAAGGCAGCAAGTTTCGCCGGTTCCTCGAGGCTGGCGTTAGCCGAGATGAGATGAACACCGTTGGGCGCCTCATAGAAACTTTCGCCAGCTTTGTAAGTCATCTCCGGTTCGCCTTTCACTTGAGTACGAATGGTCCCTGCCACGACGTAGCCGATGACAGCACAGGGATGGGAATGTGGAGACGACGCCTCGCCCGGACCGTAGTTCACCTCCAGCAGGATTGCCTTCAGATGATCGCCATCGAGCGCGGGCAGTTCTTTGAAGAGAACCATGCGTGCTCGCTCTTTTGCCTCGCCACGAAAGCCGGTCATGGCTCGGTGACCCCACGCGAGATGCCACACCAATATCCCACTGCAGAAAATGACCGCAGCAACTGTCATGTGCTTTCCAAAAGAACTCATCACTCCCCCTTCATGAAATTGTCCGAATCAGATTCGCCTGTTTGCACTCTTGGAAATCGGGCGGACATGCTGGAGAACTTTGAAGCCGAGAGCTTTGAAAAACTTGCGGCCTAGCTCGCAAATCGCTGCTTTCAAATTCATGCAAGTTTTGGGCACGTCGCATGAGCCACGCTCCGCCGACGCACACTACACTTCCCGCGACTGAAAGCAACGCCACTTTTTCGCCGCGGACAACCACGCCCAGGACAAGTGCCACTGCTGGTATGAGGAAAGTCGTGCCGGAGGCGCGTGTTGGGCCGAGCCTGCCTGCCGCGACGGACATCACTACGTGCGCCACTCCCGTGCCCATCGCTCCCAGCGCCAGCAGTGCAACCACAGGGCCAGGTCTCCAGCGTGCCGCGATCACATCCGGCAATCCCAACGGTGCGGTGAAAGCCAGTGCAACCATCTGCGCGCGCCAGATCACCTGCAATGCCCCGTTGCGCTGCTGCAGCGGCCTCGCAATGTTGAGCGCGAAACCATAAGAGACGAGTGCCGCCATGATCATCCCGACGCTCGCGGCGCTACTGTGCCCCTCGCCGATTGTGGGTAACGCCATCATCAACGTTCCGGCCATGCCCACGGCCACGCCTGCCAGTATCCGGCGCTCGGGCGCGCGGCGCGCGATGGCGGCAGCAATAATCGCCGTGAACAGGGGATTGGCGCCGTTCAGCATCCCGGTGAGCGCGGAAGAGACGTGCTGTTCGGCGAACGGGAACATGCTGAGCGGGAACGCCAGCCACAGCACCCCCAGCCCGGCAATGCCAGCCCAGTCGGAACGCACGACAGGTTTTCGCGCTGCCGGAAACAGCGAGAGTGTCGCGAACCCAACGAGGATTCGGACAAACGTGACTCCGTAGGGGCCGATAGAGCGCATCCCTTCAGTGATGAACAAGAATGATGCGCCCCAGATCAGACCCGGCACGAGAAGCAGTAGCCAGTACGCGTCTTTTACCAGTGATGCTATGGGCGCCCGCAAGTGCTTTGCCGTGTTTTGCATTAGCCTTTCCTAACCACAATTACATTAGAAGCTAATGGACCTCACACCAAGGTCCATTTACAGTATTGTTCATATACCATTATTATGACGAAGAAATCGGCTTCCTACGAACTGACGCTGCCCCGTCCCAACTCTGACGTTCCCGCCTACCAGTGGCTCTACGAGGCGGTGCGTTCCGAGATTCTCTGCGGTCGTCTGCGTCCTGGTAAGCGCCTGCCTGCAACCCGCGATCTTGCCCGGCAATACGGATCAGCGCGGGGGACGATCGTGCATGCCTTCGAGCAGCTCGCCTCCGAGGGCTACGTGGAAGGCAGCGTGGGATCGGGTACCTATGTAAGCAAGGTCTTGCCCGACAGTCTGCTCCAAGTCTCATCCATACGGGCTGGCACGCCTGCAGTGCGTGGGAAGCGACCTCAACTGGTTTCCGACTACGCTCGACGAGCTCAGCTATTTCGGGGCTATGAGAACCGGCCGACTCGTGCTTTCCGCGCCAACCTGCCGGCGTTGGATCTGTTTCCCGTGACACTGTGGACGAAAATCACGACGCGCTGCTTACGTCGAATTTCCAAGCGAAATCTAATGGGGTGCGACGCCCTTGGGTACGCGCCTCTTCGGCAGGCGGTCGCTGAATATCTGAGTCGGTCGCGCGGCGTGAGGTGTGTGCCGGAGCGGGTGGCGATCGTCTCTGGAGTGCAGGAAGCGCTCGATCTGACTGCGCGGCTCCTGTTGAACCCCGGAGATCGGGTGTGCGTGGAGAACCCGGGATATCCCGGTGCAGGTCTGGCATTCCAGGCGTTCGGCGCAAAGGTCTGCGCCGTCGGAATCGATGACCATGGAATAGCCATCCGGCAGTTGCCCGCGCGAGGAGTGCGCCTGATTTACGTTACGCCTGCGCATCAGTTTCCGCTGGGAACCACTATGAGTCTGGCTCGACGACTCCAACTTCTGGATTGGGCGAGGAAGTCGGGCGCTGTGATTTTTGAAGACGACTATGACAGTGAGTACCGATACTCGGGCCGGCCGATTCCTGCTCTGCAGGGGCTCGATGACCGCGGATTAGTCCTCTATGCGGGCAGCTTCTCCAAGGTACTCTTCCCCGCGCTCCGCTTAGGTTACATGGTGATTCCTTTCGACCTCCTGCATCGCGTCGAAGCGGTCCTCTCTCTAACCGTCAGACACGCGCCGATCTTAGATCAACTTGTGCTGAGTGAATTCATCTCCGAGGGCCACTTCGGGCGCCACCTGCGGCGCATGCGTGAAGTGTACGCGGAGCGACTCTCGGTTCTTTTGGAGGAGGCGCGTCTGAGGCTCGCCGGATTGCTGGAAATCTCAGGCGTCGAAGCAGGTTTGCAGACCGCTGGATGGCTCTCCGGCGGGATGAATGCCGAAGCAGTGGCTGCTGCGGCCGCAAATCGCAATGTGGATGTGACTCCGCTGAACCGCTATTGCCAAGGCAGTGCGATGCCAGAGGGACTGCACTTGGGATTTGCCGCTCTGGACACGAAGGAGATCCGTCGCGGCGTGGGAGAACTCGCGATCGCACTGGAGCGTGAGCGCCAGGCGTCTCATCGCGGTTCGCGGTCGTCTCATCGGTGAGTGATCCGCACATGAAGCTTCTGCGCCACTTGCTCATTGATCCCAAGACAACGAACTTGGTTGGTGATGAGCAGGCCCATTTCCGCTACACCTTCAGTGGAGGGCCTCACCAGGTCTACGTCACGTGCTTCGCCCGGACCTATTGCAACTCAGCTTTGACGAGTTCACCTTCCGCTTGAAACCCGTACAGCACGAGATGGAACTGGCAGACACCGTCCGGGTCGAAGTTGCCGTGGAATACAAAACACGGGCATGGCAGACCATTGATGTGGATCTTGCTATGGCTTTCGAATGAGGGAATGAGGGGTTTAAAACACGGAGAGAACAAGGAGCCTACTAACTAGCCAAAGGCTTGGCCCTTGGCTAGTTAGGTATCTTCGAAAGTTCGTGAGTTCTCGCGAACCGGTTTATCTGGGTTACAGGGGTGAGGGTTCTCAGCCGCTTGATCCCGGTAATCCCTGCATTGTGGAAAGCAGGGGCTTAGAACTCTATGAGGATAGAAATAACGCTGGGGGCCTTTGAAAATAACAACAAGCTTGCTTACTTTCATATAATTTGAAAGAGCATCAGACCGTGAGCGTAGGATTTATAACATCGTCTGCGATGATCCCTAAACGTGACCCCTACTGCCCTGAAATAATCCGCCGCACGTCCTTGAGGAGCACGAAGAGATGCATCGGGTCCGAAGGGGAGGGGACGAAATCGAATTTAAGGTAAAAGCGCCGCGCTTCTCCCTCCTTCGCATGCACCGCGAAAGCGCGAATGCCGGCAATATCGGCTGCCTGCAGGGTGCGCAGCATCGCGTCCTTCAAAAGCGCTTTGCCTACGCCCTGGCGCTGCCAGCGGTGATCTATTGCCAGGCGCGCGAGCAACATGATGGGAACCGGATGCCGTGCCAGCCCTTTAGTCAGGCGCTCGGGTGCTTCCTCCCGCGTCACCTGGCCCACGGCCAGGGTGTAATAGCCGATGACGGCATCTTCCGCGAGCCCGACATAGGTTTGTGATGCGCCTGCCTGCTGGTTTTGCCACGCATAGCGCAGAAAATAACGATTCAGTTCTTCCCTGCCGCAGTCAAAGCTCTCAATTGAGTGATCGGCGCGCAGCTTTTCAACGCGACGAGCTTCGTTCACTGACGCGGTCCGCCATCAAAGAATCCAGGTTCTTTCAGGAGCCGCTCAAGATGGGGCAGGGGGCGAGGAGGAGCGTCAAGGGCCGCCATGAAAGCCTTCCACTGCGTGGCGCTAAGACCAAACGTCCGCCGGTCGGCAAGGGCTTCGTCGGCCCGAGCCAAAGCGCTTTCCAGCACGAACTCGCTCACAGAGCGGTGCGCGACGGCTGCGGCTGCCTGCAAGGCGCGTTTCGCGTGGCGCGTGAGGCGCAGATCGAGTTTCTCCGAACGTGTGGTGTGCGATGGCATGATATTACCTTACTTTGAGCGTAGCGTTTATGCCCGACAATGTCAAGACACTGACAATGTGATAACTGCCTGGCAGGATCGGCCTCAATTGCTGAAATGAATTTGCCGTCGGCGTCCTCAGTTTGAACTTCGAGTTCCCCAGCGCGTTGTCATTTATTACCACATTTGTGGTATCTTACTACCACAATGCTTGACCTTCGCTCTAAGGCGCGCCAGCAACTGCTGGCCTATTACTTCACCAACCCGACCGCCCGTCACCACTTGCGGAATTTGGCGGAGCGGCTGAGCATCGATCCCTCGAACCTGTCGAAAGAACTGGGACGCCTGGAACGCGACGGTCTATTTCGTTCGGAAATGATTGGCCGCCAGAAATATTTTCAACTGAACCGGAAATATCCGCTTTTTAATGAAGTCCGTAAGATCGTTGCAAAAACCATTGGTGCGGCTCACGTGATTGCGCAATCCCTCAAGAAAATTGAGGGAATAGACGAGGCTTATCTGTACGGCTCGTTTGCAAGCAACCAGCAGGACGCTTCCAGTGATATAGACGTGCTCGTGATTGGCTCCGCGCACGAGAAAGATTTAGCACAGGCCGTGGGAAAGCTTGAGCGGCAACTAGGTCGCGAAATCAACTACACCGTGCTTACACCAAAGGAATTCGGGTCGCGTCGCGCTCGGAAGGATGCGTTTCTGGAAAGCGTCTGGCACAATAAGCGTGTTTCGCTCATAGGTCCGAATGAAGAAGCTAAAGCCGCACGCGGTTGACTGGGCCCAAATCGACCGTTTCCTCGTGAGCGCGGATAAGAAGCTGAACTCCGCTCGCAAAATTCTCGCTCTTGAGAAGCTTGTCTTCAACAAGCTTACGAGGCAATGCTGAAAGCTACTCTCGGGTTCATGTTTAGCCACGGATTCCGCGCGAGGAGTCAGCCTGGGCACCACATCGCCATCATCGATTTCGTGCGGGCGCGCATCGACAAGAAACATGCCGGTCTGCTCGTTGTCTTTGATCGGCTGCGTCGGAAGCGCAACTGGCCCTTTACGACGACACCGGATTTGTTTCTTATCATGACGCAGAACAAGCGCTCGAATCCGCCGGCGAGTACCTGAATATGATCCGAGTTGATATAGCTGCCCGAAAGCCTTGAATCAGACGCCTTTTGAAATCGCTTTTGAATTGATCCCGAGGCTCCCACCTTCAAAGGCATGGTGCGACCGCTCACGGTGATTCGCGCTGGGGCTTGCAGGTTTCGAACTGCGAGACTTCATTTCTACCTTGGTTGCAGGGCAGAGGTAGCGATGGGCTCCGTCGATCCACTATGTTGTTCCTGGTTCCGCTTTGCATCCAGTCGTTTCGCCTGGCCTTTTCCCGCTAGAATTACGATGCAAGCGCCATCCCATGTGGACTTGCCTGCCGATGGTGGAGGAGTCGCGTTGAGCGGCATTACGCCGATGTTCTTCGAGTTCAGATGGAAGTGAAGTTCGAGGTAGTGCGCGACCAGAAGCATGTGCGCCCTGGAAAGAACAAGCTGCTTCACGGGCGAAGTCTGAGTCGAGTATCCTTCAATGACCATGGACTGATTGATCGCGGAATCGTCCAAGCTGCCCAGGACCTGACCAATTTTCACCCGTCCCGCGGGCGAAAGAATCTCATTGCCTTTAGCGTCTTTGGCGAAGTCATCGCCATTCAACCAGGCACGGTAATTACTGTTCTTATCGAAAAAAGCGTTGCTTCTATACTGCTCGGGGGTTAAGCCCTGAAGGCTGTAGAAGCCGCGCTTTTTGAAAAACCCCCGGAAGAAAAATTCGTGCTTGAGAGCCTCGGTGTCGTCGGCCAGGTTCGAGGTCGCTTGGTTGACATTGGATAGCGAATCGCGAATATTGCCGCCCGCGTCTGTGCCGAAGTGGTCCGGGCCAAACGCTTCAGTGAGCGTATCGTTTACCTGCGCCGACGCGTGGCGAAGGTTGATCAACGTAGCGTCCATTTTTTCTGGCAAGTTTCGCGATTGAACGTTGGCGACGATCTGCTTGACCTGCACGGAGGCCTGGTTCAGATTGGCGCTTGCCTGATCCGCGTTCGCCACCACCTGCTTGACCTTGGCGGCCGTGACCTGGTCATTGAGCAGCATGCTGACGGTGCCTTTGCCGTTGCGGGCATCCGCGAGAATGTCGTTCGTATTGTCTAATGCGAGATTCGCGTTGTCTAATGCGAGATTCAATTTGATGTGCACGTCGCCGATGGTTGCGCTGGCCTGGTCGAGCACCCCGCTCGCTTTCTCCAGCATGGCCGAGATCTCGACCGGTTCCTTACTGGGGAGGGTGTCACCGCTTTTCGCCTCTGGTGATTGGTCGCTTCCATCGTGGATCAGCAGGAACTTATCGCCGACGATCCCGTCGGACTCGACGCTCACCACCGAGTCCTCGCGGATCAGGTGGTTGAGTTTTTCGTCGACGTGCAGCTTGATCCTGAACTTGCCGGAAGGATGGGTGGGAATCTGAAGGCTGGTTACGTCACCGGCGTCAAAGCCAGAGACCTGGACCTTGGATCCCGGCGCGAGGCCATTGACATTCGCCATCTCCGTGTAAAAGTCGTGGTGATGGCTGAATGCGCTTTCACGATCTCCGATTAGGAACAAGCCGGCGCCAAAGAGCAGCACTGCCGAGATAACGAAGACTCCGGTGGCGGCGAGATTAGTCTTCATGGTTAGCACTCCCAAATGAGTTGCCTGACGACCTCGTTCTCACTGCTTTTCAGTTCTTCCAGCGTGCCGAATCCCACCAGGCAACCTTGGTCGAGGACCGCGAGCGTGTCGGCAATCTTGCGGGCTTCGCGAACATCGTGCGTAACAATGACCAGAGTAGTATGGCGTTCTTGCTTTACTTTGAGCAGCAGAGCGTCGATCTCCGCGGCCGTGATCGGATCCAGCCCGCTGCTGGGCTCGTCCACCAGCAATAGCGTGGGCTTCAGAATCAGCGCCCTGGCCAATCCCACTCTTTTCTTCATCCCTCCGGAAAGCTCCCCCGGAAACTTGCCCTTGTCGTTCTCCAAACCGACCTGGCCCAGCAACTCCTGCACGGTATGCTGAACTTCCGCAGCCGGCATCGTTTTCTCGAAGTGCCGCAGTGGCACCGCCAGGTTGTCCGCTACGGTGAAGGAATCGAACAGCGCCGCGCTTTGAAAAAGGAACCCGATCTTTCTCCGCACCCGCGACAGCTCTTTTTCCGCCAGCCCTTCGATATCCTCCGTCTCAATGCTGACGCTCCCACTGTCCGGCTTGAGCAACCGAATCATCAGCTTCAGCGTGACGCTTTTCCCCGTGCCGCTGCGGCCCAGAATGCACAACGCCTTGCCGTCCTCGATCTGAAAGGAAACGTCCTGCAACACCTTCCGGTCTCCAAACGATTTGGAAACGTTCTTGAACTCGACCGCAATAGCCTCGCTCACAGCGCTTTCCCCGGAAAGAAAAAGAAAATCAGCTTGACCAGGTAAACGTCGGAGAGAATGACCAGCAGCGAAGACAGCACCACACTGCTGGTGGCCGCGCGGCGCACCCCCGCCGATCCTTCGTCAATGGTGTAGCCGTAGTAGCAGGAAACGGCGCCAATGATGAATCCAAAAACGCAGGTCTTTAGCGTCGGAGCAATGAAGTTCACCCAACCCACCGTGCTGAAGGCACGCTTCATGTAGAGTTGCAGCGAAATGTGGGAAGCCATGTGCTCAGAAAAAAATCCGCCCAGCAAACCGGAGAAGTCCATAAACACCGTCAGCATCGGCAGCACCACGATGCAGGCCAAAACCCTCGTCACCACCAGGCTCTTGAACGAGTCGGCGGACATGGCCTCGATGGCGTCAATCTGCTCCGTGCCCCGCATGTTGGAAAGTTGAGCACCGATCCCCGCCCCCACGCGACCGGAAATCAGCAGGCCCGTCACCAGCGGCCCCAGCTCGTTAAAGAACGACGCCGATTGCAGCGATGGTATCAATGCCTCCGCCCCGAAACTCACCAGCGTTCCCCGCGTATGCAGGGCTGTTACCACACCAAGCGCAAAACCCGCCGCCGCGATCAGCGGCAGCGAGCGCCATCCAATATCCTCAATCTGTATCAGGAAGTATTGCCATTCATAGGGCGGCATAACCGTCGAGACCAGCGATCTGGCTCCAAAGCGGCTGAGCCCGCCAACAAAAGAAAAAAAGCCCGTCGGGGTCGAGCTCATGGAAGCAATCGCCTCTCGCTCATAACGCTCCTGAATTTTCCACGGCCCAATCACCCCTGCCTTGTATTCTTCAACAGCATCGCTCACCACTTTCCCAAATACTGTGCACAATCGATCACTTCGGAAGGAGGAAACCCTCCTCGTGGGAGAACAGAGTTGACCTCCCCTCAGCCGGGCGCACCCCGCGCCGAACTCCACCTGCGACCTGAATACTGTCTCCAATTGCTCTGCCAGCCAAGCCAGCCCGTGTAACACTGTCACTGTGTTCTGGTACGGGCGTCCTCAATTGGCATTTCGTGAATTGGCGTTTCGTGTCAGATTTTTCGTGGGAGCGCTCCACGTCGGCGCTTCGTATGGGGCACTCGCGTAAAAGGGTTCCGCGCTATGGGCTCGTATCCGGGCACGAATTTATGAGTGCCGTAAATGCCACGTTCTCGGCGGGCCTTCAGGCGCTGCTCTGCCGGAAGGGAGTTTCATTGCAAGCCGTTATGCTCGACACTAATATGCTCAACGCTAATATCGATCCTCTGCCAGGGGGGATCCCGCCCCGATGAACCCCGCCGCCATTACCGCCCTCGCTGCCGTCGGAGGTTCCTGCGCCGGCGCCCTCGGCCCAGTCTTAAGCGCCTATCTGATCCAGCGCGGCACCGACCGGCGCGGCTCCGTCGACCGCACCATTGCACAGAGGCAGTTGCTGTATTCCGATTTCATCAAGGAAGCTTCCGCGCTCTATGCCAGGTCGCTCACCACCCAACTTGAGAATCTCGACGGTCTGATATCCCTGAGCGCCCTGTTGGGCCGCATTCATTTGCTGGCGTCCGATGCGGTCGTCGCGGAAGCGGAACTTTATGTCAGGTCGATCGTGAACCAGTTCGGCAAGCCGAATCTCAACCTGGAAGACTTGCGTAAAGCCATTCCCTTGGCGGCACGGCCCGACAGCGGATTCAGCCTGGCGTGTAGAAAAGAATTGAATATGCTTGCGCGGTAAAGACCAAAAGACCTCAGCAAAGACCTCCGGGCTTCAGCCTCGCCGTGCCCACCATTTTACCGCCGCTGGCCGCACTCGTCCTCGGAATCAAAAGCCCTTATGGATCCAGAATTTTCAATCCATGTACACCCCACTGGCATTGGTAATTACTAATGTCCCATTGCCGATGCCACCTGGACCCACCCGCGACCTCATGCAAGAGTTATAAGTCGTTAACCTCGGGTCTGGTCAATAGCGCTCATTGCGAGGTTGTATCGTCTTTGCCGTGCGCGGCAAATTATTCATGCCAGAGCTTTCATCACCGGCCCTTGATGAGAAAAATGGTCGGCGAGACCCGGTTGGAAAGCTTCCAAGGACGGGCGGTAGGAAATCCAGATGCTCTCCGCGATTAAGGCTTGCCTCGTGGGGGGCGGCCTGTCGGGGCCTTTCCTCCCCCACTCACGACGAGGTCAGCGTGTTCTCGCACAGTCTGCATTCTCTGACAGGAAAACCATTCAACGTTGTTCCCTATTGCTCAGTGTGGATTCCGTTCCGGGCCTAGACTTACGGTTCACGTGTACCCAATGCCGAATCCGAACTAGACATGGCGACTGCACTTGCCGAAAGACAATGGAAGCTGCGGGTCAATCCCTGGGTGATTGCGGCAACGGTGGCGCTTGCCGCTTTTATGGAGGTACTTGATACCTCGATCGCCAACGTCGCGCTGCCTCATATCTCTGGCAATCTAGGCGCCAGCACCGACGAGGGGACTTGGGTCCTTACCAGCTACCTGGTATCGAACGCCATCGTTCTTCCCATGGGTGCCTGGGCATCCAGCGTGATCGGGCGCAAGCGTTTTTTTCTTTTGTGCATCATCATCTTTACGGTTTCGAGCTTCCTTTGCGGCATTTCGGTCTCACTTCCGATGCTGTTGATCTGCCGCGTTTTACAGGGTGCTGGAGGCGGGGGTCTGCAACCCATGGCGCAAGCGATCATGGCCGATTCGTTCGATGAGAAAAAGCGTGGTCAGGCCTTCGCTCTCTATGCTCTCGTCACTGTGCTGGCTCCTTCCATTGGGCCAACGATCGGCGGCTGGATTACCGACAGCTACAACTGGAGATGGATTTTTTATCTCAACATTCCCGTCGGGATTCTTGCCTTCGTCCTGGTCACGCGCTTTGTGGAAGACCCACCCTGGATTAAAGCGACGCTGGCGAACCTCAAGAAGCTCGATTACATGGGTCTGGGCCTGCTGACCATTGCCATGGCTGGCATGCAGATCATGCTCGACAAAGGAGAAGAGAACGATTGGCTGGCTTCCGGCTTCATTCGAATATGTGCGGCCCTATTTGTCCTGGGCATGATCGGGCTGATTTGGCGGGAGTGGGACGCCAGGAATCCGATCATGAATCTCAAATTATTCAAGTTTAAGAATTTCGCCATTTGTGCCTTCCTCATGCTGTTGGTCGGCGGAATCATCAACGCCAGCACTGTGTTGCAGCCGCAGTTCTCGCAGCAGCTTCTGGGCTATACCGCGACCGTGGCGGGAGAGGCGCTGACGGGCGGGGGCCTTGTACTTATAATTCTCGCGCCGCTCTCTGGGCTCGCTGCCGACAAGTTTGCCGCACGCAATCTCGCCGTGGGCAGCTTCGTCTTCTTTGCCGCTGTCTTCTACTACAGTTCCACCCACCTCACCTTGTCGATGAGCTTCGGGTTCGGTTCCTGGTTGCGGATGTTGCAAGTCGCGGCCATTCCGCTGTGCTTTATCGCCATCACCAACGCCGCTTACGTGGGCTTGCCCAAAGAAGCGAGCAATCAGGTCTCCGGCATTATCAACTTTGCCCGCAATGTGGGAGGCAGCATCTTCATTTCGATTACCGGAGCCCTCGTGACCAATCGCTCGCTATTTCATCAAAATCGGCTCGCCGATCATATGCAAGCTTCCAACCCAGTCTTTGCGCAACGGCTCACGGCGCTCGCCAACGCGTATGGAGGTGGTCCGGGAGGAGAGGCGATGGCGCGGGGAGCCATTTATAACCAGCTCAATCAACAAGCTGCGGTGCTGGGCTATGCCGACGTCTATCGCATGCTGAGCTGGATGGCGATGGGCATGGTTCTCTGCGCTTTTCTGCTGAGCAAGAATAAACCGGGCGAGGGCGCCCCGGTGGGGGCCGAGTGAGAGGCAAAGTGAGGAGCGGCCTGATGCGAGACGGCAAAGAGAAATCACACTTGAAGTTGCGATTGATCCATGTGTTCCGAGGAACTGCCTTCATTGCGCTTTGCGGCGCCAGTCTCGCCCAAAGCGACTCCTCTTCGCTTCCCAGGGCCGAGCAATTGCCTCCATCCGGCAGGGTGCAGAGTGGCGGCGCGGTTCAAGCGCAGCAGTCCTCCAGTGGAAACGGCGGCAGTTCCAGCGTGAACACAGTCAACAGCACCATAGAAGTGTCGGGAGCTTTCCAGGGCAGCACTGCGGATCCGAATGCGCCGCAAGGTCCGCTTACCCTGAACATTGCGGATGCGATCCGCCGCGGCCTGCGCTTCAACCTGGGCGCCATTAGCGCGAATGCTTCAGTGAAACAGTTGCGTGGAGAACGGCTGGCAGCGCTCAGCAAGTTGCTGCCGAACCTCTACGGGACGTTGTCGGAGAACGGGGCCAAGCTGGATCTCGCGACGCAAGGTCTTACGGCCGGCACGTTCGGCAGCAGTATTCCACTCCCGACCACGGTGGGACCGTTCCACTACTACAGCGCACTGGTCAATCTGAGCGAGGAGCTCAGCATGACTTCGCTGCACAACCTGCGGCAATCGCAGGCATCGGCAGAAGCGGCGCAGATGAGCGCGGAGGATGCGCGAGAACTCATTGTTTTAGCGGTCGGCGGAACTTACCTTCGGGTCCTCGCGAGCAAAGCAAATGTTCTGTCCCAGGAAGCGCAGGTCAAGCAGGCGGACGCCACCTTCAAGCAATCCGAACACGAGTACCAGGCCGGGACCAAAGCCTCCATCGACCGGAATAAGAGTTTTTTGGAATATCAAACCGAGCAACAGAGGCTGATCTCCTTGCGCGGGGACCTGGTGAAACAAACCATGCAATTGGCCAGGCTCATCGGACTGCCTGCGGGCCAGGCACTCACGTTGAGTGAAGATCTGCCCGTCCAGGTACCCGAGGCAGTGTCGCTGGAACAAGCGCTGAAACTCGCATTCGAGGAGCGCTCCGATCTTAAGGCTGCCCGGCTGCAATTGAAGGCCGCAGGCGAAGCCCACAGCGCCTCGAAGGCAGAGTATCTCCCGTCGCTTGGGGTCAAGGGTGACTACGGTCTAGAGGGGATCAACCCGAACAAGGGAGTTTCTGTTTTTCAGGCCGCAGCCACGGTCACCATCCCGATTTTTCAAAGCGGCCGCGTGCGCGCCGATGTGGAACAGGCCGATGCCGCGCTCAGCCAGCGACAGGCGGAATATGCCGATGAAAAAGGGATGGTCGAACTTGATGTACGGCAAGCCTACGTCGACTTGCAGGTCGCCACTGAGCAGATGGCGGTGGCGATCGAGAATCGCAAAGTGGCCGCGGAAATTCTTGCGCAGTCGCTCGACCGATTCGCCGCCGGGGTGGCGAACTCAGTGGAGGTCGTGCAATCGCAGGAAACCGTTGCCTCGGCCGAGCGGGACTATGTGAGCACTCTGTTCTCGCTCAATCTGGCCCGGATCAGTTTGGCCAGAGCGACGGGACAAGCCGAACAGTTTATCCCCAACATGCTGAAAGGAAATTGACCATGCCTACCGTGACCGACGAAGAAGAGAAAGACCAGAAGCCGCAAGGGCCCGCTGCGCAGAATAGCGAGAAAGCGAAGCCGGAAGAGTCGTCCGGCCAGAAACCGGATAAATCGCCAAACGGAAAGGGGCAAGGGGACGATCCGGCCGAGAAGAGCGATTCCGCAGAGAAGGACCCAGATAAGAAAAAAGAAGAGCAGAAGCCCGTTGATCCCGCCACCAAACGGCGACGAATCATTATCGGGATAGCTGTCGGGGTCGTTGTGCTCGTGGCTGGGATCGCTTGGTGGCTCTACTCCCGCACCTACGAATCGACGGATGACGCGCAAATCAACGGCCATCTCAACGCGATCGCCTCCCGTGTGGCCGGGACGGTGAAGGCGGTTTATGTCGAAAATGACCAGCCGGTAAAGGCCGGCCAAACCCTGGTCGATCTCGATCCGAGCGACTACGAAGTTTTGGTGGCGCAGGCCCGCGCCGGCTATGAGCAAGCCGTCGCTCAGTCGGCCGCCGAAGATCCCAATGTTCCGATCACGGTGACTTCCAACCGGGCCATGGTGGATACGGACGTGGAGCAAGTTATCAATGCGGAGGCGGCAATCACCAGCGCTCAACGCGACTACGACAGCAATGTGGCGAAACTGCGTCAGGCGGAGGCGAACAACCGGAAAGCCCAGTCTGACCTCGTGCGCTACAAGAAATTGGTGGACCAGGGAGAAATCTCTCTATCCGACTATGACCAATATGTTGCCAGTGCCGGCGCGGATGAGGCAGCGGTTGAGGCGAGCCGATACGCGGCCGCGTCTTCGCAGCAGATCGTCGAGGAGAAAAAGACGAGTCTGCACCAGCAGCAGACCAAGCATTCGGAGGACAATGCAAATTTGCCCCGTCAGGTCACGATTCACAAGGCAACCGTCGAGTCCCGCAAAGCCAACGTGGACTCGGCGAAAGCGCAACTGGATACGGCTCTGCTCAACCTGAGCTACTGCCACATCGTGGCCCCGGTCGACGGGATCGCGAGCCAGCGTAGTGCGGAAATCGGCGGCAGAGTTTCGCAAGGGCAACAACTCATCGTGGTGGTTCAGATTGACAATGTTTGGACGACTGCGAACTTCAAGGAGACACAACTGCGAAAGATGCACGTTGGCCAGCGCGTGAGCATCGACGTGGATTCACTCGATGAGTCGTTTATTGGGGAGGTAGAGTACATGCCGGCCGCCACTGGAGATCGATCCAGCCTGTTCCCGCCCGAAAATGCGACCGGAAATTACGTCAAGATCGTACAAAGGCTGCCCGTGCGAATCCGTTTCAACCCGAAGCAGCGCGATCTGGATAAGTTACGCCCCGGCATGTCCGTCGAGCCCAAGGTCCACTTGAACTAGTGGCCTGTCGGAGTGAAATCGTCACTCACAGCCGCCTGATTTCGTCCGAGCTAGCGCGAGGGGCGGAGCCAAGACCGTTGTGTAGCGACGCTGCGCATGGCGGATCTTTGGCTGCTACACATTTGCCGCCACTGAGCAAAACGGAACAGATTGCTGCCGTCACCAATGCGATGCTGGCCCTGCGTGTGAGCGCACCCGCGCTGCACGAAACCGTCCGAAAGCCGTTCGCTACGCCGAGGCTCGGATCAAGAGTTTATTAAACCTATTTACGAATCGACCAAAGGAGCTTGCATGAAATCATCGACGAAATGTGCCCATCCCGATTGCAACTGTGTACCTGCCGAAGGAACCAAGCACTGTAGCACCGCCTGTGCCGACGCGAAAGGCATGTCGCAACTGGCCTGCCAATGCCAACATAAAGACTGCCAGCGCAAAGGGACGAAGGCGTAGTTCATTGAGCGATCCTATGAGTCCGCACGAATCCTCTGTGGTTCGGTCGGCCCACATGCGAGAGGCCGCTCCCAGAAACGGACGTGCGCGATGACAGCCTCCCGTTCGGACACTCTGGTGCTCTTCGGCGTGACCGGCGATCTCGCCCACAAGATGATCTTCCCGGCACTGTATGCCATGGTGAAGAGTAATGAACTCAAGGTCCCGGTCATCGGTGTCGCCTTCCCCAAGTGGAGTCTCGATCGTCTGCACAAACGCGTGACCGACAGCATCCAACGATCCGGCGGGATCGATGACAAGCGTGCTCTGCACCGGCTTCTGTCGCTGTTCCGGTACATGAGCGGGGATTACAAAGATCCGGGCACGTTCGTGGCGTTAAAAAAAACATTGGGCGGCGCTCGGCGGCCAGCGCACTATCTCGCGATCCCCCCCGCCCTCTTCGAGACCGTGATCAAAGAAATTGGCGCCGCTCACCTGGCCGAGAATGCGCGCGTCATTGTTGAAAAGCCTTTCGGACGCGACCTCGCTTCGGCGCGGGAACTCAATCGCGTCGCGCGCTCGGTGTTTCCGGAAGATTCAATTTTCCGCATCGACCACTTCCTCGGAAAAGAGGCGATCATGAATATCCTTTATTTCCGCTTCGCCAATTCCTTTCTGGAGCCAATCTGGAACCGCAACTACGTGGCCAGCGTCCAGATCACAATGTCGGAAGGGTTCGGCATCGGGGGCCGCGGCAAGTTTTACGAAACTGCCGGATGTCTGCGCGACGTGATTGAGAACCACCTCTTCCAGATCGTCGCGCTCCTGGCCATGGAGCCCCCAGCCGACCGGAACTATGGAGCCGTCAACACGGAAAAAGCCAAGATATTTCAGGCAATGCGGCCGCTGATGCCAGACGACCTGGTGCGTGGTCAATACGCGGGCTACCGGAAAGAGCCAGACGTGGCGAAGAACTCCGACGTTGAGACCTTCTGCGCCCTGCGACTCTTCATCGACTCATGGCGCTGGGATGGCGTGCCCTGGTATCTGCGCTCTGGCAAATACCTGGCCGATACCGCGACCGAGATCCTGGTGGAACTGAAGCCGCCGCCACAGAGACTTTTCGCCGACTCCGCGCCAATTTCAAAGACTGGCCGGCCGAACTACCTGCGCTTCCGGCTCACACCCAACTCGGCCATTGCCCTCGCCGCTCGCGTCAAAATCGCCGGGAAGGTATACGTTGGCGACCAGCGAGAGCTGTACCTTCTCGAAGAACAGCAGGGAGAGGAAACGCCTTACGAACGACTCTTGGGCGACGCCATGATCGGCGATGGAGCTCTCTTCACGCGCGAGGACGCGGTGGAGGCAGCCTGGGCGGTTGTCGACTCAGTCCTTAAGAAGCACCGTCGTGCTCGCCTCTACAAGCGCCATAGCTGGGGTCCGAAAGAGGCTGACACACTGATCGCTCCAGACGGCTACTGGCACAATCCCAAACCGAAGGAGACATCCGGAGAATGAGCCCGCCGCGGGCGTGTTTCTTGCACGCTCTGCTCGCAGCCACCTTCACAACGCAGCATCGTTCAATCCGGATGCGGTTCGTTGCTTCGGTCTCCCGGCCTGCCTGCCCCCCGTCGCAACGTCGGGGGCTCTGCAGGACAGCGGAGTATACGCCACGCTGGGCGCCGGACGCCGAGCAAACTCCCTAACGCAATGGCACGTAAGGATGGAGAATTACATGACAGCATCATTAGCCATTCAGAGAGAACAAGAGACGCGTATCGCGCCTGTACTGCAAAGGCGTGTTCCCACAGATCACTAAATCCGCCCGCATTTATTTCTCACATGTTTTCGATGGCTGGAAGCAACACAGGAGCGGACAGGGAGGTTAGTCAAGACCGCATTCTTTGCGCCGCGTAGCGGTCGTAGCGAAGCGCAGAGCCTTGACTAGCCTCCCGCGCTCCGTACATTCGCCCGCGAAAAAAATGGGAGAGCGGTCGAAGCCGAGGATTTTTCCCGCGCTGCACTTACCTTTCAATCCGCCTGCTGCCGCGCGGGCGTGTAGGCCATCGATTCTCGGCACCGGGCTTCGTGGTCTTTGAGCCGGTCTATAGCCACCCGCGCCTTCTGCCTCTTGACCATGTCGACGATTCCGTCGAACACCTCTGACGTCATCGCCTGGCCTGTCGCCACCGGACCAAGCAGGTTCACCGGCAGCAGGCGGCACGCCGTGATCTCCACCATCTCTGCACTGGGTCGAAGGCCCGTCTGCTCCTGTTCGATCTCGCTTAGCACCAGCCCGCTGACGAAGTCGAAGACATCGAAGGCCCCGGTTCCCATGCATCCTCTCCTGGCGGGGTTTCTTCTCGCATGGCGCGACAAGACGCCTTTCGGCAAGGACACCGACTTCGTGTTTCCGAGCGTCAGGCTCCAGGGCAACAAGCCTCTGTCCGCGTCCATCATGGTGCAGAAGTACCTGAGGCCGGCGGCTGTGAAAGCGGCATGATCAAGGAAGCGGAGAAGGTGCGTTTCGGCTTTCACAACTTCCGGCACGCGCTGGCAGCGGCGCTGGTGAAACTGAAAGTGGATGCGAAGACGGTGCAGGGGATGCTACGTCACGAGGACTTCGGGACGACGATGCAGCTCTACGCACAATCGGACATGGAGTCGATGCGCGAGGCACAGGGCAAGTTCCCGGAGCAACTATTGGGCGCAGGATGCACCTGCTCATAGAAAGGGTTAGAAATCGCGGGTCGAATCTCCGAATCGTGGCTTGGATCGTGGGTTGGAGATTTCGGGACAAAGCCGCTAAGTTATTTAGAATGATGGTGGCCAGGGACGGAGTTGAACCGCCGACGCCAGCCTTTTCAGGGCTGCGCTCTTTAGGCCTAATCTCTTTTTCAATCAACAACTTAACCCGTCAAGGTGGCCGAATTATTGTGACCACTCTGTGACCAGCGCCGATGTTCGCCTAAGCGTCGGCCGAACCATTTAAACGAGAACACTTAAAAAAGAGGATAAAGCGAATCGAAGCTAACTCTTGAAAGGCATTCTCATCCTGAGTACAATTGTTCTCGTAATGAGTACACGCAACGGTCTCGGGGACCTGCTGTTCGGACGCACGCGGGGCGCTATCCTCGCCCTGCTCTATGGCAGGGCCGATCAATCATTCTACACACGCCAAATTGCACGCGAAGCAAATGCCAGCGTTGGCGCGGTTCAACGAGAGCTTGAAAACCTCTCGAAAGTGGGTCTTATCATTCGCAGTTCACTGGGCAGCCAAGTTTTCTATCAGGCGAACCGACATGCCCCCATATTTCGAGAGATGCAGGCCCTGGTGAACAAGACAATTGGCATCTTTAGCGTCTTGCGATCGGCATTGCATCCTTTGGCGAAGCGAGTCCTTGTGGCATTTGTTTACGGCTCCGTCGCACGCGAGGAAGAAACGGCACAGAGTGATGTGGATCTAATGGTTGTTGGGAAGGCCACACTTGACGAGATTCTTTCACGGCTTTCTACAGTGGAGAAGAACATCGGCCGCCCTATCAACCCGACCGTGTATTCCGTCGAGGAATTCAAGTCGAAACTTGCGAGCGGAAATCATTTTTTGACCGCCGTGCTCAAAGGCGAGAAGGAATTCTTGCTAGGAGGCGAGGATGAGCTTAGAAAAGTGGGTGGAGTACGGTTGGCTAAGGCGGGAGCCAACCAGCCCAGGTGAGATCAAGGATCTCTTGGGAATTGTGGATCGTAGCCTCGCGGATTCAAAGGTCGAAGCTGTTTCGACCGACCTTCGATTTATCGCTGCTTTCAACGCCGCGCTCTGCGTCGCGACGACAGCGCTCCGCGCCTCCGGTCTTCGCACCGTGACCCAAGCGGGTCACCACGTAAAAACAATTGAATCTCTGGAACTCACCATAAAGGCCAACCCGAAGGTCATTCAAAGATTCAAGACCTTCAACAATAAGAGGAACAAATCGGTTTACGACGTTGCAGGTGCCGTGTCAGATCAGGAATTGGAAGCAATAGTGAAACTGGCGGAAGAACTGAAGAACAATGCCCTAGCCTGGCTTCGAAACCTCCATCCGGCGCTATTGCGGGCCGGGCCGAGTGGTCCGACCCGTACGGGAGGAGATTAGAAAGTCACGCCGGAACCGAAGGAGCCTCCACGGCGAGTTCCCAGAAATATGACCCTTTATTGTGACACCTCTGACGAGCGCCGATGTTCGCCTGAGAGTCGGTGTAGAAATGTTCAGGATTAGAAGACAAGAGAAAAAGGTTAGTGGAACTGAGTTCGTGGACCCTTATTGGACCAATAATTTCTGGTGTGCTTTCACACGGCAGAGTTTCTCGGGTTTTCGATGTTTCTCCCAGACATCAAACCCGTATTTCTGCAGTGGAAGAACGGCCCATACACGAGTTTAAACGACTTGCAAGGGCGGATGAGATCTAAATCTAAATCGTTAGAAATCCCGATTGCGGGAGCTGAACCGTAGCGGAATCGTAGTGCGGTGCAACCGCGTATGAACCACGATGCGAACGTCTACTCTGAAGCAGATTGCCAAGTAAGACAGCGACCTTGATGGCTTTGTTCTTGACGAGAAGGATCTAAACGAGCTCCAGCACTACACACCGGCACCTCTGTGAAGTGCCAGTCAAGACTCACTTTGCCGTTTCCCCGATCGCGTCGGTAAGCTCGTCCTCTGCCTGAGCGTATTCGAGTTGGGATTGCAGCAAGAGTGTCTGGGCCTCGAATTCTTGCGCCGCTGCCGCGTCTGCCTGCGAGCGCAAATAAGTGCCCTGTTGTAGCTGCTGTGCGGAGACTCGCCGAGCCTCCTGACGGGTGGCGAGCAGTTCTTGAGAAACCGCGACCATCTGCTGCGTGCGCTCCACCTTGTTTAAGGCAGTCTGCACTCGGACTGCGACTTCATCCCTGATGCGAACCAAATCCTCTCTGGCCTGGGCCAACTGCGCGTCACGTTCCCGAAGTGTGGCTCGTTTTTTTCCGCCGTCGAACAGGTCATACCCAAAGCGAACGCCGAAGGTCCCGAAATTACGGGCGAGAAAGGGCACATTTTCCTGGTAGTTATAGCGGGCATAAGCT
>Ga0116117_1000153_pt1 | contig 22281 bp, 15 predicted proteins | sample June2015DPH_11_1_FD_89790 | JGI IMG/M metagenome (GOLD analysis project Ga0116117, IMG submission 89790) | Peatland microbial communities from SPRUCE experiment site at the Marcell Experimental Forest, Minnesota, USA - June2015DPH_11_10 | ecosystem: Environmental > Terrestrial > Soil > Wetlands... | reverse complement strand
GTTCTCAGTTCTCAGTTCTCAGTTCTCAGTTCTCAGTTCTCAGTTCTGGGTGCTTGGTACTTACTTCTTCATGTTCTCCATAAACTTCCCGATGCTTACTACCGCGCGGTTTACGGTGCCGCGGCCGATTTCTTGAACAGCGTCGCTGGCGGTTACGCGCAAGGTGTAGAAGCGGCCGTCGCAAGATTCGAGCACTGCTTCGGCCTTGATATTCGCGCCGATGCCGCTGGCGGCGCGGTGCTGAATGTTGATTGCGGTTCCCACCGTAATCTCATCTCCTTCGCAGTAAGGCTGCAGCGCGCGAAAGGTCGCGGCCTCCATCAGGCGGATCATGTCGGGCGTGGAATAGATCGGCGGCAACTCGGGATGGTGCGCGGTCAGCGTGTGCTTGAATTCGACCGTCTCGCGAGCTTCGCCGCGCGCTCCGATGGGGATTTCTTTCGCCATGAATCCTTACGTCACATCTTACGCGGCGCACGCCATGCGCGCCGCCTCAATCCCGTCCAAAGCCCGCCATAACATTTTTGCGGTGGTCTCGGCAGCATCGAGCGCCGCCTCCGCCGCTTGCGGATTGGCCACGATCCGCTTCTCCAATTGCTTGCGCCAGACATTGGAGTGGTAAATGTCGGCCTCACTATGGAGCACGAAGTAGCCGCAGGTTTTGTCGTCGGCGCCATAGAGTTCGCGCAGCCCGCGCTCTTTTTCTTGGGCCACGCGCGGCACCTGGGACTCATACACGTAGAACGCCGCCAATGCCTCTTCCGGCGTGCCTTCGCTGGCCACGTGATGGAAATGCTTGATCAACTCGCGAATCTCGTCCACGGGCTTGTGCCACCACATATCGCGCCGCGAGCCCATGCCTTCGGCGAAGTCGAGCCACAGTTCGGAGTGGGGGACGGAATCCTTGCCGCATCCGTCCGGGGTACCTTTCTCGTCGCACATGTTGGCCAGCACAGCGCGGCGCAACTCGCTTTCGTCCAGACGAAGCGCGAGTTCGGCCAGGTAGCAAGGGAAGGCCTCGACGTGATGGTAGTAGTGACGGGCGTACTCGCGCATATCCTCGCGAGTTAACTCGCCTGCCGACCATGCCCGGTAGAAAGGATGGCAAAGCAGGTCGTAACGCACGATCGATGCTTCCAGTTGCTCGAAGAATTTAGCGGTATTCATAATGCCTCCCGGTGCTCCCTTGGTAACTCACCACTATAAGGCCGGACTTAGGTTTCAGCCAGTGATCGCAATCACTGCAAGTAGTGGTTACTTCTCAGACATTTGCCCCTCACGGCGTATCCTAACCGTCCAAAACTTTGATCGGCGGGCTTGGGATAGCAATAGTTTGAAGGAAACTTACCTCGAGCGGTGACGGCTCTGATACTCTTGCGTAGCCTCAAAAAGCTAGTGTAGTGTCCGCGAAATAACTAGACAACTTTATTGGTCTTTTTCCTGCTCCGCGGCAGGGTGCATCCGGGTTGAATCTTCTCTAGCGTTTGCCGACAGCGAGACAGCTTTTCCAGGATCGATTCCACCGTTGCGGTCCAAACAAAAGGTTTGGGATTTTGGTTCCAAGAGTCGAGAAACTCCCGGATGGCCTTTTGCAGATCTTCGACGCTGAAGAATGCGCCCCGACGGATACATTGGCGTGACAACTCGCCAAACCAGCGTTCCACCAAGTTCAGCCAACTGGAACTGGTGGGAACAAAATGCAGCACAAAACGGGGATGCTTTTTCAGCCAGATACGGACTTCTTGTTTTTTGTGCGTGCCATAGTTATCCATGACCAGATGCAGGGGCACGGGCGCGGGAAACTCTTGGTCGATGCGGCGGAGAAATTTCAAGAATTCCTGATGTCGGTGTCGCTGATCACACTGTCCGACTACTTTGCCTTGCGCCAGTTCCAGGGCAGCGAACAGCGTGGTCGTGCCGTTGCGTTTGTAGTCGTGGGTCAGAGTCCCGCAGCGTCCCTTCTTCATCGGCAAGCCGGGTTGGGTGCGATCCAGAGCTTGAATTTGGCTCTTTTCATCCACGCACAGTACGATCGCCTGCTCCGGGGGATTCAGATACAGACCCACCACATCGGTCAATTTCTCCAGAAAATAAGGATCGCGCGAGAGTTTAAAGGTTTTCACGCGATGGGGCTTCAGATTATGGCTGCGCCAGATGTTGTTCACCGTTGACTTGCTCACTCCCAGGCGCTCAGCCAAGGAGCGGCAGCTCCATTGGGTTCGGCCCTTGGGTTTGGTTTGCATGGTGGTGTCGACGATGGCTTGGATCTTCTCCGGGCCATAGGTGGGTTTGCGCCCCCGGCCGGGAGCGATCCGCCACAGACTCTTCAAACCCTCCTCCGCAACGCGCTTGCGCCATAACCTCACGGTGTGCCGATTGACTGCCAACTTTGTCGCGATCGTGTGATCGGATTGACCGTGGGCGGCGGCCAATGTAATGCGGCAGCGCAGAACGACTTGTTGGGGAGTACCGAAGGCAGAAGCCCATTGCTGCAGTTGTTGTTGATCACTGTCGCTGAGGGATAAAGCAGACCCCGGAGTAGGCATACTCCGACATAGCGAACTCCTTCGTGGATGTCTGGTTATTTGTTGGACACTACACTAGCTTCCATTTTCGAGGATCATTTGCCGCAAGCTTGAGATTTTCAGCGGCTACTACAGCGGATCGTCAACTTCGACCACGACGACAACAACTATCGCTAACTCCTGCGTTCCCGTGAGTTGCCCGCCAGAGATCATAACGGCGAAGAACGTGGCTGCGAGTCCGAAGAGCCACAATTTTCTTCTTGGTCCCCAGTTTTCCTATCCTGGCGGCAAGATCAGGCCGTTTGCGCATTCGCTTATTGGCGGAGAGCACTCCGAAATCACTCGCTCGGAGATGGTAGTGAGCGCCCTAGTAACGTCGTTAGCTCGGTCCCAGTTGCGCTTGCGTCTGGCACGACCGTCTTTGCCATGGCGACTGGAGGTGGAGTGGACTACTCCATTAAGCGCAATCTGGCTTGGCGGCTGGCAGCGGACTACCTTACCGGCCAGGGCGCTAATCAAAATAATGTGCGCGTCTCCACGGGGCTCGTCTGGCGGCTCTAGCTAAGCTAGGGGATTAACCCGGCCGCGCGCTTCGTTTTTGCGGAAACCCCATCTGGCCTCTCTCTCCTCGCCTCTTGGGGATCAGCACTCGTTGACTTGTTAGAATGAATGACAAGATCGCCGCGGGCCTGGGGATCGTCCTTTTCTCAATGCAGTTCACCGAACAATTCGATTTAGTAGTGGTGGGCGCCGGCCATGCCGGATGCGAGGCCGCGATGGCCGCTGCGCGCATGGGGCTGAAGACCGCGATCTATACGCTCAACGTCGACTTGATGGCGCAGATGTCGTGCAATCCGGCGATCGGCGGCATCGCGAAGGGCCACCTGGTACGCGAAGTCGATGCGCTGGGCGGCATCATGGGTGAGATTACGGACGCGGTGGGCATTCAGTTTCGCCTGCTGAATACTTCTCGCGGTCCGGCCGTGTGGTCGCCGCGGGCACAGTGCGACAAGCAGGCCTACCGGCTGAAGATGCGCGAGGTGCTGGAATCGCAGCCGAATTTGAAGATCAAGCAGGCGGAAGTGGCGGAGTTGCTTGTCGAAGGGGCTTCCGGCTCCCGGCTTTCGGCCCCCGGAAACGCACCCGAGGCCGGCAGCCGAGCGCCCGAAGCAGGAAGCCGGGTTCTTGGAGTTAAGCTCCGAGACGGCCGCACCGTAGGCGCGCAAGCGGTCATCATCACCACCGGGACATTTCTTAACGGATTGATTCATTGCGGCGAGCAGCAATATCCTGCGGGACGCTCCGGCGAGCCGAATGCGGTTTTGCTCGGCGAGGCTCTTAAGCAACTCGGGCTGCGCGGTTGCCGGCTCAAGACTGGAACTCCTCCACGGCTGGATGGCCGCAGCATCGACTGGTCGCGCTTTGCGGCGCAGCCCGGAGATGCCGACCCTACGCCGTTCAGCTTTCGCACTCGGCGCGTAGCGCACCACGATTCGCAGGTTCCCTGCTACATTGCCTGGACCACTCCCGAGGCTCATCGCATCATTCGCGAGAACGTTCATCGCTCACCCATGTATAGCGGGCAGATTCAATCGATCGGGCCGCGCTATTGCCCCTCGATCGAAGACAAGATCGTGAAATTTCCCGACAAGGAGATGCATCAGCTTTATCTCGAGCCGGAGGGCTTGAACACTCACGAGATTTACGTCAACGGCATGAGCACATCGCTGCCGGTCGAAGTGCAGCTTGCGATTCTGAAGTCGATTCCTGGGTTGGAGAGCGCCGAGATGCTACGTCCGGGATACGCCATCGAGTACGATTCGATCGACCCGACCGAGTTGCAGCGTACGCTTGAGACCAAGAAAATTGGCAGGCTGTTTCTGGCCGGGCAGATCAACGGCACCTCTGGCTACGAAGAGGCCGCTTGCCAGGGGCTGATGGCGGGCATCAACGCGGCGTTGCAGGTTAAGCGGGAGCCGCCTCTGATTCTCGACCGGACTGAAGCTTATACGGCGATCCTGATCGACGATTTGATCTCCAAGGGCACGAACGAGCCTTACCGGATGTTCACCTCGCGGGCGGAATTCCGCTTGCACCTCCGCATCGACAACGCCGATCGCCGGCTGACCGCGCACGGCCGCCGCGTGGGCTTGATCTCCGACGATGCATGGAACGATTTTCGAGCCAAGCAAGAGCGCCTGGAAAACATGAAAAATCTGCTGGAACGCACCCGGCTAACGTCGGAGATGCTGGGCACGCTGTCAAGGGAACCTTCCGCTCGTGATTCCGAGGAGCGCATTTCACCTTGTCATTCCGAGAGGCGCGGCGACGAGGAACCTGCTGTCGTCTGCGGCACCACGGACCCCGTTCGCGGCCTGAGCTCGGCAGTGGGGCAGAGTCTGGCGCAAGTGCTCAAGCGGCCCGAAGTCGTAATCGAAAAACTCGCCCCAGTTTTGCGAGAGTTGAACCCAGCGTTTTTCGAAAGGGAAGTTATCCGCGAAACTCCGCATGAATCCGCGGCCAATCTTTCTTCCGCAATCCGCAACGAACTCAAGTCCGTGGAAACCGAAATTAAATATGAAGGCTACCTTGTTCAGCAACAACGGGCCATGGATCGCATGAAGAAGTCGGAGCAGCGCCCGATTCCCGATTGGTTCGATTACCGGTCGGTGAGCGGGCTTTCGCGCGAGGTGCAGGAGAAGCTCATACAGCTGCAGCCGCGCACGCTTGGCCACGCCTCGCGTATCCCGGGGGTGACGCCTGCGGCCGTATCGCTGGTCAACGTTTATATCGAGATTCAGGCGAAGCGGCGCGAACAGGCGCAGAAGAATGTGGTGGTTGGGTGATCAAGAATTTAGTAATTGGGTAATTTAGTAATTGGGTGATTTAAGGGCGAACGGCTTTTGAAAATTACTCAATTACTAAATTACCCAATTACCAAATTTCGTTAGCGGTTCGTCGAGCCGAAATTAACACGGTGTTAACAATTCAAAATTGCACCCGAGGTACTATCTCCCCCATGCCGCAAGAAACCCTTCACATCGACGATACCCCCGGAACCCAGGCGGGACAGCGCGTCCTGACCCTTAGCGGCGCACTGGTCATCGGAACCATGTTTCAGTTTCAGGCCATGGTGCGGGCCGACACCTCGCGCTCGCTGATCATCGACTTCTCCGACGTCTCCTATGTGGATTCGGCGGGCATCGGGGCGCTGGTCGGCGGCTACGTTACGCGCCAGCATGACGGGCGCAAACTCGCGTTGGTGGGCGTGAGCGAGCGCATTCACAATGCGCTCAAGGTGACGCACGTGGAGCAGTTCTTCCGCTTCTTCGATTCGGTGAGCGCGGCGGAAGAGGCTTCGGCGGCATAAGCATCGACTCCCGCGAATTCGGTTTGACTGCCTTGCTCATCCCTCCTAAGATGAATTCCCCTGCACATTCGTGCGGGCGTTCACAAAGTTATGATCGGCCAGACCATCTCGCATTACCGCATCACCGGCCAGCTTGGCAGTGGCGGGATGGGGGTGGTCTATGAGGCGCAGGATCTCGACCTAGGCCGCAAGGTTGCGCTCAAATTCCTGCCGCCGCAGCTTTCCCGCGATCAGAATGCGTTGGATCGTTTTCTGCTGGAGGCGCGCACCGCCTCGGCGCTCAATCATCCCAATATCTGCACGATCTATGCGGTCGAGAAAGTCCAGCTTGAGAATGAAACCCAGTCCTTCATCGCCATGGAATTGCTGGAGGGCGAGACGCTCGACCGCCGCTTAAACGCCGGCCCCATGCTTCTCGGCAACCTGCTGGACTTCAGCATTCAGCTGGCCGACGCGCTCGATGGCGCTCATGCCAAAGGGATTATTCACCGAGATATCAAGCCTGCGAATGTTTTTATCACGCAGCGCGGGCAGGCGAAGGTGCTGGATTTCGGCCTGGCCAAGCTGACCCAGCCGCAGATGGATATGGAAACCATCGGCGCCACGCAGGATACGCCGGGGCCTTTGCAACTTACCAGCCCGGGCTCGACCGTGGGAACGATCTCGTATATGTCGCCCGAGCAAGCGCGGGGCGAGCAACTCGATCCGCGCACCGACCTGTTCTCGCTGGGAGTTGTGATCTACCAGATGGCGACCGGACGCCTGCCGTTTTCCGGTTCCACTTCAGCGGTGGTATTCCACGCCATTCTTGAGCTGGACCCGGTTCCGGTGCTGACTCACAATTCCTCGCTGCCCCCGCGGCTGGAAGAAATCATCGCCAAGTCTTTGGAGAAGGATCGCGATTTGCGTTACCAATCCGCCGCCGAGCTGCGCGGCGATTTGAAGCGCTTGAAGCGCGATACGGAGTCGGGACGCAAGATGGCGCAGTCGAGTTCGGGCACTGCCACGGCAGTTCCGGTAGCGGTTGCGGCGGCGGCTCCGGTGACTGCCGAGAACGCTGCCGCTGCGCGCAGCTCCGGAAGTTCGGCCGTGATTACCGCCGTCCGGCAAAATAAAGTTGGCACCGGCCTGACCGCGGTGATCGCGCTAATCCTGGTGGCTGCGGCGGGCTATGGAATCTACGCATTGGCCACGCGCAGCCGTCCCGCGCCCTTCCAGAATATAAACGTCACCAAGGTCACCGACAGCGGGGACGCTATATTGGCCGCCATTTCACCCGATGGCAAATACATCCTGAGCCTGACCCGAAAAAACGGACTGGCCAGCCTCTGGCTGAGGAATGTGCCGACCAACAGCAACGCGCAGGTGCAGCCCCCAGCCGATGTCTACTACAACGGGCTGCGCTTCTCGCCGGATGGCAATTACTTTTATTTCGTGCGCAGCGATCCCGGCAATGCCGAGCTGAAGTTTCTATATCGCGCACCACTTCTCGGCGGCACGCCGCAAAAGCTGAACAGCGACGTGGATTCGAATATCACGTTTTCTCCCGACGGGCAGAAGTATGCGTTTATGCGTTACGACAATCCTGAGCAGGGCAAGTACCAGTTGATCCTTCAACCAGTGGATGGCGGGGAGGAAAAGGTGCTAGCCGCCGGGCCGACCAGCGACTCTTTGCTCGAGCCGGCGTGGTCGCCGGACGGAAAGATCATCGCCTGCATCATGCTGGATATCGCGAACGGGTTGATCCGGTTAGTCGCCATCGACGCCGGTAACGGCCAGCGCAAAGCCTTCTTCAGCAGCAACGAACATGCCGTCGACTCCCCCGCTTGGCTTCCGGATGGCAGCGGCGTTCTGGTTCTGGGAAAGGAGCAGAGTTCAAACTTTACGCGTACGCAAATCGCCTTCATTTCTTATCCCAAGGGCGAGTATTCGCCGGTTACGCGCGACACCAACAGCTACTCCGATCTGAGCGTGGCCAGCAGCGGACAGCTCCTGGCAACCGTGCAGAACCAGTTTCATTGGAACCTGCAGGTGATGCCCACAACTGGGTCGGCGCCGCCGGTGCAGCCACTCACCACCGCGGACGCCGACACCAACTTTACCTGGACGGCGGGCAATCAACTGGTTTCCGACCAAGCCAACGTGTTGAATATGATCGATCCGGCGACAGGAAACAAAACGGTGATTCCGGGCGAGGTCTCAGGAGGAGCGCCCTGGGCTTGCGGGGGAAGCGGGTCGATTGTCTTTATTAGGCTGCAGAAGGGCGCACAGAATTTGTGGCGCATGAGTAATGGCGGCGATGTCAGACAAGTCACGGATGGGAAGCTGGATACCCGTCCCGTGTGTTCCCATGACGGAAAGTGGGTATTCTTCCAGCAGGGCGGCGAGCAGAAACTAGCCAAAGTACCGATCGAAGGCGGGCCCACGCAAGTGCTCACCGAGTTGCCGGTCTTGGGTTTCGATATTTCGCCGAATGGGAATCTGGCGGCCTTTCCCACGCTGCAGCACTCCGGCGAGCACAAGGAAATGCTGGCGCTTCTGCCCACCGAAGGAGACCAAGCGCCGAAGTTGGTAGAGTTCGAACGCCCCCGCCATGGCCTGCTTCACTTCTTAATCGACGGCAAGGCCGTGGTTTATCCGGTGCGCGAAAATGGGATTGACAACTTGTGGCTGCAGCCGCTCGACGGTTCCAAAGGCAGGCAGATTACGAACTTCGACTCGGAACACATCTTCGACTTTCATTGGTCGTTTGACGGTAAGCAATTGGCCCTGGTTCGCGGGCATACCGATTCGGACGTGGTTTTGATCCGCGACCAGAAGTGAAGAGGTCGGGTGATTGAGTGATCGGGCCATCGGGCCATTGAAAATCCGCTTCTCATCCGTTAGCAGGTTTTCAAATCACCCGATGACGCAATGGCCCGAGCCCCGATCACAAAATGGCTCAATATAAAGGGCGGCCATGGCGGGCCGCCCTTTTGCGAATTGTTAGCTGCGAAGTGGTTTATGCACCCTTCACGTTCTCAGCCTGCCAGCCCTTAGGGCCTTTGACCACGTCGAACTGCACCTGCTGGCCTTCCTGCAGGCTGCGGAAGCCGCTCGCTTGAATGGCCGAGAAGTGCACAAATACGTCCTCGCCGTTTTGCCGGCTGATGAACCCGTAGCCCTTGGCGTCGTTAAACCACTTCACTGTTCCTGTTTCCATGTGTTGCTAATTCCTTTTTTGTTGATGTAGCGCTGAAACTTTGGAAGGTTTCTCTTGCAGGCAGGTCACGCGCTGGTTGAGCGGAGTACTTTACTGCAAAGGAATTCTAAAGATCAAACGCACGGAGATTGTAAGCGAAGTGCCCTGAAAAAGCTACAATATTCACCACGGAGCCCGCTTAAAGTATTGTTAATTAGGGACTTACGCTGCCCAATCCGAGGGCATGCGACAGCAATTTTCCTCCCGCAAAATTAGAAGATACAATGCAAAAATGCGCTTTCTAAGATTTCTGCTTGTGCTTGCTCTCGTCGCCCCTGCCTGGGCGGGCGTGATCGAAGATGTCCGCGAGGCGTTGGCCTCGAACAGTTTCACCGCTGCCGATATCTACCTCAAGGCTTATCGCACCAAGAACGGCGTGACGCCGGACTTCGTCGAGGCTTATTCCTGGATGGCGCGGACCGCGCTGAACAACCGTGACTACGATCAGGCTTCGGGCTACGCGAAGCAAACCGAGTCGCTGGCTCTGGAGCAAATCAAACAGCATCCGCTCGATTCTGAGCCGCATCTGCCGATCGCCCTTGGCGCTGCAATCGAAGTCGAGTCGCAAACGCTGGCCGCTAAGGGGCAACACGAGCAAGCCATCGCCGTGCTGCGGACTGCGCTGCGGACTTATGGCGATACTTCAATGCGCGCCCGCCTGCAGAAGAATTTGAATTTGCTCTCGTTCGACGGCAGGCTCGCTCCCGCGCTCAAATCTGACCAATTTTTAGGTTCGAAGCCCCCGGCGCTCGGTCAACTCAAGGGTTCGCCCGTGCTGCTATTCTTCTGGGCGCATTGGTGTGGAGATTGCAAAGCTGAAGCCCCGATCATCACGAAACTGCGAGCAGAGTACGCATCCAAGGGATTGACGGTGCTCGGCCCTACGCGCCTCTACGGCTATACCGCGCAGGTCGAGCACGCCGCGCCTGCCGACGAACTCGCCTACATCGACGCCGTACGCCAGCGCTTCTATGGAGGCTTGCTGGATATGCCTGTCCCGATCAGCAAATATAATTTCGACACTTACGGCGCTTCGACTACGCCGACGCTGGTACTCGTTGATCGCGCGGGAAAAGTGGCGATGTATCATCCCGGGGCGTTGCCTTATGAGGAGTTGAAGGCGGAGATCGAGAAGGTAGTGGCGCGGTGATGGTGAGAGACGGGATGTGCAGCTGGGGCATTGTTTCCGCGAGTAGACGCTCATGCTAGCCAGGAGCCAAGGCGGCACGACCTAAACCATGCGAGACAAATGTAATCCGAACGTTCTACCAACTATTCACACTTCCGATCGAGCCAGACGACGTAAGCGACAGTCGTATCGTGGCTGGACAAGACATGCACCCTAACGTTCGAGTATGAACGTGCTCGCTCAAGAATTTGGCCCAAGCCATGTCCATGGCAGGTTTAGTCTTGTCCTCTTTTCAGCGTTCACTCGGCGGCACGACTTCATTCAAGAGGGTGTCGGCAGCGTCAATGCCGAAGCGCAAATCGACTTCATGCTTACCGAAATAGGTCGGCTCTAGTCGCATCTCGCAGACGAGACCGCTCGATGCAAATCTGGCGGCCAAGCGGCCATCTGTACTCCTGGCCGCACCTCGTAGACTTCATGATGCGCGTACTTTTTCTCCAACTCGGCTACCGTTTGTGCAAGCGGAGACGGCGTGAATGACAGCACTAACAGGGCTGCAATCAGTGCTTTTCCCGTTGCGTGGCATCCAGGCGAGATTATTCCCCTCGCTTCGCATTCTGCGGCACAAAATGACGGACGTAATCATGAAAAACGCTCACTAACCCTGGCATGGAAACAAAACTTGCCGACGCGGGCGGGCCCTTAGTTCCGTCCGCTGGCTGCATTTCACGTGCGGGGCGCCGGCGCCGCATTCAAGCATCGACCTCTGTGAGCCTCCCGGTCTTCACATCGTAAATGAATCCCCTTACCGGGATGTGCTTCGGTATCCAGGGGTGCGATTTCACTTTTTTTACCTGCTGCCGCAGGTTCGCTTCGAGATCGTCAAACGCATAGAAATGCGCAGGCTCGCTGGCGATCGCGCCCATCTTATCGGTCAGGCGGGCTCTCAGTTCATACTCTTTCACGCGCAGCAATCCGCAGTCGGTGTGGTTGATGATGATGAACTCCTGCGTGTCGAGCAGATGATGAGAGACGATCAGCGAGCGAATGGCGTCGTCGGTGGCGATGCCGCCGGCGTTGCGGATCATGTGCGCGTCGCCGGGCTGTAAACCCAGGCAGCGCTCGAACAGGATTCTGGAATCCATGCAGGCCAGCACGGCCAGGCGGCGGCGCGGCTGAACAGCCAGATCTCCCAGGTTGAAATTTTTAACGAATTCTTGGTTGGCTTGCAGCAATTCGTCGGCGACTGACAATGATTGCCCCTTTGCTTGAGCGATTCGTTCCGCGATCTGCGCCCCAACTGAACCTGGTGTGCTCCAGTCCCCGGCGCTAGTCGTCCCTAATTCTAACCGCTGCAATTGAGAGCGGCGATTGAGAAAGTCGTGGCGCTAAGCGAATGCCGGCGGCGCTACTCCGCTCGCACGGTGTGAACATTCAATTAGAATGAGTTTTGGACGATCATGAGGTTCAGTGCCATCATCGTGTTTGCGTGGATACCAGTGGCACTGGCGCAGACTTCGCCCCCTCCCGCCTCACCCACCCCCGTCGTCAGAACGCGCACGAACTTGGTTCTGGTTCCAGCCCTCGTAAGATCCAAGACGGGGGAGCTTGTCTTCTCACTTACGGCCAAGGACTTCTCGATCACGGATGATGGCATCGAGCAAAAGGTCGAGCTTGAGGAGGACACGGACAGTGAGCCGCTGGCCCTTGTCGTGGCCGTAGAGACGGGCGGCGGCGGCGCCCGCCAACTCGACAAATATCGACGCCTGGCGACGATGATCGAGGCAGTGCTGGGCGATGTTCCGCGCAGGATTGCGGTGGTGGGCTTTGACAGCGAGCCGAAGCTGCTTCAGGATTTCACCTCCGACCTGGATGCGGCGGGCCGCACGATTCATGGACTGAGCCCGGGGAATGGCGGAGGCGCGATCCTCGACGGCCTTGGGTTTTCGGTCGACTTGCTGCGAAAACAGCCGCCCGAATACCGACGGGCGATTCTTTTGCTCAGCGAGACCATCGACCGTGGCAGCCGCATGAAACTGGATGAGGCGCTGCGCGCGATCAGCGACACGAATACGGCCATTTATAGCCTGGCATTCTCCTCCACTAAGTCTGACGTGGGGCACTACGCTTCCGAAGAGCTTCCGGTTGCATGGAACGGCCACGGCCTCTCGAATCCAAATCCTCAGCATCCCGGCGGCTGCATGGCGAAGGATCCCAACGCCGATCCCAACGCATCTCAAAACAGGCTCTCGCAAACCTATGACTGCCTCGGCCAGCTTGCGCCTCCGCTGGCAGCGCTGAAAATGGCGGTCATCGCCGCCAGGGACGGCATGCGCCGCAACGCGCCTGAGACCGTGGCACATCTTACCGGAGGCGAATACTTTCGCTTCAGCAGTACCCGCGATTTGGAGAACAGCTTATTCACAATCTCGAACCACGTGCCGAATCGATATGTTCTGAGCTTTCAGCCACGGTCGCCCCATCCGGGACCACACGCGATCGAGTTGCGGCTGAGAGAGTATCCAAAGTTTGTGGTGACGGCCAGGCGCAGTTATTGGGCAGATAGCGAAACCGGCACTGGGCTTGACCCAGCGCCTCAACCTTAGGCCCGGGAAATAATTCCGTATTCGCCCGCTGGTCGTGCCCCAATCCAACCGCTACAATCGGCGCGTGAACCTCGACGATACGATTGTGGCTATCGCCACGCCGCCTGGGCGCGGCGGCATTGGCGTGGTGCGCATCGCGGGAGACAGGGCGCACGAGATCGCATCTCCTATGCTGCGATTAAAAAACGAGTTGCAGCCGGGGAGAGCCGTTTTTGGGGAGCTCATTGATCCGAGTGGCGAGGCCGTCGAGCTTCGCTCGACCGGACAGCCGGGGGCGGCAGTCCCCACATCTCCCGCCGAACTAAGCTCGGCCCTTTCCTCCCGCATCGACGAAGTGGTGGTCACTTACTTCGCCAAACCGCACTCTTACACCACCGACGACATCGTCGAGATCGCGGCGCACGGCTCGCCGGTTGTATTGCGAAACATCGTGGAGCTTTGCATCGCGGCCGGCGCGCGGCTTGCCGAGCCCGGCGAGTTCACCATGCGCGCGTTTCTCAACGGCCGCATCGATCTGACCCAGGCCGAAGCCGTGCGCGATCTGATCGACGCGCAGACGCTTTACCAGGCCAAGGTCGCGGCACAGCAATTGGAAGGCGCGCTCTCGCGGCGTTTGCAACCCGTCAAACAGAAACTGGTCGAGCTGATAGCGATACTCGAAGCCGGCATCGATTTTGCCGAGGACGATGTTTCAGTCCTCCCCGACAACGCCATTCTGGAGCGTATCGATAAAGTACGCCAGCCGCTGCAGCAACTCGCCGCCACTTTCGCCTACGGCAAAATCGTGCACGAGGGATTGACGCTGGCGATCGTGGGCCGGCCAAACGTGGGCAAGTCGAGTTTGTTCAACCGGCTCGTCGAGCGGGAGCGGGCCATTGTGACCTCTACTCCCGGCACCACGCGCGATCTGGTCAGCGAGACCGTGGCCATCGGCGGCATTCCAATCCAGCTAGTTGACACAGCCGGAATCCGGCAGGCTCTCGATGAAGCCGAATCGATCGGCATCCGCAAATCCATGGAAGCCTTGGCCGACGCCGACCTCGTGCTGGTTGTGGTCGATGCCTCGCAACGTGCGACAACAGAAGATGACGAGTTGTTGCGGCAAACTGCGGAGCGTCCGTCAATTTTGGTGGGGAATAAGTGCGACTTGGATGGAGGTGGGCAGTGGTCAGTCGCCAGCCATCAGTTAACAGTTCGCGCTTCCGCGCTAACCGGCGAGGGCATTATTGAACTGCGCGCCGCGATTTTGCGCCATGTGGGGGGAGAAACCGGAGCGCAGGCCGAAGTGGGATTTTTAACCAATGTCCGACACCAGGGGCTAGTGCGGGATGCGCTGGCTGCACTCGATGCCGCAACTAACGCCGTCGCCGGAAAAATTCCGCACGAAATGCTGTTGCTCGATCTCTACAACGCGCTGCGGCCACTCGATGGAATCACTGGCGCGACGACCACCGACGATATTCTGAACTTAATCTTCAGAAGGTTCTGCATCGGAAAGTGAAGTGGTCATCCATCAAGCCAACTCCACTTCAATCTTCTTCGTCGACGGATCGACCTTGGTGATCCGAAAACTGCGAATTTGTCCAGCAGCCGGGGCTTCCGGCTTGGCTGCGCCAGAACTTGCGCCGCCTTTCCAGCGCGCCTTCAGCATCGAACTTAGAGACGCCAAATCCGCATTTGCGGTCGACGGATCTTCATCTTTGGCCTTCGCTTTCGCCGCAGAAATGCGGCATAGCCCTTCAATTCCCTGTCCCAGTTCCACGCGCGCCTTATCGCCTGAAATCTCGATCACGCGCCCAGAGACTACATTCCCCGCCTTCTGTTCGGCCAAGTATTCGTCGATGCTGGTGGGCACGAGTTGCTTCATGCCCAGGCGCAGACGCCTTTTTTCGGTATCGACTTCGAGCACCTGGGCCTGAACAGGCTGGCCCAGCTTCAACATGTCTTGGGGATGATTGATGCGCTTCTCGGCGCTCATATCGCTGATGTGAATCATGCCCTCGATGCCTTGCGCAAGCTCGACGAACGCGCCGAACTTAGTCATGCTCGTAACCGGGCCCTGAACCACCGATCCCACCGCAAACTTTTGAGGCGCATCGGCCCAGGGATCGCCCAGCGCCTGCTTTAGTCCGAGCGAGATGCGGCGCTCGCCCGGACTGACACCCAGAATCACAACGTCTACGCTATCGCCTGGCTTAACGACTGTGTTTGCGCTTTTTAACTTCTTTCCCCACGACATCTCCGAAATATGGATCAGGCCCTCGATCCCAGCTTCCAGTTCCGCGAAGGCGCCGAAATCCATGACGCGCGTCACCGTGCCCCGCGCCCGCTCCCCGAGTTGGTATTTTTTCGCGACGGAGTCCCAGGGATCAGGCTCCAACTGCTTCATACCCACCGAAATGCGCCGCTTCTCGGGATCGATCTTTAGAACTTTAACTTCCAGCTCTTGCCCTACGGAAAGCACATCGGCGGGCTTGCTGACGCGGCTTCGGGAAATGTCGCTGACATGGAGCAGAGCGTCCACGCTGCCGATGTCGACAAAAGCGCCGTAGTCGGTCAAGCTGCGAACCGTGCCGCGCAGAACCGCGCCCTCTTTCACCTCGGAGTAGCGGCGGTCTTTCAGCGCCAGTTCTTCCTCTTCGGCGACGACACGGCGATCGACCACCACATCTTCGTCGGCCTCCTCGAGCTTGGTAATGCGGCAGCGGATCTCCTGCTCGACCAGCTTTTCCATCTCAGCGGCATCGCGCGCGCCGCTGCGCGAAGCGGGCAGAAAGGCGCGCACGCCTACATCTACGCTGAGGCCACCCTTCACTACACCCGTGACTGTGCCTATGATCGTGGTCTTCTCGGCGAAAGCCTTGGCCAGCGCCGCCCAATCCTGTGGCCGCTCGATTTTGCCTAGGCTGAGTTCGTAATAACCCTCGGGATCGCGACCCTTGATCGAAACCGTGAGCTTATCGCCGGCTTTCACCGGTTCGCGCGCGTTTTGAAACGCGGCCAGCGGCAGAATTCCCTCGGTCTTGAAGCCAATATCGACCAGGACGGAATCGACGGTGACTGCGATCACGGTGCCTTCGCGGCCTTTGCCGGCTTCCGCGGGCTTGCGCGTTCTCGTGCGCTCGAACTCGGAGAGCACATCTTTGAAAGACTCTTCCGCTTCGTTGGGTTGGAGTTCGGGACGGGCTGGATTCGACATAGAAGAATTCGCCATGAAGGCCAAGTTGGCCTTGCCGGCGCGGTTGAATCAGAATATCACCGTGCCGAGCCTGCCGGCGGGTCGATGAGCGCGGACTACTTGTACCAATGATAGGCGAGGCTAAGTTGCACTCCGTTGAATTCAGTATTAATCACTCCAAGGTTCGCATTCGAGATGTGCGACCAGCGCAGGCCCATGTCGAAAGCTTGGCGGCTCCGAGTTCTTACGTAAACTCCTCCTCCCCCCTTGGCCATAAAATTAAAGCTGGAAGTATTTCCCGGAGGCAGGTTTGCACTGGTGCTCACGGCGCCTCCAGACAAGTCAATATACGGAGAAATGCGAGACATACGAAGCCCAGAATTCCAGCGCAAGATCACAGGATCGAAGCCGAGACCGTGAATGCGTTGATTGCCATAGGTCTCAAAGACCGGCACGAAGTCGAAGGCATATTCAAGACTGCCGCGGCGCCAACCGCCCAGGTGTTGGCCAGTGACCACCCAGCCGGCAAAGACTCCAGCGGACCATACTTGAGATTCGGAAAATGAGTTGGTGTTTTCTTCCCCGGTTTCTCCGGCAACCCAGAGGGCGAGATCGAGACTGCCTTTATGCTCGACCGGCAGATCCTGCGGGAATGCCCGGCAGGGAAGGAGTAAGGAAAGCAAGCATGGTATTCCAATCCAGATGCGCAGTGGCCGCTCGGGTGGTCTCCTGCAGGCTTTGTGGCGGGCAACGGAGAGCGTTCTCATGAAGCTGATTTAGATGCAGACGGTTCGATGCCGATGCTTGACCCAAGCTAAAAGCGCACAGCCAGTCCAGAAGATAGACGTACGTTACGCCGCTCAAATTCAAGAGCGGAGCCGGTTTTAAGCGAGTCGATCTGATTGCGCCAGCTGAATAGCCGGGCCAGCCGAAAATCAACTCCCAGCCCTAGATCCTCGCCGAACGAAGTGTCCGAGTGCGTTCCCGCGGAAGTATTTCCGTGGGCGCGGACCGCTCCGACCATGAAATGCCCAAAGGGTCGAAGCCTTCCCACCGAAGCGCCGCCGCGCAGGCCAAACAAGTAATCGGCCTGAGTCGCGCCGCCATACTGTCCGCTGAAATCGGCAATCACTCCGAAATAGCGAAGGTACATCTTCTCCACCGAGGTGTCCCAACCGCCGAGCTTCGAGGCCAGGCTCGAAAGAGGATCACAGGCCGCCGAAGCGCTTGGGAGTGGCGCCTGGCAGTGACTTACTCCGGTATGCGAGTATCCGAAAAAAATGTTTCCGCCGTTCGGCCCGCGGGTGTTGGCAGTGTCGCTTGCCGAGACAAGATTGCTCTGATCCTGTGACACGCTCATTTCCCCGCCGTCGCGAGAGGCCCGGTACCATGGATGTTGACCGTGCAGCATGTTGGCCCCGGAGCGAATGGGGTTGAAGGTAACGCGAGCGGCATCGATCAAGAAACGGCTGCGCGTGGATTCCTCGATTCGCTTCACTACCTTTTGGTCCAGGAAGTCTTCCCCGATCAGCCAACCCGTCCCGCCGAGCGGGGTCATGACGATATCAATTTGGCCCACGCCGGTTAAGCAATGATGGGTACATGGAAACGTATGCGAGTACGTCCAGGGCGCTCGATCCTTGGTGCCGTATTTTTCGACCGTGACCTCACTCAGGGGGCCAAGATTCCACTGGGTGCTATAGACTGCATTCCACACAGCGGCCTTGAGGCGGCTTTTCCAATAGGACTTGGTCCTAGAGAAGACCTGCTTCTCGGAGCGAGGATCGTTTTGAATTTGAATAAAGCCGGTCAGCGCCCCCTGAATCGGATGACCGACATAGCCGAACCAGTTAGGGTCGCCGTCATTCCAACCGGAGTGCGTCCACTGCGAAAGCGACTGCTTGTAGTCTCGCCAGTAATGATTGAAGGGCACTCCGTTCTCCGAAACCACCCAATAGAAGTCGGTGTGCACCACGTAAGCCTGCTCGATCAGGAGAAAGGTAAGCGATTCCGTCAAAGCCCGCCGCCAGCGAAAGCCTTGGTTTTGGAGGTCGCGCGGAGTGACGGGCGGTTCGAAATCTCCGCGCGTGTTGCGTGGCTGTGCATCGTGTAAGCCTTGCGCGAGAAGCGCATCATGGTCGAGGATATTTTCCGCGAAAGTATCCGTCAACCCAGCCTTAGGGTCAAGGGAAGCGCGCGAATCGTGATGGTCGATCAGACAACCTGGCGGGGGATCGGGTTGCAAATCACTGGCAACGCGCGTCGACTGCCCAAAGGCGGTACCGGCCCATAGCAGGACAACAGCAGTAAACATGATGGCCCTACGCATAACCACTCGAAAACGGCGATCATAGCATGGGCAGATGTTGAAATGGCATAGTCCCAGAGCAATCGGGGGGAGCAATCGGCAAGTCAGCCAACCATGAACACCATGAACTTCCGCGCTTCTGAGGCCGAAAATTGAGCTTCCGCCCTCGAGTCTCACTGAACAATGAGGGTGAGTGAAATAGGCTGACTTGTGCTTCCCATGGTCCCAGTGACTGTCAAGGTATAGGTCCCAGTCGGCGTCCCACCCGAATTGCCTCCGCCACTGTTACTGCTTCCACCACAGGAGCAGAGGAGGATGACCAACGACAGCGGTAACCACAAAAGGCCCAGGCGAACCGAGCGTCTTGCCCCCTTTGTCGCGGGTAGCAAAACTAATCCCATTAAGGCAAACGCCCACAACCAGCGCGGCGGAACGAGTCGGACGGGCAGAAGCGCCGCCTTAGATCCCGATGTGGTCGTCACGGTCACTTTGAAAGGAGTGGTTGCGGTAGCGGTGATCGTTTCCGTGGCGGGTACCGTGCAGGTTGAGCCGGCGGGTGCACCTGCGCAAGAGAGAGAAACTGTGCCGCTCATTCCCATGCCGCCGATGGTGAGCGCATACGTGGCGGTCGCCCCCGCTGCCACCGTCGCCGAGTTGGAACCTCCCGATGCGATTCCAAGGCCCAGGCCAGGCGCAGCGCCTATACCGGTGAGTGACACCGTTTGCGGACTATTGGGGGCGTTATCGGTAATCGTAAGGGTTCCTGTACGAGTGCCGGTGGCCGTCGGCGTAAATGTTACGTCTACTGTACAAACATACGAAGGGAGCATAAGCGACTGACAACTGTTGGCCTCGGTAAAGTCGCTGCCACTCACCTGAATCCTCGTGATCTGCACATTGAACGCACTGGGATTCGTAAGTGTTACGTTCTGGGCGGTGCTTGTGCCAATCAGCTGGCTGGCAAAAGAAACCGTGCTCGGAGAAGGAACCATACTCAGTTGGCCTCCGACACCGAAGAGCTGAACAGTGTGCGGGCTGCTGGCGGAATTGTCGGCAATGGTTAACGTTCCGGTGAGTGTCCCGACCTGGGTAGGGGTAAAGGTCACGCCAATGGCGCAGCTTCCCCCGGCAGGTGAAACCGTCGAACAGTTGTTGGATTGGATGGCAAAGTTGCCGCTAGTGGCGACGTTCGAAACAGTCAGGGGATCGGTTCCGAGATCATAAACGGTGACCACCTGGGCTGGGCTGGTGCTACCTACCAGTTCAACCAAGCCATCCGAGCCAAAAAGATACAGCCCTCCCGGTGACGTGGCTGCTGCCGCTCCAGCGTCAGGAGAAATCTTGATGATAAACCCGTCAACAAAGAAGCAATCAAATCCATTATGGAGCCCAGGGCATCCGCCGTAGACGGGCAAGTAGGGCTGGATCGCATTGAATACCGGAAACGGACTTTCCAGGTAACCCCCTCCCGACTCCCCAGCCAGATAGATATTGCCACTCGAATCGACCGCCAGGGCCAAAATCTGATCCCCCGTTCCATCACCATCAAAGGAAATTTGCTCGCCGACAAAGCTGGAAAACAGTAACGCATGGGTGGAGTGATCGATCTCGCTGATGAAGGGGCGCCCTCCCGGTTGTCCCCCAGATTCCAGTGGCGGGTTCGCATCGATCGGCGATTGCAACGGGACGCCGACTGCGGCGTTTCCAGCCACATAGGCGTTCCCAAGACTGTCCAGAGTCAAGGCGACAAGTGCAAAGCTGTCTGACCCGATAGTCCCCAGGCACGTCGAAAACAGTAAACCGCCCGCTGGACTGAACTCAGCAAGGAAGTTCGCCGCATAGGGTGTAGTCCCGTTGATTATGCTGCAGGGCTGAATTGGATTGAGTACTGGAAAACTCGGTGAGTAGGTCGTTCCGGCCAGATAAACGTTTCCCGAGCTGTCCACAGCAACTCCGGAAGCCGCGCTGTCAGGTCCGCTACCGAGGTAGGTTGCATTCAGGAGTGCGGAACCGGCAGGGTTCAGTTCCGCTAGAAAAACACAGGGATAGGTGCCCGTACAAGTCGTCTGATATGCGCCCGCCGTCGTTGGAAAACCCGGGTTGGCGATGCCTACAACGTAGGCGTCACCCTGAGAATCCAATGCGAGACCTTCAGAGCCCGGCGTGTTTACACTACTATTGGCGCCTAGATACGTAGAGTAGATCAATGCGCTGAGGGCCGGATTGAATTCAGTCACAAAGCCGCTGGCGCCACTCGTTCCCAAGCTACCCTGCAACGGATTCTGCACGGGAAGATCGTTGGAAGAGGTCGAGCCGGCGATATAAACATCGTCAGCCGAGTCGATGGCGAGCCCGCTAGCGGTGTCCAATCCACTACCCCCGAAATAGGTCGCATTGAGTACCGCGGTGCCCGTAGGATTAAGTTTGAGAAGTGCGACCGTCTTGACGTTAGCCTGAAAGGGATTGGAGCCGGTCGGAATCGGCAATCCTGTTTGCCCCCGGCCGGCAATGTAGACATCTCCCTGAGCATCGACCGCGAGGGCGGAGATACCGATACCCTGGATGTAAGTGGAAAAAATTAGCGATGTCCCCGTAGGATCGAGCTTGGAGATAAACGACGGACCCGGGTTCGGACCGACGACTCCGGTGGTAACTGGAAAGCTGGTCGAATCGGTACCGCCAGCGACGTAAAGATTCCCCGAACCGTCGACAGCCATCGCGGCGATTTGCGCGTGAAGTCCGTCCGGCCCCGGGGCGCCTCCCAAGTAAGTCGAATACACCAGCACGGGATCGATGATCAGCGCTTGGTGTCGATCGTAGCGTCCCGTATTAAAACCGACGAGACCTTCGCGAAGGATATACTTCACCGGCACTTCGACTTCCGTGTCGTCGACGATCTGATACGCCCGCGGCTTCTGCAAACGCAACTCGCCGGATTTTGTCTGAAGCAGCAAGTCCCCGTCGGTCTCCGGTTCAATCCGGCGCACGCCGGAAAAGCTCAACCCAATCTGATCTGGGCTGGCCCCCGGACGAATGACGCAGTCGTGTTCCAGGCGGCTCTTGTTGCCGTGATAAACGAGGTCAATGCCGGGATAGACATTACCGTAGCGAACCTTGGCATAGTGCTCGACGTTTGTGATCCAGTTCGCGGGATCGGATCCCGAGAGGTAGTTGCTTCGTCCCGCCAATTGGTCGCTGGCCGCGGCTTTGGCATTTCGATTCGCACCTGCGAAAGCGATCTCCACGACACTTTCAGCAGAAAAATCGCGATCGGCACGATTCAAAATGAGGGTAAGGCGGTCGGCGCGAAGCTCGGCGCTGTAGCCCTGACCTCGAGCCACAAAATCTACGCCTTGGGCCGCTTGACCCTGATTAGGCTCGAAGGCCAGCGGAACTCTTAAATTCTGGCGGCGCGTGGAGATCTGCCCGGCATTGGGGCTGACAGTCTGTAAGGAACTCTGAGCCCACGAACTCAAGGCCACAGATAGTACGATTAAAAACGTGGCGAGACGGGGAACTTTTGACATGTAGCACTGCTTTCGCGACCTCTGCGCCAGTCTGTTAGTCCCTTGAGATTATTAGGTTACTTCGCCAGTTTCATCTGGCTTTGCAGTCCGACGCAAAATCAGAACATTCTAACATGGACAGATATACTCCACGACGATCGCAGTTGTCGAGACGGGCGTGCGACATAAGAGTGGGTACTTGTTGCAGTTTCTTTTTTGGGGCTATAATCCTAGCGTATATATACGTAAGGATAACTCAGCTTATCCTCAAGGAGAGAACCCCATGCCGGAGTCCCTCGCCGATCTGGAACAACAGCGCAGCGCCGTCCTCCAGCAGTTGCTGCAACTGCCCTATTTTCGCAGTGGTTCTATCACCTCTACCCAGGGTGCCTGCGGCAAGCCGACCTGCCGGTGCCAT
>Ga0116117_1000146_pt1 | contig 23398 bp, 14 predicted proteins | sample June2015DPH_11_1_FD_89790 | JGI IMG/M metagenome (GOLD analysis project Ga0116117, IMG submission 89790) | Peatland microbial communities from SPRUCE experiment site at the Marcell Experimental Forest, Minnesota, USA - June2015DPH_11_10 | ecosystem: Environmental > Terrestrial > Soil > Wetlands... | reverse complement strand
ATTATCCAGGTGACGAACGATGAATCGATCGACGCGGCGCGCGAACTGCCTTTGAAGGAAGGCTTGTTTGTGGGCATCTCGTCGGGCGCGGCCGTGGCGGCGGCGCTGAAGGTTGCTGCGCGGCCAGAGAATGCGGGCAAGCTGATCGTGGCTGTGTTGCCGGACTTCGGCGAGCGCTATCTGTCGAGCATTCTGTTCGAATCGCTGCGTCAAAAAGCGCTGGCGTTGGCGACCGAGCAGATTGCGGTCGCGGTGTAACCACCTGCAGTGCGGCTAGCGGCTCGCTGGTCGCTCGCGGGAGGTTCGTGGATTTCCAGGCCGGCGAAACGGGGTTCGTTCCGCCGACATCAGCTCAGCGCGCTCTGCTAACGTAGTTGCAAGACCACCTCATGCCCTTGTTTGACCGCATCAGCGAAGACATTGACTCCGTACTGGAGCGCGACCCGGCTGCGCGCTCGCGGCTAGAGGTTTTACTTTGCTATCCGGGGCTTTGGGCGGTGTGGCTCCATCGCGTGTCGCATTGGCTTTGGGGCAAGCGGCTGCGGCTGCTGGCGCGGATGCTCTCGCAAGTGGGGCGCTTCTACACGGGCGTCGACATTCATCCGGGTGCGCTGCTGGGGCGGAGGCTGTTCATCGACCATGCGGCGGGCGTGGTGATCGGCGAGACCTCAATTGTAGGCAGCGACGTGACGATGTACCAGGGCGTCACGCTCGGCGGCACCGGCAAGGGCCACGGCAAGCGGCATCCTACGGTCTGCGACGGGGTTTTTGTCGGCAACAATGCCAATCTGCTGGGGAATATCACGATTGGCGAGAACTCGCGCGTGGGCGCTGGGTCGGTGGTTCTCTCCGATGTGCCGCCGAATTCGACGGTGGTGGGCGTTCCGGCGCACATTGTCTATCGCAACGGCGAACGGGTGCTGATTACCGATCCTCACGATATCAAGGACCCGCTCTCGGATTCGCTGATTGCGCTGTCGGCCCGCGTGGACGAGCTGGAAGAGCGCCTGGGCGGCGCGCGCAGGCCCGCCGAGCAGTTCACGGCCGAAGAGGCTGAACGCGAAGCGTACCGCGTGGAGCTGGAGCGGCGGCAGTATGTTTCCATGGGCGAAGGAATTTGAAGGGCTTGATGAACGACATCCGCTGTCAACTCGTTTAACCCGCGAGTCGTAGCGCTTTCCTCATCGGTATCGATTCAGGCGAATACCTCGATCTTTTGCCGGCTCCGTTGGCTCGCGAATCCTGGCGGGTGTATATTCTGCTCATACCTATTGACCATCCAGTCAATCCGATTTGCAGGTGTTGTCGCCGCTCTGGCAGGGGAGTGTCTTGAATGTCGCGTGTTGAATCGTCTGTTCACGTTGTTTTGATTGGTTTGGGTGCTATCGGCAAGGGCGTTGTGCGCCATCTGTATGCATGCAAAGAGGAAGCTGCCTCGCCTTTTCCCAAGGGCATGAAGGTCACGCTGAGCGCGGTGATCGACTATGTGAAGAAAGACGAGGAACAGGAAGATCGAAGGAAGTTTCTGGCTGGGCATTTTGCCGAGGCCGCGCTCTCGTTTGACGGCGTGAACGCGGCATCGCTCAAGAAGCTCGAAAAGGATTTTGCCGAAGCCAAGGCCAAGGGCGTGACCACTGTTGTCATTGAATGCACGGGTAGTTCGGAGCTGGTGGGGCTGTTCGATTGCTGCCTGGCCAACAAGGTTCCGGTGATCACGCCGAACAAGGCATTTCTCGCGAAGAATCAGCATTATCTGGATACGTTCCGGGAGGCGGAGGTTCCGCTCCTGTTTGAGGCCGCGGTGGGCGGAGGAATGTCGACGATCAAGATGCTGCGCGATCTGTTTGGCAGCGACCGGATCAGTTTAATGGCGGGGATTCTGAACGGGACGACGAATTACATTATCTCGACGATGGAAAAAGGCGCGGGATTTGCGGATGCACGGCGGAAGGCTTGCGCGCGGCATCTGGCGGAGCCTAGTTCGGGCAGGTGGGAGCCGAAGAAGGATCTGGACTTGAATGGTTCGGATACTTACTCCAAAATCTCCTTGCTGGCGAAGCTGGCCTGGGGATGCACGGCCACGGTCAACGCGGGGGAGATTGAAAGCCGCGGACTGCCCGCATGTTTTATTCGCCGCGCCGATCTTCGTTATGCGAAAGAGAAACTGAAATCGGCGATTCGGTTTGTGGGTGTGGCGCGGCAGGTGGTCAACTCAGCCGGGGAACAAAGCACCGATATTTTCTACTGCCCGGTGATGCTGCCTGCCGGGCATGAATTGTGCCAGATTGATGGAGAGAACAACGCGCTGCTGGTGGCTTCGGACTTCACGGGAACTTCTCTTGCTGTGGGGCCTGGAGCGGGGCCTTCGCCGACGGCCAACGCCATTGTTTCCGATTTGCTTTATGTGCTTCGGGAGCGGGCGGCGCATCCCGAGTCGACGACGCTTGCGGCCGGCGCCGCGCAACGCGCGTCCGACTCAACCCTGAAGCTGAGGAATTTTGAGGATGTGTGGTTTGGCGGCTATTATCTGCGCTTTGTGGTGAAGGATCAGCCGGGCCTGGTGGGCGGAATTGCGGAATTGTTTGGCAAGTCGGAGATCGACGTGCGCGAGATTCTGCAGCTGGAGCACTCGCAGGGAGAGATTCGCGAACTGCTGGAATGTGCAGCCGCCGATTCTGTGACTGTGCCGGCCGGAGACGAGTGGAAGTATCTGCCCTTCGCGATTACGGTGGAACGCGCCTCGATCAAGAATCTTTTGCAGACCGTCAATACCGTTCGCGCATATCTTGAGGGGGAAGGGGCGTTGGGCGTGGAGCCGGTCATTATTCCGATGATGGAGATTCCGCGCGTGAATGGCTGGCATAAGCGGGGGGGCCTGGAGGAGTTGGAGGCCTGGTCGAAAGACGCCGCGGAACAATTTCAGGGAGACAAGCTCAGTGTTGAGCTATTTCCCGAACGTTATCTCGATCCGAAGAACTCGCGCGCACCGGAGATTCTGAATGCGGAAGAGAAGCAGATCAAGGCAGGGAAGGTCAGCGTGAAGAGGATCTTCCTTTGCGATCCAAACTCGATCAGCGAAATGCTACGGACCGTGATTGGGATCCATCAGGGAAAAGGGGTTGAAGTTCGCCTGCTCGACATTAAAAGCGCGGATAAATACCTGCGCCGGATTGAGGATGGCCTGTATGTCGACTTCTCGGTCTACGACACGCAGGAGATCGGCATTGTTGAACTGGCCGTCAAAGAAAGCGATGGCCGGATGCGCACCGGAGACCGCGGGTATCAGGTATATGGGAGCGCGGAGCTGGAAGGTTATATCAGGATTTTTTCGGCGTTATGGGCATTTGCGGAAAGGCCTCGGCTCGGGTAGATTTCTGACCACATGAATTGGTAGTCAGTCATGGACAAGCGCGGGCATGGACATCCGCGCTAGAGCCGGTCTGGAGACCGGCGCCACATTAGTGCGGTTGCCAAATCATGCGGTCACGGTACTAGCTGCCGAACGCGAACCTATCGCTGGGAACTGGAACGGCTGCGGCAGTGCTTTTCGATGAGCGAAGGCACCCGACGCTGGTTCACCTGTTGGGCGGCCTTCTTAGAGATTCCTCCGGAAAATCTCGATTTTTGTCTTGACAAGAATTATTTATAGCACTATACATAGCTATGCGAGGTATCTTGCTATGGCACAACAGAGGGCTCAACCCGTGGACGGCGGCCAGCCGGACCGCTGGGAGGCCCAACTGCGGAAAGGCGCGCTGGAGATGGCGGCCCTGGCCAGTTTATGGCACGGACGTTTGTATGGGCTTGAAATCATTCGACTTCTCGAGAGCCAATCCCAACTGGCTGTGGCGGAGGGGACTGTTTATCCCATCCTTAACCGGCTCAAGATCGAAGGGCTGCTCACCTCCGAGTGGGTTGAAGCCGAGGCTGGTCATCCCCGCAAGTACTACTCCCTCACAGAGGCAGGCCGCCTGCGCCTTCACCAGATGACCGTGGCCTGGATCAGCTTCGCGAGCGGTCTGAGCCGCTTGCTCGCACCCGTTTTGGAAAATGTTTTGGAAGATCAGGAGAGACTCTGATGACCACAGAAACTCAGATTGAAAGCTACTTGAAGGCTCTTCGCACACATCTTGGCCCGCTGACCATTGCTGAGCGGGAAGAGATTGTCCGCGAAATTGGCGCCCACATACGCGACTCGGCAGAAGAACCCGACGTTTCTGTCGACTCTGTTCTTGCCCGGCTCGGACCGGCCGAGAAGTTGGCCGCGCAGTATCGCGATGGGTTGCTCATTAGCCGGGCCAGTCGCAGTTTTTCGCCTTTGGTTCTGCTCCGTGCTACGCTCCGACTGGCTACTCAAGGCGTCTTCGGCATTCTCGTCCTTTTTCTCGGATTCTTTGGATACGTGACCGGAGGCAGCCTGGTGCTAACCGGATTTGCGAAGTGCCTTTTTCCCGCGCACACCGGAACCTGGGTGAGTGGGGGAGATATTGTTGCCTCCGGAACGCAACTTTACATACCGCAACCACCTGCGCACGAAATCTTCGGCATGTCGTATATACCGATTGCGCTCACATTGGGCAGCGTGACCCTGCTGATTACGACTTTTGCTATTCGCAAGTCGCTAAATCTCTCTCAGCGGCTGCGAGCGAAGCTGTGACCCGATATCCTCCCGCTTTTACGGAAATGGAAATCGAAAGTGCCGCGGGAATTGCGGCTCATTGGGCTGGCGGGTTTGTTGCAGCTTATGGTCTGACCGCGGCGCTCCGGTGCTAGAGTGGTTTCATCTTCACTTTTTTGCTGGAGTCTGTCTTCTTGCTGGCTCTTCGTTTTTTGCCGTTGGTTTTTCTCGCGCTCCCGGTTGGTGTTCAGGCCGCATCGCGCGTTCAATCTGCGCCGGTACCGGTGGAGATGCGCTCGACCGCTTTCACCGTTCAAGTGAATGGCCAGACGGTGGACGTGGCTCATGCAGCGGCGAGTTATGAGTTTGCCAGCTTCGACATGACCGGGCCGGTGACGGTATCCATTACCGCGGCCGCGCCCGGCTTCTGGGCCAAAGGCGTGGATATACAGCCCTGGCGGCTGGGTTTGCGGCCTGCGCGCGACGGACAAACGATTCGCTTTCGGCTGACGGGGCCGGCCAAGCTCTCGATTTCACGGCCCGGCGATTTTTTGAACCACGCAGCCATGCTGTTTCTCTTTGCCACCGCGCCGCCGCCGCCCTTGCCGCGCGATCCAAAGATTCACGCCTACGAGCCGGGGGTTTACCACGAAAGCCTGAATCCAAAGAGCGGCGAGACATTTTATCTCGCGCCTGGCTCGTATTTTTTCGGCAGTCTGAACCTTTGGAAGGTGCATGACGTAAAGGTTCTGGGCCGCGGAACGATTGTGTACGACGGGCCGCAGGACCCCACAAACGATGAAGGCTGGATGCAGAAGCCGGACTGGCATTGCATTGGCGCGATGGAAGCGAGCCATGTGGAGATCGACGGGCTGACCTGCATTGTGCGGTCGCGGACGTGGTCGATCCAGATGAAGGATTCGACTGGATTTTTGTATGACGACCTGCGCGTGATCGGCGGGAACCCAGGCAACGCCAATCAGGACGGAATGGATTGGCTGGGCGGGGGCGACGCGATTGTGCGCGACGCTTTCATCCGCGCGTCAGACGATGTGTTTGCGATGCAGGGGAATTGGGACGGCTACAAAGATGCAGACCTCCTGCGTCCCGGCCACGATGTGGAGAATATTCTGATCGAGCACAGTGTGCTCTCCACGAGCATTTCAAACATTGTGCGCTCCGGGTGGCCGCGCAAGACGTATAACTCGCGCAACTTTACGCTGCGCGACTCGGACATTCTTCATGGCGGGATTGGCGCTTGTGGGCAGACTTTTGGGGTGTTCGCCTTCTGGGGCGCCCAAAACGCCAACGGAACTCATTCCAACTACACGTTTGAGAATCTTTTTCTCGATAATTGGTATTCGCTGGCACAGATGGAGCAGGAACACCCTGGGTTGCAGGGCTTCACCTTCCGCAATATCTGGGCGCTTGATCAGCCGGCGCTGGCGGATTCCACGATGACTGGCAACGTGGCGGGCGTGACTTTCGACAATGTGAAGCTGGGACAGGTGCGGGCGGCCAACAATGCGGAGTTGTCGCTGGTGACGGGCGGCGGCGCAGAGCCCGCGAAGTTTGAGGCGGCGCATGGGCCGGTGGCGGCGTTTACCGTGAGCCCGACGACTTTTGCTCCGGGAACTAAGGTGACTTTTACCGCTGCAACCTCGCCGGGTGCGCGCTACACATGGCTTTTTGGCGATGGGACGCAGGGCAGCGGACGGCGCGTAACTCATCGCTTCCGGGACGGCGAGGGGACGCAATTGGACGGTTCGGGACGCTTCAGGGTTTTGCTGCACGTGGAAGAGATGCCAGCCCGAGAGGATTCGGTTGAGCAGGATTGGGCCGCACAAGGCGTGGTGGCCGTGGCGCGCTGGCACGAGGCTCTGGCGGATGCCGGGCCGACCGTGCCCGGACTCGACTGGAGGATTTTTCCCGGCGAGTGGACCGAGCTTCCGGATCTGACTTCCGCACAGGCGGTCTTCAGCGGTGAAGGACCTAGCCTGAATGCGGACTCAAAGGGCTTTACGCGCTACGCTGCGGTCTGGGATGGACTGATCGACATTCCTGCAGATGGCGGCTACACCTTCCACCTGCTGGCTCGCGACGGAGCGCGGCTGGTGATTGATGGTGTGCAAGTGGCCAAGACGGGCCCGCCGTTTGCGCAGGTTTGCGGCTCGCCAGGAAATGCGATGCGCTACGATCGCGGCTCGCTGGGACTGCGCGCGGGGAAACACACGCTGCATCTGGAGGGGTTGCATTCGGCCAGCCAAGGCTCGCCTCGGCTGCTTTGGGAGGGTCCGGCGCTGCCGCTGACCGAGGTGCCTCCCGTGGCGTTCAGTCATTTGCGGCAGGATGTCTTGAAGCAGGGAATAGGGAACAGGGAATAGGGAACAAGAAGCCAGAACAATCTGTCGAGCCGGCTTGTCTCATCCAATAAGGAAACGCACAGCTGCTTAGTCCAGTTTCGAATCCCGGAATCGGAAGCGCGTATACATGAATAGTATCCAAATGCATGACCCAAGAGACGAGAGGTTCGGCCCCGATATCGGCCCCCGGTAATGAGTGGGATAATGCAGCCAGCCATCCACGTTCATCCAGACACACGATGCCCACATAACACCAACCACGATCAGGATCACAAAGAGAAAGGCTCCGGATTCCTCGGTGAACGGCTGCTTTTTGCCCACCGGCGCGGGCTGAATTCCCCGCCGCTGAGCGAAGTGCCCTCTCACGTAAGTCAAGATCAAGCCCACGCAGAACAACCCATATGTCGCAGCCAGCAAAATATCCGTTGTCGCAAGGGGCACCTTTGACTGGACCTGTTCCGGCATGTCCAAATACGCCGCCATGGCACAGCTGAGTGGCGCCAACACAAAACTTGAATCGAATATCTTGAATCGCAGCGGCATCGACTGAAAGGTCCGCAGATACCGAACACACTGAGCGTCTGACCAGAAATTCTTCACTTCTCTTTCCTCGACGAGGAGTCTACTCCTCAGGGCGCGAGTATGACAAGAAATGGCTCGAGAACCTTACCGCAGTCCTCGCAGGGGTTAAAAACCCGATGTGTAGGAACTCTTTTCGGCACGACTGAAGTCGTGCCCTGACGCTATGCAGCATCCTGAAAAACGCTTCTAAGTCGCCGCTCACTGCCCTGCTGTCTCACTTCGGCAACCGCGAAGCATCCCAGCCGCCGCCGAGGGCGCGGACCAGGCTTACGTTTGCTACGAACTGGCGAGTTTGAAGGTCGATGGCGGTGCGCTGATTTTGTAATAGCGCGGCTTCTGCTGTCAGCACTTCCAAATAGCTCGTGACGCCGCCTTTGTAGCGCTGATTGGAAATGTCGTAGGAGTGCTGGGCTGCGTCGACGGCTCGTCCTTCTACTACCGACTCGTTTTCTAGAATTCTCAAGCCCGAGAGTTGGTCTTCTACATCATTGAAAGCAGCGAGGACGGCCGCCTTGTAACCGGCTGCCTGGGCTTCGTAGGTATGGCGGGCGGCGTCGCTGAGGGCGTGGCGCTGGCCAGCGTCGAAGAGGAGTTCCGTTGCTTGGGCGCCTAAACTCCACAGCGCGCTAGGGCCCTGAATCCAGGTTCCGCCGTGCTCGCTTTCGAAGCCGCCGGTGCCATTGAGGGTGATGGTGGGATAGTAGGCGCTGACGGCGATGCCAATTTGAGCGTTGGCGGCAGCGGCGCGGCGCTCGGCGGCGGCGATGTCAGGACGGCGCTCGAGCAGTTGCGAAGGCACGCCGACGGGCACCTTGGGCAGAGTTAGAGCCTGAGACTCGAGAAGCGGCGTGGGCGGAATGCTGAAGTCAGTCAACTTCAAATTGGCGATGGTGCCGATGGCGTGCTCGAACTGGGCGCGGGCCACGCCTACATCGATTAGTTGAGCACGGACGGTTTCAAGCTGTGTGCGCGCCTGGGCGACGTCGGCCTCGGTGCCGATGCCACCGTTGAGACGACGCTGTGTGAGGTCGAGCTGATCCTGAAGGTCGACGATGGTGGCGACGAGCAGCCTGGTTTGGGCGTCGAGGCCGCGCAGTTGGAAGTAATCGGTGGCTAGCTCGGCATGGAGGCTGAGGTCCACGCTGGCTTGGTCGGCGGCGCTGGCCTGGGCATTTTCGCGGGCGGCTTCGACGGTGCGGCGGATGCGGCCCCAGAAATCTGGCTCCCAACTGGCTTGGCCGCTGAGTACAAGATCGTTGTAGGTGGCGGGTTTGGTGGGGGAGTAATCAGGTCCGTTTGCGGAGACTTGGCTGCGGGCGATGGAGGGGCCGGCGGAGAGTTTGGGAAAAAGCGCTGAGCGGGCCGAAGTGACCTGGTCGCGGGCGGCGAGGTAGGTTTCGAGAGCCTGGCGCAGGTTTGGGTTGTTGGCGGCGATGCGCTCTTCGAGCTGATTGAGCTGAAGGTCCTGGTAAGTCTCCCACCACTTGCCGCGAATCATGCCGTCGGAGGGATTTGCGGGCCGCCATGCTCCTCCGGCTGGATTGGGCGGCGGGATGGTGACTGCGGATGCGCCGGTTTCTTTGTAGGCGGAGGGAGCATCGTAGCCGGGGCGGTGGTAGTTGGGGCCTACTGGCTTGCAGCCGGTGAGAGTCGTAAGCGCGAGGAAACCCGTAAAGATCGCGATTAATGAGAGTTGTCGTATCCCACCCCCGCGATAAAAACAGGGACATCGCAAGGATGGGGCACCCAACTCTTCTGCAGTCTGAAGTGCGGGCATGTTATTTGCCTCCCGCGTTGGCTTGGCTTCCGGGGCTAACTACCCGGACTTTTTCGCCTTCGATAATGGAGTCGGGCGGGTCCTGAATGACTTGATCGCCCGCGCCGAGGCCGGTGACGATCTGGACGTTTGCGCCATCATCTTCGCCGATGACTATGGGAGCCATGTGGGCAGTGTTGCCGTTGACCACTACGCCTACGCGCAAACCCTCTTTGCGGAAGACGAGCGCGGCGGCGGGGATGATGAAAGTGGGACCGGCGGACGGCGTTTTGAAATGAACCTGGGCGAGCGAGCCGGGCAGCAGTTCGCCGGCGCTGTTGTTTACATCCACTTCGACAAGTAAAGTGCGGCTGACCGGGTCGATGGCGTCGGCGGTGCGGACGAGCGTGCCCTGGTAGAGCTTGCCGGCGTGCTCGGCGAAGGTCAGATCTATTTTGGAGCCGCGCTTGACGTTTCCTGAATAAACTTGCGGCAGGTTGGCGTAGACGCGCAGGGTCTGAATGGCTTGGAGGCGAAAGAGTTCCCGGCCCGTGCCGGGATCGATCAACTGGCCAATGTCGATATTGCGCGCGGTAATGACGCCGTCGAAGGGTGCATAGACCTTCTCAAAAGATTGCAATTCGCGGAGGCGGGCGACATTGGCCTGGGCGGATTTGACGCCCGACGCGGTGCCTGCGGCCTGGTTGACGAAGGTGTCAGTATCCTGGCGGGAGACGGCATTGGACTGAACGAGATCGGTGTAGCGGTTGGCCTGGATACGGGCGTTGTTGGCGGTGGCCTGGGCGGTGACAAGGTCGGCCTGGGCCTGGGCAAGCTGCTGATCGACTTCGGGGGAGGCGATTTCGGCCAATAGATCGCCCTTCTTCACTCGGGCGCCGATGTCGTAGGTCCAGCGGGTCAAATATCCCGAAGTGCGGGCGTAGATAGGCGAATCCGTATAGGCGGTCACGTTGCCGGGGAGCACAAAACTATCGACCGGCGCGCCCAGCTTGGGTTCGGCGACGATGACGGTGGGGGCGGCAAGCTCGTTGGTGGTATTCGCCAGCACCTTGTCGGCCTGGTGACGGCGCAGAATGCCGTAGCCGGCCAGAGCGACAGTGACAACTACGACAATGGCCATGCCTACGATTGCATTCTGTGACGAGATGGCCACTTGATCGGGCGCGCTTTCGTGGTCGTGACTCGGCTGCTGGTTCGGATTGGGTTGATCGCTCATGAAAAACTACTCCGATACTTCGTCAAACTCGTCAGAGATTCCTAGCGGTTGGATGTTGTGGACCGACTTGCGGCGGCCTTCGAGCCAGCCATGCACGACGGAGAAAAAAGCTGGGACAAAGAAGAGAGTGGCCACGGTGGCGAGCAGCAGGCCTCCGATGACGGCTCGTCCCAGCGGGGCGTTCTGTTCGCCGCCGTCCCCCAGTCCGAGAGCCATGGGCCCCATGCCGAGGATCATGGCGAGAGCGGTCATCAGCACGGGACGGAGGCGGACAAAGCCGGCGTTGAGGGCGGCCTGGCGGGCGTTGCCAACCAGAATCTCGAGCTGCTCGCGAGCAAAAGTGACGACCAGGATGGAGTTGGAGGTGGCCACACCCATGCACATGATGGCTCCGGTGAGCGCGGGAACGCTGAGGCGCGTGTTGGTGAGGAAGAGGAACCAGACAATGCCGGCCAAGGCCGCGGGCAGCGCCGCGATGATGACAAAAGGATCGAGCCAGGATTGGAAGTTGACCACAATGAGCAGATAGACGAGCAGAATGGAAAAAGCGAGGCCACCGAGCAGGCCGATATAGGAGGCTTTCATGGTCTCACTCTGGCCGCGCAGAATGAAGTGCGAGCCGCGCGGCAAATCCGCCTGGTGTGCATCGATGATTTTTTCCATTTTGCCGGTGACGGTGCCGAGGTCGGTCCCATCCACGTTGGCATAGATGTCGATGACCGGCTGCACGTCGTAGTGGCTGACGGTGCCGAGTTCGGTTCCTGGTGTGATGGAGGCGAGGTTTCCGAGGACCTGGGTTTGCAGAGGCGCGCCGGGCGCGCCGGTGGCGGCGGCAGCGGACATTTGCTGAGACAAGATGGGGCCGGTGACAGGCAGGCTTTTGAGTTGGGCCAGTGAGTCGAGCTGATACTGCGGGGCTTGAACTGCCACGTTGTAGGTGACGCCGGTTTTGGGGTCGAGATAGAAGCTGGGGGTGGTTTGGAAGCTGCCGCTGAGGGCCACGAGCAGACTGGTCGCCACGTCTTTCTGGGTGAGGCCGATGGTCTGAGCGCGGGTGCGATCCACGTCCACGGTCATTTTGGGATAGTCGAAAGGCTGCTGGATGCGAGCGTCGGCCGCACCGGGGACGTAGCGAACCTCATTGATCATCTTTTCGGCAAGGGCGCGGTTGCCGTAGAGGTTGGGGCCGACGATCTGAATATCGATAGGGGCGGAGAGGCCGAAGTTGAGAATCTGGGTGACGATGTCTACCGGCAGCACATAGAAGGTGACGCCGGGATATTCGCGGGCGAGCACGCTGCGCAATTGTCTGACGTAAGCCGGGGTGGAGTGGTGATCCTTGCTCAACTGAACCTGGATGTCGGCGTCGGCGGGGCCGATGGGTGCCGAGGTCGAGTAGGAGAGATTGAGTCCTGAGTTGGGCAGGCCGATATTGTCAACAATCGACACGACTTCATTGGCTGGAATGTGCTGGCGGATGGTTGAATCGATGTGGTCACAAAGGGCAGCCGTTTCCTCAATGCGTGTGCCGGTGCGGGCGCGGACGTGGATCTTGAACTGGCCGGCGTCTACCGAGGGGAAGAAATCCTGACCGAGCTGAGGTGCCAGAAGGGCTACGGAGCCGAGCGCAAAAACCGTGAAAAGGATCAAGAAGAGCGCGGCATGATCCACACACAATGTAAGGAAGCGAAGATAACCATGGCGAAAACTATCGAAGCCCGATTCGAAGGCTAATTGAAAGCGAATGAATGGATTGCGGCTGGATAGCTTTTTAGCGTCCTCGGCGTCGTCCTTCTCTTTGAGCAGGTATTTGGCCATGGTGGGTACGACAGTGCGGGAGAGCAGATAGCTGGCCAGCATGGCAAAACAGACGGCCTCGGCCATGGGTACAAAGAGGTAACGCGCCACGCCGCTCAAAAAGAACATGGGCACGAAAACGATGCAGATGGAAAGGGTGGAGACCAGGGCTGGAGTGGCGATTTGCGCGGCGCCGTCGAGGATGGCCTGCTCGATCTCTTTGCCTGATTCGATATTGCGATTGATGTTTTCGATCTCGACGGTGGCGTCGTCTACCAAAATACCAACGGCAAGCGCCAACCCCCCCAGGGTCATGATGTTGATGGTCTCGTGGAGCATATAGAGGACGCTCAGCGAGCAGAGAATGGAGAGCGGAATGGAGACCGCGATGATGACGGTGGAGCGCCAACTGCCCAGAAAGACCAGGATCATGATGGCGGTGAGGCAGGCGGCGACCATGGCCTCGACAAACACTCCGTTAATGGCGCCGCGCACAAAGACCGACTGATCGGCAAGGGCGTCAATTCTCAATTGCGGGGGGAGCTGGCCTTTGATGCTTTCGAGCTTGGCGCGAATGCCGGCAATGATGTCGAGCGTGGAGGCAGAGCCGGTCTTCATGATGGCCATCATGATGGCGCGGCTGCCATTTACGCGCACAATGTTGGTTTGCGGCGGGTTGCCATCGCGGACATGAGCCACGTCGCGGACGTAGATCACCGAGCCGTTGACCGCTTTGATGGGAAGGTTGTTCAGATCATCGATCACCTGCGGGGCGGAATTGGTTTCGACGGCGTACTCGAAGCGGTCGATCTTCATGGTGCCTGACGGCGCGATGAGATTCTGCACGGAGATGGCGTTGACGACATCGACAGGGGAGAGACCTTTGGCTTGGAGGGCGTGCGGATCGAGATCGACCTGAATCTGGCGCACCTTTCCGCCATAAGGATATGGTGTTTGCGCGCCTTCGATGGTGGCCAACTGGGTGCGGATATTGTTCGTGGCCACGTCGTTCAACTGCTGCTCGTTCATGCCCTGGCCCGAGACGCCGAGCATCAGAATGGGCACGCTAGAGGCGTTGTATTGGATGATGAAGGGCGGCACGGAGCCGGGCGGCAGGGAGCGAAGTTGCACCTGGCTGATGGAGGTAACTTGAGCGACGGCCGCTCCGATATCCACATGCGGCTGGAAGAAGATCTTGATGATTCCAATGCCGTTCAGTGATTGTGATTCGATATGCTCAATATCATTGACCGTGGTGGTCATGCCCCGCTCGCTGTTGTAGATGATGCGGGTAGACATCTCTTGAGCGGAAAGGCCGTTATAGTTCCATACCACGGTGACGACGGGAATATTGATATTGGGGAAAATGTCCGTGGGCATCGACAGGATGCTGAAGACGCCGAGAATCAAGATCAAGAACGCAAAGACGGCAAAGGTGTAAGGCCGCCGCAGCGCAAGCCGGACAATCCACATCATAAGGCAGCTACTCGCTTCTGAGCCGGGTTGCCGGTGGCATGGCTGGTTGAGAAAAGCTGTGCCAACAGCCTGATCTCTTTATGACCGGCTCATCGGATTCCGGGACCGGACGGCGCTCGCCATCCATGTCCGATGCAACAAGTTGTTGAAGTTATATGGTAGACGAAGACTCTCGCAAAAGGCGCACATTTGAAAATGTGTCGCTCGCGCTGTCTTTAAGACGGACGAGCGAATGCGAAAGATGCATTTTGGAACGGATGAGCATCCGTCGGAATGATGCTCCCAAAATGGTTTCGACTTTGGCGAGCGTGAGCGGCATGTGTCCAGAAAGTACCCGATTCGCTTACACTTACAGTGGCCTCATCCGGCATAGTTGGCAATGCGCTTCTCACTCAAACAATGCTGGCGGCCTTACAGTGACCGCGCTCGTGCGGACGAAACCTTTGAGGAAATTCAAGCGTCGTAGAAACAGGCCGGGCATTTTGTTCTCTGCCCGGAAGGCTTACATCGATGCCCTTTCGGGCATTCACTCACTAGAAAACGACGGGATCGACAGATATGTCCTTTGATGGCACTCCAGAGTCCCACTTGGCCGCAGACGGCTTTGAGCAACAATCCCACACACCCAAGGGTTCCTGGGTGCGCATTGTCATCTATGCGGTGCTGGTGGCCGCCTTGGGACTGATTGTGTGGAAGATCTACCAGAACCAGAAATTGAACGCGGCCAATAGCGCGAGCCAGGCGGCGGCATTGCAGAGCCGGCCAGTTCCGGTGCAGGTGGCGGCCGCGGCACAGATGCCGATGCCGATCTTTTTGACGGCGCTGGGCACGGTGACACCTTATATGAGCGTTACCGTGAAGGCGCGAGTGAATGGGGAGCTCGAGCCGGTGAAGTTTACCGAAGGCCAGCTGGTGAAGCAGGGCGAGACGATCATGGTGATCGACCCCCGGCCTTATAAAGCCGCGCTGGATCAAGCCAAGGGCACACTGGCGCACGATCAGGCGCTGCTGACAAACGCCCAGGCAGAGTTCAAGCGCTACAAGGCGCTTTACGCGGCAGGCGTTGTCTCGAAGGAGACGCTGGACGCCGATGAAGCCACTCAAGGCCAGTACCAAGGCGCAATTGAGGCGGACAAGGCGGCTATCGCGACCGCGCAATTGCAACTCGATTGGTGCAGCATCCAGGCGCCTATCAGCGGCAAGATTGGCCTGCGGTTGGTGGACCCCGGCAACATCATCGCCGCCGGAACCACCAACCTCGTTATTATCAATCAGTTTCAGCCGATTGCCGTCTACTTTACGCTGCCCGAGGACAAGCTTCCCCAGGTGCTGGGCAAGCTGAGGGCGGATAAGCGCCTGCCTGTCGACGCCTACGACCAGGGGGATATGCATAAGCTGGCCAGCGGCTACCTGCTCACCGCGGACAACCAGATCGACACGACCACGGGAACCGACAAGCTGAAGGCGGTCTTCGATAACAAGGATCAGGCGCTATTTCCAAATCAGTTTGTGAACATTCACCTGGTGCTGGAGAACCGGCCCAAGGCGCTGGTGGTTCCTTCAGCGGCGATTCAGTCCGGCAATCAAGGCTCGTTTGTCTGGGTCGTCGATACGGACGCCACGGGAAAAACTTCGACGGCCAAAATAGAGCCGGTGAAAATCGCCCTGGCCGAGGGACAGGTAACGATTCTCGATAGCGGCTTGCAACCCGGCCAGAACGTAGTAATGGATGGGGCGGACCGGCTGCGCAACGGACAGATGGTGATTGCCAGTGTTGCTCGGCAGCGCGGCGGGCAGGTGGCTGGACAGAGCGTGGGGCAAGCTGGGAGTAACGGCAACAAAGACAAGAAGGAGCAGCAGTGAGCCTGAGTCCTTCTCGGCCATTCATTCTGCGCCCAGTGGCGACTTCGCTGCTGATGGCGGCGATTCTGCTTGCAGGCTTTGTCGGCTACGAGCAGTTGCCGGTTTCTGCCTTGCCCGAGGTGGATTACCCGATCATTCAGGTGCTGACCTTTTACCCTGGCGGCGGGCCGGAGGTGATGGCCTCATCGGTGACTGCGCCTCTTGAGCGGCAGTTCGGGCAGATGCCGGGCCTGAAGCAGATGACTTCGGTCAGTTCGGGCGGCGGGTCGGTGATCACGCTCGAATTCAATCTGGACGAGAACATCGACGTGGCCGAGCAGGAGGTGCAGGCAGCCATCAACGCGGCTAATAGCTTCTTGCCTGCCGACCTGCCCAATCCGCCGATTTATAGCAAAGTCAACCCCGCCGATGCGCCCATCATGACGCTGGCGCTTACCTCCGACTCGCTGCCTTTGGACAAGATTGAGGACGCAGCCGACACCAATCTGGCGCAGAAAGTCTCGCAGGTCACCGGCGTGGGCCTGGTTTCGATTGCCGGTGGACAAAAGCCTTCGGTGCGCATTCAGGCGAACCCGACGCAACTGGCCGCCTACAATCTGAGCCTGGAAGATTTGCGCACGGCGCTGGCTGCGGCGAATGTGGACCAGGCCAAGGGCACGCTGAACGGCAATCGGCAGTCGTATACCATTGGCGCCAACGACCAACTGCTGACCAGCGGCGATTACAAGCCGGTGATTGTCGCCTATCGCAACGGGGCCGCGGTGCGCACCTCCGATGTGGCCACCATTGTGGATGCCGCGGAGAATAATCAGCAGGCCGCTTGGATGGATCGCCAGCCGGCGGTCATTGTGAACATTCAACGCCAGCCGGGCGCCAACATTATCGCCGTGGTCGACCGAATCAAGAAGCTGCTGCCGCAGTTGCAAACCAGTCTGCCGGCAACCGTACAGGTAAAGGTGCTGACCGACCGGACGACGACGATTCGCGCCTCGGTTCTTGACGTGGAATTTGAGCTGATGCTGACGATTGCCTTGGTCGTCATGGTGATTTTCCTCTTTCTGCGCAATCTGGCAGCAACAATCATTCCATCGGTCGCGGTGCCGCTCTCGATTGTGGGCACCTTTGGCGTGATGTACTCGCTCGGCTATTCGCTGAATAACCTCACGCTGATGGCGCTCACCATTTCGACGGGTTTCGTGGTCGACGACGCCATCGTGATGATCGAGAATATTTCGCGCTTCATTGAAGAAGGCGATAGCCCGATGAAGGCGGCGCTCAAGGGCAGCGAACAGATCGGCTTTACCATCATGTCGCTGACGGTTTCGTTGATCGCGGTGCTGATTCCGCTGTTGTTCATGAGCGACGTGGTGGGGCGGCTCTTCCGCGAGTTTGCCATCACGCTGGCGATTACGATTCTGGTCTCCGCGTTCGTTTCTCTGACGCTGACGCCGATGATGTGCTCGCGCATTCTCAAGGACAAGTCGGTCGCCAGGCAGACGCGGTTTTACTATTGGTCGGAAAAGGTATTCAACTCGGTCATTGCCTGGTACGGGCGGACACTGACTGTGGTTCTCCGCTATCGCTTCATCACTTTGCTGGTCACAATCGGCACGCTGGTGGGAACGCTGCTGCTGTTTGTGGTGGTGCCCAAGGGCTTTTTTCCGGTGCAGGATACGGGCGTGATTCTGGGCATCAGCGAAGCGCCGCAGACGGTCAGCTTCACTTCGATGGCCGAGCGCCAGCAGCAACTGGTGGACATTCTGTTGCAAGACCCGGCGGTCGATAACATTTCATCATTTATAGGCGTGGATGGAACCAATACCACGCTGAATTCGGGCCGCATCCAGATCAACCTGAAACCGCTCGACCAGCGCAAGATCTCCGCGACCGAAGTGATTCAGCGTTTACAACCGAAGCTTCAAGGCATTGAGGGAATCCAGCTCTTTCTGCAACCGCTGCAAGATTTGACGGTGGAAGATCGCGTGAGCCGGACGGAGTTTCAGTACTCACTGGAAGACCCGAACCAGACGGAGCTAGCCACCTACACGCGCAAGATGGTGGAGGCGCTGAGCAAGGAAAAATCCGTAGTCACCGATGTTGCCAGCGACCTGCAGGATCAAGGTCTGGGCGCGCAACTGGTGATTGATCGCGACACGGCGGCGCGGATGGGCATTGCCATGGCGGACGTGGACAACACACTCTACGACGCCTTCGGGCAGCGCCAGGTGTCGACCATCTTCACGCAACTGAATCAGTATCACGTGGTGATGGAGGTGGGTCCTAACTTCCAGACCGATCCGTCGACGCTGAACAATCTCTTCGTCAAATCGGGCAACGGCACGCAGGTTCCGCTCAGCCAGATCGCCCACTGGGAGCAGACGCGCGCGCAGCTTTCAATTGGCCACCAGGGGCAGTTCCCTTCCACCGTGGTCAGCTTCAATCTGGCTCCGGGCAAGGCGCTGGGCGATGCGGTGACGGCAGTGAAGCGGGTGGAGCAGGAGATCCAGATGCCGGTCAGCATCAACGCCAGCTTCCAGGGCACGGCCGCAGCCTTTCAGACTTCGCTCGCGAACGAGCCGCTGCTGATTCTGGCTGCGCTGGTCACGGTCTACATTGTGCTGGGCGTGCTTTATGAGAGCTACATTCACCCCATCACGATCATCTCTTCGCTGCCTTCGGCGGGCGTGGGCGCGCTGCTGGCGTTGCTGATTACGCGCACGGAATTCAGTGTGATTGCGCTGATCGGCATCATCTTGCTGATTGGCATTGTGCAGAAAAACGCCATCATGATGATCGATTTTGCATTGCAGGCCGAGCGGCATGAGGGCAAGACGGCGGAAGCTGCGATCTTCCAGGCCTGCCAACTGCGATTCAGGCCGATCTTGATGACGACCATGGCGGCCATGCTGGGCGGATTGCCACTGGCGCTGGGCGGCGGCGTGGGGGCCGAATTGCGCAGACCGCTGGGCATCACCATCGTCGGCGGACTGCTGATGTCGCAGGCGCTCACGCTCTACACTGTGCCGGTCATCTATCTCTACTTTGACAAGCTGGCCGAGCGGATGAAGCCGAAGAGCAGGGAACAGGAAACAGGGATCAGGGAACAGGAGACGGCCGTTAGCCGTTAGCTATTAGCTAAGAGCTAAGAGCTAAGAGCTAAAAGCTAAAAAACAGGGACCACGAGAAATGCATCTTTCCGCACCATTTATTCAGCGGCCTGTCGCTACTTCGCTGCTCTCGCTGGCTCTTTTGCTAGCTGGCTCGGTGGCGTACTCGCTGCTGCCCGTGGCTTCGCTTCCCAATGTAGACTTCCCGGTGATCGGCGTGGGCGCGGGACTGCCGGGAGCCAGTCCGGAGACGATGGCGTCGTCTGTCGCAACGCCACTGGAGCGGCAGTTTGGACGCATTGCCGGCGTCAACCAGATGACCTCGTCGAGCTCGCTGGGTGCTGCGTCGGTCGCGCTCCAGTTTGACATCAATCGCGACATCGACGCCGCCGCCCGCGACGTGCAAGCCTCGATCAATGCGGCGCGGAGCCAGTTGCCGTCGTATTTGCCGCAGAACCCCAGCTATCGCAAGGCAAATCCGGCAGAAGCACCGATTCTGATTCTCACCCTGACCTCCGACGTGGTTCCCAAGGCGCAGATCTACGACATGGCCAACTCCATCCTGTCGCAGAAGATCTCTCAAATCCAGGGTGTGGGACAGGTTTTCGTGGGCGGCAGCTCCAGCCCGGCAGTGCGCGTGGAACTGAACCCCATGGAGTTGGGCGCGAACGGGGTTGGCCTGGAGGCGGTGCGCACGGCGTTGTCAGGCGCGAACGCCAACCGGCCCAAGGGCGCCTTTCAAGACTCCGACCATCGCTGGCAGATCAGCGACAACGACCAGATATTCAAAGCTCGCGACTACGCGCCGATTATCGCCGGCTACAACGCCAAGACCGGCGCGCCCGTGCGCATCACAGACATCGGCAAAGTCACGGACAGCATAGCCGACATTCACACGGCCGGCGTCTCCGGGATCAACCCGGACAAAGGCCCACACGGCCAACTGAAAGACGCGATCCTGATCGTTATTTTCAAGATCCCCGGCGCGAATGTGATCTCCACGGTCGATGCGGTGATGACCGAGATGCCTCGCTTGCAGGCCGCCATTCCGCCGACCATCAAGATCGACGTGGCACTGGACCGCACTACGACCATTCGCTCCAGCGTGAAAGATGTCGAGATTTCGCTGATGATCAGCGTGGTGCTGGTGGTGCTGGTGGTCTTTCTGTTTTTGCGCGAGGTGTGGGCCACCATCATTCCGTCGATTGCCGTACCGCTTTCGCTGGTGGGCACCTTCGGCGTGATGTACCTGCTGGGCTATACCATTGACAACCTGTCGCTGATGGCGCTGACCATTGCTACGGGCTTTGTGGTGGACGACGCCATTGTGGTGATCGAGAACATTACACGCTATTTGGAAATGGGCGACACGCCGTACGATGCGGCGATGAAAGGCTCGCGCGAGATCGGCTTCACGGTGCTCTCGATGAGTTTATCTTTGATCGCCGTTTTCATTCCGATTCTGCTGATGGGCGGCATTGTGGGCAAGCTTTTCCGCGAGTTTGCCGTAACTCTGTCGGTCGCCATTGCGGTCTCACTGCTGGTTTCGCTGACCACGACGCCGATGCTTTGCGCGAAGTTTTTGAAGTCGCGGGACGAGAGCCGGCATGGACCCGTCTATCGCGCCAGCGAACGGGCCTTCGATTGGCTGCACAACGAATATGCCAGGGGCCTGCGCACGGTGCTGCGCCATCAGTGGCTGGTGCTGTTTGTGGTGATCTGCACCATGGCGCTCAACGTCTTCCTCTTCAAGATTGTGCCCAAGGACTTCTTTCCGCAACAAGACACGGGACGCATCACCGGCCGCACGATGGCCGCGCAGGACATCAGCTTCCCCGCCATGCGCGACAAACAGCGCGAACTGGCGGGGATGGTTTTGGAAGACCCGGCCGTCAAATCCGCGACGGCCTTTGCGGGTGGCGCGGGTCCGGGCGGCGGCAGCAACAATGTGGGCTTCATGTTCATCGCGCTGAAGCCCCTGGACCAGCGGCCAGGGCGCGTCACATCCGACGCGGTAGTCAATCGGCTGCGCGCAAAGCTGACCAGCGTTCCCGGCGCGATTCTCTATCTCCAGAGCCAGCAGGATATTGTGATCGGTGGGCGCGGAGGCGCCGCGCAATACCAATACACGCTCTCGGACGAGAACCTGAACGAGCTGAACACATGGGCGCCGCAACTGCTGGCACGGATGCGAAAGATGCCGGAACTGCGTGATGTTTCGACCGACCAACAGGACCAGGGTCTGGCCGCGAATCTGGTGATCGACCGCGATGCCGCCTCGCGGCTGGGAATCACGGCGGCCGCCATCGACAGCGTGCTTTATGACGCGTTTGGCCAGCGCGAAGTCTCGACCATGTATACCGCGCTCAATCAGTACTTCGTGGTGATGGAGGTTGATCCGATCTACCAGCAGAGCCCGGACGCGCTGAATGGCATCTTTATCAAATCCTCGACTGGCGCGATGGTCCCGCTTTCGACCATCGCGCACTTTGAACAGAAGCGGACACCGCTCCAGGTCAACCACCAAGGCCAGTATCCCGCCGTAACGCTCAGCTTCAACCTGGCGCCCAACAAAGCCCTGGGCGACGCCGTTACGGCGCTTGAAAAGGTCCAGGTCGAGATGAATATGCCGCCGTCGATTCTCCCGTCCTTCCAGGGGACCACGCAGGCTTTCAAAGATTCGCTCTCCAACGAAATCTGGCTGCTCGTGGCCGCGCTGGTCGCCGTTTACATCGTGCTTGGCATTCTTTACGAGAGCCTGATCCATCCGTTCACGATTCTCTCCACGCTGCCACCGGCGGGAGTGGGCGCATTTCTGGCCCTGATGCTGACGGGCACGAGCCTGACCATCATCGCGACGATCGGGATTATTTTGTTGATTGGGATTGTGAAGAAGAACGCCATCATGATGATCGATTTTGCGCTGCAGGCCGAGCGCGACCAGGGATTGCCGCCAGTGGAAGCGATTTACCAGGCCTGCCTGTTGCGCTTCCGTCCGATCATGATGACGACAATGGCCGCGCTGTTTGGCGGGCTGCCGCTGGCTATCGGCATGGGAGCGGGTTCGGAGTTGCGCAAGCCGCTGGGCATCGCCATCGTCGGCGGCTTGATCGTGTCACAGATGCTTACGCTGTTTACTACGCCGGTTGTTTATCTCTTCTTCGATCGCTTGCAATGGCGGGTGATGAAGCTGCGCCGGATCGGCGCGGAGCTGGAAGAAGCGCCGGGGGACTGAGAAGAATTTGTCAGTTTTCAGTGATCAGTGCTCAGTCTTTGCCGCAATGATCTGGCAATCGATTTTTCTGAATGAAGTTCCTGTCTCCCTCCCATAGCCGCAAAAACAAGAACGAGGCGAAGATGGGCGCACGGCGCGCCCAACTCTGCTCCTGATGAAAGCTATTTGTGATTGGAATGCCTTAGCGGGCCTTGACCTGAGCGTACTCCGAGGGGTCGAGCGAGAAGACTGGGCTGAAGCCTAACTTGCGCCAAAAGTGGTCCAGCAGGGCGATGGTCTCAGGAGCAGTGCGAGTCGTGGTGCGGAGAAGAATTTCCTCGCCGGTGCTCGCGTTCAGGCCGGCGATTTGCGCGGCAGGGCTTCCCGCCAGGGTACTGGCCTCAGCGGCAATGGCAATGCACTTGTCTGGGCGATAGGTGCAGTCGGCGAGGTCGGCGATGGACAGACGCGTCGTGGGCGTGGCCAATACCGCTCGGGGCGGAGTCATGCGGTCCAGCAGCCACAGAATCTCCAGCTTGGATTCGAGCTCATCCGGCACGCAGTCGATGACCAGATCGGCGTCGCGGACCGCGTCCTCGATGGTGGAGACGAAAGAAATAGTTGGGAGGGCGGCAGGGCCGAGCTTCTGGCGGAGCAACTCCTGGGCGTGATGCAAGTTCCTGGGCATCACGTCTTCCAGCAGCACGCGAAAGCCAACGCGAGTAGCCGAGAGGGCCAGCCAACGACCCAGCGGACCAGCTCCGATTATGGCGACGGTTTCCGAGCGATTCTCCTGTTTTCAGACGATCGGGAGGGGTTTGGCGGCCAGTGCCTGGGCGACATCGTCGGCACTGGGGCTGGCCTGGACCAGGTGCTCGGCGACGCGCGCGCGCTCCTCAGTCGAGAGCGTGGGAACGGTGGCCAGTATCCGGCGCAGGGTTACGGCAACATCATCGATGTAATTCATCAGGCGAATGGCTTCTCCGGAGAGCGGCATGGTTTTCCTCGAAAATAAAGTTCCGTCTTCATTGTAGGGGTTGGGAAGGGGAAAGGCGAGGCGGGCTTGCGGGAGCGGCAGGGCAAACGCATCTTCTTCGATGCTTGCAGAAGATTACCTTCCCCAGGCGCACAATCAAAGCATGAACCAGAACCAAAGGCGCGGGCCGTTCCTGTTCCCTGATCCCTGATCCCTGTTCCCTGAAAAGGCACCCCCCACCCCCCCTACAATATTTTTTATTCGTGCAGATTATTACGCAGCTGGAGAAGAAAACGAGACCGCAAAAGCGATGAATCCCCGCGTCCTTATTGAGCAAAACGCAGTTTCAGGCAAAATCGTCAATGTGCGCGAAAACGCACGCTTTGTACCGCTACGTGAGAAATGGCTT
>Ga0116117_1000145_pt1 | contig 23416 bp, 18 predicted proteins | sample June2015DPH_11_1_FD_89790 | JGI IMG/M metagenome (GOLD analysis project Ga0116117, IMG submission 89790) | Peatland microbial communities from SPRUCE experiment site at the Marcell Experimental Forest, Minnesota, USA - June2015DPH_11_10 | ecosystem: Environmental > Terrestrial > Soil > Wetlands... | reverse complement strand
CGCCCGACGCGCCCCTGTTTCTGCTAAGCGCAGGGCCAGTCATCGGAAGTCCCGCTCATAGCGGACAACGGTCCTGGGACTGAGAGGGCGAAGCTATATCGAGTTCAGGTACGAATAAGCAATCGTGGTCGCACCTCAGATCGGATGGAGGAACAATGAGCTTGAACCTGGTTGTCGAACCCCATGCGCAGGACTCTTTCTGGTTTGCAGTTTTTACGAGATCCCGACAGGAAAAGGTTGCAGGCACGATGCTGAAGGCTCTCGATGTCCAGCACTTTCTGCCCTTGAAAACCGAAACGCGCCAATGGAGCGATCGCAAGCAGGCGGTAACCGTGCCCCTCTTCGATGGATATTTGTTTGTCCGCATAAAGCCCACGAACGAGAATCGGCTCCGGGTTCTCAAGACCCCCGGAGTTGGTGGGTTCGTTGGAAATCATTCCGGACCATTGCCAATCCCCGACCAGGAAATCAACGACATTCGCACGGTGCTAACCCAACGGTTGGAATGCAAGGTTCTTCCCTTTATCGAAGAAGGAGACCACGTGCGTGTGGTGCGCGGACCGCTCGCTGGAGTCGAAGGTCTACTCGTCCGAAGCAATTCAACTTCCCGCCTGACGATTTCGATTGAAGTCATCCGCAAATCGATCACTGTCAATGTATCGCGGGACGATGTTGAGTTCGTGGGCCGCGGCCCAAGTCCGGGAATCCAATTTCGGGAAACAAGTGGAAGCCAGATGATCCGATGGTCCTATCCTGTCCGCGGCGTTGTGGACAGATAGTTGTTGGAGGACGGCTTATGAGAAGAATACTACTGACATTTCTGTTTTGTTGGGCGGGCTCATTCGAGACCGTGGCGAGTGCGCAGGGCGTATTGCCTTCGCCGCTCGCCCCCACAGCCTCGGCAGGGCCGTCCGACACGCCCGCGACGACGGAACTGTGGGCGAATAATCTTGGAGACGAGCCTGTGGGACCTGGCGATCTGCTGTATGTTGCGGTCACCGGCGCTTCTGAATTGACGAGGAGTTATCGCGTCTCACCCGACGGCGCCATCACGCTTCCAATGGCCAAGAGCAGCGTGATGGTCGCCGGCCAGACGCCGGCAGCGGTGGCCAGGACCGTCACCGCGGATCTAGTGCAGGAACGGATTCTCGTTGCGCCGATTGTGTCCGTCGAAGTGCTGGACTATCGCAGCCGGCGGATCAGTGTTGTGGGCGCAGTCCACTCTCCAACAGTAATCGAAGCTGTGGGTGAGTTGAAACTGCTCGACGCCATCGCCCGAGCGCAAGGCATTGCGCCTGAGGCCGGCCCGGAGGTGATCGTTTCGCGAAACGATTCAGCGGACGGCAAGCCGGAAACGGTTCGGGTATCAATTAAGGAGCTGTTGTCGGGAAACAATCCGGAGTTGAATCTCGCGCTGCACGGTGGCGAAGAGATACGAGTTCCTGAGGCTCCGAAGCTATTTGTCGTGGGAAATGTGCGTACTCCCGGCACTTATCCACTCAACGAGATGGGTGGGACGACAGTGTTGAAAGCGCTGGCTATGTCGCAAGGCGTGCTGCCATTCACCTCAAAGAACGCATATGTATACCGTGAGGTGGCAGGGGCCACCGCCCGCCAGCAGATCACAGTTCCGCTGCGGCAAATCATGCAAAGGAACGCGCCCGATATGGCGCTCGCACCCGGCGACATTCTGTATATCCCAGAGAACGGCAAGCTGCACGCCAGTGCCGATGTGCTGGGCAAGATTGCTCCGTTTGGCACATCGACAGCTTCGGGCTTGATTATCTGGCATTAAGCAGAACGGCAGACGGAAAGGGCAAACATGGAATCGAAGAAAGAAGACTCACTCACCGAACCGTTGCAAGGACGGATGGAACTGGTCCCGATGCGGCCCATGCGTCGTGTCTCGGACGTAGCCGTGACCGACGGCGGCGGTTCACTCTCGGACTTCACGCGAATTGTGAGCAGGCATCGATGGAAGCTGCTGGCCTTTATCGGGATTGCACTTGCGGCTTCGATCGTTGTGCAGATCACAGTGCCAAAGCTCTATGAGGCAACCGCGTTGGTCAAGGTCGACCGTCATCAGAGCACGGTGGTAACCGAGCCGGAATCGCAGCCGGCTGGGCAGGCCGACGACATGGATCAGATTATGACAACGGAAATCGAGTTGGCACAGTCGGACCCGGTGTTGCGTCCGGTGACCGAGCGCTACAACCTGCTCGATGTGGAGAAGCAAACAAGGTTTTTGAATGCGGCAGAGAAGATTCGGCTGTGGCAATCTCCAATTGAACTGAAAAAGTTAAAAGTTACGCGACCGCCGAATACCTATTTGCTGCGGATCCGGTATCGGGCCAATGATCCGCAACTTGCCGCAGAGGTGGCAAACGCCGTCGCCCAGTCGCTGGTGGTGCATGCCAACGACACTGCTGCGCAATCGATGAATCAAACCAACGGGATCGTCGCAGGGAGCCTGGCCTCGCTGCGCGAAAAGATGGACAAATCCAATCATGACCTGGCTGATTATGAAAAGCAGTTGGGAATGATCGACCCGCAGCAACGCATTACCGTGCTCAACTCTCAACTTGTGCAACTGAATACGGAACTGACGTCGGCGCAGACCGAGCGGGTAACCCGCGAGGCTACTCTGCGACTGTTAAATCACTCCGATACGCTGGCCACTGCACAGGCATTGGATGCGCTCCGCACGACTCCCGACACTTCACTGAACGAGGCGGTAACGCGGTTGGATGCTGCGCGCCAGCAGTTTGCGGCAGCGCGCTCCTACTACGGAGAGACGCATCCAGAGTATGCCAAAGCCAAGCAGCAAGTGGAGGAACTTACGCGGCAGCTCAATGAAATGGTCGCGAACGCGAGGGACCGGGCGAATGCTGCATTTCAACATGCAGTATCTCGGCAGAATCAACTGCGCGGACTTGTGGCCGCCACCAAGGTCGAAGTGGATAGCCTGCAGGCGAAGGACCAACAGTACGAACAGTTGAGGAGCCGGGCTGAAAGCGATAACAAGCTCTATGAGAGCCTGATCAGCCAATCTCTTCTTACCGGTATCAACAAGCAGTTCGATAGCGCGTCGCTACAGGTTTTCGCGGCCGCGCGCCCACCCGAGCAACAGATTTTCCCAAGGATGATCATCGACCTGCCGGTGGCTCTCGCTCTATCGATTCTGCTGGGGGTGTTGGCGGTGGTTGTGGTCAACGCGTTCGACGACTCGCTCTCGGGCACCGAGGGGATCGCGGAACATCTGCCGGTCGATGTGCTAGCCCTGGTGCCGAACGCCAAGCGTCTTCCTGCCATCAAAGGTCCGCCGGCCCCATCATTGGAGCGAAAATCGCTCACTCGCGCCATGCGCTCAACCGCGCGCTACGCGGAAGGAATCTGGACATTGCGTTCAGCGCTCAGCTTGGTTATGGCGAATGGATCGCTACGCACGGTCGCTGTAACAAGTGCGCTGCGCGGCGAGGGAAAGTCAGCAACGGTCTCGCAGTTGGCGCATGCGCTTGCACAAGTGGGCAAAAAGGTGTTGATAGTCGATGCCGATATGCGGTGCCCCACGCTGCACAAAACTTTTGGCGTTCCGCAGACGCCAGGATTGTCGGACATTCTCGAGGGAAAACAAGTACACAATGACGGAATCATCCCACTTTATCCTCCGGGACTTTATTTGCTTACCGCCGGCCCCATCTCCCACCGCTCCGCCGATCTGGTGAGCATTGGACTTTCGCAGGTGTTGACGAGGGTTTCCCGTGAATTCGACCTTACTTTGATTGACTGCCCGCCGGTTCATCAAGCCGCAGAAGCACAGGAAATAGCCGCGATGGTCGACGGAGTGCTCGTGCTGACCAAGGCCCGCGGAACCTCTGGAAAGTTGGTCTCCTCGGCTCTATTCTCTCTGCAACGCGCGCGCGCGCGCGTCATTGGCATCGTTATGAACCATGTGCACGATTCCGACTTCAGCGGCTACAAATACTACGCTGCCGAGGACAACCGGCGGCGCATCGCGAGCATTGGAGCGTGACGTTGTCCTCAAATAATCTGAAAACCTTTTTGCGCCATCGCTCCGGTCCGTTGATTTTGATTGGCCTGGCACTGGCGACTAGCGGCCTCTTCAAGGTTGCCGCATTCGCGCGCGAGGCCTTCATCGCTGCGAAGTTCGGGCTTTCGGCGATCACTGATGTCTATTTCGCATTGCAGCAATTGCCGCTGATCCTTGCCACTTTCATGTTCGGCGCCTTCACGCTGGCCTTTGCCCCGGCATTTGCCAGTTCGCGACGGAATGGCCCGATCGTAGCCTGGCTTCCCGGCCTGACTATTGTCGGAGTTCTGATCGGTCTGGCGCTTACGGGCCTGATGTCTGCTGCCGCGCCGCTGCTACTGCAAGCCATTCACAGCGACGCCTCGGCGAGCGCGTGGAGCACTCTCAAGATCCTCAGTGCGGCCTTTGCCCCAATCGTCTGCATCGGAATATGGGCTGGGATCTGCACGGCCAACGGACGTAACCTGTGGACCATGACAATGACCGGACTGCCATACCTAGTCATGACCTTGTGGCTCATTGGCGCCTACGGCGCTGGGATGCTGAATAACCTCAGTCTACCCGTCTCGATGACCGCAGGTTTCGGTCTGGTTGGCCTATACGCACTCGTCCGCATTGTCCTCCTTCAGCCAACCTCATTCCGCACCGGCGCGGTGTTGTCGCTGGGTCGCATTGCCGAATTCCGCGCCTTTCTCCGCCAACTGGGAGCCTCGTCGCTCGAAGACAGCGGATACGCAGCCAACCAATTACTGATGCTCTACTTCTTGTCCCGCATCGGAACAGGCATCGTCTCGGGCAACAACTGCGCCATGCGAATCGGAATGCTTGGCTACAATCTTTTGGCGCTCCCGCTGGCACAACTGGTGCAGGCCAAGCTTTGCGCCGCCAACGAGCGTGACCGGCCGGCTCAGTTCCAGCGCTGGATTGGGGCAGTGGCAGTGTTGAGCGCGGTCTTCGCTGTGACTCTGTTTCTGACGAAAGTTCCCATCATCCGAATCGTCTATATGCACGGAAAGTTCCAAGGAGCTGCACTCAATACGGTAGCCAGCCTGCTGCCGGCTTGGATCTGCTACATCTTTGTAATGTCAATGAATGCTATTGTTGCGCGCTATCTATTCATTCAGTCTTACGGATCGACTTACGTTCGGCGTCAATTGGCTGCCTACGCCGCTGCAAATATATTGCACTTTGCATTGGCACGCCGATTCGATGCGCCGTCTATCATCTGGTGCTCTGTGGCAAGCGAAGGCTGCGCGATGCTCTTGAACTTGCGCAGTTGCTTTGCGCTGGGTAGTGGGGAGAAGTTAGCCGCAACCCTTCCTACAGCGAGTGAGGTGGCTGGATGATCGAGTCGGGACAAAAAGGCAACGTGTTGCTATCCCAGATGATCATGATGTCGATTCCCGCAATGCTGGGAATCTATTGGCCGCTCTTCGCGCTCAACGCGGATTTCGCGGCCGTTATCTTACGACCCGTGATACTAGGGTCTGCGCTGATGCTTGCGCTGCTCTGGTGCGGAAAGCCGCTAACCGAGGCGGAGATACAACTGGCAGGCATTCTCACTCTGCTAGTCGTGACCTTGCTGGTGCCAAGTATCTTGGCCACCGATCCGGCTCGCGCCCTTAAGGAATGGGCGAAGCTTGTACTCATCGCAATTGTCTGCTTCGCCCTGGCCAGGGCTTTTCGTGACCGGTCTACTGCCAGGATCTATGCCATTGGACTAGTCCTCTCCGCTTCTGTCATGGGGCTTTTCCTGCTTGCCAACTACGTCACGTCGATCGGGTTAACGGTTCCCACGTATGAGGCGCTGCGAGTTTACAAGGGTCAGGCAGCGAAGGCAGGTGTCGAGATTAATGCGATCGCCTTCAGTTCGCTCTTTTCCTTCTTTTCCGCAATATGCATTCTAGGGGCCACCAGAATCCTGTGGGCGGTAGGCTCTGCGCTCTTGCTCATCTGCACCTTCTTAACGGGATCTCGCACGCCGCCTGTAATCACAGTTGGCGCCGCTGTGCTATTGATTATGATTGCTGCCTTGCGTAGCAGAAGTCTGACGAGGCGGCTCGTCGCATGGATATGCACAGCATGCGCCGGGGTGGCGTTGATAGCGGTTCTCTGGATTACCGTCAGCTCAGTGGCGGGATTCCGCACGATGTCAAAGCTCAGCGAAGGCCGGTGGGATGTCTGGTCCGTGGCACTTACTAAATTCACCGAGCGCCCCATATTCGGATACGGATATGTCTCGTGGCGCGACGATCTCGCGTCGCGACTGCCCGGTGAATACAAACTATCGAACGCGATGGCCGAGCATATCGTCGGCGGCTACCACAACGAAGTCATGACCGCGCTGGCCGAGCAGGGGTTGGTTGGCACAGCGGCCGTAGCAGGCCTCTTTTGGTTCATGCTGCGTTGCGGTTGGCTGCTCGCCTACAGGCGATGGTTGACCTGGCGCCATGGCCGTTGGGCGCTTTTTGTCGGCATCTTCGCTCTCCTCCACTCCAACTTCGAGGTTTCTGGATTATTTGGCTACGCACAGGATCCGGCTGACTACCTTTCCTACGGGTTTCTCGCCATCCTGGTTGCCAGCATCTCCACCGAAGATGATTACTTGCGAAGCGCAGGGTCAGCCGTAACCATCCAGTCAGGAAACATCCATGCGCGTCTGCCGCACTTCGCGGGGTCAGATACGCAAACAAAACCAGCCGTTGCATTCACGGACTAAGGTGTTGATGCTTCTGAGTGGCCTCGTGTCCTGATTCGCAGCAACATCGCTCTGGTCTATAAGTTGCTTCTTTCCTCGGATAAGGAGAACTGGCATGGGTGTTCTTTACGCGGACCTGCGAAATCTGGTCGAACACTTTCGTCCAGTGTCTGAGGGAAAGAGAGTTCTGACCTTGGGAAGGCTAAATGTCTTTCTGCATTCCAATGAGATTACTTCCTTAAGAAATCTGTTTGCAGGGGATATAGCAGCTCTAAGCTTTTTTGATACCTACCGATGGGGCGAGTATTCCGAACGGCTTTTCACAGATCTGTTCAAGTGCGGAACGGTAGAAAGCATGGATTTCTCATCTTATGAGGGAGCTACCCACGTCCAGGATATTCAACAGCAGATTGACAAGACGCTCTGGGGAAAGTATGACCTGGTCTTCGACGGAGGAACCCTCGAGCATGTTTTCAATCTTCCCGTTGCGCTGGCCAACGCAATCCGGCTAGCGACGGTGGGCGGTTTGGTTTACAGCAATTCACCCAGCAACAACCTTAGCGGTCACGGCTTTTACCAGTTCAGCCCAGAACTCCTCTACAGAGTCATGAGCCGCGACAACGGAATGGAGGTCGTTCTGAGCCGAATTGGGATCGCCCGGTTTCCGTCGGTCGAGCGAACTTCAAAACATCGAGTTTATGATGTCGTCGATCCCGCCTCGGTTGGCAATCGAGTCCGGCTCCTCTCATCCCGGCCAGCTTACATCATGTGCATGGCGCGCAAGTGTGCCGAGATTGAGTTGTTCGAAAAACCAGTCTTGCAAAGCGATTACGGCCGCAAGTGGAGCGGTGCGAAGTTATCAGGAAAACGGCAGAAAGCCCGCTATATCTTCGACCGATTGCCCGCGCTCTTGCAGCACTTGGTCGTCGGTTTCTGGGAAGTGTACGAGACTTCACCGCTCACTTCCCCGTTTTATCATCGCGTGTGGTAATGAGAGATTTTCGAAACTACCTTTCGGCTGGAACCCTCTGATTTAAGCGGCATCTCAGTATCACCTGCGCCGTAACTTCCAGACAACATCTTCCTCAACGGATCACCTATCGATGGATAAGACGAAGAGCGACACGAATCTACAATCTTTGGATGGACTCCGCGGGTTGATGGCGCTTTGGGTCCTCTGTGGACACGTCTGCCACTACGCGGGCATGACATTCATTCCGATCCTCCGTTCACCTGACTATGCGGTGGACGGCTTTATGCTTCTGTCAGGATTTCTTATGACCTATCATTACGAGTTGCGCGCCACAAAGGAGCCATGGACATCATGGAGGACGTGGGTTTCGTTTTATATCCGCAGGTATTTTAGGATCAGCCCGCTCTACTATCTTTTGCTGGTGCCAGCCTATCTTTTTCATTCCTATTATTCGCGGTGGGCTGAGAGTGGGCTCCGTCTGGTATTCCAACCGACTTTCTATAGAAGCCCGGCCCCGTTTGATTTGAGTCACGTCTTGATGCATGTGAGTCTTCTTTTTGGACTGTCTCCTCGATATCACGCCTCGCTGATCTTGCCAGATTGGAGTCTGAGTTTGGAGATGCAGTTTTACCTTGCATTTCCGTTCCTGATGCTTTTTGTCATGCGTTTTGGCTGGCTTGCGTGCGCGGCCCTCGCTTCCGCAATTTACGCAGTCTCAAACTCTACCGTTCTGGGGTATGCGAAAGGATTCGCCCAACCGTCACCCTTGTGCCTCAGCATCCTATGGTTTGCCATTGGGATGATCTGGGCCGGATCTTATGTTGAGGGCCGTGGAAATCACCGCCTGTGGGTATTGCTCGGCTGCTTGCTTGCCTCTATCTCGGGAGACTTTCACGACATTCTGGTTGTCGCCGTCTTCGCGTGGGTGCTCTTCGCCGATGGGTGGATTGCAATGGGCCCCTCGGCAACTATGGTCAGGCGCTTGTTGTCTGGAAGAATTTCGAAGTTCATGGCTGACTCCAGCTACAGTGTTTACCTGACACACCTTCTCATTCTTATTCCGGTGGCCTATTTGATCGCTACGCATTTTCGTCTCCCTCCGGTGCTTCGCTGGTCGATCGCAATGGTCATCACTGCCGTTTCCGCCTATTCCCTCGCTGCCGCGCTCCACCGAATCGAGACTTTTGGCATCAACATCGGTAAGACTCTGGCGTACAAGTTATCTCAGCCTGTGGAAAGGCACATTCCGTTCGAACCTCAGCGGAACGTCTTCGCGGATTGAATTCTTCGCGACCGCCTTGGATACCCGAACAAGCGCAAGTCCATGCTAGCCGCGAAAGGCCTAACGTCTTCTATTTTCTTGAGCGCATAGTGCCGTGCAGATTCATTATTCACAAAAACTGCTTAGCGCAAATAGGGCGAGTTAACATGAGTGCAACACTCCTATCAACCAATGCACCCGGCAGTGTTCAGTTGCAGGGTCTGCTCAAGCATCGACGAGACATCGACGGCCTTCGCGCCATCGCGATCTCATCTGTCGTGTTCTATCACACAGGTTCACGCTGGTGCAGGGGCGGATTCGTAGGAGTGGACGTCTTCTTTGTGATCTCGGGGTATCTCATCGGTTCACTGGTTTACAAAGATATTTGCAACTCATCCTTTAGTATTGCAAGGTTCTATCAGCGGCGGGCTAAACGGATTCTTCCTGCGTTGTTTGCCGTCCTGACATTTAGTTACGTGATGGCCGCGCTCCTGTTCTCCCCTTTGGAGTTGTGGCGGTTCGGATCTTACGCACTCGCGACTGTCACATCGAGCTCGAACATTATGGCCTTCTTGAAGTCGGGCTATTTTGAGCCCAAATCCGAGTTGAATCCGCTGCTGATGACTTGGTCGCTCGGTGTTGAAGAACAGTTCTATATCCTGTTTCCCCTTCTGATGCTGCTGATGCAAAGACGCAAATGGACAACACAATTCCTGACGGTCGGTGTCTTAGCCGCGTTGTCCTTGGCTGCCTCGGCTGTGGGAACCAGAAACTCTCCCAATGCTGCATTCTACTTACTTCCGTTTCGAGCATGGGAACTTGCGGCTGGAGTCCTGTTGGCCATTTACGAAGCAAACAGATCGCAAACGCTCAACACCCTTCCGCCGATGGTCAGGCATGGACTCGGCATATTTGGCGTTCTTCTGATCATCGTGAGTATTTTCGCGTTCAGTACTGACACGCAGTTTCCGGGATTTGCGGCGCTGCTGCCTGTGCTCGGTGCGGTACTTGTTATTGCCGGATCCAAGGGGATTATGAACCGATTGCTCGGCTTGCAACCTATCGCATTTGTTGGATTGGTTTCCTATTCATGGTATCTGTGGCACTGGCCGTTACTCAGTTTTGCTCGAGTCTCCTCCGATAGCGGCCTATCAATCTATTCTGGGTTTGTTATCGCAGTTGGGTCTTTTGGGCTTGCTGTACTCTCGTATAAGCTTGTAGAACAACCCTTTCGAAGATCAGGCGCTCCGCCAGTTTTGTCACTTAAGCGATACGCCGCGGTTGGAATGACAATGACGTTGCCTGCGGTTGCGATGTATTTCGCACCCAAGCTTCCTCCTCTCAACCGCTCCGTTCAGCAATTGGATCTTGCAGTCGAGGCAGAGCACTGGGATCCGTGCCTTGCTGGTGATGCCGAGGAGCATCCGCGACTAACAACTCCTTGCGTCCCTTCGGGGCCTGAACGCACAGTAGCTCTTTTGGGAGATAGCCGTTCCACTGCAATCTCCGAAGCAATACGCGTAATTGCAAACCGTTCAGGCTATCAGCTTATGGAAATGAATCACAGTGCATGTCCCATGCTGGATGGAGTTAGCCGCAGTCAACACGGAGTTCCGTCTTTCTTTCATCATTGTGGCGAATACAATCGCGAACGGCTACAATATGTAACTCAAGACAGTCGCGTCGAGGTTGTTATCCTGGCGGCCGCTTGGTCTCCTCCACTGGGAGATTCCGGTGTTTTCAAGGACGAGCGTTACGCTCCAGATGGTCAGGATCCACAGAAGGTCTCTATTGCGCAGAGCGGAGAGTTCTTCAGGCAAGGCCTTGAAAAAGTGATACGTCACCTTGAGCTCTCGGGCAAGTCCGTTTACATCATCGAAGACAGCCCGACGTTCGATTTTGATCCTCTTTCAACGGTTCAATCCAGACTTAATCCTCTGCGAGGCGCCATTGCCGACCTCGTAGAGACTCCTTCAACCCGCGATCGGGGAGACGTTGCTTTATCCCAATTATCCTCGAATCAAATAGCCGAGCGCATGATTATCTCTCAAGTGGCCCGAACGCATCCAGAAGTTCATATCTTTGACCTGAGGAGTGCGCTTTGCACTTCGACCGGTTGCCGATTTGCGATTGGGAACCAGACGCTTTACATTGACCCGTTTCACTTGTCGCCACTGGGGAGCGAGATTGCGCTCACAAGTTTTCACCTACTTTAGCCTTTCTTACGCAACTCACTCAATTTATGACTTTCGAGAAAGGACCTCTGAGGTTCAGAGCAGCCTGAATGAAAACCACTGACAACCACTCTGAAAGCTCAGCGCGCACGGTACCGTTTGGGAGGCGATCGTCTGCCCTCGATGGGGTCCGTGGGATGGCCATTCTAAGTGTTCTCTGTTTTCATACATTAAGGGTTTCGGGAGACGGAATGTTGCTGGTTCCGGCTTGGCGATTCTTTCAAGAGTCCTCCTGGTGTGGAGTCGATTTGTTTTTTGTTCTTTCGGGATTTCTTATCACCGGGATTTTGCTAGATTCAAGGGATTACAAGGGGTATTTCAAGAATTTTTACCTACGCCGAGCTCTTCGCATCATGCCCTTGTACTACGCCACGCTCTTAAGCGCTTTGGTAATCGTGCCTTTGCTTTTAGGCCCATCGAAGTTACCTGATTTGTATTCCAAGCTTCTTGCTAACCAAGTTTGGTTATGGCTTTACCTGCAGAACTTCTTCCAATCTCAGGGAGCTCATCAACTTCCCGGATTTGGACATTTTTGGACGTTGGCTGTCGAGGAACAGTTCTACTGGGTTTGGCCGCTGGTGGTGTATTTTGCAAACCGCAAGTGGCTTTTGCGGATTTGCCTGACAATCTGTGTGTGCGAGCCACTTTTGCGACTAATCCTTCTTGAAACTGGAACCGGAACCTGGGCTCTGAGGGAACTTACTTTCACCAGAGCGGATACGCTCCTTTGGGGCGCAATAGGGGCCATATTGGCCAGAGACGCGGCCTTGAGAACAAGATACCTCCGGGTTATGCATCTGGCTGCATGCGTCGCAGCATTCACAGTTGTTGTCATGGCACTCTACAGCGGATTCTTGCGCTACGATGGCCGAGATACTGTGATTGCAGGATACTCCGCCCTCGGTCTGCTGTTTGGAGTGTTTGTCTTGTCTTGCGCCATGAGCCAAGGAATCCTCGCCAGGATAGTATCTGCTCCGTTGCTTCAGTGGTTTGGGAAGTATAGTTACTCGATTTACATTGTGCATCCAATTGCATTGCTCGTCTATGGAGCTACGGTGTCACCAAATCTTATACTAGGTCGTTTTCCCGCCGCACTCGTCCGTTTTGTGACTGTAACGTCATTCAGTGCTCTTTTTGCTTGGCTGAGTTGGATGCTTCTGGAAAGCAGATTCCTTGTTTTGAAGAGAAACTTTGAGTATCGAAACAATGCGGGCCTTCCGCGTTCTGCCGCTATTGATCAGGCTCCAGCTGACGAGGTGGTATCTGTCAGCTAAAACCGCCTCAATCGAATTGGGACTTTCGACAATGCCAAAAGTTGTCCTCCACACGCCCGAGCCAGGATCTTCGGCGGCACGCTATGTTTTTGAACTTCTCAATGCACTATGCGAAGAGGGGGTTGCCGTACATTTCATATGCCCGGTCAATCACGAAGCCTTGTCGAAACTCGCGGGCAATCCTCAGATAGAGGTTCATCCAACGGCCTTGCGGTCGACCTGCCACAGTCGCGGTAAACTGACCAAACTGCGTGACAACCTGAGATTCGTGCTCTCTTCTTCCGCGGTACTTTGGAAGACAGTTCGCCGAAGAGATCTGGTTCATTTTCAGTATGGATTCCATATACCGTTCGAAATGTTCTTCTTTGCCAGCGCTTGGCTGCGTGGGTGCGTAATCGTATTCACCGCGCACGACCCGCTTCCGCACAAATGGTCGATGCCGAGTTTTTTGCGTTGGATCGAGATGGGTGCGCTTAGGTGGATGTACCGCGTCAGCGACATCATCATGGTACACAGCGAGGCGGGGAAGCGAACCATTCACGAGCACTTCTCCGAAGCGAATGAGAAAGTTCATGTGATCGCACACGGCCCTTATCCATTGAACACGGCCCTTTCGAATCCGAGGTCGAACAGACTGGAGCTACTCTTCTTTGGCGCACTGCGAGAGAACAAGGGACCGCATCTGGCGATTCAGGCAGTTCAACGGCTCTATCGAACGGGTGTTCCGCTGCGTCTGACCGTCGCGGGACGCGTATTGAACGAGAAAGAAAGAGACTATTGGGAGCGGTGCCGAGCAACTATTGCTGCCACGCCCGAGCCGATTCGCCTCATTGAGGAGTTCGTTCCAGAAGACAAACTGCCGGAGTTATTCTCCGGTTGCCATTGTCTGCTTCTTCCCTACGGTGCGTTTTATTCCGACAGCGGAGTGGCCTACTTGGCGTTGGCTAATGGCAAGCCTTTGCTGGCAACTGCGGCGGGCGGTCTGGGTGAACTTTTAGAGGCTTCCAAAGGCGGAATTTTGATCGACGAAGCCACTGTAAATGCGGTAGAGGTAGCAATCCGAAAGGCAGCCGAATTGGGGCCCGATCAGTTGGAGCGGATGGGAAGAGAAGGGACCGCGTGGGTGCTTCAGGAGTGCGGATGGCCGAAAGTGGCCGGCCAGACAATGAAGCTCTACGAGTCCGCTCTAGGAATGCGACTTGGAGCATTGGCGTTAACCGTTGAACAAAAGATCTAAGAAGTGTCAGGAGGTCCTATGGGAGAGAGAGTGGAAGCCAAGCCGCATGTTGCCGTGTTGGGATTGGGTTATGTCGGATGCGTGTCGGCGGCCTGTCTCGCGCAAATGGGCAATAAGGTAACCGGAATCGAAAACATCCTTCACAAAGTCGACACGATCAACAACGGAGATACACCATTCTTTGAACCAGGGCTGCGGGAGTTAGTCTACGCGAACGTTGCAGCCGGACGCCTCCAGGCCACGACGGATCTTAGCGCCATCGACGAAGCGGATATCGCACTTGTCTGCGTGGGTACGCCATCGGCAGCCAACGGCAATCTGGGTCTCGATCAGCTTTCGCGCCTGGTTGAAGAGATTGCATTGCAAACTCAACGACGTTCCAAGCAGCTTGTTGTTGCAATCCGCAGCACAGTATTCCCCGGAACTTGCGAAGAAATTGTCATTCCAGCCTTTGCTTCCAACTCCTGGGTCCGTGTGGTGTCGAACCCGGAGTTCCTGCGCGAAGGCACGGCGATCTCCGACTTTATGAACCCTTCGCTGATCGTTGTTGGCGGAGAAGATAGAGAGTCTGTCGACCGTGTAGCGCAACTCTACAAAGCCTTACCTAAGGAAGTGTCAAAAGTCCGTCTGCGCACTGCCGAGATGATCAAGTACGCGTGCAACGCGTTCCATGCGATAAAAATCTCTTTCGCCAACGAGGTCGGCTCGTTGAGTGCACGTTTGGGCCTGGACTCCGCCGAGGTAATGTCTACTGTCTGCGCCGATACCAGCCTGAACATCTCACCCACCTACTTAAAGCCCGGATTTGCCTTCGGTGGCTCCTGCCTTCCCAAGGATCTTAGAGCTCTGAGCTTTCGCGCCAATCGAATGGATCTTAGAGTGCCGTTGCTTGACTCGGCTCTACCGAGCAACCGCGAACACCTCGCCCGAGCCGTCGATTCGGTGCTGGAGATCCCTCATTGCAGACTTGGCGTGATCGGTCTCGCGTTCAAGGAGAGCACCGACGATCTGCGCGAGAGTCCAGTGGTCGCGATGCTTGAAACCTTGATCGGCAAAGGTAGAGACGTCCGGGTTTTCGACCCACAGATCCGATTGGACGCCATCTATGGCAGCAACAAACACTTCCTTATTCGGCAGATTCCGCACATAGGCAGGCTTCTCGACTCCACAATCGACGAAACCCTTGAGTGGGCAGAACATTTGGTTGTTGCTCAGCATCTTTCGGCGGAGCTTGCAGAACGAGTTTGCCAATCCGGACTGCAGATAACAAACCTGGTGGACCCGTCGCTTGCCTACCTCAAGAGCAGTGTAGATTCATTTGCGATGGCTTGAACACGATAAGCGATTGCAATTCGTGAGGATAACGATAACTCATAAGTTGAGTTAATAAGTGCGCCTCGCATCGTTCCCTTTTGGTTGGCCAGTACCATTGCATCAGCCTGAATAACCCTGCTTCAAGCCGGAAAAGCGACTGTAAACCTCAATAAGGCTTCATGGCTGCATCCGCAAGAGGGCCAATGCAGCGAAGAAACGGAGTTAGTCAGTGGAACAGTCTTACAAATCAGAAAGTTCCGGACCTGGCAGGATTCTCATGCTCGTGACCAACTTGACCTTTGGTGGAGCTGAGGCGCAAGTGGCGCGCTTGGCTGGAGAGTTGAAGACACGCGGGTGGGAGGTCGCTGTTGTTTGCCTCACCGAACCAGACGCTCACGTTAACGAGATCGAGAGTCAGGGAATCAGTATCCATCGGCTGCGCATAAGAAGACGGTTTCCCGATCCTCGCGCAATCTTCCGGCTTTGCGGTTTGATCAAGTGCTTCCGGCCGGACGTAGTGCATTGCCACATGTTTCATGCCAATCTACTGGGTAGGATCACGCGGATTTTCTGTAGGATTCCGGCTCTAGTTTGCACTGTACACAATCTCCGCGAAACCTCCGAACGTGGCGGACCAACCTGGCACAAAGAGAGGCTCTATCGGCTCACCGACGGGCTTGCAGACCAAACCACAGTCATTTGCAAAGCTGCCTTCGACCGGTATGTGCAAGTGGGTGCTGTCCCTCAGGAGAGGCTGCGGGTGATTCCCAATTTCATCGATACGCAGTATTTCTCACCGCAGAGCGATAGAAGGATTAAAGCTCGTCGGGCTCTCGGATTCAAAAAGGAGTTTGTGTGGCTGGCGGTAGGCCGCCTGGTCAAGCAAAAGGACTATCCGAATCTGCTACGCGCAGTTCACAAGTTAGGCACCGAACCGATGACGATGGTGGTAGCCGGTGGAGGACCGTTGGCGGGCGAGTTACGGGATTTGTTGATTCGTTTGGAACTGCCCGCAAAGGTGCGATTCTTAGGAACCTCCGAGAGTATTCTCGATCTCTACAATGCCGCGGATGCCTTTGTGATGTCATCGCAGTTCGAAGGACTTTCGGTCGCGCTTTTGGAGGCCTCCTCGATGGCTCTTCCGGCCGTGGTTACAGATGCTGGAGGCAATGCGGAGATTGTGCGCCATGAGGCTACCGGGTATGTCGTTCCGCGCGGTGATCCCACTGCCCTGTCCGATGCAATGCGCCAGATGATGCGGAATCCAGAACCCGAGCGGCGTGCGATGGGCCAGAACGCTCGTGCGGTGTGCATTGGGCGCTATCGGACCGGAATCGTAGTCCAACAATGGCTGGATCTGTATACGGAGGTACGCCTTCAGAACCTTTCGCCGCATAGATTCACTCCATCTTCCAAGCGTGACGAGAAGACCTCCATGAGGAGGCAGATACAATGAAAATCCTGTATGTGATCACTTGCGCCGACCGAGGTGGCGCACAGGTAGCTCTGTTGGACCTGGTGTCAAACTTACCCGCAGGGTATGAAGCAGTCGTGGCTGCAGGTGAGGACGGGTTTCTTCAGCAAGGTTGCGACCGGGGCGGGATACCATTTCGGAGAATCCGCGGCTTGGTGCGGAGGATTGACCCGATCAACGACATACTCGCGCTGATGAGATTGGTATCCCTCATTCACCGCGAACGGCCAGATTTGGTACATTCACATACCTCAAAGGCAGGCCTCCTCGCCAGAATTGCGGCGTGGATTACGGGAACGCCATCGGTGTTTACAGTGCATACGTGGAGCTTCGATGACGGGGTGCGCCGCCTATTGCGATGGATTGCGGTTCCCCTGGAAAAGTTTGCCGCGCTGTTCGGCGGACCAATCATAACCGTATCGGACGCCAATACCAGGAAAGGGCTTCGCTGGTCTATTGCGTCGAAGGACAGAATGGTGCGGATATGGCTGGGCTTGCCGGACCTCAAGCTGCCCGCGAAATCTAAGAAGCGCAGTCAGGTAACGATGATTATGGTGGCGCGGTTTGTCGAACAGAAAGACCATGAGCTTCTGTTGCGCGCGCTCGCCGGCGTCAGCGGAAACTGGGCACTTCAACTCGTAGGGAACGGCCCAACGCTCGACAAGACACAAGCTCTGGCTACTGAGCTGAATCTCAATGAACGGATTCAGTTCCTCGGTGAAAGGAGCGACGTTCCTGAGTTGCTTGCTCAGGCGGATATCTACATCCTTGCCTCGAAGTGGGAGGGGCTTCCAGTTTCCATCTTGGAAGCCATGCGGGCCAGCCTGCCGGTCATCGCCAACGATGTCGGGGGCATTAGTGAGATGGTGAAGGATGAGGTTACCGGCTTTTTAGCATCGGCTGGCAACCCAGATCATCTTCGCCTCCGGATTCAGATGCTCATAGACTCACCCCAGATCAGAATCAACATGGGAAGGGCCGCGCGTCGTAACTTCGAGGAGAACTTCCAAATCGACGTCAGCGTGAGAAAGACCGTTTCCGTCTATGACGCGGCCCACGCGGGAGGGCAGATTCCAATCCCAGTCGTCGAATTATGAGACATTCTCATTAACTGTCTCTTCAATCTGCGTCACCATGAATTCGATTCACATTTCTCAGTTTAGTATGCACGCGTGTTGCACCAACGCGGCGCCGCCCGATTCTCTCCAACCGATCACCACCAGGATCGATACCTCCAACAATCGACCCCTGCGACCTTTCTCGATCTAACTCATAGGCGTTCGACAATTCCCCCTTGTGATTATCGCCGTGAAAAGGAGACTCAAGAGAGATGATTCCTTCAACATGTTTGATGAGCACCTCGCTAACCACAGCTCGTCTTTATGCCGACGAGCTTCAATCTCTTATCCACCGTCTGGACACACAAATGATCGACCAGATCGCCGAAACCATTTACCAGGCATACCTCCGCGATAGCACTGTATTCGTTCTCGGCAATGGCGGCAGCGCAACACTCGCTACGCATGTGGCCTGTGACCTTGGCAAAAACGTTACAGGCGGAAGAAAACGAATTCGCGCTTTATCACTCACCGACAACGCTGCGATGCTGACTGCCTGGGCCAATGACCTGAGCTACGATCTCGTCTTTGCGGAGCAGTTGCGAAACTTTGTGCGACCGGAGGATTTGGTGTTCGCGATTTCCTGCAGTGGCAATTCCAAGAATGTATTGAGAGCGATTGAAGCCGGACGGGAAGCAAATGCATGGATTGTCGGCATGACCGGCTTCCAGGGTGGAAAGATGCGAGCGCTATGCGACGACTGCTTGGTTATACCCTCTGACAACATGCAACTGATCGAGGATCTGCATACCGTTGCATCCCACGCCATCGCAACCATTCTCTACAACAAGATTTTCCTGGCCAATGAAAAAGAGGAGGCCGAAGATCGAAACGAATTCAATTACTTCGCTGCTTGAGCAAGTGAGCCTTTGTTAGCTGCGGAGAAGAAACCCCTACATGGCAACCATCCACTCTTACAAGAAACAGAAGTCGAGGGCGCTTCGCCGTTGGCTGATAAGAGAGTTGATTCAAAGAGATAAGAAGCACCATGCAACCCACTTCATTACAAAAGGCAGGCCGACAGAATGGGATTGATCGAATCGAAGTCGATCGGCGAAACCAGACCAATGAGAATGAGCCGCTTTGCCGCTGCAATAAAGCGGCTCATCGACATCCTCGGAAGTGCCTGCGGGTTGGTCCTTCTTTTTCCACTCTTCGTCTTTCTGGGCCTCCTTGTGAAGATCGACAGTGATGGGCCGGCCATTTACCGAAGACGAGTGGTGGGACCGAAAGGAGAGTTCGATGCCTTCAAATTCCGCTCCATGTGCAACAAAGCCGAAGCAAAACTGCAAGCAAATCCACGATTGCTAGCGGAGTTTGCAAAGAACTATAAGCTCGTCAATGATCCAAGAGTTACTAGGGTAGGAAGAATCCTGCGCATCACCAGTCTGGATGAGCTTCCGCAATTGCTTAACGTGCTTCTGGGGCAGATGAGCCTGATCGGGCCACGGATGATTACCCTGGCAGAACTGAGTAAATATGGCAGATACAGCGAGATTATGCTCTCAGTGCGCCCAGGAATGAGTGGTTATTGGCAAACTGAGGGACGACAGAAGACCTCTTACGAAGAGCGTGTTCAGATGGACCTGTTCTACATCCAGAACTGGTCGCTAGCTTTCGACATGAAGATCTTGGCCAAGACTCCATGGAAGGTTCTGAAGAGAGAAGGAGCGCATTAATGTCAAATGTTCTTGTTACTGGAGGGGCCGGGTATGTGGGCTCAGTGTGCAGTGCCGAACTGATAGCGCAAGGGCATCATGTGGCAGTTCTTGACGACCTTTCGGCTGGCCACGCTTGCGCTGTGCAGGCCGAGGCTGCGTTCTACGAAGGAGATATCGGCGATACCGCCCTGCTGCGTCACATCGTCAACAAACACCAGATTGAGGCTGTATTTCACTTTGCCGCCAAGGCATTAATTCCGGAGTCGGTAATCAATCCGGCAATCTTCTTTCAAGTCAATGTAGTCGCCGCATTTGCAATGCTTGAGGCATTGCGCGCAATGGATGTGCGCAAGTTTGTATTCTCATCCACGGCAGCGGTCTACGGAAATCCCGTGACGATTCCCATTGATGAAGATGCGCCCAAGGCCCCGGTGAACTCTTACGGTGAAAGCAAGTTAGTCTTCGAAAGAATTCTCGCTACTTATGCTCGCGCATATGGGATCAATGTCGTTTGCTTCCGTTACTTCAATGCTTCCGGTGCAACGGATACGCGTGGCGAGGATCATTGCCCGGAAACGCATATCATTCCGCTTCTTCTTGAGGCAGCGACCGAAGAGCGCCCGCACTTCACGATTTACGGGGACGATTATCCCACACCGGATGGGACATGTCTCCGCGATTATGTACACGTGCTTGATATCGCCCTGGCGCACATTCTCGCGTTGAAAGCGATGACTGATCCTGGTTTCACCGCCTATAACATCGGAACCGGACTGAGTTACTCGGTCCTCGATGTTCGCAAGGCGGTCGAAAAGGTCACTGGAAGACCTGTGCCAATACGTATCGGCGAACGTCGCTTGGGTGATCCGGCCATTCTGTGCGCGAGCCCTGCGAAGTTGATGCGAGAGTTGGGTTGGGTACCGGTCAACTCTGATTTGCATCACATCATTGCGACAGCGTGGCAACGCAAACAACTCCGTCAACTCACACTGCTTTCATCAGCGGACTAGCTCAAACCAGAAAGGAAGCCAATGCGAAGCAAACGCATCATCCTGTGGTTGGTCTTAACGGACGGGTGCGGCGCTCTGTGGGCATTGTGGGTGGCATCGCGTCAGAGTTGGCTGAACAATGGCCGGGAGTTTTTCGCGATCGAGTGGCCCGCTGCAGTCTGGTTTCTGACCTTGATGCTGCTGTGGGTCTTGGCAAGTGACCGGTTGCAATTGGATCAATTCTACGCGTTCCGCTCTGAGTTGATGGCTCGGATCGTCGTCGCGATGGCCATCGCGAGCATAGGCGTCATGTCGCTAAACCTGATAGTTGGCGTGCAACAGTTTGCCTTGCGCGTTCCTGTGTTTGTTGCGCTCTTCATTGCAATTGTAACCATTGTGCGATTTGCGAGACGGGCAATCTTTGTGCGGACGCACCTAAATCCCGGCAAGCCCCATCGCACAGTCATTATTGGAAGCGGTCCGCTGGCCCGTGAACTTGCAATCGCGCTCAAACAGGATTCATCGAAACGATATGAAGTAATAGGATTCCTTGCGCCGGAGATGGAAGAGATGGCGACTCTCTTTCCAAACCTGACCACAGAAGACACCGTTACAACCATAGGAGTATCCGATTTCCTCACCAAAGCAAACGTGGATCAAGTTTGTCTTGCATTGCCGAACGGCGCCGATCCAGACATTCTGAATCTTGTAGCTCAGTGCCGAGCGGCGGGGATTGCTGTATCGTTTGTACCACACGCATACGAGTTGCTTGTCACACGCTCTGTGCTGCGCAATATTGGCGGAATTCCCCTTGTGGCAGTTAATGAGCGGCAAACTCATAGTAGCGGAAGTCACTGGAAGGCCGCCGCAGACGCGGCTGTTGCCGCGTGTCTGCTTCTTTTCACTGCACCATTGATGGTCGTTGTCGCAGCTGTGCTTTGGAGGACGCGCAGATGCGCATTTCGTAGCGAAGCGCGGTGCGGAGTCGGTGGAAAGCCATTTCACATGCATCGGTTCAACATCGAGCGCGGTAAGAATCCTGCAAACGTGTTTGAGAAATGGCTTGAGATCACTTCTATTTCAGAGTTGCCACAGCTTTTCAATGTGATACGCGGGGAGATGAGCATCGTTGGGCCGCGACCTGAGACTGCGGAGCGGGTGAGGCTATACTCCGAGTGGCAAAGGCAGCGATTAGACTATAAGCCCGGGATTACCGGTTATGCTCAGGTTTACGGATTGCGCGAGAAGAGTTCTTCGGAGGATAAAGCAAGACACGACCTCCGGTATCCGACCGGATGGTCGCCCTCGCTGGATCTCACGATGATTTTGCAAACTCTTTGGATTATTATTCGTCGCGGCTCGAAAGCTCTTTTGTCTATCCCGCGGTCAAGTCTGAAGAGCGATGCAACTCTGGTCAGTATGGAGGTATCCAATGCTAACAGTTCGGAGTCCAGTGCGGATTAGCTTTGCAGGAGGCGGCACGGATTTGCCTTCGTATTATGAGCGTCATGGCGGGATTGTGATCAGCGCCGCAATCAATAGGTATTTCTATACTGTGCTGCAAAAGCGCCGGGACAGCAAGGTTCAGGTGATTTCTTCCGACTTGCGGTTGAGCGAAACCTGGGAGGATCTCGCAACTATGGACCTCTCGCGAACCTCCTTGGCAATCCCTTTGGCGGTACTGAAGGAGTTGGGTTGTAGCGGGCTGGCGTTCGATATGTTCATGTCTTCGGAGATACCTCCCGGAACAGGCCTTGGTTCTTCGGCTTGTGTGTGCGTTACTGTGATCAAAGCGCTGACCACCTACCTCGGCATCTCAATGTCGCGATATCGGCAGGCCGAACTCGCGTTTCACATTGCGCGGAATGTGCTGAAGAAGCCCGTTGGGAAGCAGGATGAGTACGCATCAGTTTTTGGAGGGCTGAACAGGATCGAGTTTTTTCGCGATGATTCGACGGAAGTCACCCGGATTGAACTGAGTTACGAGTTGCTCAAAGAATTCGAAGCTAATCTGATGCTGTTTTTCACCGGAGCGTCCCATGACTCGTGGAGCATCTTGAAACATCAGGAAGAGTCGAGTAGAAGCAACGAGCCAAGAGCGATCGAATCATTGCATCGCATTCGGGATCTGGCTTGGGAAGTGCTTGAATCATTCAAGCGTGCAGATATTTACCGTGTGGGAGAATTGCTGCACGAAGGGTGGCTGGCAAAGCGGAAGATCTCTGAGCACATCTCGACTTCGCGGATTGATGACCTCTATCGGCTCGCACGATCCAATGGCGCTGTTGGAGGAAAGATTACGGGAGCGGGCGGAGGAGGGTTCTTGCTGCTTTTCTGTGAACAGAAGCACCAGCAGGCAATTCGTGAGGCTTTTGCACGCGAGGGAATCCATGAGATGAGCTTTCAGTTTGATTCCCAGGGATCGCATGTGATCGTCAACGACCCGTTTATCGACGGGGACGACCGTTGCGGAAAACGATGGACCTTTTATTCAAATCGCCAATTCGCCCCGCGAATGTGAACCTGGCGCCGGGCGCAAAGTGAGGAGTCATGAAGGCATTCCTTTTAGCGGCAGGCAATGGGACCCGTCTCCGTCCGTTAACAAACGCGATTCCGAAATGCATGGTCCCAATCCATGGAACCCCGTTGCTCGGAATCTGGTTGGAGTGGTGCCAACTTCACGGGATCGAGGACGTTCTGATCAACGTGCACGCGCACTCAGATGTTGTGGTCGCATACCTGGCCGGCGACTTCGGAGTGAAAGTTACGATCTCGCGAGAGCAGGGACTCCTTGGTAGTGCTGGAACCTTGTTGGCCAATCGAAAGTTCATAGAGGGCGAAGAAGAGTTTGCCATCCTCTATGCCGATGTCCTGACTAATTGCAGTTTTGATGAGATGCAGGCCTTTCATCGGGCGCGCCGATCGCTGGCGACGTTGGGGCTTTATCGCGTCTCAAATCCTTCCGCATGCGGCATTGCGTTGATCGAAAGCAACTGCCGCATTACTGCATTCGAAGAAAAGCCGGTTAATCCTAAAGGGAATCTGGCCTTCGCCGGTCTCATGATAGCCACTCCAGCAGCGCTCGACTTAATCCCAGACAGACTACCGTCTGACATTGGCACTGACTTACTG
>Ga0116117_1000139_pt1 | contig 23869 bp, 28 predicted proteins | sample June2015DPH_11_1_FD_89790 | JGI IMG/M metagenome (GOLD analysis project Ga0116117, IMG submission 89790) | Peatland microbial communities from SPRUCE experiment site at the Marcell Experimental Forest, Minnesota, USA - June2015DPH_11_10 | ecosystem: Environmental > Terrestrial > Soil > Wetlands... | reverse complement strand
TCCGGCGTCCACGGCCATTTGTACGGCGTAGGCTCCGACGTTCCCCGCGGCTCCGATGATCATTACCGTTTGTCCGCGCATCGCCTGTGCATACTGGAACAGCATTTGCCAGGCGGTTACCGCAATGACGGGAGCCGATGCTGCTGCTAAGTGATTCAGCGATTGCGGTTTGCGGGCAATCATCCCGGACCTGGCCACGGCGAACTCGGCCTGGGCGCCACAGAACTGCGGATTGGTGACGCCATAGACTTCGTCGGCCAGCGCGAAGCCCGTAACGCCGGGGCCGACCTTCTCGACGACACCGGAGAAGTCCGAACCGAGGGTGAGCGGAGGTTGCGGGCTCACCTTGCTCTTCCCCTCACGGATGATCGCATCCCAGGGAGCGACGCCCGCGGCCATCACGCGCACCAGAACTTCGTTTGCGCCCGGCGACGGCATCGGCACATTCTCGACCACTACGACGTCGGGCGGCCCGAAGGTATGAATCCTGGCTGCTTTCACGGCCAATTCCTCCCCGCCTTGAAGACGCTCGAAAACCGATTCACCCGTAGCTGAAAGACGGCCGCGATAGCAGGATCCGGATCAACTGTTTCTCGTCGGGAGTTGATTAATTACGGCCGCGCCTGCGTTGCTCACGACTTCGTCCTGGGAATCCGTGCCTCCCGAACAACCGATTGCGCCGATAATATCGCCCTGGTCGATCAGTGGAATCCCGCCTCGAGACGCAATGACTCCATCAAAGGCGAGCAGATAGTTGAGATGCATAAGCTGGACACCGTCCTCGAAGACCTTCGTTGGCCGCCGGAAGGTAACGGCGGCTCGCGCCTTGTGCTGCGCAATCTGAATGGAGGCAAGCATCGCGCCGTCCATTCGTTCGAAGGCGACCAAGTTGCCACCGGAATCGGCTACCGCTACGTTCATTTTCCAATCCCTCTTCCTGGCCTCCGCCACAGCGGCTTGAATCACCGCCCGGGCCTGCGCGAATGAGATTGGGCGGCCGTAGGGTACATCGAATGGCATTTCGTCTGGGATGACATCAAGCGGATTCGACGTGGGCGGTACTTCGATGGCGACTTCTGCTATGTTGCTCGACATAATGCTCCTCCGAGAGGCTAGGAAGTTCCATTCAAAGACATTTATGCGATCCTGAGTGAACTTGCGGCACGAAGCGATCAAAACAGAAGGGAGTTCTTAGCAGGCCCAGATGCCGACTGCCGACGAGCTACAGGTTCTCTGGGTTTCGACGCAGGGTCGACTCCGCGCAGACCCTTTTTCATCTCCGATTTTCCGTTCGTGTCGTCTGTACGTACGATAATGTCAAGCCACCAACAAGATCTTCCCGCCTCCCTTCTCTGCCGCCTCTTGAGCCTCCGCTGCTTCCCTAAGGGGCAGTTTCTGGCTGATTGGGATAACCAGCTTGCCATCGCGCACGGCTTCGGCCATGAACTCGAGCGTTTTCCTGTCGAATTTCGAGAATACGTGCACCACTTGTACAGATGGGTATTTCGCTGCGTTTTGCGGCAGCTCTACAACCGATGCGTAGACTCCCCCTGGCTTAACCTTGGCGATCAGTTTCTCGGCGGTTCTTCCGCCGACCGTATCCGCCACCGCATCGAGCGTCGCAAGACTTGCAATCGCGGTGTCGTCGTCGGTTGCGATGGCCTGATCCGCGCCGATGGTCTTCGCCTGATCCATCTGGCTCTTTAACACCCCCGCAATCACGGTCGCTCCCCGTTGCTTCGCAGTGAATACCGCCGAACGCCCGACATTTCCTATGGCACCTACGACCAAAACCGTCTGGCCGGCTTTGATTTCCGTAGCGGAAAGGAGCTGGTTGCCGGTCGTCGTCACCAGCGGCAACGCCGCCGCCTGGATCAAGTCGAGACCCTTCGGGACCTTCGCCAAGACCGCTGCCTTCACGACACAAAGTTCGGCGTAAGTGTTGTCCGCCATCGCGAACACCTGGTCGCCGACGGAAAAGCCCTCCACTCCCGGCCCAGTCTTGACGACAGTTCCCGCCATATCGACGCCTATGAGCCCTGGGAACTTCATGGGGTAAAAATCCTTCGTTAATCCGGCACGTCGTTTGTAGTCGATCGGATTCACGCTGGCAGCGGCGACCCGCACCAGCACCTCGCCCGGGCCGGGTATTGGATCAGGATAGTCTTCGAATTTCAGCACCTCCGGACCGCCATATTCGTGGACAACGACTGCTTTCATATTTGATCTCCTCAGGCTGTGTAGTAAAACGTTCACAAACAAAACTTAGTCGAGCGAAGCCCGAGCTCGAAGCAATTCAGCGCGAAACGACGCACGGTTTGTGGTGCTCAACATGGCTCGTCATCGCTGTAGTTCGGCATTTCGCCCACTTCAGCACATCCCAGATCTCGCACTGCAAGTAAAAGCCTGACGAGATGCAAGGTGCTATCACTCCTTCGCTAACAGCATCATGAACCAGTTCATACACTGCTTCGTAACCCGGCATCTGCACTCGCTTGGCGAGTTCGATCAGTTCCTGCAGCGGAAGTTCCCGTTCAGCAATCATCGAAAACAGCAACATAAGCCCGTCGGGACCCGCGAACCGGTCAAGCGCTAATCCCTCTACGATGCTCCGGTTTTTTCTGAATTCGTCTCGCGGATTGTACCGACATCGGCATGGCTCTAGCGATCTTGCGCCGGTGTTAAGACGGTGCACCAACCGTAAACCGCTTACTTTTGGTTTTCCCCGGGTGTCCTCTACCGCAAGCCACTCCACACAGCCTGCCTGCAGATCTGGCACTAGTTGGCCGCAACTATCGCATCGCCAACCGGATCGAAGGGATTTATCTCTCGGCATAACTCTCACCATCATCCTTCGACGCGAACCGGCGTGAGCCGAGGTTCCACAAACGAGTTGAGCCTCACCTCACGATGCCTTCAACGGGTCCCCGCTTTCTTTTGAGGATGAATGCCCAGTTCGTGCCACGACGTTTCCGCGAGGTTCACTTCGTAGTAGCTTGCCGCTTTCTCGATGTTGGCGAAGGCCAAAGCGCGATCTGCATCGGAAACGTCGATGACTTGATCGAAACGCGCGACCGCATTACGGACATGTTGCGCGTCGGTCAGTGGTTCTTTACGCTGCTTCGGAAATGCGTAGACGCTGTCGGGCAAGTCGCTCTGCGTCGTCAGCCGTCCGTGTTTCTCGTGAGGCTTCCAAGTTGCTTCCGGCATGTCTCTACTCTCCTTTCTCTAAGTACTTGGCTAGCGGGCGATCGGAGTACCCAACCGACCTGCATTTAGTTGTGCGGCGATCGTCAAGCGGAGCGCTCTTGTTCAAGTGCTTTGACTTCGCTCAGTCTCCCGGCGTCCACGTCGAAATAAAGCCGCGCACCGGAACCTCTTTGGCAATCCAGGGATGCGACCGGACTTTCTTGAGCTGCTTTCGTGTATTTTCCTCGCGGTCCTAATAGGAGAAGAATCGCATTGGAGCCGGCGCCGCATCCCCGGTAGAAGCTCTCCACTTCGCGTTGATTTCGTCATCTGTGAACGTCGTGAACCCGCAGCCGGTGTGGTTGAGGAACGGCATCTCTGTAGTTGCGAGCACACGGTTCAAAACAATAAGCTCCGCGAGGACATCCTCCGTACCGCGGGCCCGCCGGTTCGAATGACATCGATATCGGCTCGCGCCAGGCCCAGGATTCCAGAAAGGTCTGAGAGCCGTGGATCCATGCCGGTTACAACCGCAATCTTGGGCGTCGGACGCCTCCCCAGTGTTGGATCGTAACTTTTTGCATAGTTGCGATCTGCTTCTAGCGCCTCGTCGATGATGCTCATTGTTTGCTCCCGACGGGTTTTGCAATGTCGCTCATCCGACCGAATCGGCTGCGATGGAGCGATTACACCCGAGGTGCTCCGGCGAATCAATTGGACGATGGTATTGGCGATACCTTGGTATCGGGCCCCCTGGAACGAACCACGACTGGTGAGCCGGCGATCCGTTAACCTGTTGATGGACTTGGATGCCACCTTGTTCCAACAGTTGATTCCGGGTTTGGCCAACCTCGCTGCTGGACAGGGCCGATGGAGATCTCATTCACGATATCACGCACAAGGGACTTGCGCAGCGTCTCCAGGTTTATCGGGAATCGGCGACTGCAGCGCTGGGAGAACTCAGGAAGGCAGGCATGATTGAAGTGAAAAGAAAGCAGATCCGCATCTTGCATCGGGCGCGTTTGAAACGTGCCGCCCAAAAATAGCTTCAGAGACAGACGGTAGGGCCAAAGCTTGTGGGCCAGCCCGCACACATTGGGCGGTTTCAGGTGGTTAGTCGCTAGCCTTACCCTGAGTTTAGTTCTTTGTTTTCTTGCTCGCCGATCAACTAGGCGCAAATTCCGCCAAGCCCTCTGGTGCAGAAGCGGCCCGCTTTCGTTTGGGCAGCAAGGGCTTATAAAGCGATGCCATTGGTAGGCACCTTCCGATTTATCTTTTTGAGGAGTTCTATGTTCGTGTTGCAAAGCCGTGAGCCCGCCGCCAGGATCACCGTGCGCGTTCCGCTGCCGCTTCCACGCGCTGCGCCGGGTACTGCTGCGCCAAGTGAATGATGTGCAGGCAGGAGCGGCAGCCCATTTCCGGGTGCGGCTGGTCGTTCAGGATGCGTGCGAACAACTGCGCTGTGTGAGGACCGAAGCGGCGCCCCAGTTCACCATCCGCGCGAAGGCGACCATGCTGCTGCACTCCCCAGGCCAGCGACAAATTGAATTCTGCGTTACGCCTTTGCTTCCGGCGAATCGGCTACGCCGCCCGGTGGCAATGTTTCGGGTATGTCAAGACGCGCAACTCCGATCCGGCTGTCGGCCATCCCGTAATAAACGTCGAGGCGATTGGGTAAGCCGAGGTCGTCGCGCCGGTCAATGCCGGTGGGGAACACAACATGAGCGACGGCGCCGTGACATTCATCGGGCGACGTCGGGGTTAGCACCGGCTTCGCCGACCGGTAGCGGATCAGCTGTGGATGTTCCTTCGAGAGCACCATGACACCGGCCGAGTAGCAAAGATCGTGTGCATTCTTGTTTGCACTTTCATTGCTCGGTTTTGGGATCTCGCTTACCCCGTGGTAGACGATGACCCAGCCATGCCGGGTCAGGATGGGAGGGGTCCCGCAGCCAATTTTGAGCCGCTCCCAGGGTGCCACGGGAGTTGCCAAGCGATGATGCGAGAACTGTATTCGGAGACTTGGTTGAAAAGCTTCCATGGAGATAGGACGATAGGAAATCCAAATACTTTCGCGCCCTATATTCAAGTCGCGGGAAGACGGACCACACGCGGTTTCTTCGGGCCGAGTACCGGGAAATAGAGGCCGGTGGAGCATGGCTAACTCCGGTTCGCCGGAGGGATTCGGAATGGCGGTTGGAAACAGGCAGGCATCCTTGTCGTCGACGTTGCTGAGGTCGATGCCCTGATAGGGAGCGAAGGGGACAAGCCCCAGGCGTTGCCAGTGGTAGAGGTCCTTCGAAGTTGCCGCGGCGATGCGGGGACCACGAGATGAATATGCCGTGTAAGTCATTACATAACACTGCAGCGGTTCGACGAACGTGACCCGAGGGTCCTCGCAGCCACCGCCGCCGTTGGGCCGCTTTTCATAGTCAGCCTCCGGTTCCAACGCAATGCCCATGCGCTCGACGCCGGAGGGATCGCCGGCTTTGTTGAACTGCACGCGGGCGATGCCAATGCGCGAGTAATTGCCCCGCGCCACCAAACGAGGGAATATATAAAGGTTACCGTCCGGGCCGCGCGCGGCAGCCGGATTCAGTACGCCCTCCACTTCGTGAGGATTCCCCGGCTCCGGCTCCATCAACATCCCCAAACGATGCAACTGAAAGTCGCTCATCGATTGCCTTTCCACCTGCTTCCCATCCGAGATCGAGGTCATGCTGCCTGGTCGCGATCTGCCAGGCACGCGATGATGGTTTTGATCACCTGCTTCGTTTCCTCGGGACCCTTGACCGGAATGCAATCCACTCCGGCTTCTTTGGCGGGATAGTCGTTCCCGCCGGGGAAGATCGCATCGCCGATGTAAATCATCTCTTTCAACGAAACGTGCAGCAGGTCTCGCATTTTTATGATTCCGTATGCCTTGTCGATGCCAGGCTTGGTGATATCAATCGACGTCGATCCCCCGATGCGAACCGAAAATTCGGGAATGTGAGAGTCAAGAATCGCTTTGATCTTTTTCCGCTTGGCATAGTCGGAATCCCATTTGTTTTTTTCGTCCAATGGCGCCTGCTGGCCTAATGCAGAAAATGTTATTTGACTGCCCCGGTCTTCGATCACTTCGCCCCAGACCTGCGCGACTTTGTAGCCCGCTTCTGCGAGTGCTTGTTGGAGAGAACTGAGTATCTTTTTTCGTTCATTCTCGGTGAAATCCTCTTCGTATAGTTTTTTCCAATCCCCTGCGTACTGATAGAACTTTGTTCCACAGGTCGGAAGCAGCGATAGCTGCGTGAGGCGTTGGTCGTGAGGAAGTTTGGACACCACCTGTTTTTCAAACTGTGGCCAATCGCCGCCGGAAATGATGCCCACTTTGACGATGGCGAGGAGGTCATGCAGCAGTCCTGACATTTCGGAATCGACCGCCGATTTGCTTTCGGCAAGCGTTCCATCCAGATCGAACACAATTAGCTTTTTCAAAATGTTTCCACCTCTTAGTCTTCCGCCTTGGCGGCGCAATCGGGCAGCGCAATTTCCAACAGGTTCACTTCCGTGCGCGGCCGAAAAGTGCAGACTCCAATCGCCGCCGGCAAAAGGAGCACGTCGCCTCTGCCCACTGCGTAACCAGCGCGACCGTACTCGATCTCTCCTCCGCCCTGGAGGCACACCAGCACGCGGGGTAGGTCCACTGAGCCGACTGGGAAGGGCGACATTCCACGCAAGCGCCATAACAAGAAATGCTCACAGTCAAACAGTCGCTCGCGCTCCACCGCTGCCGTCGTCTCCACCACGGGCGCAACCACGCCGACGGGACCCTTCGCGAAATCGATGCAGGCAATCGCCTTATCGACGTCGAGCGCCCGCGGCTTGCCGGTCTTCGGATCCACGTGATCCCAGTCATACAGGCGAAAGGTGACATCGCTATTTTGCTGAATTTCGAACACCACGACATCGCCCAGGGCGTGAACCGTCCCGGCTCTACAGAAGATCGCGTCGCCCGGCTTTGGTATAAACCCAGCGAGCCGGTCCTCCACGGTCTTGTTTTTCAGCGCCAACCGCAGGCTGGCCGCGGTCGTTCCGGTCTTCAGGCCCGCATAAATTCGACTGTGCGTCCCGGCTTGCAGTACCACCCATGCTTCCGTCTTCGCGGTTTCGCCTGCCGGGAGCAGGTTCTTGTTCGCCTTTGTGGGATGCACTTGGACCGAGAGCATTTCGTGCACATCGAGAAACTTCAGTAGCAGTGGAAATCGCTGAAAGCGCTGGGCCAGCTTTCCCATCATTTGTTCGGGATACTGCCTCAATAGTTGGCTGATCGTTTGCCCCTTGAGGGGTCCGCCGGCGACTTGGCTGGCATGGTCATCGCGGTCGCTGAGTAGCCACGCCTCGCCGACCAACCCGCTCGGCAGCGGCGCTTGGAGCAAGTCGGCGAAACGCCGGCCGCCCCATAGCCGATACTGATAGATCGGTTCGAATCGCAGGGGATACAGAAGGGCTTGATCCAATGCTTCTTCGCTGTGGTCGACAGCCGGGCTCATGGTGGTGTCGGTCATGACTGGTCTGAGAATGTCGGCTGGTGAGGATGCGGATCAGTCCTGTGAGTCCGTTGATCTTGCAACTTGCCGAGGGTGTGCTCGATCAATCTAGCCAACTTATCTGCGGCGCCGTCGACGGCCAGGTCCAAAGTCGACGATTCGTCGGTTGCCGTGAGGGGCTGGCGACCTTCGAGGCGCGCCTCCATCATGCAACGTTTGTTATTCTTGCGGTTCTTAGGGCCGCTCTCGTCGATCAGGTGGACCTCCACCCGCGTGATGTGATCGCTCACTCGGCTCAGGGCGTTTTCCACTACGCCCCTGATCCGAGCGGCCAGTGCCTCGTGACCTTCGATTGTATGGTCTGTATTGACCTGGATCTCCATGCTGATCTCCTGCCTGATTGTTTGATCAAGTATGTTTCTTACGCTCATCCATCGCCGCTAAGGCGTTATGCGCCATGAGCGCTTGAGCAGCTAAGGCGCAGCGACCAAGCGCAAACGTCTCGTTTACGAATTTCATGGAACTCGGCTACCGGCCGGCATCTGCTTCTGACGGCCAGAAGGCACCATCGACAAGTCATTGGTTCCGACGTAGATGCCGATGGCCACAAGCATGGCGATAAGGCCGAACCAGAAGCGCCAGTCATGATGGGCGCGCTTCCAGTAAGGAGTTTGGGGGTGGCTATGATGTCCCTCGCCCATCGCATGCGGGTGTTCGCTGTTGTTCATCATGCTGGTCTCCAGCGGGAACGTTCAAAGTTGCGATAGGACAGAGGCCTAAAAGTGAAATCATGGGCCCTACTTAAGCGGTGCTGAGAGACAAAACAGGCTTGGGTTCGTCGTCATGCACCCAATATGGGGGCCGGCCATAGTGACGGTAGAGCCGGTCTTCATATTCACGAGTGAGCGGCACGGAATCGACGAAGAGCGGGGCGGTCTGGATCGCATCCCGGTAGAGACCGATATCGACCTTGGAATTTATCCAACTGACCTTTTGAACCCACGCGGGTGAAAACAGTACTTTCTTGCCCGGCCACCAATTGCGCGTTGCCACCTCGAGGTAGCGGATAGCCCAGGTTTCATCGTCCATGAAAAATCCTGCAACATGGCCGATTTCGCCATCCATAGCCTCGATGTGATAGCCGGTGACGGCGCCAGTACTGCGTAAATGCGAATCCATCGACGCTCTCCGGATCCTTTCCGCCAGCACTTTTTGCGGAGAATCGATCCGAGTCGTCATGCCGGGAGAAGCGCCTTCCCCCCACAGGTAAGATCCGTTCCAATAATTGGGATAACCGTAATAGCCGAGGTACTCGGTCTCGTACTGTCGGGAAACGGGGCGCTCGGTATCGATGCTGGGGCTGTCCTTGACTTGCTCTTTCGTCAGGGCCACATCCAATCGCTTGGCCGGCCAATCCACGTTCGTCACAGAGAATGGTGAGATCAGAATTTTCCGGTCCTCCAGCCAGCCGCCGGTCTTAACCGTGAGATAACGGATCGCCCACGACTCGTCGTCGAAATATATTTGGTCTACCGTCCCAATCTCGCCATCCGTGGCCCGGATCACAAGGCCCTTCAAATGCGTAGTGTTCGTTAACATTGTTTGCCTCCTGGGCAGTTATTCACCGCATTTCCGGTTCCTGTCTATCGAACCGCGATAATGAAACTGCGCCAGTGCCTAAAAACCGTCGCGGTCGCAGTTGCCACATCGAGTCGAGAGGTTCTCCTTCGAACGTTCGTTTTGTTCTCTTTCCCCCGAGAGCCCCACATTAACAGCGGCGTTGCCGCTGTTCTGAGCAAGAGTGCTCACTCGCGCTCGGCCAATCGGAAGTGCCATCCGGAAGAGTCGGTGGAGCAAAGCCCGTGAATGCGGGGGTGTGAATGGTGGGACCGGTAGAGAGGCCAACTACTGCCTCGCAGTAGGGCTCCGCCTCCCAAAACTATGCTGGCGGATTATGCGAGTTCGGCCCTGCTAAATTGTCCATCCCAGAGTGGAGAGGATCTCCGCACGATCACCAGATCTGCGTTGATCAACACGCACGCACTCCCACGCGTTCTCCTCGGACAGTGAGCAATAGAGACCAGCTTTTCTGACAGGGCAGTGTCACAGTTTCATTTCGGTACTTCGCTGGATGGCCGGATGAAGCAAAAAGGCAAATCCTCGAGGAGGATCACGAAATGTCTGCCAGCAATTCAGTTGTTGCGATCTATCGCCAACATGGCGATGCCGATCTGGCAATCAAAGAACTGCAGCGCGGCGGAGTTGATCTGCACGCACTGTCGATCGTCGGCAAGGGTTATCACACGGATGAACAGGCGGTCGGCTACTACACGGCCGGCGACCGCATGAAGTATTGGGGCAAAGTGGGAGCGTTCTGGGGAGGGTTCTGGGGGCTGTTGTTCGGCTCTGCGATTTTCCTGATTCCGGGGCTCGGCCCAATCTTAGCAGCCGGACCGGTGGTGGCATGGATCGTGGCAGGGCTAGAAGGCGCCGTGGAGGTGGGTGCGCTGGGCGCTCTGGGAGCTGGCCTCTACAGCGTAGGCATTCCCAAGGACAGCATTGTGAAGTACGAGACCGCGCTGAAGACCGATCAGTTCCTGGTGATCGTCCACGGAACGGCTGCCGAGGTAGCGCAGGCCAGGGACATCATCCACACTACGCATCCGGTTGAATTCTCATTGCACTCCGACGAAGGGGCAGCGCTAGCTGCTTAGCCTCCCACGCGATTCCTGTCGGCAAGGCTGCATTGGGGGCCTAGCCGATTCGTTTGCCAACTCACCCGACGCTTGCGTCGCTTTTTCAGCAAAACGTTCATCTTGAGTGAAGCGCTCCCCACCGATGAAGAGCTCGAAAGGTATCAAGACAATTTTTGTTGATGTTGGCGGAGTCCTGCTCACTAACGGTTGGGATCATCATGCTCGCAGACGGGCCGCGAAGAATTTCAAGCTGCCCTGGGCGGAGATGGAAGAGCGGCACCGCCTGGTCTTCGAAACTCATGAGGAGGGGAAGCTTACGTTCGCGGAATATTTGGGTTGGGTGGTCTTCTACCAAAAGCGGCCATTCACCCGGGATCAGTTTCGGCGCTTTATGTTCGCGCAATCGAAACCTAACCCCAGGATGATCGATCTGGTCACGCAACTCAAGATCCGCTACGGACTGAAGGTCGCCGTGGTCAGCAACGAATCGCGCGAGGTAAATGCATACCGCATTCGCAAGTTCAAGCTCGACCGGTTTGTCGATACTTTTATTTCCTCTTGCTTCGTTCACATCCGCAAGCCCGATGTCGACATCTTTCGGCTTGCGCTGGATATCGCCCAGGCGCCAGCGCAGCACGTCGTCTATATCGAAAACACTCCGATGTTCGTTCAGATCGCGGAGGGCTTGGGGATTCGAAGCATTCTGCATACAGATTACAACTCCACGCGCGCCCAGCTGGCGTCGGTTGGATTACGGGCGGACCAAGCTCAAATCATGAACTCACATATCCCAAGTCCTCGGACTCGGCTGCAATAAAGGAGGATTGAACTATGACGCCCGACACACTCACTGCGGAACGAGCGGAGAACACGAAGGAATTAATCCCGCACCCGGCCGCTGCAACCGACGCGCTCACCCCGGAGCTTCTCGACAGGATGCATGCATACTGGCGCGCCGCCAACTATCTAGCGGTCGGTCAGATTTATCTCTACAACAATCCATTGCTGAAGGAACCGCTGAAGCTGTCGGACGTCAAGCCGCTGGTGGTTGGGCACTGGGGCACGGTTCCGGGGCAGAACTTCATCTACGTACACTTGAACCGGGTCATTAAGAAATATGACCTGAACATGTTCTACATCGCCGGTCCCGGCCACGGCGGTGCGGCGCTGGTGGGCAACGTCTACCTTGAGGGCACGTGGAGCGAGGTTTATCCGAACGTGACGCGGGACGAAGCGGGAATGAAGGAACTGTTCAAGCAGTTCTCCTTCCCCGGCGGCATTTCCAGCCACGTTGCGCCCACGACGCCCGGATCGATTCACGAAGGGGGCGAGCTGGGATACTCGCTCAGTCATGCCTTTGGAGCCGCGTTCGACAATCCCGATCTGATCGTGGCCTGCGTCATTGGCGATGGCGAGGCCGAAACGGCTTCGCTCGCGACCTCCTGGCAATCGAACAAATTTCTCGACCCCATTACCGACGGAGCCGTGCTCCCCATCCTGCACCTTAACGGCTACAAGATCAGCAATCCCACCGTTTTGGCCCGCGTCGAGCATGAAGAGTTGGAACAATTTCTCCGGGGCTGCGGCTGGACACCCTACTTTGTGGAAGGCGATGAACCGGAAAAGATGCATGAACGGATGGCGGTCACTCTGGAAGCGGCCATCGCAGACATTCGTAGATTTCAAACCAACGCACGAAATAACAATGACACAACTCGGCCGCGCTGGCCCATGATTGTGCTCAAGAGTCCGAAGGGTTGGACGGGGCCGAAATTCGTGGACGGCCTGCAAATCGAGGGCACGTTCCGTTCGCACCAGGTCCCGCTGCTCGTAGATCCCGAGCATCCCGATCACGTCAAGCTGCTGGAGAGCTGGATGAAAAGCTACAAGGCCGAAGAGCTGTTCGATCAGAATGGGCGGCTGCTTCCGGAACTGGCTGAGCTGGCCCCGAAGGGCGACCGCCGCATGGGAAGCAATCCTCATGCCAACGGCGGCACTCTGCTGCGCGATCTGCGCATGCCGGATTTTCATGTCCATGCGGTGAAAGTGCCTTTCCCCGGTGCGGTCAGCGCCCAGGATACGCAGGTTTTGGGTTTATTCCTGCGCGATGTCGCCAAGATGAATCAGGAGCAGCGCAATTTTCGTGTTTTCGGTCCCGATGAAACCGTCTCGAATCTGCTCGGTGCTGTGTTTGAAGTTACCAGCCGGCAGTGGGATGCCCGCGAAGTAAGCAACGATGAATTCCTTGCACCCGCCGGCCGCGTGCTGGATTCGATGCTCAGCGAGAACCAATGCGAGGGTTGGTTGGAAGGCTATCTTCTCACCGGGCGGCACGGCCTGTTCAACAGTTATGAAGCCTTCATTCGCATCATCGACTCCATGTTCAGCCAGCACGCCAAGTGGTTGAAGGTCTGCCTGGAATTGCCCTGGCGCCGGAAGATTTCGTCGTTGAACTATCTGCTGGCCTCGCACGTCTGGCAGCAGGATCACAACGGATTCACGCACCAGGATCCCGGTTTCCTCGACCATGTCATCAACAAGAAAGCGGATATCGTGCGCGTGTACCTTCCGGCCGACGCCAACTGCCTGTTGTCGGTTTTCGATCACTGCCTGCGCAGCCGCAATTACGTCAACGTGGTAGTGGCGGGCAAGCACGCCCTCCCGCAATGGCTGACCATGGACCAAGCGGTGGTGCATTGCACAGAAGGAATCGGCATCTGGCAATGGGCCAGCAACGACCAGGACGCCGCCGAGCCGGACGTGGTGATGGCCTGTTGCGGAGACACACCGACGCTGGAGATTCTGGCTGCCGTTTCCATCCTGCGCCAGCATCTACCTGAACTGAAAATCCGGGTGGTCAATGTCGTCGACCTCATGAAGCTGCAACCGTGCACGGAGCACCCGCACGGGCTCAGCGAGAAAGACTATGATTCGCTGTTCACCAAAGATAAGCACATCATCTTTGCCTTTCATGGATACCCGTGGCTGGTCCACCGGCTGACCTACCGCCGCTGCAACCGCAACCTGCATGTGCGCGGCTATATCGAGGAGGGCACGATCACGACGCCCTTTGACATGCGAGTGCAGAACGATCTGGACCGCTTCCATCTGGTGCTGGATGTGGTGAATCGCCTGCCGGACCTGGGTTCCAAAGGCTCGTACCTGAAGCAGAAGATGCAGGACAAGCTGATCGAGCACAAGCATTTCATCGACAAGCACGGCCAGGACATGCCGGAGATCCGTAACTGGAAATGGAGCAACGGGCGATGAATACACAAGCGCTGATCGATGCCGCAGGGAGAATGGTCGCCGACGACAAAGGACTGCTCGCGATGGATGAGAGCAATCCGACCTGCAACAAACGATTTGCGCAGTGGGGGATTCCTCAGAACGAGGAGACTCGGCGTGCCTATCGGGACATGATTGTGACTACGCCCGGTCTGGGTGAATCGATCAGTGGCGCAATTCTCTACGACGAAACCATCCGGCAGAAGACGGAAGGTGGCATCTCCTTTGTGAAAGCACTCGCCGATGCGGGAATCATTCCCGGCATCAAAGTCGACATCGGAGCCAAGGACATGGCCGGCCATCCCAGTGAGAAAATCACCGAAGGGCTGGACGGATTGCGCGAACGCCTGACCGAATATTTTCAGATGGGCGCGCGCTTTGCCAAGTGGCGCGCGGTGATTGCCGTGGGAAACGGAATTCCCAGCCGAGGTTGCATCGAGGCCAACGCCAGTGCGTTGGCTCGCTATGCAGCATTGTGCCAGGAAGCCGGACTGGTTCCCGTCGTCGAACCGGAAGTGCTCATGGCGGGCGATCATACTCTGGAGCGCTGCCGCGAGTTGACCGAAGAAGTCCTGCGCACGGTTTTCAGCCATCTTTACTCCCAACGCGTGCAGCTGGAAGGTTTGATCCTGAAGCCCAACATGGTGCTGCCGGGATTGACCTGCAGCACGCAAGAAACAGTGGACGAGGTGGCCGACGCTACGGTGAGTTGTCTCTTACGGGCCGTTCCTGCCGCGGTTCCCGGCATTATGTTCTTGTCGGGCGGACAATCCCCCGAACTGGCCTCGGCGCGTCTGAATGGCATGAACGTCAGATTCAAGTCTCGGCTGCCTTGGGCGCTGGCGTTTTCGTTTGCCCGCGCCATTCAGCAACCGGCGCTGGAGATCTGGCGCGGCAAGCAGGCCAACGTTCCGGCGGCACAGCAAGCTCTCGATCACCGGGCCAAATGCAACCGGGCCGCACGCCGTGGCGAATACAGCACCGCGATGGAGAGCGAACGCCTAGAGACGACACTGCGCGGCCTGGCGTCGGTGAAACACGCGGGGAGCGTTTCATGAGACCGAGCTTACGTCAGGAGTCCGTCGTCGGTGATTCGAAGATCTACACGAACGCTGCCGTGGCTAGGCGGATTGTGGTGCGGAGGTGTGGAGTCTTTGCACTTTTGCTCAGGACCGAGTGTGGCGCGGGTTTCCCGAAAGCGCCTCGAAGCCGGAGATCACGTCGAACAACTCTTCATCGATGGATTCCTGTCGAACCCGGCGGAAGGTACGATTCAGGTCTTGCAAAATATCTTCGATGTTCTTTTCTGCACGTTGCATGGCCGCCAGACGGCTGGCGTTTTCGCTGGCCAGGGATTCGGCGCAGGCCTGAAAAAGCAGAACAAAGAGGTATCCTCGGACGAAAGCCGGAAGCGCCGACTTGGCTCCCTCGATCACCTCCGGCAAGTTTTGTGCCGGCCATGCCATGGCGGCCAGCTTGTGTTGCCAGACTCGATCCAGCGGCACGAGCCGCTTGCCGACGGGCTCGTAAACGGCTCCGAATTTCGGGTGGTTGTGGAAGACATAGACCTCCTCCACATCGCCCCGATCGAGAGCCGCATCGCATTCGATGAGGATCTGACCGATCAGGGGGGTGATGGCGTTGACCGTAGTCGGAACCGATAGCAAATCGACCGGAGCCGCACCGGCGTCCGCTAAGAGCGCGTGAGCTCGATCGCCCACCGCCCAGATTTTCGTTATTGTGGCGGGCAACGTTTTGAGCTGGTGCACGGCGAATTCCACGATGACCTCGTTAAACCTGCCGACAAGGCCCTGGTCCGAACCGAAGACGACCGCGCCGATCTTGCCTGCATGCGGCTGCGGGTGCGGCGGGCGCTTTCCGGCGGCGAGCGAAACTGCGCCGGCGTGATGGAGACACGCAAGCAATGCGAGTTCCACGGTGCGATAGTAGTCGTCGAGCGATTGAACTGCTTTCTCGTATTGTCCAATGCTGGATGCTGCCAGCGCCTTCATCGACCGAACTACGCCTTCGAGGTCTCTCGCGCCCTCGATTTGTCGGCCCAGACCCTCCAATGTGCCGCTCATGGCGAAGCTTTGGCTGCGGGTTTGGGTTCTGCCGGTTTCGGTTTGGCGGGGGGCTGGAACGGAGCCAGCGCACGCGTGGCAATTTCCAGAACTGCCTTCCGGTCGGCGTCACTCAATTGGTCAGCTGACGTTAGCCGCCCCGCTATGTCCGCCGGGATGTCCGAGATCGCTTTCTGGATCGCCTGCTCCGCATCGCTCACCTTTTCGACAGGCATCGTATCAAAAAGGTTTGCCGTCAAAGCCAGGAGCACGGTGATCTGCTCGATCATCGAGACCGGCTGTGATTCCGGCTGTTTGAGGCAAGCTCGAATACGCTGCCCGTGATCGATGATCTTGCGCGTGGATTCATCGAGACGAGTGCCGAACTTCGCGAACGTTTCCAATTCTTCGAACTGCGAGTAGGCGAGTTTGAGGTTGCCAGCGACAGCGCGATATGCGGCTCTTTGCGCCGCTCCGCCCACGCGCGAAACGGATTTGCCGACGTCGACCGCGGGCAGGATCCCCAGTTCGAAAAGCGTGGGCGAAAGATAGATTTGACCATCCGTGATGGAGATGAGATTGGTCGGAATGTAGGCGGAGATATCCTGCGCCTCGGTCTCGATGATGGGGAGCGCGGTGAGAGAACCACCTCCGCGCTCCTGGCTGAGATGAGTCGCGCGTTCCAACATTCGCGAATGAATGTAAAAGATGTCGCCGGGAAACGCTTCGCGCCCGGGCGGACGACGGAGCAGCAAAGAAAGCTCGCGATAGGCACGAGCGTGCTGCGTGAGATCGTCATAAACGATGAGCACGTCGCGGCCCTTTTCCATGAAGTATTCGGCGATGCTGGTCGCGGCGTAGGGTGTGATATAGACCAGGCCGGGCGCGTCGTTGCCTTCGGCGACGACCACTACGGTGTAATCCATCGCGCCTTTCTCGCCGAGGTTGGCCACCACCTTGGCGACGGCAGAAGCGCGCTGACCGATCGCACAATAAACGCAGAGGACATTGTGCCCGCGCTGGTTCAGGATGGTGTCGATCGCGATGGCCGTTTTGCCTGTCTGTCGATCGCCGAGAATCAATTCGCGCTGCCCACGTCCGATGGGAATGAGCGCATCGACAACCTTTAGTCCCGTCTGCAAAGGTATGACTACGGGCGCGCGGTCCATGATGGGCGGGGCTGGGCGCTCCACCGGCAGGCGCTCGCCCCCCGCCACCGGGCCCTTGCCATCCAGCGGTCTGCCCAGCGGGTCAATCACACGTCCCAGCAAACCGTCTCCCACCGCTATGTCCATGACCCGCCCGGTACGTTCGACTTCGTCGCCCGCGTGCAGATCCTGATATTCGCCGAGCAGGATCACGCCGATTTCGTCCTCATCCACGTTGAATGCGATGCCCAACAGATCGCCGCGGAACTTCACCAGCTCCTCATACCCTACGCCGGGAAGGCCTGAAAGCGTGGCAATTCCAGTGGAGACATTTGTGACGACGCCCACTTCGCGCAGCGTGAGTCGCGGCGCGAAAGCTTCGCGCACCTGCCTTATTCCAGCGAACACGCTGTCAAAATCGTGTTGAAGGCTCTCAGGTTGCATGTTCATGCGCTCACAGTTTCGGGCTTAGGTGCTTCGGGCGTGGCCTCCGCTTTCGCTTCAGCCTTGGGCGCGGGTTTAGCTTCCGGCTTGGTCCCGCCTTTCGCTTGCGGCTTCACTTCGGCTTTCGCTGCGGCTTCGTCCTTCTGCTTCAGGAGATCATCGACGCCTTTTTCCAGCGAAGCCAGATAATCGGCGATGCTCCACGCCACTTTCTGCCCATTCGTGGTGAGTTCAATCCCGCTGATCAAATCTGGAGAGGTTTCGAACCGGATATGGATTTCCGCCGAGAAGATTTCGTTGAGGGCATTCTGAATCGCGGCCCTTTGCGCGGCCCCCAGATCAAACGTGCTCCGCACGACAGCCGGTTCAGACGACGACTTGAGGGCCGCGCCGAGCAGCGCCTTGGCCTTCCCGTCCATTTCGCGCAAGCGGCGCGTGAACACTTCTCCCATGCGTTCTTCGAGACTGACTGTGGCGAGGTCTGCGAGAGTCTTTCGCGCGATGCCAAAGACCTCTTGCTTTGCCAGGTTAGTAATCGTACTCCCCAGCCTCTTTTGTTCATTTCGCAATGCGGCCGCTTGCACGGCGCGTAAATGATCCGCATCTTTGTGGGCTTCGGCGAAAAGACGCGCGCGCTCGACGTTCGCCTCGTCCACCGCGTTGCTGAGTAGAGCGCCGCGCTGTTGATCGAACACTTTGTTCTTGTTTTGAAAGCCGTCGCGCTCCTTTTGCGCCTCGTTCTTCTTCGCGTCGGCATCCGCAAGTTCAGTGACGATGTGCTTTTCGCGCGCGTCGATGGCGTTCAGGATAGGCTTGTAGAGAAAGTGCTTCAACAACCACACGAGGATGAGGAAGTTCAGCACCTGTGCCCCGACGGTGAACCAGTCGATAAGCATGGCTCACTTCCCTCCGGCGATGACGTGACTCCAAAACGGGTTTGCGAAAATGACAATCATGGAGACAACAAAACAGTAAATGGCCAACGATTCGATCATCGCTAGACCCACGAACAACGTACGGGTGATCGTGGCCGAGGCGTCGGGTTGCTGTGCCAGAGAGGTCAGGGCGGTGGCAACGGCCCGGCCCTCGCCGAGGGCCGGACACATACAACCGATGCCGGTGGTAATGCCGGCAGTGGCGATTGATACGACTGCAACGACGGTGACGCTATCCATAAGGAGTCCTTCTTATCGCTAACTTTAATGGTGCGCTTTCAAAGTGTTCGGGTCTGGCTTGGTTTGAACGGTACTCTGGACGTTACTGTGGACAACGGCCGCCTTCAGTTTCGGAGTGCGGGTGGCGGCCGCGATGTAGACCGTGGCCAGAATGCTGAAGATATAGGCTTGCACCATGCCAGTGAGCAGACCGAGTACGGTCATGAAAATTGGAAAGATAAAGGGCGTGATCGTGAGCAAGATCCCGATAATCATCACCCCGCTCATCATGTTGCCGAACAAACGAACCGCTAGGGCCAGTGTGCGCGAAAGCTCGCTGATGATATTGAACGGCAACATGATGAAGGTCGGCTTGGTGTAGGTCTTCAGGTAGGCAACGAATCCCTGCTCCCGGATTCCAAACAGAGGTACGGCGACAAACACACACAGGGCCAGGGCCGCGGTGGTCGAAAGTGAACCCGTCGGGGGCTTATAACCAGGGATCACCGTACCGAGGCTGGCCGTGGCAACGAACAGAAAGAGCGTGCCCAGAAAGGAAAGATACTTTGCGGGCTCGTTCAGGCCCACTTCCTTGATCTGCTCCTCCATTGCAGTGACGACGATTTCAAGCCCGCCTTGCCAGCGTGAAATATCGCCTTCCATCTTAAGCTTGCGTGTGATCAGCTTTGCGCCCAACCCCATAACGATCATCGTCGCCCACGTCATGACGATGGTTCCGTTGAGTTTCACAAAGCCGTGCTGCCAGAGAATCTGCTGATCGGATGTGAGATTTACCGGCATACTTCACCGACGGCCTGCGCCGTTTTTTCCGGTACAGTCGGTGCCTTTGCAACCGGCACGCGGGTAAGCCGAGTCACCAGGATGCGCGCCAGCATAAATCCAACCAGACAAGCCAGCACCCTGCGCCAATCGCCACGCGCCACAAAATAGAAACCAGCCAGCGCGATACCGGTCCGAAGTAAAAGGCTGAAGAAGAACAACGCCGCCGGCTGCTTGGACGAGATGCTCCTGCGAATTGTCCACCAAAGGCCGGCAAAGAAAAACATACCGAGCAAAACGCCACCCAGCAGCGGCGGTAAAAGAGCGGAGACCAGAGGCAGCGCTTCACTCATTCATATCCTCCGCGTCCTTGCCCGCTGGCGGGTCGTGCATGGCTTTGTCCTGCCCCGCCACCCAATGCCAGGCATTGGCGCAGCCGATGCACAATCCGGCGACCAGCAACATAAGCGTCCAGGAGCGAGTGCCGGGATGGCGTCGGTCCAACCAAAGGCCGAGCATTGTACCCAGAAGCGTCGGTACCGCGACCGACCAGCCGATCAGTCCGGACATGCCGAGACCAAACCAGACTGCTTGCTTACCTTCGCGTTGCACCCTGAGCTTGCGGGCAGCCTTCGCGGTCACCTGCCGCACGAATTCCGTCTCCTCGTTCCCGGATTGACTCTTCATCTCAGCGCTCATGTTGAAACTCCGCGAACCGGCCGATCAGACCGCTCTCCATCTTGGCGATCGCAGCGCGAGCGTCGCGCTCGCTTTGGTCGAGCGTCAGAAACTCACGTTTCACCGCTTCATGAAGCTGGCCGAGATCCGTTCCGCCGATGGCGTGGCGCACGGAGACGAGCACATCCGCGCCGGCCTTGACCAGCACGCCTTCGTCGACGGCGAGGTAAACGGTTCCGTCGTCTTCTGTCTCGTAGGTCAAGATCCCGGGCGCAAGCGCCGCAGCGCAGTCGAGGCGGTGGGGCAGGATTCCGAAGGACCCCTCGCGAGTCTCGGCAACGATGCGCGATACACCTGTCTTCTCCGCGAAAATCTCGAACGGAAGCAGGATCTTAAGATTCATGGGCCTTCGCTGGCTCCGTTGTCGGTTCTGCTTTCGGCGCTAGGTTCGTCTCGGGTGGGGTTTCGATCTTTGGCTTCGTTTTGGAATCCATTTTCGGTTCGGTCTTAGGTTTTGCTTTCGGCTCCGGTTGTTTCGCTTCGCCAATCGCTCCAATCATGTAGAGCGCGCTCTCCGGATAGTCTTTAAACTCGTCTCGCAGAATCCGTTCGCAGCCATCGAGCGAGTCTTTAAGACTGACGAGCTTCCCCTTGATTCCACTGAACTGCTCCGTAGTGAAGAACGGCTGTGTGAGAAAGCGTTCCAGCCGCCGGGCGCGAGCGACGGCGCTACGGTCTTCCGGAGAAAGCTGTTCCAGGCCGAGCATGGCGACGATATCCTTAAGGGCCTCATACTGCGCCAGGGTCTTGCGGATGTCTTGTGCCAGTTTGTAGTGCCGATCGCCGACGATGCCGGGCGTCGCCATTTTCGAGCTGGATTGGAGCAGGTCAATAGCCGGATAAAGTCCTTCGCTCGCCCGCTTGCGCGAGAGCACGATCGAAGCCGAGAGATGCGAAAACACATGCACCGCCGCCGGGTCGGTCAAGTCGTCGGCCGGTACGTACACCGCCTGGATGGAGGTGATGGCTCCAGCGTGGGTATTGGCGATGCGCTCTTCTAGCCCAGACAACTCGGTACTCATCGTTGGTTGATAGCCGAGGCGCGACGGCATCTGGCCCATCAAGCCGGATACTTCCATGCCAGCCTGAATGAAACGGAAAATATTATCGATCAGCAAGAGAACGTCCCGATGCTCGTCATCGCGGAAATACTCGGCCATGGTCAACGCTACATCCCCAACCCGAAACCGGCTGCCGGGCGGTTCATTCATTTGGCCGTAGACCATTACCATGTTCTGCAAAACGCCAGCCGCTTTCATGGCGCTATAGAGCTCTTCGCCTTCGCGGCAGCGTTCTCCAATCCCGCAAAAAATGCTCATGCCTTTCTGATGCCCGATCATGTTGTGGATCATCTCCGTCAGCAGCACCGTCTTGCCCACGCCGGCGCCCCCGAATAAGCCCGCCTTACCACCGCGCTCCAAGGGCACAAGCACATCGATGGCCTTGATACCGGTCTCGAAAATCTCGGATTTTGTGGAGCGCTCGGACAGTGGCGGTGGGGCGCGATGGACGGTTCTCCATTGCACATTAGCGGGCTCCGGCTGCCGGTCGATGGCGTGACCGAACACGTCGAACATCCGCGAAATGATCTTCTTGCCGACCGGCGCTTGCAACGGGGCGCCCGTGTCCTCGACCGGCATTCCTCGGGCCAAGCCTTGCGTGGGCGTCAAGGCGATTCCGCGTATACGACACGCATCCAGCTGGGTCATGACTTCGACCACGATCTGTTGTTTCGCCCCGGCGCGCAGCACCGAGAAGATTGGCGGCAAGTGCCGATCGAAGCGCACATCGACTACGCTTCCGCGCACAGAAACGACGGCGCCAAGATTCGAAAAGGGCGGTTCAGTTCTCATCTGCAGTTCCATGCCGGCCTTGGTTCAGGCCCGTTGCCCCGCAGATCGCTAACCGTGGTACTCGATAGGGTTCTTTCACGCGGTTGAACTCTTCTCCGTGCGGACACGTTCGGCACCACGGGCTCGGGAATCTCGGCCAAATCGCTGCTCCATGCTCTGGCAGCGGCGATCACTCCCGCGGGCGTTTCGTGCTAGGCCGGGCTTGGGCGGACACGTAGATTTCGGGAGCCGAATCAATGATGCCCAACGAGTTCCTTAGGTTCCGGGCCGGGCTTCCCACGATGCCAATACCTCTCGCGAAGATAGTGACGATGCAATTCCTCTTCGTAATCGCGAGTTATGAGAGAGTCCTCGCTGTATTCCGGAGATCCTTTGACGGCTTCCCGAGTGAGGTGAATGAAGACTTTCGCTTCGTCCCAGCTGATTCGTCCGATCCATTGGGTCGAAATCAGAACTTTTTTACCCGGCCACCAGTTGCGTGTATCCACAACCAAGTAGCGAATCGCCCAATCCATGTCATCCACAACAAAATCCGAGACGTGGCCGATCTCTCCGTCCTGGGCCTGAATCGTGCGGCCGGTTACATCCTTCGTGCTGCGCAAGTGGGGGTCATTATCTGCTTTGTGACGAGTGGCCGCGGACCATTGCCCTTGTCGCTGAGGGTAAGCGAAATCACCCCACATGTAGGGGCCGCCCCAGTATGCCGGCCAACCATAAAACGAGTAGTACTGAATCTCGTACTGCCGGGAAACTGGTTTATCGGTCTCCAAGGATGGACTGTTCTCAATTTGCTGCTTGGTCAGATCGACTGGAATGACCCGGTCAACCTTGCGAGCCGGGTCTAGCGCGTAAGGCGAGATCAAGACCTGCCGGCCGCCCAGCCAGCTACCGGTATCGGCGATGAGATATCGAACCGCCCAACTCTGGTCATCGAAGTAGAACTCTTCCGTCTTACCGATATCTCCATCGCGGGCGCTCAGTTTGTAACCCTTTAGATCATTGGCGAGTCGGAGCATTTGCCTTTCTCCTTGCGTGCAAGCCGGCCACAAGTGTCTTCCATAAGAGACACACATCTCTATCCATGAAGCCTAAAGGAAGGAAAGGTCGCAGTCTGGTCAATAACGCTCACCGGATAGACCGCTTCCTCGTCTCAGTCGGACCGAAGAGATCGCCCCGCGAGCTGGGAGTTTATCTGGCTGGAAATCGAACCAAACTTTGTTACCTTAGGAGTGACTTGATTGCGGAAGCGGCTCCACCGAGACCGCCACTGGTGGACGCCTCGCGGCCGAAAACGAACTGAAATGTGGGCTCGGATGAAGACTTTCCGCCGAATCGATTCTTCGCCCATCCAGTCACCCGCTCAATGGATCTCAGCATTCTCGGCTTACCGCAACTCTCACAGCCGAAAAGCGGGCGCACATCCACCAGGACGGCATAAGCCACGTTGAGTATGACTTGAAATGGCCGGAATCCGAATATGCTAGTGGCAAAACTCCACGCGAACCATTTGGTGTTGGATAAATCTCTTAGAACTTCCGCGACGGCTTCCCCTCCCAGCCTCATCGAGCCATCGGGCATGAGGACGTGGATCGTTTCATACGCATCCCAGATGTCGAGATCAGGATTGAGCGACCGAAGGCTCACCGGGTCGTCGCCAATCGGTTGTACGAGGATGCTCGTCCCGGCCGATTTGCTCTGCGCCGACCTTTGCACCCAGTGCCCAATGTGCCGGCAGACAGCGCATTCGTCATTGAACAGGAGAATTGGCTGAGAGTGCTTCTGCAGCATGGTTAATTGTTCTCCGTTCACGACTCAAAGGGCTGCGTCACCGCTGTTAGGACGCTCGATATGGTGGGGGATGGACCTTCGACTCGTCCAACCTCATCCCGGTTAAGAAACATGACCAGAGTTGGCGTACCCTGGATTTGGTAGCTGCCTGCGAGTTCCTGTTCGACTGCGACGTTATTATAACCCTGAAGACCCTCTC
>Ga0116117_1000133_pt1 | contig 24767 bp, 24 predicted proteins | sample June2015DPH_11_1_FD_89790 | JGI IMG/M metagenome (GOLD analysis project Ga0116117, IMG submission 89790) | Peatland microbial communities from SPRUCE experiment site at the Marcell Experimental Forest, Minnesota, USA - June2015DPH_11_10 | ecosystem: Environmental > Terrestrial > Soil > Wetlands... | reverse complement strand
GCTCAAAGAAGCCCAGCGCTCCTCCGCCCTCAACCATCCCAACATCGGCTCCCTCTACGACGTAATCGAGCATGGCGGCGAACTCTGGCTGGTCATGGAGTATGTCGAGGGCGAAACTCTTCGCGACCGCCTGCAGCGACCCGTTTCCACCGAAGAGTTTTTCAGCATCGGCACCCAATGCTGCGAAGGCCTGCAGGCCGCCCATGAAAAAGGCATCATTCACGGCGACATCAAGCCCGAAAACATCATGCTCGCCACCGGCAACCGAGTGAAGATTTTAGACTTCGGCGTGGCCCGCCGTGCCTGGAACAGCAACCCCAACGAAGTCACCAAGAGCCTCGAGACCATGACCGCCTCCGGCGGCACGCCCGCCTACATGGCTCCCGAAGTCCTGCTGCAGCGCCCCGACGACGGCCGCTCCGATTTGTTTTCTCTAGGCCTCGTCTTCTACGAAATGCTGGGTGGCGATCAACCCTTCAAAACCAACAGCCTCGCGACCACCATCGCGCGCATCGTCCACGTCGACCCGCCCCCGCTCGCCAATATCCCCAAGCCGCTGGCCGCTGTAATCTCCCGCGCCATAGCCAAGGACCCCAACGCGCGCCATGCCAGCGCCGCCGCCCTGCTCGAAGACCTCCGCCGGGTCGAACGCGGAGGCAAACCCAAGCGCGCTCCCTTCCCCGTCGGAAGCTTTCATCAATACCGCGCTCTCGCCGCGCTGGCGATCGTCGTGCTAATCATGGTCGTGCTCCTAGCTTCGAAGCCGCTCCGCCGCCGGTTCTCCCGAACGGTCGCGACCAGTCCCGCCTCCGAAACGCAAGCCGGAGGTCTCCCTCAAACCAAAATCCTAGCCGTACTCCCCTTCTCGGCGAGCGACGGCAACGCCAAGCTCACCGCCCTCGGAGGAGGTCTGGTAGAAAATCTAGCCGCCAAGCTAAGCAAGCTCACCGAGGACCGCGCCTTCGAAGTTGTCCCCATCCGCAACCTGCAGGATAAAAACATTTCGACGCTGCCCGAAGCCGCCCACATGTTCGGCGCCAATCTAGGTTTGGCACTGCGTCTCGAACCGCAGGGCGATGAACTGCTCAAGATCACCTACTCTTTGCTCGACGCGCAGAACGGCGCCACGCTGGGTGGCGATTCCCTGACCGTTCCGATAGCCGACGCCTTCACCGTAGAACAGAATGTCACCGAAGGAACAGTCAAAGCTCTGCGCCTGCAACTACGCCCGGAAGAAGAAGCCGCGCTGAAATACCACGGCACCGACAACGCCCCCGCCTACCGCTATTATCTGCAGGCGCAAGGCTACCTGCTGGATCACAGCAAGATTGAAAACCTCGACAACGCCGGACTGATGGCCCGCGAAGCCCTAAAGCTCGACCCTAACTTCGGCATGGCCAAAGCCGTCCTGGGCGAGAGTTTGTGGCTCAAGTACTCCGACACGAAGCAAAAGCAGTGGATTGCACCGGCGCAGGACGAGTGCAATGAAGCCGTCAAGCTGGGCAATGCAAGCGCTGCCGGTCACACCTGCCTGGGCAGAATCGACGACGGCACGGGCCACTACTCCGATGCCGCAGCCGAATTCCAACTTGCCCTGAGTCTCGAACCGACCAACGAAGAAGGCGCACTTGGGTTGGGCTTGGCGTACGAGCACCAGGGCAAGATCGACGAAGCCGAAAAGTCTTACCAACAGGCCGTTCAGGCCCATCCCAACAGCCGCTCCAGCTACAACGCTCTCGGCGCTTTTTATCGTCGACGCGAGGAATACGAGAAGGCCCTCCAGATGTATGGCAAGGCCATCCAAATCGCCCCCGAATGGTACGCAACCTACGTGAACGTCGGCTCGATCTACGACCAGAATGGGCAATACGAGAAAGCGATCGATCCACTGAAGAAATCGATCTCCCTGCGCCCCAGCTATCAGGGATACGTCAACCTGGGCGCCGCCTACTTCGGACTGAATAAGCTCGACGAAGCCGCAGCCGCGTACGAAGAAGCGGCTAAGCTCGATCCTCAGCAATACGTTGTTTGGGGGAACCTGGGCGATGCTCTTTTCAATTCGGGCAAGAAAGAGCAATCCCTGACCCCGCTGCGCAAGGCCGTCGAGTTGGCTTCTGCGGACCTAAAGGTCAACCCCCGCGACCCCGATGCGCTCAGTAGCTTGGCGGGCTATTACTCGTTACTCGGGGACCGCAAGAATGCCCTGCTGTATTTGGGTCAGGCTTTGCAATACGGTCATAACGACAAAGACGTATTAATGGACGCGGCTTCAGTGTATAACCATCTGGGCGAAAGCAGCCTCGCCGTGGAATTTCTAGCCAAGATGGTGCAGGCAGGGTATACTGCCGACAAAATTCGGACCTCGCACGAATTCGATAACCTTGCTGGTATGCCCGGCTACCAGCAGTTGATCAAGTCGAAGTGACTCCAGCGCATCGCGCTGAAGCGGGCTCAAGCACGAACCAGACGGGGACAGCGACGCAGGAGCGTCGTCGCTCCAAAAATCTAGAAAGGGACATCAATGGCTCACGAAAAAGAAAAAGGGAAACGAAAACAGGACATAGATCCAGTGAACGTACCCTGGTGCTCGAACTTTAGGGCGGCGCCGGGTCAGCCAGTCAACTTCCTCAGCGTCCCGGCCGGGGGCTGTATTAGCCAGATCACCGGTGAGATTTGGCCGTTTTGTAAGGCGGACGGCACGCTGTTGCCCACGCCGTGGTGCTTCACCTCGATCATCCAAATCATCATCTGCAGCAACATGACGCCGGGTGCGGTGATTCCATTCAACGCAACCCCGTGTGCTGTCGCAACCACGAAGAACGTGACCATCAACTAAACAGGCGGCGTGAGGCACGGGGCCGCTCCAAACTCGGCCAGCACCGGAAACTCTGTCCGGAAATCCACAGAAGATTCTCTTCCCTCCCTTGACAGAACAGTCGAGGGGGGATTACTCCTCTCACCGCTGACGAGCATGTCCGTTGCCGGGCCGCACATCCCAAGTTCGTCCGCGACTTCCCCCCCCAAAAAGAGCTGCGCTCAACGCAGACGCAGCCAATCACTTTGTCGCTGTCGCGATAGGCGCAGCCGCCCTACTTTTTTCCACCGGCGCCGTAGAGCGATTCGTCGAAGGCCTCCGACCTCAACGCCGCGGGCGGGGAGCGCTGCGCTGTCGCAGCGCCGTCACCGGCGCCTCAAGGAACACAGCGGATTCACGGATGCAAACGGCTGGACGTCTCCGGCAGGCGCTAACGTTGAGCTATTAACACCACCGGCCAGAGTTGCACCATCTCTGCGGGGAGCACAACATGGCCGTTCGTACAAAGCGCCCCGAATCAGTTTGTCCGCTGGCAGCGCGGACTACTTCTTCCAGAACCTTCCCACGCCCAGCAGCACCTCGAACGTATTCAGCCCAGGATTGTAACTGCCCAGCCCCGCGCTCGAGATGTGCAGATAGCGCGCCTCCACGCTCCAGTTATATTTCGCGCCAAGAATATGCGTACCCAACGCCGCGCTGGGCGTGAAGTTCACATCGTTCGTATACGTGGGGATATCGTGATTGCTGAACACCACTCCGCCGGTCAACTCGAAATAAGGAGAGAGCCGCCCGTGGCGCTCGAAATTCCACTTCAAGCCCAGCGGATTAAATCCCACGCCGTAGGCCGTATTCGCTGGCTGAAAAATCAGATACACCGGCACCGCATCCACCGCATATTCAAATCGTCCCCGCACAATCGACGGCAGATGCGGCCCCGTAATCACCCACCCCAAGCGGAGCCCGGCGTCGAACACTCCGGTGGACGACGTCCCGCCCGGAACCGAGTAGCCCCCGGCAGTCCATATCTGCACTTCATGCCCACCTTCCTCCGGACCTGGCTCGTCCTGCGCCAATGCTGCGGCGGTGAAAGAAAGTAAGAACGAAAAAAGTGCCAGCCAGCCGAACCATCCCATGCGCATGACAAAGAGGTTGCCCGACCGCAACCAATTTTGCAAGCCAGAGCCCTATGCTGTGACATCCCGTGCCCCCCGCCTTTCAGGGCTTTGGGTTGAGTTCAAGGTTTTGCCCTGTGACGCAGATCACCGCGCGAACCCCAGCCGGCAACTAAACTCAATCCGTAAAACCAAGTTCGCAGGAGGCTCACGATGCCCCGGCTTCCGATCGTTCTAGCCGCAACGTTACTAGTTTCCCTTACGCTCTCGGCGCAAAATAAAGCTCCGTCGAACGTCGCGCCGCCCTCTTATGCCGCCATTCCGGCCGACGCAGCCAAGCAAGCGAACCCGGTAAAACCGTCGCCCGAGTCGCTGGCTCGCGCTGGCAAGTGGTGGAAGCTCGACTGCGCCATGTGCCACGGCAAAGATGGCGCCGGAAAAGGCAGCCTGGCCGCCGACATGAAGCTGAAGATCGCCGACTTCACCGATCCCAACACTTTGAAAGATCGCACCGACGGCGAAATTTTCTACATCATCAAGAACGGCCATCAAGACATGCCGCCCGAAGGCGACCGCATCAAGCCCGAAGAAGACTGGGACCTGGTCAACTACGTAAGGTCGTTGTCCGCGGCCAAGGCGAAAACCGAGGCGAAACCGTAGCTGGATCGACGCATCTTCGTGGAGCCCTCCGAGTTGGGGGCTCCAAAGCGATTGTCATCCGGTCTCTAACGACGGTAGCTGTTGTCAAGCGCTTTTAAGCGACATGCCCTCCGCCCCAGCCTCTGTTTTCCGCCCCTGGAATCTTCGCTCGGAATCATGCCCGAGGCGAATCTCTCCGCCGGTCCCAGCGTCAGCACCAGGCCGCCGGCGCGCTTCTTCGACCACTCGCCGGTCCAACTCGACGACCTCCGATTCCAGTTCTTCGGGCGCTTCCAGCAGCCGCGTCCAGCGCTCGGCCGCAGACAGGATGACAGGATCAGAACCGCGGAGGACAAATTACGGGGCGGGTTCGACGGTTAGCTGTTAGTCCCACGGCTTTAGTGAAGGTCGCCAGCGTAAAAGAGACGGAGATTGCCTTTTGCCGACAGCGCGCGATGCCGGCAGCCTTGGCTACTTTGACAATGCCCTCTGCGGGCTTCGACGATGCGGCGCAGGGCGATCTGCAGCAGGGTAGGTTCTTCGGTGTCCTCTAGTGCCACTTTGAGGTATTCGAGTCATCCGCCACGCTCGTTATGTCCTTGGCTTTGTTCTTCAGTTTGCTTTTCCCTGTATGCGCGCCCACTCTTTATAGTCATTGAAGTACTCGTAGGCTCGCTGAATATCGGAAGATTGTTTCCGCTTGTACCCGCCGCACAGCAGCAGCACGCAAGTGCGTCCAATCATGGCGTAATAAACCCGATCGCCCGGTCCCCAGTCGATTCCGAGTTCACCAAGCCCTCCTCCCACAGTCTTGCTGACTCCAAAATGTCCCTGAGCAAATCGATCAATCCGCTCTCGAATTCTGGCCTGGGCTTGTGCGTCGGCCCCTCCGGCCATCCATTCGCTGACCCAATTCCCTCCCGTCCGGGCTACACATCGGCGAATCTCGATCACACCTCATCCGTAACGTATAAATTACCGGAACGCAAGCCCTTTTGCCCAACCCCTTGACAACTGCACACTCATATCCTACAATTAGCACTCAGTAGGCGAGACTGCTAACAAATCGCCGAATCCCAAACAATTCATTAGGTTTACGTGACCTAACTTTGTACTCAACCCTTGAAAGGAGTTGCAACCATGGCAAAATTCAGCCCACTGCATGACCGCATTCTGGTAAAGAGGGTGGAAGAAGCTTCGACCACCCGAGGCGGCATCATCATCCCCGACAGCGCAAAAGACAAGCCCCAAGAGGGCATCGTGGTCTCGACCGGCAAAGGCCGCACCAACGATGAAGGCAAAACCTTCCCTCTCGCCGTTCAAGAAGATGACCGCATTCTGTTCGGCAAGTACTCCGGCACCGAAATCAAGATTGATGGCGAAGACTACATCATCATGAAAGAAGACGAAGTGCTTGGCGTCCTGACCGGCGCGGCCACCCCGGCAAAGAAGGAACTGGCTGGGTCGCGTAAGTAAGTAAGCACGGCTAAAAATTAAGGATTGTCATCCGGAGCGCGCACTCTGCGGGAAGGATCTCAATCGATTCCGCACTCTCAGCGCTCATGGTTGAACTGAGAACTGAGAACTTATCTAAGGAGAAAAGAAAATGGCAAAGCAAATCGTACACGGCGAAGAGTCCCGGCAGGCCATCCTGCGCGGCGTAAATCTTCTGGCCGACGCAGTCAAGGTTACCCTCGGCCCCAAGGGCCGCAACGTTGTCATTGAGAAGAAGTTCGGTTCGCCGACCATCACCAAGGACGGCGTCACCGTAGCCAAGGAAATCGAACTGAAGGACGGCCTCGAAAACATGGGCGCCCAGATGGTTCGCGAAGTCGCCTCGAAGACCTCGGATGTGGCCGGCGACGGCACCACCACCGCGACGGTTCTCGCACAGGCTATTTTTCGTGAGGGCGTGAAGACTGTTGCAGCGGGCGCGAACCCGATGGCGTTGAAGCGCGGCATCGAGAAGGCTGTCTCGCTCGTCTGTGGAGCTTTCGACAAGAAGACCGGCGAACGCGGCAAGGGCGAGCTCGATAAGTTCTCGAAGCCCGTCAGCGGCGAAATGATTGCGCAGGTGGGCACGATCAGCGCTAACAACGATGAGACCATTGGACACATCATTGCCGAAGCCATGAAGAAGGTCGGCAAAGATGGCGTCATCACCGTCGAAGAGTCGAAGACGCTCGAAACCCAGCTCGAAGTGGTCGAGGGCATGCAGTTTGACCGCGGCTACCTCTCTCCTTACTTCGTCACCGATCCCGAGCGCATGGAAGTTGCCCTGGAGAACTGCTACATCCTGATCAACGAGAAGAAGATCAGCTCCATGAAAGATCTTCTGCCGCTGCTCGAGCAGATTGCCAAGAGCGGCAAGCCCTTGCTGATCATCGCCGAAGACGTTGAAGGCGAGGCGCTGGCAACTCTGGTCGTCAACAAACTGCGTGGAACGCTGCAAGTCGCGGCCGTCAAGGCTCCTGGCTTCGGCGATCGGCGCAAGGCCATGCTGCAGGATATCGCCATCCTCACCGGCGGCAAGGCCATCACCGAAGACTTGGGCATCAAGCTCGAGAATGTGCAGATCAGCGATCTCGGCCAGGTCAAGAAGCTCACCATCGACAAGGACAACACCACCCTGGTCGAAGGCAAGGGCAAGCACTCGGAGATCGAAGGCCGCGTAAAAGAAATTCGCAGCCAGATCGACAAGACCACCAGCGACTACGACCGCGAGAAGTTGCAGGAGCGGTTGGCGAAGCTGGTCGGTGGCGTAGCCGTAATCAAAGTCGGCGCCGCAACCGAAACCGAAATGAAGGAAAAGAAAGCCCGCGTGGAAGATGCCATGCATGCGACCCGCGCAGCCGTGGAAGAAGGCATTGTCCCCGGCGGCGGAGTGGCACTGGCACGATGCGGCGCGGCCCTCGACAAGCTGAAGGTTGAGGATCCGGACGAGCAGATCGGTGTCAACATCGTGAAGCGCGCCCTGCAGGAGCCGTTGCGCCAGATCGTCGAGAACGCCGGCCAGGAAGGCGCCGTCGTGCTCGGCAAGGTGCTCGACTCCAAGGACACCAACTACGGCTTCAACGCCCTGACCGACGAATACGAGGACCTCGTCAAGGCAGGCGTGCTCGATCCCACGAAGGTGGTGCGCACCGCGCTCACCAACGCCGGCTCGATCGCATCCCTGATGCTGACCACCGAAGCCCTGATCGCGGAGATTCCGGAAAAGAAGGAAGCTCCCATGGGCGGCGGCGGCCACGGCGGCGGCGGCATGGAAGGCATGTACTAAGAAACACTGGAGCCGCGGACGCCTCGTCCGCAGCTGACGGCTATCAGCTTTCAGCCGTCGGTACAGTCATAGGCCCTGCTCGGGAGAGTGGGGCCTTTTTTTTGGTCGTGCGAGGACCGTCGGGCGCGGGTGCAGAGTTCCCTGCCTTGTGCGAATATAGACGCCATCGCAGGCGAGGGTCTGAACAGGGCTTGGGGGGACGCTGGGGACATCCATCAAATCGGGACGAGCCGATCTGCCCGGGATAGCGGCGAAAGCGGCGGACCGTCTTCAGACTCGAGCGGCGCCGGAGCGCCGCAGTCTGCGGTGGACTCCGCTAATGGCGATTGCGGCCGCGGCATTCGGGATTGAGCTTCCCTTCTTCTTTCGCGGATGGCCGTCGGGTCACGACTTCGAATTTCATCTCTACACCTGGCTGGAAGTTCTTTCGCAGTGGAAGCAGGGGATTGTTTATCCGCGCTGGGCGGCGCTGGCGCAGTTTGGCTATGGCGAGCCGCGGTTCATCTTCTATCCTCCGGCATCGTGGACTCTGGGCGCGGGGCTGAGCGCGGTCTTCCCCTGGAGGTTTGTGCCGGGTATTTACATTTGGATTGTTCTGGTGGCTGCGGGCGCGTCGATGTTTCTGCTGGCGCGACCGTGGCTTGACCGGCGCGATGCCACGTTTGCGGCTGTGTTGTATGCGGTGAATCCGTATCACCTTTTGATCGTTTATTGGCGGAGCGCGTTCGCCGAATTGCTGGCCAGTTGTTTAATGCCGCTGTTGTTGCTGCTGTTGCTGCGCGCCGGCGAGAAAGGGCGGCGGACTAGCTTGTCGCTGGGCATCTTGCTGGCGGCGGCTTGGCTAGTGAATGCGCCTTCGGCCGTGATGATCCATTACTCGCTGGCCCTGCTGACCCTGGTGATCGCATGGCAGCGGCGGTCGGCGCGCGTTTTCTTGACGGCGGGCGCCGCGGTGCTGCTGGGCGCGGGGCTGGCGGGTTTTTATTTGCTGCCGGCAATCTATGAGCAGAAGTGGGTGACTATTGCGCAGGCCGTCGCAGCGGGGTTGCGGCCGATGGATAGCTTTCTTTTTACGCACACCGCCGACGCGGATCACAATCGCTTCAACTACCTGGCGTCCTCGGTCGCCGCGGCGGAGATTTTTCTGGCGGCGATCGCGGCCTGGACTGCGCGCCGTTGGCGTGACCGCCATCGTGAGCTTTGGATTTCGCTCGTGGCCTGGGGCGCGGTTTGCGCGGCGCTGATGCTGCCGATCACGCTTCCCGTGTGGAACGCGCTGCCTAAGTTGGCCTACGTACAGTTTCCCTGGCGCTGGATGTTATGTCTGGGAGTACCGTTCAGCCTGCTGACGGCGCTTGGCATTCGGCGCTTGCCGTGCCGTGTGGCGGTCTACGGGGCCGCCTTGTGCGTGATCGTTTTGGCCGGAATGCGCTTTCAACCGCCCTGGTGGGATACGGCTGCGGACCTGCGCGAGATGCAGGACAACATGGCGAGCGGCGCGGGATACGAGGGTGTGGATGAATACGTGCCCCTGGGGGCCGATCCTTATAACGTCGACAAACGTGCGCGGCTGGTGACGGTGGTGGGCCCGGCTGAGGCTGCGATCCAGGTGGCGCGGTGGAAGCCGGAACTGAAGGTTTTTTCGGCGGCCATGTCGGGGGCGGAGACTTTGGCTTTGCGTTTGTTCAACTATCCGGCCTGGAAGGTGGAGGTGAATGGACACTGCGTAGATGTCGGCATGCGCGAGGGAACGGGACAGATGCTGGTGCCGGTGGGAGCGGGGGCGAATCTCGTGCAGATCAGTTTTGTGCGGACCTGGGATCGGCGATTGGGGGCTTGGGTCTCGGGGATCTCGGTTTTGTTGGTTCTGATTCGGAAACGATATTCCACGGTTTGAACCTTGTAGTTTTGTAGCGGCTCCGGCAGCGGAGGCGGGACGCCTCCGCGACAGCCGCCGGGACGGCGGCGCTACCGTGTGGGCGTGACGTGCGGCGGTGATACGACTTTTATGCGGCGGATTCTGATTGCCACTTCGAATGTCGGGAAGCTGCGGGATTTTGCTGGGGCCGCTGCGCGGCTTGGGGTCGAGATCGCAGGACTCCCGGACTTCGCTTCCCTTCCGGCGGTGGTTGAAGATGGGTTTACCTTTGAGGCGAATGCTTGCAAGAAAGCCGAGGCTTACAGCCCATATGTTCCCGGCGAGATTGTGGTGGCTGACGACTCCGGGTTGGAGATTGACGCGCTGAATGGCGCTCCGGGCGTACACTCAGCGCGCTATGCTGCGCCGGAGTTGCGGAATCAGGAGCCGTATGAGGCTGATGCGAATACTGACGACGAGGCTAATAACGCGCGGGTGTTGCGCGAACTGAAAGGAGTTGCGTCGGCGGCGCGCACGGGACGTTTTGTGTGCGTGCTGGCGGCTGCCCGCGATGGCAAGATTCTGGCGACGTTTCGCGGGACCGCCGAGGGGCTCATTCTGGACGCTCCGCGGGGCGGAAATGGTTTCGGCTACGATCCGCTGTTCTACTTTCCGCAGATTGGGAAGACGTTTGCGGAATTGAGGGCAGAAGAAAAGTCCGAGTACAGCCATCGAGGTGCAGCTTTTCGGCGGCTGCGGGATTGGTATGAGAGCACAGAAAGATAAGTAGAAATCCGCTTAAGCTTGCGCGGACACATTGGTGGCTCAGTTCGAATCCATTCCTTTTGCAGGGCGTCATCCCGAAACCGGCGCAGTTCCCCCGGGTGAGGGATCTCCCGTGTAGGCGTCAGGCATGTGCCCTGGAGATCCTTCGCTCCGCCTGAAAAGCGGCTGCGCTCAGGGGGACGACGCCGGTCGTGCACCACCTTTGCCTTTTAGAATGGTTGCTTGCCGCCGCAAAGTTTCTCTTGGAGAAAAACGCCGGCTGAATTCGGATTCCTCGCCTTGACTTCGCGTCCCTGGGAACAACATAATAAAAGGTTATTTTTTCATCTCAGAAGTCATAAGGATGGTTTCGGTGGCGGCAACTGCCAGTCCTGCGGCTCCGACGGTTCGAGCCGGCGTCGCTTCTCTCCGCGCGGGTCGGGGAATTTCATTCTGGTTGCGGCGATTGCATTCGCTTTCGGGCATCATTCCCGTGGGCGCGTTCCTGTTCGAGCACATTCTGATTTCGAACGCTACCGCGATCAGCGGGCCCGACGCTTACGCCAAGCAGGTGAGCTTTCTCGGCAGTCTTCCGCTGGTCTTCTTTCTGGAGCTGTTCGGAATTTGGCTGCCCATCTTGTTTCATGCGCTCTACGGCTTTTATATCTGGTACCGCGGCGACGGGAATGCGGCGGAATATCCCTGGAGCGGCAATTGGATGTACACCGCGCAGCGCTGGACCGGCGGCATCGTTTTCTTTTACATCGTTTGGCACACCTATACCATGCGCTTCACCGGAGTCGATCTGCACGCCGATCCCAACGCATCGTTTGGCAAGGTGCAAGCGGAGTTGATGAATCCGCTGCTGTTCGCTTTTTACATTGTGGGGCTGGTGTGCGCTTCGTGGCATTTCGCGTATGGAATCTGGTTGTTCGCGGCAAAGTGGGGGATCACCTCCGGGGAAAAGGCGCGGCAGCGATTTTTGGTGGTGTGCCTGGCGTTGTTTGTGCTGATGAGCGGCGTGGGCTTTGCGAGTTTTTATTCCTTCCGCTCGCGCCCGCAACAGTTGCCTGAACCTGGGTCCACGGCGAGGCAAAGCGGCCACGGGGCAGTTTACGGAAAGCCGGTGCAGTGAAGATGGCAGCGACTCCGAAAATTATCGTGATCGGCGGCGGGCTCGCCGGACTCTCGGCCGTGATCAAGATTGCCGAGATGGGCGCGCACGTCGATCTGTTTTCGATTGTGCCGGTGAAGCGGTCGCACTCGGTGTGCGCGCAGGGCGGCATCAATGCGGCCAAAAATTTGAAGGGCGAGGGTGATTCGACCTGGATCCATTTCGACGATACAGTCTATGGCGGAGATTTTCTGGCCAACCAGCCTCCGGTCAAAGACATGTGCGAGGCCGCGCCGGGCATTATCGATCTGCTCGACCGCATGGGCGTGCCTTTCAACCGCACGCCGGAGGGCTTGCTCGACTTTCGCCGCTTCGGCGGCACCTTATATAACCGCACCGCGTTTGCCGGAGCTACCACCGGCCAGCAACTGCTCTATGCGCTGGATGAGCAGGTGCGGCGGTACGAATCCGAGGGGAAAGTTAGGAAGTACGAGCACTGGGAATTTCTCTCGGCGGTGCTCGATGGCAACCGCGTCTGCCGCGGTATTTGCGCCGTCGATTTGCGCAGCATGGAAGTGCGAACCTTCCCGGCCGACGCCATCATTATTGCGACCGGCGGAAACGGCGCTATCTTCGGGAAGTCGACCAACTCTGTGGTCTGCACGGGATCGGCGCAGTCCGCGCTTTATCAGCAGGGATGCTATTACGCGAATGGCGAATTCATACAGGTGCATCCCACGTGTATTCCGGGGGAAGATAAGCTGCGGCTGATGTCGGAATCGGCGCGCGGCGAGGGCGGCCGCGTGTGGGTTCCGAAGACCCCGGGGGATAAGCGCGATCCGAAGTCGATTCCCCAGAATGAGCGCTGGTATTTCCTGGAAGAGTGGTATCCCAAGTACGGCAACCTGGTTCCGCGCGATATCGCGACCCGAGCCATCTTTAAAGTCGTCTACGAACACCACCTCGGCATCGACGGCAAGCCGATGGTCTATCTCGACCTGACCCACATCGACCGCAAGATTCTCGACCGCAAGCTCGAAGGCATTCTCGAAATCTACGAAAAGTTTGTGGGCGACGATCCCCGCGACACGCCCATGAAGATTTTCCCCGGCATGCATTACACCATGGGCGGCTTGTGGGTGGATTTCCAGCAGGCTACTAATATTCCGGGCATCTATGCGGCGGGTGAGTGCGAGTATCAGTATCACGGCGCGAATCGGCTGGGCGCGAACTCGCTGGTATCGTGCATTTACGGCGGAGGCATCGCGGGGCCGAACGCGGTGAAGTATGCGCGCGGGCTGCAGGCGCTGCCCGACGGCAACGGATGCTTCGATGCGGAGCGCAAGAAGCAGGAAGAGACCAATTCCCTGCTGATGAATAACGATGGAACGGAAAATCCCTTCCGGCTGTGGAGGGAGATGGGCGAGCTGATGACCAAGGATTGCACGGTCATTCGCTACAACAAGAACCTGCAGCAGACCGATGCGAACCTGGTCGAGTTGCTCGAACGCCTCGGTAAAGTGAACTTGAGCGACCGCACGCAATGGGCCAATACCAGCGTGATCTTCACCCGGCAGCTTTACAACATGCTGCAGTTGGCGCGGGTGATCGCGCAGGGAGCGCGGCTGCGCGACGAGTCGCGCGGGGCGCATTACAAGCCCGACTTTCCCGACCGCGACGACAAGAACTTTTTGAAGACGACGAAGGCATATTTTGCGCCGGATGCGGATGAGCCGAAGTTTGAGTTCGAGCCGGTGGACACGTCGCTGATTCCGCCGCGGCCGAGGAAGTATGACGCGGCGAAGTGAGGGATGGGCGAAAGCCGCACATCTCTTCAGACTCTAAACGGGCACTCATGCCTTCCCGGTTATTTTTCTCGTTCGGGTTCTGGTCTTGGAAAAAAGCGAATGGCTGATAAGTCTGTACTCATCAAAATCAAGCGGCAGAATACTCCGACCTCCACGCCGTACTGGGAGGAGTTCGAACTGGCATGGCACCCGGGAATGAACGTGATCTCTTCTCTTATGGAGATCGCCGCCAATCCGGTTACGCGCGAGGGCAAACAGACCACGCCTATCACTTACGACTCGAATTGCCTCGAAGAAGTTTGCGGATCGTGCGCGATGCTGATCAATGGGCGCGCGCGCATGGCTTGCTCGGCTTTGATCGACAATTTGGAGCAGCCGGTCCGACTTGAACCTTTCTCGAAATTTCCCGTGGTGCGCGATCTGGCTACCGATCGCAGTGTGATCTTTGAAAATCTTAAGGCCGTCAAGGCCTGGGTGCCGATCGACGGCACTTACGATCTTGGCCCTGGGCCGCGCATCCCGCCCGAGGAGCAGGAGCAGGCCTACCCCATCTCGCGCTGCATTTCCTGCTGCTGCTGCATGGAGGCTTGCCCGCAGTTTAATGAAGATACCGGCTTCGTAGGCGCAGCTACCATTGCGCAGGCGCTGCTGTTCAACATGCATCCCACGGGGTCGGCTTTGAAGCGCGAGCGGCTGGCGGCTTTAATGGGCGATGGCGGCATTCAGGAGTGCGGCTTCGCGCAGAATTGCGTGGAGGTCTGCCCCAAGGATATTCCTCTGACTCAGGCTATCTCTGAGGTGGGCGGCGAGGTGATGAAGCAGGCTATCGGGGATCTTTTCCGGCGATGATCAAACCTTCAACATAGGCGACCGAGGGTTTCACAGAGGAAAACAAATGGGGATCAACATCGACCATCTTGGCGAGCCGGAGCTGATTGATCTCAACGAGAAGATTGTCCAGCGGCTGCGCCTCCTCCGGCAGATGCGGGCGCACGTGCAAATGCTGAACTTCACCCTGGGGGAGCGGGTCTGGTTTCAAACCGAGGAAGGGGTCGTGCGCGGAACGCTGGTGAAATACAACAAGAAATCGGTCACGGTGGTAACCGAGGATGGCCACCGCTGGACGGTCGCCCCGGGCTTCCTGCGGAAAGCTACCAAGGCCACGATTATCGAAATGGGGCACATGCAGGACGCTTCCCGCCGATAAGCAGAGAATTGCCTCGCCCGGTGCTGTTTTTTGTCACTCCCGGCACAACAGGGTAAACCAATTCTGTATCTAACTATCGCTAAGTAATTGGCCCCACGGTACATGAGTGCGGGCTAATGGGCCCGGAAGTATGGCGTTGCGCATGCTTCTAGTAAGGGCGAAGCGCGCCGCGGAAACGAAAAGTAATCAGGTGGTAACCAGGACAGGAAATTCCCGGTATGGCACAGCCGTAACGGGCGAGCCTGAAAAGAATGGTTTGACCACTTGACAGCATGGCATAGAATGTCCGAACGGTTGCGGGATGCATTCCGCGGCAGATACCGAGAATAACTCGTGCGATCAAAGCTACTTCGTCAGACGATTCGTCTCGCATTCCTGGCCAGCCTGTGCAGCGCACCCTTTGCCGCGAACGCCGCCACCGCGCTGCATCGACCCGCGCGCCACGCTGCGCGCCATCATCGCTTCCTGCACTGGACTTTGTGGAATCCGATGTTCCGTCCCTCGCACGAATCTTTGTTATTGCAGAACGCCGAGGTCGACCGCATGGAGCTGCCGCGCATTCAGGATGACGACGAACTGGAAGCTCTGAAGGCCAGCGGAGCGTTGCAGGAAATTATCGCCGGAGAGACTTTGCGCTTCGACCCTCGCCTGGAGCCTTCGCGCCGCTTCTGCCGCCCCTGGACCCGCGACTTTGTGCAGGATATTTCGCAGGCTTACTACCATCGCTTTCACGAACAGATTCAGGTGAACTCCGCGGTGCGCACGGTGAAGGGACAGAAAAAACTTCGCCGCCACAACCGCAACGCAGCGCCGGCCGAGGGCGATACCGCTTCTTCGCATCTGGCTGGCCTGACCGTCGACCTGCAGCGCCGGGGCATGACCCAGGCGCAGATTCAGTGGATGGAGCAATATCTCTTCTACATGAAGGCTCTCGGCTTGGTCGAGCCTGAAGAAGAGCGCCACCAATGGGTCTTCCACATTATGGTTTCGGGCCGCTACGCGGATTGGCGCGAGAGCCAGGAAATCGTCCCCATGGAGCGCGCGCAGCCCGCGGTCATCACCGCCGACGCCGCGCCCAGCAACTAATCACAACGTGTACTGCGCTTCGCCGTTGCCGAACGACCAGTTTTCCCAGGCAACTTCCACCAAATTAATGACTAGATTCTGCGGAGCAAGCCCCGGCTTCTCCGCCAGAATCTCAGCCATGCGTTTGTAGAGCTTGCGCTTTTGCGCCAGCTTGCGGCCGGTGGAGAGCGTGATCTGCACCATCACAATATCGTCGTTGCGGTGGATGCCTAGGTAGCTGGGATCATAGATCAGGCCTCCGGCGGGATGTTCGGTGATCATCTGGAAACGGTCCAGCGCCGGAACGTCGGCGCCTTCGACGATGGCGCGATGCACTCCGTCCGCCAGCGCTTTTTTGTACTCTTCGCCTTTCCCTTCTCGTAAATCAATTCGAACCAGCGGCATTTGGTGGCTCCTTGGGTTGCGAGGTAACGATTCGTCATCTAGATGCGTTTTGCATGCTTGCGATTCACGGCAAAGCTTCTAGCTTCTAGCCAAAACATGTTGCGGGTGGAGGTGTAGTTTCAGAAGGTTTGGATCAGGGCATGCCTTCAGGCATGCCGCCAGCGCGAGGCCTGAAAGCGGATGCAGTCGCCGGGTCTGCGCGGGGCGAGATCGGCGGCTTGAAGCCGCTTGTCCCTGAGCCGGTGTTGGCACCGCGGAAGCGATGCCCTGATACGAACCTTTTCAAAGTGCATTACCCGTCTGCGATGTGACAGGAGTCATGGGGCCGCGCCTCATGTTTTAATTGAACCGATGATCGTACTGATGGTTGGGCTTCCCGGCACCGGCAAGACTGCGCTCGCCCGCGAGCTCGCTGCCAGCACTCGCGGTCGCGTGCTCAATAAAGACGAGATTCGGCAAGCTTTGTTCACCGCCGACGAAATCGAGTACTCCACGCCCCAGGATGATTTTTGTTTGCAAGTGATGCTTGAAACTGCCAGCCTTCTTCTGCGGAAAGATCGTTCTCGTCTTATATTCATCGACGGACGCACTTTTTCGCGGCGCTATCAGATTGAAAACGCGACACGCGCGGCGGAGAGTATGCACCAGCCCTGGCGGATTATCGAGTGCGTGTGCGCCGACGAGATCGTGCGGCAGCGGCTTAAGGCGCAGGTTGCGGAGGGGGGCCATCCTGCCGGCAATCGTGACTTTGAACTCTATCTCGGAGTTAAATCTCGGTTCGAGGCAATCGCTTTACCCAAGACCGTCATTGATACTGGAAAGCCGCTGGGAGCCTGTGTCGGGCAGGCGTTGGCGGCGCTGGCCGGCGGTCGAGCTGCGCTTGAGGGACAGCCGGGGTAGCCGGGGGCGGCTGTCCCCACATAAACCCCTGCGTCACCTCCGATCTCAGGGACGACTTTTTGTTTCTTTGCCGCGGGCTCTGGCTGTAGAATCGTGCCTTTGTTGCGACCATCCCTTATGACACGCTTGCGGATTCTCTTACTCTCATGCCTGGTTGCCGTGGCTTCGGCACAATCGTCGAGCCCTGCCGACGGTGCCAGCGCGCGTGCTCGCGCGATTCAGGATTCCGCGATCGTCGTGGACACGCACGCGGACACGCCCCAACGATTTCTCGATCAAGGCTTCGACATCGGATCGACCGATCCCAATGACATTGGCCACATCAGCCTGGACAAGGCTCGGCGCGGCAACCTGGGGGCGGAGTTTTTTTCCATCTGGGTCGATCCGGAGACAAATCAAGGTCACTTCGCCAAACATACCTTCGATCTGATCGACTCGGTCTATGAGCAGGCGGCGAGGCACCCGGATCGCATGACGATGGCATTTTCTGCCGCCGATATCGAGCGCGCTCACGGCGAGCACAAGTTGGCCGCGCTGATGGGCATCGAGGGCGGACACTCGATTGAGAACGACATGCACCTGCTGCGCGATTACTATCGCCTCGGCGTGCGTTACATGACGCTGTCGTGGTCGAACACCAATGAGTGGGCCGATTCTTCCGGCGATATCAACGATGCGAAAGTGCAGCATCACAATGGCCTCACGGACTTTGGCAAGCAAGTCGTGCTCGAGATGAACCGGCTGGGTATGATCGTGGATATTTCTCATGTCGCCGATAAAACTTTCTGGGACACGATTGCCACCACGAAGGCTCCGGTGATTGCGTCGCACTCTTCGGCGCGGGCGCTGGTGAATCATCCGCGCAACATGACCGACGATATGCTGCGCGCCGTGGCCAACCATGGCGGGGTGGTGCAAGTGAATTTCTTTTCCGCTTTCGTGGACGAGGATTTTCGCAAAGCAATGGAAGCTCAAAGCAAAGATCAGGCGGCCGCCATTCAGCACTATACCGATTCGTTGAAGGCGCAGGGAAAATCGGTTAGCTATATCGACGTCGATCGTATCGAGCGGGAGTGGATGGCGAAGATTCCGCGGCCGCCGTTGAAGTCGCTGATCGATCATATCGATCACATCGCCAAAGTTGCCGGCGTAGATCATGTTGGTCTGGGATCGGATTTCGATGGCGTGAGCGGGGCTACGCCTCAGGGTATCGACTCGGCGGCCGATCTGCCGAAAATTACGCAAGCGCTGCTGGATCGCGGGTATCGTGCGGATGACATCCAGAAGATTCTGGGCGGAAATTTGCTGCGGGTTTTTCGGCAGGTGGAGGCTGTGAGCCGGGAGACGCAGACACAGCCCAATCCCCACTGATAAATGCGTTGGGTAGCGGCCCGGTTTGAACTTCTCTCGGCGGCGTCCTCCTGAGCGCAGCCCCTTTTCCGGCGGAGCGAAGGATCTCCGATCGTCGACGGTCTCGTCGGCGGGAGATCCCTCACGCCGCTGAACCGCGCTGGGTTTCGGGAGGACGCCCCCTGAAACTGGTCAGGAGTCAACCCGAGTCAAACTGAGCCATTACCCAGCGCCACCCAGCGCCCCTGCATGCCTTCCCTGTCGGCGCAGCCTATCGTACAATGCAGCGTTGCGCTTTGAGCGTAAAGCAATTGCCGGTGCAGGAGTCATCATGCGTAATCCTCTCGTCGTTTTCGCTCTACTACTCACTGGCGCGCTTGCCGCGGCGGCGCAGTCCAGCTCACAATCCGCGCCTGCAGCCAAGCCGCCGGTTCACCATGCGGAGACCGGCCAGCCTACCGCGATCATCGAGACCACGGTCGGCAACTTAACTTGCACACTTTTTCCGGACAAGGCTCCGATCGGGGTGCAGAATTTTATTGGCCTGGCCACTGGAAGCAAAGATTGGAAAACGGTGAAAGGCGTCACCAAGCACGGCGTGGCGCTTTACGACGGCACGATTTTTCATCGCGTGATACCGGGCTTCATGATTCAGGGCGGCGACCCCGCCGGCGATGGAACGGGCGATCCCGGCTACGCTTTCAAGAATGAGGTTTCGTCCGATCTGTTGTTCGATAAGCCCGGGCGTCTGGCTTACGCGAATGCCGGACCGAATACCAACGGATCGCAGTTCTTCATCACCGAGGTGGCCGTGCCGCACCTCAATGGCAACTACACTATTTTTGGCCAGTGCGACGAGGCTACGGTCGATCTCGTGAAACAGATCGCGCACATGGCGACCGATCCGCAGAATGATCGGCCCCTTCGGCCGGTGAAGATTGTTCATATCAAGATTGTGCGCGAGGCGGCGGCCAAGCCCGGTGCGGCGGTGAAGAGACCGGCGGCGGCTAAGCCTGCGGCTGGTTCTAATTAGCATTCGACTTGCTTGCTCGACCCATAATGCCTGGCTTCGCCAGGTGGACAGCCGGGGGCGGCCGTACCCACATTTGCGTTTACTTTAACTTAAATCAAGGGCACTTCATATCGAAAGGACTTCATGACTCGTCAAGCCGGACTTTACGCTACGTTTGAAACCAGCGAAGGAAATATTGTTTGCCGCCTCTTTGAAAAAGATGCGCCTAAGACCGTCGCCAACTTTGTGGAGCTCGCCGAGGGCACGCGCGAGTGGACGCATCCTTCCACGCGGAAGAAATCCAAAGACCGCCTTTATGACGGAACGATTTTTCACCGTGTGATTCCCGACTTCATGATTCAGGGCGGTGATCCGCAGGGCACCGGCATGGGCGGTCCCGGCTACCAGTTCGAGGACGAGACCAAAGGTTCGCCGCATAAACTCGATGCGCCGGGAAAATTGGCGATGGCGAACGCCGGACCCAACACCAACGGTTCGCAGTTCTTCATCACGGTTGCGCCCACGACTTGGCTTACGGGCAAGCATACGGTGTTTGGAGAAGTGGTCGAGGGGCAGGATGTCGTTCAGAAGATTTCTGAGGTGCCGCGCAATCGGCAGGATCGTCCGAACAAGGATGTGGTGGTGAAGAAAGTGACGATCGAGCAGGTGTGATCCGGTCTTACGCTGCGTGCGGGAGTTCGCACGATCCATGCGTGCAGTAGCCATGAGATCCCACACCCGGCTGAGCCGCGCCGGGTTTCGGGATGATACCCTCTTTGGGAAGGGATCCGAATTCCTCAATCCGCGGAGCTGGCGGCGTTTCGTTGACTTGCGCAGTTCGCTTCCGTAGGATTCTTTCTAGTGATCGAGCCCGTTATCTCCCACTACCGGACCGTCGAAAAACTGGGCGGCGGCGGCATGGGCGTGGTCTATAAGGCGGAAGACCTTAAGCTGCGCCGCTTTGTGGCCCTCAAATTTTTGCCCGATGACGTCGCCAAAGATCCGCAGGCTTTGGCACGCTTCCAGCGCGAGGCGCAGGCCGCTTCGGCGCTCAACCACCCGAACATCTGCACCATCTACGAAATTGACGAGCACGAGGGCCGGGCCTTCATTGCCATGGAGTTTCTGGATGGCATGACGCTCAAACACGCCATCGCCACGCGGCCCATGGAGAACGATACGCTCGTTAACCTGGCGATTGAAATTGCCGATGCGCTCGACGCGGCGCACGCCGAGGGAATTGTGCACCGCGATATCAAGCCGGCGAATATTTTCGTCACCAAGCGCGGGCACGCCAAGATTCTTGATTTTGGGCTGGCAAAAGTTGGAGCGGGCCGCGGCACGGACAAGACCGCCGACAATATGCAGACTCTGGACGAGGCCCACCTGACCAGCCCCGGGACGATGGTGGGCACGGTGGGCTACATGTCGCCGGAGCAGGTGCGGGGGCGCGATCTCGATTCCCGCAGCGATCTTTTCTCCTTTGGCGCCGTGCTCTATGAAATGGCTACCGGCGACGTTCCCTTCCACGGCGAAAGTGCGGCGGTGATTTGCGAAGCCATCATGAATCGCGCGCCGGTGCCGGCGGTGCGGCTGAATCATCTGGTTCCCGCCCGATTGGAAGACATCATTAACAAAGCGCTGGAGAAAGACATCAACCTGCGCTACCAGCATGCCTCGGAGATGCGCAGCGACTTGCAGCGCCTGAAGCGGGATACGGAGTCGGGCAGAATGCCGTTGCCCATCTCGCAGGCGGGAGATTCGGCGAGCGCGGCGGCAGTGTCGAACTCCGCTTCACGCGGCGCGATTTCCGCGAGTAGCGGGGCCAGCGGCGCTGCGATTAGCGCGCCAACCCAGCAGCCGAAGGGTCCCTACCTGAAATTGGCATGGAGCGCGATTGGTATTATCATTGTCGCGATCACGACCATTCCGTGGATACCGCGACATCGAAGTGTGAGCACGGTGGCAACCACCGGGCAGAAAACGCTGGCGGTTCTGCCGTTGCAAAATCTGGGCACCGAGAAGGACCTCGACTATCTGCGCCTTGCCCTGGCCGATGAAATCGCTACTTCGCTCAGTTATGTGCCCGCCTTGACCATCCGCCCCTTCGCCACGACCAGCAAGTATGACTCGCCCACGCTCGACTTGCAGGAGGCCGGCAAGGCGATGCACGTCACCGACGTGGTCACCGGACATTTTCTGAAAGAAGGCTCGCAGCTGCAGATCACGCTGGAAGCCATCGATGTGGAAAACAATCGCACCCTCTGGCGCAATACGATGACCGTGGCCGCCCCCGACATGATCGCCATGCGCGGCGAGATCACGGCCAAGGTACGGCAGGGACTGGTTCCGGCTCTGGGTGCGGGGCGCGACTCCTCTGAAGGGGCCACACATCCTAAGAACGAAGAGGCCTACGATCTTTATCTGCGCAGCCTCTCTTTGCCGCGCGACCCGCTGCCGAACAAAGATGCCATCGCCATGCTGGAGCGCGGCGTGGGACTCGACCCCACCTACGCGCCCGCCTGGGACAGCCTGGGCATTCGCTACCACTACGATGAAGCCTATTCGAACGGGGGCGCGGCGGCGCTAGAGCGTGCGGACGCTGCCTTTGAAAAAGCGCTGGCCCTCGACCCAAACTACATCAGTCCCGCCGCTGAACTCATGCTGATGCAGACCGAGCGCGGGGATGTGGTCAAGGCCTATCAGCGCGGGAAGGCCCTGCTGGCGCAGCATCCTGAGAGCGCGATGCTTCACTTTGCCCTGGCCTACGCTCTGCGCTATGGCGGGGCGCTGGAGGAATCCGGGCACGAGTGTGACACCGCATTGGCGCTCGATCCCGGAAATTATGGTTGGCGCTCCTGTGCTTTTACTTTCAATCAACTCGGCAACTACCCGCGTGCGTTGATATTCCTTCAACTGGATGCGGGGTCTAAGTGGTCTGACGGTGGCCTCCTGCGGCAAGACATTCGCGAAGGCAAATTGACCGAGGCTCTGGAGTTGGCGCGAAGAGCAGAAATCCAGCCGATGATTGCGTGTTTGGAGGATCCTTCGAGCGCGAAGACGGCCACTTTGACCCGCGAGTCGGCGGCCCAGGTGATGGCCAACCCTGACTCCGAACCCGAGTACGTGCGCGCAGCCGACATCCTCTTCTGTGGGCAGAAAGAACTGGCTCTGAAGATGGTCAAGAATTCCATTGATCGGCACTTTTGCCCGTACGCCGGCTTGCAGAACGATTCCGCGTGGGCCAAGGTGCGCGGGACGCCGGAGTTTGCCGAGTTGGTCTCGGCCGCGAAGCAGTGCCGGGATGAGTTTATGGCGCAGAGGGATAAGTAGAGAGGGCGACGGCTGATGGTTGCTGCTCAGCGATTTCGCAGCACGGCAATCTCCTTCAAATGGGCGAGTTCTGGATCGGCGGTTACCAGCGTGAGGCCGAATATCCCCGTGGCCGCGATAAAACTATCCGCGGGATGGTTGCGGGGAAGGTTCGAGGCCGACACCGCGAGAGCTACCTCAAACGTAAGCGGCGCCTCGCGAATATTCAGCCGAGCAAGATTGTCGTTGATCCAGTGAACCGCATCAGGAATCAGCCTTACGCGGCCCTTGTCAGGAAAAAGTCGCAGCTCCCAAATGCTGACCGCCGACAGCCAAATCTCATTCTCTGGGCTGTTCAGTTCTCGCACGACCCGCGGGGAAGAAGGTGGGGTTGCGAAGAACTCCAAACCTAGATGTCGGTATCGAGAAGCAGCTTCAATCGCGCCAGGCGTCCCAGTCCTCAAGGCTTCCGGTGGGGCCAACAATATCGCCTAGGATTTCTGCGGTGCCGGCCATGCAGCCGAGCCACTTTTAGGGGCTCCTCAGGTGTGGACGGCATGATTTCCGCCACTGGCTTGCCGAAGCGGGTGACGCGAATCGGCTTGCGCGTCTTGCGCACTTCTTCGAGGATGCCGAGGCACTTGGCCTTGAAGACGGAGATGGCTACTTCCTTCATGATCAAGTTATGCCATGGTCAATGACCATGGTCCATAAACCCTGGCGATGAGTTGGGCAACCTGTCACTACTGACGCGGACCTTCTTGAAAGCGGCTGGAAGCTTCAAGAACGCTACCAGCTTTCATTCTGGGATTCGCTGATCGTGGCCGCGGCGAAGGCGGCTTCTTGCCGCTATCTGCTCACCGAGGATTTACACGCCGATCAGGATCTGGATGGGCTTCTCGTGGTTAATCCCTTCTGCAGCGACCCGACGAAGATTCTCTCCGCGTAGACTGCGCCGGTCGGGGCGCAAAACGAGATTTTCATTCGTTCTCAAACAGGCTCTCTAGCCGTTCCTCTTAAATCTCGATGAGCCAGTGCCCAACGCCTAGGCCCTTCTCGATCGGCGTTGAATACGGAGATGGCCACTTTCTTTCCTGAGCAGGTTATACCATGGTCAATTATCAGCCAACAATCGACCGTAACTTGTCGATGGTGAAATCTCAGACCAGAATCGAGCGAGATCGTGCTGGACCAACATCCAAGCTGTGGAGGCCTATGGGCGACGATTCAGTCTTCCAATTGGCAGGATTCGTCTTTCTGGCGACGTTGCTCGGCTTTGGGCAGACCATGCCCGATCCCTGGCTGATCCTCTCAGGCGGCAAGACGGGATCGATCAACGCGCACACAACGCGGAACGACCTGGTGCGACTGTACGGTACGGCGAACGTCGTTGACCAAGACGTGGACGTTGGCGAGGGAGAGATGCAGTCAGCCACGTTCTTATTTCCAAAAGATCCGGAACGCCGAATTGAAATTTTGTGGAAAGACCCAGGCACCAAAACCGCGCCTGAATCTGCGGATGTTCGAGGGAAGAAGAGTCGCTGGCACGCCCTCCATGGGATCTCCCTTGGAACGACCTCTACTGAGCTGGAACACATCAATGGTCAGCCGTTTCTCTGGACCGTGATGAATGACGGGACCGACATGCGTCAAGGACTCATTTCATGGCGAGGAGGCGCGTTAGAAAAAGAGTTCCAAGAAGATGGTCGGGTCATTCTGGAACTTGAGGGGGCCCCCACAAAAGGAGCCATGCCGAGGAGCCCCCACGAAAGCGAAACCAATTCGGACGATCCAGTCTGGCGTAGGCAAAATCCCCGTGTCAGCCGTATGCGCTGGCTTTTCCCCTCTAAACTAATACACAGCCATGAAAGGCGGGAGTGCTAAACCCCGATCACGCCCACCAACTCCTTCACCGCCGCCGCGCTCTTATCCAACCCAGCTTTCTCCTCCGCAGTCAGCTTGATCTCGATAATCTGCTCAATTCCCTTCGCGCCCAGCTTTACGGGCACGCCCACGTACAGGCCGTTGATGCCGTATTCGCCTTGCAGGTATGCGGCGCAGGGTAGAATTTTTTTCTTGTCTTTCAGAATCGCTTCTACCATCTCGGTGGCCGCTGCGGAAGGCG
>Ga0116117_1000132_pt1 | contig 24800 bp, 15 predicted proteins | sample June2015DPH_11_1_FD_89790 | JGI IMG/M metagenome (GOLD analysis project Ga0116117, IMG submission 89790) | Peatland microbial communities from SPRUCE experiment site at the Marcell Experimental Forest, Minnesota, USA - June2015DPH_11_10 | ecosystem: Environmental > Terrestrial > Soil > Wetlands... | reverse complement strand
GTTCCAGATGCGCCCATTGAGCATCAGTCAAATCACTCGGATACATAAGCCAAGCGTAAAGCCAGACCCCACCTAAGCATATGACTGACTTGATTCAAGCTGCAGTTTGTGGACAGGTTCTTACGGGGCAACACCGTCGATTTCAGGATCGCATCGTCATCATGACTGCGACAATCGGCGTGTGGCGTTGGCCCGGGCGCTGGTAAACAACCCTCGGCTTTTGCTTGCCGACGAACCCGCCGGCGACCTGGGTTCGACGACCGCCGGCCGCGTCTTTGAGCAGATCGACGCCTGCATCGAGACTACGGGCTCTCCCCCATCCTTGCGGCGCACAACCTGGAAGTGCACCATCTGTTTCGCCCGAGTCGTATCTAGTTGAGCAAGAAATCTCTCCGGAGGAATTGGCAATGCTTCTACTCCACCAAATTGACCCAAATGCCCTCGCTGTTTCGGGCGCATCGATTTTTGCCTGCACCTTCCTCCGTCAACTCCGTCGGGCCTGGGCCTACTTCCGCAGGAACGGCCTTCAAGGGAAGATTCTAATCGAATGGCACTTTGGTCCCACCCCCAAAGAATCGTGATGGCATACCTGCGCACCCCTCTCAATCGGGCTAGAAGTGAACATCATGTTGAAACGCCACACGGAGAAGGCACGACGCGTGATCTTCTTCGCGCGGTACGAAACCAGCCAGTTCAAATCGCCCTATATCGAGACTGAGCGCCTGCCGCCGGGCCTGTTGCGCGAAGACAAAGCCTTAACCAATCGCTTCCTGGGTTCGCGCGCCTCGGTTGGCCTCCTTTCGATGTGTGGCCAGGAAGGTAGAAGAACGACTTAACTTGGCTATCGTCATATTGACTACTTATCTTGGCTACGGACACAGCTATCAAGTCCCTTAAACATGGAGAGTCAGGGTCTGCAACCTCCCGGTTCATCATTGCGAAATCGCGCGCTTATGTTGGGTATGCTGGTTACCAACTAATTCGTAATGTATTGGCGGCGTATGTGAATCGGTGCAGCTTTTGTCACCTTGATTTATTGGTCAGACTTGGCCCGCTGCTTGCGCTGCCCGCTCACTCGACTGCCGATTCTGTGGGTGGTTACTTTATTTTGTGGCTGCGGGTCCGTCAGCCATCTATATGCAACAAGTCATTCTGGTTAACAGATTATGCTGTTTACTAGATAATTAACTGCATGGTTTTCAAAATATCGTAGGGGGGGTGGGGGGGGTACAGCAAGGGGAGAAGAGATTTGCCGGGGCGCGGCTTTCTCTCTTTTCCTTCCTGTTCATGCCTCTCTCCTTCTTCTCCATAGTATGCACGAACGGGTCATAATTCTCAGCATCATTCTTGAAGGAAAAGACGGGTGGTTGAGGTTCATCGTCTCCCACATTTCAAAGATCGAGATGTGGGCCACCCTGACTTATTGGTCTGACCTGGGCTGCCCGCGGAGATGGGCGATTGAGGTTTGAGGTATCCCACCCTTCCGCAAGATACGCGAAAGGATGGGCCACCCAGTCTTTATGGTTTGGTCAAGGGTGGGGCACCCGGCAGTGGTGCAGAGGACAGCGGGAAGGACTCAGACCGCTGGCTCAGACGAGGACGGCTGGGACGGGTCCGCTGGATTTGAGGGAGGCTGGTCGGGTGAGTCGGCCATATCCTTCTCAAGATATTCAAGCTCTTTCTTTATAAATGCGTCGAGACGAGGCCCGTTCCTGGCCATCCATCGCTCCCTTGCAACCAACCTCTCCGCTGGAGTCTTCGGGGAAACTTGCTTTATGGCGGATGAAACAGGACCGCTGGCGAGAGAGCAAGCATTCATCCACTGCATTCTTAGCCTATGCGAAGGTTTTTCCGGTACTCTCAGATTGCCCGTAGCCAAAAAGTCTGGTTTCTCCCCGCTATCGATGGCATGAATCCAACTGTCGATCTGCGGCTGAAGGACTTCCCATACGTTTTTACAATCCGCTAAATGTCTTAATACCTCAACTCGCTCACCGCGCTCCAGAAGCTTCGCCGCCAACTCAAGATTTGGAGCACGGACACAACATTGGACACGCGCTTTCTCGTATGCGAGGCAGGCGCTAATTGAATGAGCCAAGCACTGGACCGCTTCATCAACCCTTCCATCATTTAAGGCAATCAAGCCCTCTACCACGCACACGTTGTATAGTTCCCACGAACTCGGATCAAAAATGCGGGCTTTTTGGATGAATTTACTTGCACGCTCATACTCTCCAGCATTGGCTGCAAAACGCGATAGTTCAACTAGAAAAACCTGTTGTGCATGTCCGGCTACACGTTCTGCAACGAGTTCCATTCTGGAGAAAAGACGTTCAGTCGTTGGGCACTGAGCTGATACACCCATCTCTTTGAGCGCACCTAAAACTGCGGCTTTGTCGCCTGTGGCAACCGCAGCAAGCATTTCTTGCCCTGCTCTCTGAACAGTTTCATATTTTGGCAACACTTCTCGTGCCCCGAAATCATCTTCATTCTCTTCTTGGGCAGGAACGATCTCTATGTCGATGGATGAGCCGATGCACGCGCGTATCTGGTATGCGCCCATTATTGCGTACAACTCACATAGAGCGGTAGCCAGATGATCGTCTGCCAGATAGAACTTTGCACGATCTTTCACGAGCGATTCAAAAGTGCTGAAAAGCTCTTCATAATCTGATACTTCTCTTTGCAACACAAGTTCGTTCATAATCGCTCAATTCTTGCGAGAGACTGAGGTTCCCCATATTTCCAGGCTGACATCTTTGTTCTTGGGGGCTTCGGTTTGATCTTCCCCACCTACAAAAAACTGATCTTCCAACTCCAGTTCCGTACGTCATCCTTTCTTGACATAGCCTCAGTCTTCCCACGTCATTAAGGCCAGCAATAAGTATCTACATAACCCTGCGAAAACCCAACCGATAACATCACATCTATACACTCGAGTATGTCATCCACAATAGCTGCTTGAAGTTTCATCTCTGGATAGGCCTCCAATCCACCTGCAAGATCAACCTCGAGTTCTATTAGAAAGTATTCAACATCTGATCGTCCGCGAGGATCGCTTCGGTTGATCGGATCACTACTTGCATAGAGATACTTATGCAACGACGCCGGAATTTTAATCTTCCCCTCCTCCGGGTCTCTGGACATAAATCGTCCGGTGGCGGGATTATAGTATCTGGCGCGGAGGTAGTAGAGGGCTAAATCTGAGTCGTATTGTTCGCCGCGATAGAGGTAGTTGTTGGGCGTAGCGCCGGACTTGGTAAACGAGTTGCCGTATGCGTCGTACTCATATTCGTCGGTCACCTTGAGGTTGGAGTCAGTCAACTCGCGCACGCTGCCTGCGCCATCGTAGACATAGAAGCTGGGCGTCCAAGTGCTATTGCCGCTTGTGGTCGGGCTTAGATTCTGGCTGATGCGTTGCAAGCCGTAGGTGTAAGTGCGCGTGACCACTCCCGCGCCGATGGGGCCGGATAACTCCTCGATGACTTGCGGCAGGCCGGTCGGGTTTACGTCGTCCTCGACTAGATACTGCGTTGTGAGGCTGGCGTGCGTGGCTGTGTTGGTGACCGTCTTGGCGACGCGATTGCCGAAGGCGTCATAGATCAGGTTGATGACCGTGCTGCCGTTGGTCATCTGGGTCATGTGATTCTGGGAGTCGTAGGTGTAGCTGTTGCCGTTGGCTGTTCTGGTAGTGTTGCCGTTGGCGTCGTAACTCTCTGACGAGACCTGGTCGTCGGCGTTGTAGGTGCCTACGCCGGGGCTCAAGCTGCTGAAGGTGGAGTTTGCCGAGGTGCGATTGCCGACCTGGTCGAGCCCATAACTCACGCTGCCGTTGTTGCTGCCGTTGTTGGTGGTATCGTCTGTGATGGTCTCGCTGGTGAGCCGGTAGATGTTGTCATAGTTCCAAACGAGCGTGCGCCCGTTGCCTTCTGTCGCGCCGGTGCGGTTGCCGGTTGCCCCGAGCGCGTAGATGTAACTGGTGGTGCCCGCTGTCATCGCGGTGAGGCGGTTGAGCGAGTCGTAGGTAAAGGTCGAGGTCAACTGGTTGGGAATCTGAACGGTGGCTACGTTGTTGGCGTTGTCGTAGCTATAGGTGGTGGTTTGATTGCCTTGCAGACGGTTATCGACGACGATGCTGAGGCGGTTGAGCTCGTCGTAGGTGTAGGCGACCGATGCGCCGTTCGGGTTGGATGAGCCATCCGGGTTGGATGAGCCATCCGGGTTGGATGAGATGATGCTTTCCACTTTGCCGCTCGCGTAGTAAGTGTAACTCAGGGTGCCTTCTGGCGTCGTCTTGGTTGTTAACTGGTCAAGAGCGTTATAGGCGTAGCTGACCATGCCGTCCTGAGCCGTAGAGGTGAGGTACTTGCCGGTGGCAGTGTAGGTGAAGCTGACCGTTGGCTCGCCGGGCGTGGAGCGCGAGAGCAGGCGGTTGAGCGCGTCGTAGGTGTACGTGGTGGTGACGTTGTTGAAGTGGGTGAGCGAGGTGAGATTGCCCGCCTGATCGTAGGCGCGCGTCTCGGTGAGGGTTTGATCGGGCAGGAGCTTGGAGGTTAACTGATTAAAGACGTTGAAGCCGTTCGAGGTGGTGTCGTTTCTGGCATCGGTGAGGCCGGTCAAATTGCCCAGGTTGTCGTAGCCGTAGTTATTGGTGAGCGTGGAGTAGCTGGGCGAGTCATGCTGGACGACGGTGGCTAACTGGTTGAAGTACATCGCAAACCTCCTACCTATCTCATTGGGGGAACGACGGCTCTTAAAAAGCCTTGCAAGGCATACGAGCACACACTCCCGCGCTCTCGCGAACTCACAGTCTCGTGGGCACGCGATCTTGCAGGTAAACTTTCTCTTGCGGATACGAGGTCGTGCAGGTTGCCCATCTGGTAGGCAAATGGCTGGCAGTAAAACTATCTCGCAGGCTTCTATCTGGAATAACGTCGAGGCATCCGGTCAGTATGGGTGGGGAGTCCCATCGGCCCCGGTGCCTCGTGACTCTTGCAAGATACCACGGTTCTTTATGCCATTGTCAATCGATGTTGGTTGTCCTGATCAGCTATTTCCTAGCGGAAGGCGCTACCCGTTATTCAATCGTTTAAGTCATAAATCAAGCATGCTTCGCATCGAGTCGATTGCCCTATAGGATCAGAGCGATCATATGAAGTGGTTTCTCGCAGATCCAGGCTGAATCGATGGCGGTCAAACATCCTTCACGGACCGCTTCGAACTTCAAACTACCAAACATATATTGCGACGACCCGCGCGGGACCGGCAATGCCGTCGCTGACGGATGTCTTGACAAGAATCTGCACGTTCTTACGCTTCCAGTCGGAGGGGGCGTTGACAAGCGCCTGTTCCAGACCTTCGGGACTCGAAGCTATCTCCGCGGCTGCTTCCGATCCGTCGCTGGTAATTCCAGCAACTCCCACCACAAACTGACCTGTCGAAGAGTTCACCAACCGGGTGACAATGCCATAGTCCTCCACAATCCGGCCGCTGCGGTCGAGGTTGGCGTACCAACTGCGTCCCGAAGCGCCCTGTTCCCGGATGCTGAATACCGCACGATCCTCCACAAAGGAAAAATGGAGGTTGGAGGTCATTTGCATGGTCCAACGATTGCTGAAAGCTCCGATGATGATCGCCGGAGAATTGCGCAAGTCTTCAAAGGAGTAGTCGCTGCCGATTCTAACCTCGCTGTCTTTTCCCATTCGGCCAAGGAGGCTAGAAAGCTTGATCGCAGCGGCAACATCTCCTCTTCCAACTCCCAGGTCGGGATACTCGATCATGTCGCTCCATACCAACTTGTCGTCCGGCTGCAGAGCGGGCCTCTCATTCATTCGATCCACTTCTCTGTCGAATTCTCCCGGGGTCTTCGCATGTCTGTTGTACAACCCCACCGAAGGCCTATAGGAAATCGGCTTGGGCAGGCAGATCAGCAGCGGCTTGGTGGAGGCAAACATGGGGGACCAGAATTGCTTGAGTACCGATTCTGGCGAATTTGCCCGGTGGATAAAGAAGACAGCTAAGGCAACCGCCAGCAACGCACCAATGCTAAGTCCGCTCACCCATACATTTCTTTTATGGTTCCCCGGAGCGGAAGATGAATCCTCTTCTTCGGGAATAGTCGAATGAGTTGGATCCGGCTCCGGCACGGCCACTGGATCTGCGACCGGAGAAGTGATCGCACTCCACCGAAACTCTGGGGCATACGATCCAAGAGGCAGTTCAATTCGAACATGGGAGTTCACCGGAGGTGCCTGATAGTACTTCTCGAGCCGTCTGCGCACTTCGCCAGCCTGAACCCTAACGACAGAGTCATCTCCGGTCGCGTAGCCGGCGGGCCGGTTGAAGAGGTCGGCGCCTATGGTGCGCTCTTTGAGCGGCTCCAGATTTCCATTCAGCCGGTACTGCACGACGTAAGCGAGAAATTGCTGGCTTCGCTTGCTCGATCCAAAGAATGGGCTGCGGCAGATCAGTTGCAGCTCGTGCGCGATCGCGTCTTTATCCGGCAGTTCCGCAGCAACGTGTTTTATCGGTATTGGATGGCTGTCGATCTCGTTACCGGGGGGGGCGCTTAAGCGATTGGGCATGTCGGTCTTGGAGTTAATTTCATTCATTAACAGTCTTGCCCATCCGGGCCGGCGGAACTGCAATCCATTCTGCCTTCGGCCGCCTCATCTTCATCCCTGAGCTATTAATCGACCAGGGTCCGCTTTCCAGCGCCTTCATCGCGAGAGAGTCGGCGCCAATTGACCACCGCCTCGAAAGAATTCCGGCCGCCGACAATACAGGATGCCAGACTTCATTGCGTGGAGCCGAGCAGAAACAACTCATCCAACCCCGTTCCTCTCAGTATAAGGGATGCATCCCGAGCTTCGCAGAACGCCTCTGCGGCCTCCTGATTCGTGCTCGGCTTCCCAGCCCCGCCATCCTTCAGGCGACTAAACGTCTGAATCATGCCCCTAACGGACTGCCCTTCGACTTTCACACTCGTTCGTTTAGTCCAACGATGAGAACCACTTGGACCGTTCTTACGCAGATACATCGTCATTCTTAAACTGTTGCCCACTGTTGCTTACTTGCGAGGTCTCTTCTTGAAAGAGCCAAGTAGTTGACGGTGATGATTTTCTGATGGCCGTTCCAAGCAGGTCTCGGGTAGTTGGTCACCTTGTTGGCATGATGGGTAACGATAGTGGGAGATCAAGCGAATTTCCCGCATAGCGTCGGCCCGAAGTGGTCTTGAACTGGCCTCCGATCTGCGTTAGTTTTCCGGCATTCGAGCTGGAGTTTGGAGGTCCAAAAAGGAAGTAAAAACGTGTGAGCAAGTAAACGATTTCTTGCGCACCTTACGCTGCTCAACCTTGGAGAGTCCAGATGAAAAGTACGAAGCAATTGCGCCTCTTTCTGTTTTTCCTGCTGGGAATGGCTGTATCCTTTGCCGCCAGCGGACAGACCTCAACAGCCATTACGGGTCAGGTGACGGATCAAGCCGGCGCCGTCATCCTGAAGGCCAGCGTCACAGCCCATAACGAGCTGACCAACCAGGACCTCAAGACGGTCACTACCTCAACCGGCGACTTCACTTTTACCAATCTTCGCCCCGGCATCTACGACGTTTCGGCCTCCGCGGCCGGATTTGACACCACAAATGAAACCGCGATTCACCTGCAGTTGGAAGCCACGGTTACCGTGCGCTTGGTTTTGAGACCGGGCCAGGCGACCGAGAGTGTCACCGTACATGCCAACGAAGTTCAGCTCGATCAGACCCACGCCGACCGAGGCGAGGTGTATTCAACGGACGAAATCGAAAATGCGCCGCTCAACAGCGGAAATCCCATGCTCATCATCAATACCGAGCCGGGCGTTTATTTCAATGGTTGCGTCTCCTGCGGATGGGTTCGTCCTTTCGATAACGGTGCCATCAACCAGTTTTCCACCAACGGCCAAGGCTCCGACACGAATGACTTCCAGCTTGACGGCTCGCCGAACAACGCCAACTCCTTTGGCAGCCGGGACATTGGCTATGTTCCTCCCACGGCCAGCGTACAGGAGATGAAATTCGTTTCCAACCCCTATGACGCGCAGTATGGTCACACCGGCGGCGGTATCTTCGACATTGTTACCAAGTACGGTACCAACACGCTTCACGGACAAGTCTACGAGAATGCCCGCCGCACCTGGCTTGATGCCAACACACATACCAACGATGCTCTTAACCTGCCCAAGACTAGCGATCAACGCGACCAGCGCGGATTTGAAGTCGATGGTCCTGTCATCATTCCCCATCTTTACAATGGGCGCGACAAGACGTTCTTTGAAATGCAGCTCGAACTGTATAACCAAAATACTCCGTGGTCCGGTGTCGACGATGTTCCTCCTCTGAGTCCCGGATCGACTACTCAGACGGTGGCGCAGACTGGCGATTTCAGCGGAGCTTACTACTGGAATGGAAACGCGGAACAACAGATCAACTTCTATGATCCGACCACGGCGACCGGCGCCAATGGCACACGCACGCAATTTGCCGGAAACAAGCTCACCGGGATGAACGCCAACGCGCAGAAGCTGCTGAGCTATCTGCCTCTACCGAATCGCGCATCGCCGTCCAACGAATCCTGGGGCATCGACAACTACGCATGGCAACGCACGGAGACGGATCGGTTCGATAATGTGGTTGCGCGACTGGACCACAACTTTGGCGCGAACGACCGGACCTACCTGCGATTTGCGTGGAACAAGCGCTTCCAGAATGTCGGCGACGATTACAACGGCATACCCGGAGCCGCGGCATCGGGCGTCTTCCCGCTTACGCGTCAGAACCACTTCTTCACTGCCGACTGGCAGCACACCTTCAGCCCCAATTCGCTATTCGACGTCCATGCATCCTACACGCGCTACGCCTACAACCAGAACCAGGGGCCGACGCCCTTCGACCTCTCCCAGGTTGGGTTGAGCGGCCTGTCAGTAGCGGGCATCACGCCGTCATTCCCGCAGATCGGCATCTCCGGCGTCACCACATTCGGCAACAACGCTAGCAACGGCGGCAACAAGTTGTCGATCTCCAATACCGTTGCGGCTATGCCGATGTGGACTTACGTGCTGGGGGCGCACACTATCAAGGCCGGTTTGGATTACCGCTGGATGCGTGCCAGCAACTTTACCCAGGGAGCCTCCTCGGGGGCCTTTAATGTGGGCAATGACTGGACGCGAATGAACGCGTTCGATTCGCAAACCGAGAATACGCAGGGCCTTGGCCTTGCATCGTTCCTGCTCGGCACCATGGATGGCGGTCACATCGATATTAACGCCAACTCCTATTTCAGCTATCCCTACTTTGCCCCATTCATACAGGATGACTGGAAGGTCAGTCACAAGCTGACCGTCAACCTGGGTGTTCGCTGGGATTTGCAGGGACCGCCCTCCGAGGCCAACAACAAGATGCTCGGCGACCTGGACACTACCACTCCAAATCCGGTGATGTCTGAGATCACAGCAACCCTGCCCAATGGAACTGGGCTAGCCGGAGGCTTGACTTTTGCCGGCATCAACGGCCAGCCGCGCACACTTTTCAACTGGGACTTCGCCGCCGTTCAGCCGCGTGTGGGATTTGCCTATTCGCTCGACAAGAAGACGGTAATCCGTGGCGGCATCGGCAGCACCTTTATGCAATTTGCCGGCCAGGGATACAACAATGGATTCAGCCAGTCGACGAACTATGTCGGCAGCACCAATGGAGGGTATACGCCTAATGGGAATACTCTGACCAATCCCATTCCTACCATCGCCAAGCCAGTCGGTTCTGCCTTGGGCCTGATGTCGCAACTTGGCGACACGGTCTCCATTTCCAACCGGAACTTCAAAATTCCCGGCGTGGTCAACTACTCTCTCGGCGCCGAGCGCCAGCTTAGCGCCCACACGACGGTGGACCTGAGCTACGTCGGCAGCACGGGATATCATCAGGACTCCTGGGACGACATTAACCACATGAACGCGGACTTTGTCTCTCATTGCAATCTTGAGATGGGCGCGTCAATCACAACCTTCAATAATTGCAATAATCAGGGAGCAAACCCAGAGTGGGTCGCCAACCCCTTCCAGGGCGTCGACGGGTTCTCGACCGTCCATACCGGAAATGGCAACGGCTATTACACAAACAGTCTGCTCTCTGCCGGCAACTTTACCCGTCCGCTGCCGCAGTTTGGCGAAATCTACCAAAACCAAAACAACGACGGAAAAACCGAATTCGACTCGCTGCAGGCGGTGGTAACTCATCGCTGGAGCGATGCGCTGACCGCGCACGGCAGCTTTGTGTGGGCCAAGACGATGGACTCGGGCGGAATCATTGATCCCGTCTACCGCATCCGCGCGCACTATGTCGATTTCGGAAATCGCAAGTGGCGTTATACCGCCAATGCCGTCTGGCATATTCCGGTAGGCAAGAATCGCAAGCTGCTGGGCAACTCGAATCGCATCTTGGATGGAGCCGTGGGCAACTGGGTGATAGGCGCCATCTACTACTACCAGGCGGGCACACATTCCAATGTCGGTTTTCCGTATCAGAATCCGAGTATCTGCGGTGAAGCATTCTGTAACTGGGTAGAGGTGGTGCATCCGCAGCACTACGGCGTGCATCGCGTAGTAAGAAATGGAACCTCCCTTATTGCCGGCTCCAGCACTTGCGTCGGCTACTACGACGGCAACGGAAACCTTCAGCCGGAAGGATACGCAGTCTGCCCGAAGGCTACTCCAACTGCGCGCGAAGACTTCGACTTCATCCAGCGCCCTGCGAACTGGGAGGCCTTTCAGAACGTCAGCGATTCAGGCGTCTACAATCCGCGAGGGCAGCAGCTCGATATGAGCATGAGCAAATCCTTCCCGGTGTGGCAGCAGACCAAGCTGGAAGTTCGCTTCGAAGGTTACGACGTCTTGAATCATCCGAGCTGGGATGGAGAGGGCTATTGGTGGGCGCCGTGGGATCCAAACTTCGGCACCATCAACATGACCTACAACAATCAAACCAATGCTCCTCGGCAGGTTCAGCTTTCCGCCAAGGTCACCTGGTAAGCAAGGAATTCCTCCTGTTTGAACTAAAGGAGGCGTCTAAACGACGCCTCCTTCTTTTAGCAATCGAACCTCGCCAATAAAATTCCCTTTAACTTCAATCGACGCACCAACCAAACTCGACGGCGCTATGCCAGGAGAAACTTCAATGAAACACAACTTAAGCCAAACAATTCAGACGCGGCGCAGAATCCGGCTGGCTGTAGCGCTGTTTGTCACGGTTCTTCTGACTGGCTGCAACGGGAGCGGCGGCTCCACTAATAATGGAGGCGGCACGAACACGGGCACCGACATGGGTACACTGACGATGCCAAGTACTACCTATCAATACCAGTTGAAAAACGCCGCCAGCAGCATGGTGCTGGGCATTAGCGGACAGAGTCAGACCGCCGGAACCAGCGTGGTGCAGGAGGCGAACACCAACTCGACGGACTCGATGTGGCACTTCATGCCCAATGTGTATTCGTCGGACATAGTCAACATTGAAAACATGCTGACTCACCAGGTGCTGGGATTTTCTGCGACCGCGCCCACCAGCTCTGGAGGGCCATCGACCAGCAGCGCTTCCAGCAGTGGAGCGCAAGCGCTGCAATACAGCGACACCGGTACAGACGATCAGAATTGGCAGCTCTATCTTCTAACGGATGGTAATTATTTAATTAAGAACCATTACAGCGGACTTTATCTCGAAGACGAAAACTCCAGCACATCCTCCTCGGCAACCATTTCGCAGGGCGCGCGGTCCAGTGGCAGCACCGGGTGCACCTGCCAGGAGTGGACTTTGACGCAGTCAACTGCCGCGTCCTATTCCGCTCCCCTCACCGTCAGCGGCTCAGGCATTTACGTTCATGATCCAGATATGATTCAGGATGCCGCGCACGTTTATTGGCTTTACGGCACGCATAACACGTTGGCAAAATCGACCGATCTTGCGATCTTCACCAGTGTTAGTCCGGACTTCAGCACCAGCGCCGAGCCTTCGTGGTGGACCACGATCTACGCGCCAGCGTCTGGCAGCCCGGATATGTGGGCTCCCAGCGTGCTCCACGCCAACAGCACTTACTACCAGTACTATGCGGTGCCGGTTGAACCCGACAGCCTGGGTGGCGAGGCAGTGATCGCTCTGGCCACGAGTTCCAGTCCCAGCGGAAATCCCGCAGGTACATGGACGGATAAGGGCGTGATGATCTCCTCGTGGAGCAATAGCTCGACCCCCACGATCAGTGGATTTGGATTCAAAAACACCACAACTTATAACGCAATCGATCCGGCTCCGTTTGTTGATGCCAATGGGGACTGGTGGCTGGTTTTCGGCTCCTGGTTTGACGGCACGCACCTCATTCAACTTGACCCCACCACCGGTCTGCAATTGAGCAGCAATACGACGATGACTAGTGTTGCCTATCGTTATTGGGGTGAGGAAGGCCCTTTCATCTATCCGTACGTTGTCAACGGTACGCAGTATTACTACTACTTTGCGCCGATCAACGCTTGCTGCAGTTCAACCAGTCCTTACCGGATCATCTATGGGCGTGCGACCAGTCCCGGCGGACCCTATCTGGATCGCGGCGGCGTGGACTTGAAAGAAAATGGCGGCACCGTCCTGTTAAGTACGCACGGCAATATCGTGGGGCCGGGCGGGCAGAGTGTATTCACCGACACCGGTTCCGACGGCAGCAAGACACTGCCCACGCTTGTCTATCACTACTACGACAGCAATAACAATGGGACGCCAACGCTGGGCCTCAGCCGCATTGCCTTCACCTCCGACGGATGGCCTTATGTGGAATGAACGAACATGCCAGCGCCAATCTGGAGTTATCACTTTTTGAAGATATCCTCGGTTGGATTTTTTCCAGTGTCTGCGTCTTTCTCCTGACGTGCTCCAGCGCGTGCGGGCTAACGCTTGTTCTTGCTGATGCAGGAAAGCTCGCTGATCCGCCGCATTCCAGGGCTCGTTCCAACTTCCACCTCTAACCCGAAGCCAAAGGAGGCATCGATGAAACAGATATTCGCGTGTCTTGCTATTTGGGTCCCATTAACGGTGACCGTTCACGCTCAGGTAACAATGAATTACAGCGTCGAGTACAAGATCAAAAACGTCAACAGCGGATTAGTCCTGGGCGTCTCTGGTGCGAGCCAGACCGTGGGAGCGGATCTGGTGCAGTGGGCCGACAATGGCACCGCTGATCACCTATGGCACTTCATGCCCATAGGCACCAACATCTACAACATCGAGAACATGAATAGTCATCAAATAATGACCATCTCCGGCGCATCTACGTCCAATGGCGCACTGGCAGTGCAATGGTCCGACAGCGGAACCACCAATAACCAATGGGAGGTGATCCAGGCCTCCGACGGCAACTACCTGATCAAGAACGTTAACAGCGGTTTGTATCTGGAGGTGACAGGTGACAGCCTGCTCGACACGGCCACAATCGGTCAGTGGTCCGCCACTGGCACCAAGGGCCAGGAATGGACGTTTACCAACACCGGAACGGATCCCTATCCAAAGCCCCGAACGGTCACCGGCAATGGTATCTACGTTCATGACCCGTATATGCTGTACGACACGGTGAGCGCAAAGTATTGGCTCTATGGAACTCACCAGACGCTGGCCTATTCCACCGACCGAACCACTTGGACCTATTACACAGGCTGCGCGACCACGGAGGGCGGCGACTGGCTCAGCGAATACGGACGCTGCCCCATTATCGGACCCGACTTTACGCAGTGGACCGGGCTGCAAGTTCCGAAATCCGATAATGGCGGCGGAAATACTGACATCTGGGCGCCCGCCCTGATGGAAGTCAGCGGCGTCTTCTACCAGGCTTATTCGATCCCCGTCGAACCCGATACCGTGGGCGGCGAGGCGATCATCGGCATGGCCTGGAGCAATTACCCATACGGACCGTGGAACTATAGCGGCTGGGATATTGCCTCGTGGAGCAATACCACAAATACTCCGATCACAGGCAGTTATGGATGGAATTTCGTCAAGGGAACCACCTATAACGCCATCGACGGCCAACCATTTACCGATGCTTCCGGTAACTGGTGGATGGTCTTTGGTTCGTGGTACGACGGTACTCACCTGTTCCAGTTGACCAATCCCACCGGATTGCGCGCCAACTCGACAATGTATTCCGTCGCCTATCGCGGAGCGGGTGAAGAAGGCCCGGTCATCATCTATACCAATGGATACTACTACTACTTCGCTCCGATTAATGCCTGCTGCAGCGCGACCAGCGACTACCGGACCATCTACGGTCGATCGAGTTCCGTCACTGGTCCCTACGTGGACCGTGGTGGACTGGCGTTGACGTCCGGCGGCGGAACGATCTTGATCAGCACGCACGACAACGTTGTTGGACCGGGCGGTGGCAGTGTATTTATCGATTCCCATAACAGCAACGCTGTCACCTTCGTCTATCACTACTACGACTCCAATAACAGCGGAACGCCCACACTGGGCATCAACACCATCAAATTCACCTCGGATGGCTGGCCGTATCTGACCTCGAACTAAGCTTGATTGGCTCCTTGCAGGGGCGTCTCCATGCGCCTCTGCAAGGCCGTCAAAACATCATTGAGACAAGGCCAGAGGCAGTTATGTGCTTCAAGGATTCTCATATCCTCGCGGCGCAACGATGCATCGGATGAATCAAGGAGAGTCAATGTTATCGCGCAAGAATGAAAGCGGAAGAACTCCATCGGATATCTCTAGACATAGGGCGGCAGGTTACCCAACATTACTTATAACCACTATAGGTAATCTCGACAAGGGCTTCCTGTCTTCTTTGACGCCAGCAAGACATTCTGCGTGGCTGCTGCTAGTCAGCATCGCGCTGCTATTTCCAATCCATGCTAGCGCCCTAAACAACGGCTTGGCTTCCACACCGCCGATGGGATGGAATAGCTGGAATCACTTCGGTTGCAGCGGTCTTAACGAAGCGGTTATTGAGCAGACCGCTTCTGCCATGGCCACGAACGGCATGAAGACGGCTGGCTACGTCTATGTCAACCTCGACGACTGCTGGATGGCTTCCAGCCGTGACGCGAACGGCAACCTGATTCCCGATCCCGCCAGCTTCCCTGGTGGAATGCCTGCCTTGGTAAGTTATGTGCATAACCTGGGTCTCAAAATTGGCTTGTACGAAGATGTGGGAACTGCGACTTGCCAGGGTCGTCCCGGCAGTTACGGCCATTACCAGCAAGATGCAAATACATTCGCCTCCTGGGGTATCGACTACATCAAAATGGATTGGTGCAACAACACCGGCCTCGATCCCGCAACGCAATACGCGCAATTCGCGCAGGCTCTGACCGCGGCAAAGGGAAATACCGTCTTCAGTATCTGCGACTGGGGAATGAAGATGCCTTGGATATGGGCACCCGCATTGGGTAACTCGTGGCGCACGACGCCGGATATCTCCGATAACTGGCTCTCCATGATTAATAACCTCGAAGCAACCAGCGCCTTTGCCGCGTCCGCCGGACCAGGCGCCTGGAACGATCCGGATATGCTTGAAGTCGGCAACGGCGGCATGACCGATACTGAGTATCGGGCGCATTTTTCCATGTGGGCCATGCTGGCCGCGCCATTGATCTCTGGCAACGACCTGACTAACATGACCGCTAACACTCTCTCAACTCTTACCAACCCTGAAGTTATTGCAATCGATCAGGACGCACTTGGCAAGCAAGGAATCCTGTTATCTGACAATGGTTCCGGGCTGCAAGTGTGGTCCAAACAGATCACCGGGAACACGGTTGTTGCATTGCTCAATCAGTCCGGCCTCTCCTCGATCCTCACTGTGAATTGGAGCGACATAGGACTCGATCCTGCTCAGACAGCTACCGTGCGCGACCTGTGGGCGCACGCCGACTTAGGCGCGTTTTCCAATAGCTTTTCAACTGCGGTTCCTTCCCACGGAGTCATGCTGATCAAGATTGGCGCCAGCGGAACGACGCCAACTCAAACTGTTTACGAGGCCGATGCCGGCGGTAATACGCTAAGCGGCGCGGCCGTAGCGCATCCCTGCCCCGGAACTTTTGGATATTCCTGCCTTGATGGAAACGATGTCGGCTGGATTGGCAACGGTGCTTCCAATTCCGTCACCATCAACGACGTGAATGTGGCAACTTCCGAAACCTATAACATGACAATCTACGCTGCCGTGAGCGGAACCCGCCTCTTTGACGTGAGCGTTAACGGTAGCGCGGCTACACCGGTCAGCGTTACGGGCACCAGCTTCTCCGTTCCATCCACCAGCGGCTTGAGGGTGCAATTGAACGCCGGATCCAACACCATCCAGTTTTCAAATCCAACTGCCTATGCTCCTGACCTCGACCACATCGTTCTCTCATCGCCCGGCGCAGTAACTTCCGGCTTCAACATCGCCTACCCTATACAGAACGTGACCATAACATCCCGAGGTCAATCCGGAGCGGCTCTTATCGCATTAGTACCGACCGGAGGTTTTACTGGAAAAGTAATGGTCAATTGCGCATTACCCGCAGCTATGACCGGAGCAACCTGCTCGTCCGCAAGTGCCGAAATCAACGGCACAGTCGGCGCAGTTGCGTCGCTTGTGATTACGACTACAGCGCCATCGACAGCGGCTTTGCGGCATGGGTCCGCAGCCGGCGGAAGAGCAGTTGCGATTGCCGGGAAATCCGCTAAGCAACAATCATCGAATGAGATCTATCACTGGCTGCCCGTTTTATCCGCAACTTTTCTGCCCATCTTTGGACTTGCACTCGTAGTCTTTTTTGTTCTCAAAGGACCGCGCGTGAGAAAGCCAACGATCTTGCTCCTGCCGGGGATCGTTTCCATCGGTCTGCTTCTGATCGTTGCTTGTCAAGGAGTTATCCCCGTCAATCAAAATGGAAGTTTCTGTTCTGGTGCACCCAGCGCTCCGGCGGGGCTGGCTGCATCGTCCACAACCAGTTCAGGAACGACACTTACCTGGACAGCATCCAGCCAGAACACAAACTGCGCAGTGACCGGATACTCGGTTTATCAAAACAGTGTTCTCATTGCCACAACCGCCAGCAACTCCTATGCGGTTACCGGCTTGTCGCCTTCAACGACATATAGTTTCACGATTGCGGCAAACGACGCATTTGGTGTCTCGGCTTCCAGTTCCGCGGTAAGCATCACGACAGCAGCGGCCATTGCCGGTTCGCCTACACCGGCGGGAATCTACCATGTCGCGGTCACCGCTACTTCCGGCAGCATTACGCAAAATAGCAACTTTCAAGTCATCGTGCAATAGGGGTCTTTTCTCGGCGCCAAGCGTCTCCTCGCGGCGCTGCCGCTTCTCCATTCACCAAGCGTTCCGTCAGGTCGGCCTCGGCCACCGATGGATTTGCAGGTCTGCCTACAGGTCACGAAATTTGCACTGAGCCTTCAAAAAAATCGGCTCGCCTTTCTCACACCGGTTGCGGATTCCTCTCCTGAAAGAACTTCCGCTGGTGCCAATACGGATAGACCGCTGGCTGTTCGCTCGCTTTATCGAGGACCGACACCTGTTCCGCTGTGAGGTTCCACCCCGCGGCGCCCAGGTTCTGCCGCAGTTGCTCCTCATCGCGCGCGCCCACAATCACCGACGACACGGTGGGCCTCTGCAGCAGCCAGTTCAGCGCCACCTGCGGAACCGTCTTCCCTCTCTCCGCGGCGACCTTGTCCAAGGCGTCCACCACCGTGTAAAGATACTCGTCCGCAACCTGCGGCCCAGCTTCCGCGGTCTTATGCAGCCGGCTCCGTTCCGGCAGCGACTGTCCACGCCGCAACTTGCCCGTCAGCCTTCCCCATCCCAGCGGACTCCACACCAGCGCGCCCACCTTCTGATCGATTCCGAGCGGCATCAGTTCCCACTCATATTCCCGGCCGATCAACGAGTAGTACACCTGGTGCGCAACAAACCGCGTCAACCCAAAATGCTCGGCGACCGCAAGAGACTTCATCAGGTGCCAGCCAGAGAAGTTTGACGCGGCGATGTAACGCACCTTGCCCTCGCTTACAAAATCATTGAGGGTATGCTGCACCTCTTCGATCGGCGTCAGGGCGTCAAACCCGTGCAGGTGGCAGATGTCAACGTAGTCCGTGCCCAGGCGCCGCAAACTTGCTTCCAACGCGCGGCGCAAATGGTACCGCGAAGAACCCTGATCGTTTGGGCCGCTCGCAGTAGGGAAACCCGATTTCGTCGAAATCAGCGCCTTGTCGCGCTTGCCCTTCAAGGCTGCTCCCAGCACCTCTTCCGAGCGGCCATCGGAGTAGCCATCGGCCGTATCGAATAAATTGACGCCTGCCTCGAAGCAGATGTCGATCAACCGCTTCGCCTCATCCACTTCCGTGGAACCCCAGGCCTTGAAGAACTCGTTGGTACCGCCGAACGTCGCAGTCCCAAAACTCAATGCAGAAACCTTGAGGCCGGAGCCTCCCAGCAATCGATAGTCCATGACAGCTTGGATGCAGCGCGCGGCGGGAGGATGCGGGTCACGCGCGATGGCGCGTCAACATCTGCTTCTCGTGCGCCGCATTCCGGTATGCACTATTTCCCCTTCAGTGGCCTTTCTTGCTGGCTCTATCATGCGGCGGTAGGAGGTTAAAATGAATAGGAATGGCGCTCAGTGTTCTGAGATTCTGTCGCAACTGCCTCATGAGCCAGAACGCGGTCACCGGCCAATTCTGCGGCGCTTGCGGTGGCGAGCTTCTGCCGTTGCTCGACGAGAACGGTGCGATCTCAAAAGACTTCCTGGTCGCTCGCGGCTCCTGCTGCGGCAACGGATGTCGTAACTGTCCATACACGAGGGCCGAATCGATGAGCGACCAAGGCGCCGCCCGCATAATCGAAAAGACTTGTCCGCGGTGCAAAGCGACTTTCGAGTGTCAGAGCAATGGCTGCTGGTGTAACAATATTCAGCTAAGCGACGCCAAGCTCAAGTGGCTTAAGCTGCACTATGAGAATTGCCTCTGTCCCGCTTGTCTGGCCAGTATTGATTCATGGTGCGACCTGGGGTGAATGCGACAGAATGCATTCAGGCGATTGACGAATGAAAACAACAGTTGTCATGTTCTAGTGCGGTGGTAACAACGTTCTTCCGTAATAGCCTGATCGGAGATATGGCGTTTACCGCGACACTCTTTGGAGGCTTTGCATTGCTCGAAAACATCGTGATCTCCAGCCAAGAGAAACGAAAGACAGCGACTGTGTAGGAGACCTTTCATGCGCGTTATTTCTCTCCTCGCCAGTGGAACGGAGATTGTCTGTGCGCTTGGCGCGGGCGATGCGCTGGTGGGTCGCTCTCATGAATGCGACAATCCCGAGTGGGTGCGGAAATTGCCTGCATGTACCCGCCCGGCATTCGATACGAGCATGTCCAGCGGAAAGATCGACGCCGAAGTGAGGCGCCGGCTCAAGCTGCACGAACCCCTTTACCATGTCGATGCGGAGTTGATCCGCGACCTGCGTCCGGACCTGCTGATCACACAGGCGCACTGCGAGGTATGTGCTGTGACGCCGGACGACGTCGACAGAGTAGGTTGCGGCATATTGAGTTCACAGGTGCTGGCTCTCAGCGCCGGAACTGTTGAAGGTATCTTTGACGGCGTGATGAGCATCGCCCGGGCTATGGAGCGATTGCCGGCAGGCGAAGACGTTGTTGCCAGGATGCGCTCTGACATCCGCGCAGTCACTGACGCGGTGCGAGATAGGCCCACGCCGACGGTTGTAATGCTGGAATGGACAGACCCCATTTTTTCGATGGGCAACTGGGGACCGGAATTGGTGGAAGCTGCGAATGGCAAGGTGTTGCTCGGTGAAAAGGGGCAATTCTCCCGTGCGATTTCCTGGAAGGATGTTTGCGATGCGGACCCGGACTTTCTCATCATTGCTCCCTGCGGCTACGACTTGGGCAGAACGGTGCGCGAACTGCCGCTGCTCGAGGCATTGCCGGGGTGGTGGCAGCTCAAATCTGTACGGGCCGGAACGGTCGCATTGGCGGACGGCAATCTGTATTTCAATCGCTCTGGAACCACTATCGTTGAGACTGTAGAGATCATTGCCGAAATTCTGCACGGCTACAGACGCACGGATGACCGACATGTGGGTGCATGGCAACTCTATGCTCCGCGCGTTCTTCAGTAATCCAGAACTGTACTTTCCAGTGGCAACCGTTATTGAAAGCCCAACATTTATTTGATCGATGGAGAGCAAAATGGTAACTCGACGTGAATTTCTCGACACGCTGGCGGTCGGCGCTGCGGGATTGGCGGTTGCTTCAACCGCCAAAAGCTATGGCCAGATTCTCGGCTCCAATGATCGCGTCAATTTTGCAATCATCGGTCTGAATGGCCGCGCCTATGCTCATCTCAACTCTCTCAAGGCAAATCAGAATACCGCTCGGGTCTCGCATATTTGCGACGTTGACGGCGCCATTCTGAAAAAGTTTGCCGGCGACGCCAAGCAGCAGTTAGGCTATGCCCCCGAAACTGACAAGGACTTTCGCCGAATACTTCAGTCGAAGGACGTAGACGCCATCACCATCGCCACGCCAGATCATTGGCACGCCCCCATGGCCATCGCCGGCTTGCAGGCGGTCAAGCATGTCTACGTTGAGAAGCCGTGCAGCCACAATCCCGCCGAGGGCGCGCTGCTCATTGAGGCACAGCGCAAGTATGGAAAGCTGGTGCAAATGGGAACACAACAGCGCTCATCTCCCCACACCATCGAGATTGTTGCCAAGATTCACGACGGCCTGATCGGCAATGCCTGCTATGCCAAGGCCTGGTATAGCAACACCAGAAAGTCCATCGGCATCGGCAAGCCCGCGCCCGTTCCGCCGCAACTCGATTGGGATCTCTGGCAGGGTCCCGCGCCGCGCAGAGCTTACACAGATAATATTCAGCCGTATAACTGGCACTGGTTCAGGATTTACGGCACTGGCGAAGCCCTCAACAATGGCACCCATGAAGTAGACGTCTGCCGCTGGGCTTTAGGCGTCGATTATCCCCAGCGCATCACTTCCTCCGGCGGAAGATACCACTTCAAGGACGATTGGCAGTTTTACGACACCCTCGTCACCAGTTACGAATACCCTGACAAGATGATCTCGTGGGAGTCTAAGAGCTGCCAGGGGATGAGGTTCTACGGACGCGATCGCGGGTCGGCGATCATGGGGACAGAAGGCTCTGTAGTGATCGATCGCGGTGGCTATGAAATCTACGATCTGAAAGGAAATAAGGTCAGCGAAGTCAAGGCTGGAGTCGCCGCCGCATCCTCCGACCTCATCGGTGGCGACTCCATGACTGACGCTCACTTTGCCAACTTCATCGCCGCCATTCGCAAGGGCGAAAAGCTCAACGCGCCCGTCGCCATTGGCAATGTGGCTGTCACCATGCTGCAACTCTCCAACATCGCCTGGGAAGTCAAACGGGAATTGCAGATCGACACCAACGATGGCAAGATCCTCCACGATCCGCTGGCCATGAATTCCTGGGGGCGAGAATATGAGAAGGGCTGGGAGCCGCATCTCTGAGACGTAAAATTCTAGAGTACACGAGGAGTTATTCAGCCCATGAAACAGACTTTCTCACGTCGCAAATTCGTTCAATCCGGCGCGCTGCTTGCCGCAGCTTGCGCCGCCTCCAACGCTACACCCTCCTTTGCCGAGCCTGGACATGCCTCCCAAAAGCCGTCGCCCATTCATCTCGGGCTGGCCAGTTACACCTTCCGGAACTTTACCCGCGCCCAGTTGATTGGATTCATGAAGCAGCTCAACGTCTCCGATCTGAACGTCAAGGATGTCAAGGATCATCTCCCCATGGACCTGCGGGAGGAGGCCGAAGCATTAGCTGACTATGCCGCGGCGAAGATCAAGCTGCACGCTGCCGGCGCCATCTACTTTCGCAATAACGAGGACGCCGATATTCGCGCCAAATTTGACTATTGCAAGCGGGCCGGCATCGCAGTCATCGTCGCTGGCGACCCAACCACAGAAATGCTGCCCCGCATCGAAGCTTTCGTGCGTGAGTACGACATTCGCGTCGCCATCCACAACCACGGCCCGGAAGATAAGCTCTGGCCCTCGCCGCTTGATGTGCTGAAGTCGTTGAAACATTCCGACCCGCGCATCGGCTGCTGCATTGATGTCGGCCACACAGTGCGCGCCGGTACAGATCTCGTCCAAGCGATTCACGAGGTGGGGCCCCGGCTTTTCAATGTTCACATGAAGGATCTGACGGACTTCCACAGCAAGGAAAGCCAGGTTCCTGTCGGCGACGGCATCATGCCGGTGCGGGAGATGTTTGCGGCGCTCATCGCCATCAAGTATAGAGGTTTCGTCGATCTCGAATATGAAGTGCATGCCGACGATCCCATGCCCGGCGTCTTGAGCAGCTTTGCCTATATGCGGGGAGTTCTGGCGGGCATGGATTACTCCAGCCGCGGTTGAGGAGCGGTCTGTTGCAAAGGCAAGTCAATCAACTATGCTACCGAGCTACACACCCTGTGAGCCAAACTTACATGCTCTCTCCTCGGACCATGACGACGAGTTTTGAGCCGTCTCGGGATGAATCCAGAAAGCTTCCTATCGTTGACTCGGGAGCGGCGAGACTTTACCCACACTGCCAATTGGACCTCGAATCGGTGCTGAAGGTCATCTTCGGCGAATCGGCAAATCCAGCGACCATTCTTCGAATGATGGAAGGGCATTTGAACACGGTGACATGAGCCGGGGCGGGAAAATGTGCGCGGCGAATAAGTCGAGAATGGCAAGATGATCCCCGATGCCGATCCTGCCAAATGAACTGCGGATGTTGCGTCACTCACGGGCAACTTCGGAAATGGCACGATATTGCTGAACATAGAAATTGTCGATTACGTTCTTTCATAACCGGGTGAACCGCCGCTCGACGCCCAGCAATAACGATCTGGATTGTGATGCTGATCACAATATCATCGAAATCTCAATCGGAAAATGAGATTTTCATACAAATGCTCTTGACACAGAGCAGTGGTTTTGATTTATATACGGATACGTTTCTTTTGTAATCTTACAGCGCTGGAAATAAGGCGTGGGTCATGATTGCATAGGGTACCATGGTAACTTTTATCCTCAGATAGCGCATCGTCCCTTCATTCGGCCATTGCGACGCACGCGATCTGGAGAGCCTGGGTTCACAAGAACGCTACGCAGGGAAGCTGAATTGCTTTCATAAGGGCACATTCTCTTCAAGAGTTGACGGACTTCAGAAAAGTGGTGAACGACCGCTACAGGCGGGGTGTGTTTACTGCTGTTCGCAGGAGTGGTGTGTTTATACCGCACTTACTGTCTGCGTAGAAAGGGCTTTCAGATGAATCGCAGATCGCGCCTCACTTCCTTGCTGTCCCAAACTCCGGTTTTACTTGCAATTGCTTGCGCGCCCATTGTTGGTCGAGCAGCGACGGTGGCCACACCGACTTTCAGTCCGGTTGCCGGTAGCTACACCGGCGCGCAGTCGGTGACCCTCTCGGACACAACGAGCGGAGCGACGATCTACTACACCATTACTGCCGGCACCACGGGCACGACTCCGACCAGCAGTTCGACCAAATACACTGGCGCCTTTACGGTATCGGCGACCTCGGTCGTTGAAGCGATTGCCGAACTCAGCGGTGACACCAACTCTTCCGTGGCCTCGGCCGCATATACGATCACCGTGCCTACGCCGACCTTCTCGCCGGCCGCCGGAAGCTACACCGGCACACAGTCGGTAACCATCGCCGACGCCACTTCGGGCGCGACCTGCTACTACACGCTGACCGCCGGTACAACAGGCACCACGCCGACGACCTCCTCGACCAAGTACACCGCGGCCATCTCGGTAACAGCGTCCTCGGTCCTTGAGTCGCTCTGTACCTACACGGGTGACACTAACTCTGCCGTGGCCTCGGCCAAATATACGATCACCGCGCCGGTAGTAGCCACGCCGACCATAAGTCCGGTTGCCGGCAGCTACACCGGCTCGCAGTCGGTGAGCATCACAGACACGACGAGCGGAGCGACGATCTACTACACCGTTACTGCCGGCACCACGGGCACGACTCCGACGAGCAGTTCGACCAAGTACACCGGCGCCTTTACGGCATCGGCGACATCGGTCGTTGAAGCGATTGCCGAACTCACTGGCGACACCAACTCTTCCGTGGCCTCGGCCGCGTATACGATCACCGTGCCAACGCCGACGTTCAGTCCGATTGCCGGAAGCTACTCCGGCACACAGTCGGTGACGATCGCCGATGCCACTTCGGGCGCGACCTGCTACTACACGCTGACCGCCGGTACGACAGGCACCACGCCGACGACATCCTCGACCAAGTACACCGCAGCCATCTCGGTAACAGCGTCTTCGGTTCTTGAGTCGCTCTGTACCTACACGGGTGACACTAACTCTGCCGTGGCCTCGGCCAAATACACGATCACCGCGCCCGTGGTGGCGACGCCGACCTTCAGTCCGGTTGCCGGCAACTACACCGGCTCGCAGTCGGTGAGCATCTCAGACACGACGAGCGGAGCGACGATCTACTACACCGTTACTGCCGGCACCACGGGCACGACTCCGACCAGCAGTTCGACCAAATACACCGGCGCCTTTACGGTATCGGCGACATCGGTCGTTGAAGCGATTGCCGAACTCACTGGCGACACCAACTCTTCCGTGGCCTCGGCCGCGTATACGATCACCGTGCCAACGC
>Ga0116117_1000131_pt1 | contig 25101 bp, 23 predicted proteins | sample June2015DPH_11_1_FD_89790 | JGI IMG/M metagenome (GOLD analysis project Ga0116117, IMG submission 89790) | Peatland microbial communities from SPRUCE experiment site at the Marcell Experimental Forest, Minnesota, USA - June2015DPH_11_10 | ecosystem: Environmental > Terrestrial > Soil > Wetlands... | reverse complement strand
TGGATATGGCCGTGCGCCGCCTCTCCGCGTCGCTTCGCGCTAGCTGATCCCAGGCTCTGACTGATTGATCATGAAGGTAGACATCTCATTGAAGAATTTCCGAAGGACTTCTTCGGCTTTGCTTGGCAGCGAAGCTTCCCTCAACGCATTTTCCATCAGCCGCATCCAGCGGTCGCGGATAGTCTGATTGATAGCAAACGGCGAATGCCGCGCCCGGAGGCGGGGATGGCCTCTTTGTTCAATATAAGTCTGAGGTCCCCCGAACCTACCGATCAGGAAATCTCGGAGGCGCCGCTCGGCCCCTGGAAGATCACTTGCCGGGTAGATTGGCGCTAGAAGGTCGTCTTGAGGGACTTGTCGATAAAAGGCGGCGACTAACCTTGCGAAACCCTCCGCGCCAATCATGGAATAAATTTCGAGTTCCGGCATTCCCATTAGCTCTCCTCCTCGAAAAGCTCGGCGATCAGTTCTTGACGAAAACTGTTCGCCATACGTGACGCACTTCGATCTCGGAGGAGGAAGACGTCAGGAGCTTCAAGAGAGCGGACAACAAGCTTTCGGAAATGCGGGGAAAAGGCAGACACCATGACAGGGCGAACCGATGTTGTTTGTGCTAAGCGGTTGATTGTTGAATCGCTTACATCATTGTGACGGTGAGAAAGGAGCGTTCTAACCAACTGATCCCCGGTTTTGTTTTCTTACCTTTATCGGAAGACCCCGTATTTACTGGCTTTCCTCAAGTTCAACCGATTCGCCTGTGTCGCCTGTTTCAACCCCATCGAACCAAATTCTGAGGTTAATGGACACCATGGACACCAAGTTAAATCACCATTTTTCGGTACTGTCCTAATTTAGGACACCACCCATTTTTCAGGCAACACCAACCCAGAGCAGCTGTCGACCAGTGACACGGCCAGCGTCTGGCCGTTGGGGGAAAGCCGAAAGTCGCTATAGTCTCCCTCCACCCCGACCGAATTGAACGAATTGCCGGCACGGTCAAACCACGTCAGGCGTCCCCGGTGCAAAATGGCGGCAGCGTAGGCCAACATGCCGGTGTCGGAAACGGAAGCACCGATGCTGAAGCCAGTGGAACGACCCACATGCTCGGCGACTGTAAACGGCTCGCCTTTGATTTCGAGACGCGCGACGTCGAACGCCTGCCCCAGCAATGTGTCCCCAACTACATATAACAAATAGCCAGGCGAGGCATACACGGCGCCGCTTTGAGTGTGGACGAGAAATTTCTGGATTCCTCCGTCAACTGATCCGGCATAAATACCGCGATGTTCGGGGTCGCCGCTCTGAATATGGAAGAGAAAGTGGCGGCCGTCGGGGAGGAACTGCGGCCAACGGTGCGCATTCATGATCGTATCCACCTTGGTTACCGCGGTGACGATTCCGCCGAAGGAGGAGACTCGAAAAATAGCGCTGCTTAGTTTTGCGAAGATGATGCTGCCGTCTGTACTCCACGAACCCCCAAACGCGTCCGATACGTCCGTGAGCACCTGCACGGGTCCTCCGGCGACGGGGATCTTCTTCAGCTTTCCTTCGGCGAAAAAACCGAGCCATCGGCTGTCCGGTGACCAGAAAGGAATTTGGGCATGCTCCGTCCCGGGTAGTGGGCGGGCTGTCACTTGATCGACGGAACGCAGCCCGATCACGGGATCGGCTCCGGATGCATTAGCGACAAACACCATGGCGCGTCCATCCGGGGACAGGGCGAACTGAGGCACAGGGACCGTTAGGTTCGGAGGTCCTGAAAAAACTGCTTTCTCGGGAGGATTAACAGAGAACCGTACGGGATCACTGGCTGACGGGGCGCGATAATGGCCGGCAGCGAAAAACGCTAGGCCGCACAGCAATGCCAATGCCAACATCCAAGCTGCCCGCTCGCGCCACGGGTTGTGCTTTACCGCGGAAGAGGTGCCTGCACCATCACCCTCTGCGATCCACTTCAGGTTTGTTCTCAGATCGCGGACCGATTGCCAGCGTTCTTCCGGATCCTTCTCCAGACAGGTTTTGACCACGTTGTCCAGCGCTCGCGGAAACATCGGCCTCAACGCGGAAATGGGTGGAGGATTCCGTTCCAGAATCGCCGCGATCACGCTGGTCGTGCTCTTCCCCTCGAACGCACGCTTCCCAGTCGCCATTTCGTACAGCACCGCGCCCAAGGCGAAAATGTCGCTCCGTGCATCCGCCTCTTTCCCTTCGATCTGCTCCGGAGACATGTATTGAAAGGTCCCGACTACCATGCCCTCCTGCGTCAGCGGACGGCTGGCTACGGGACTGGTCAGGGTAAGGCCTGAAGCAGCCGCACCCGACTGGGAGCTAGGCTTTGCCAGGCCGAAGTCCAGCAGCTTGGCACCGCCCTTAGTCAGCATGATGTTGCCTGGCTTCAGGTCGCGATGCGTCACCCCGCCGCGATGCGCTTTCTCCAGCCCCTCGCAGATTTCAATTCCGTACTTCAACACCTGCTCTGGAGGCAGCGGACCCTTCACCAACCGGTCAGCCAGCGTCTCTCCTTCCAGATACTCCATCACCAGGTAGTCGATCCCGTCCTGGTGCCCCACGTCATATAGCGTGCAGATGTTGGGATGGTTCAGCGATGAGATCGCCCGCGCCTCGCGCTCGAAGCGCCGCTTCGCTTCAGGATTGGAAGACAAATGCTCCGGCAGAATCTTGATCGCGACGGTGCGGTCGAGGCGCGTGTCACGCCCGCGATAGACCTCGCCCATCCCACCGGCCCCTAACGGCGAGACGACTTCATACGGCCCGAGTTTTGTACCAGAGGTCAGAGCCATCCGTACGCGCCATTATAGTCCCAGCAAAAAGCGTTGAAGCCGATCGTAAGATTCTGGACAGATGGTCGGCAACCCTTCCCTTACCGGACTATGTCAGGGTTGCCCGTGACTCAACCAGAATCCGGACCACCCCCCTCCTCAGTCGTGAGTGTTATGGCCTCCTTACTAGCCCAACGCCTGGTACAGAGGTAACTTGTGAGGCTCGCGCAGCCTGCTCTACCATTCGCGCATGTCTAATCTACTGCGGGCTGAAAGCTCTCCGCCTAGGCGCGGGAGATCGGAGGTAAAGCTCAGGCTAGCGGATATGCAGTTTCCGAATTCGGCCGGTCGTCGGAGACGGTCGATTTCTGTGCCCTTGATTCTGTTCCTCTTTAGCGCTGTTCCAGGCCTGCTGGCACAGTCTGAGCCTTCGCACGCAAGCGTCCTGTTCCCTTTCTATCACCAATATCTCATCGCCTTCGAGGCGCATGATTCAGATAAATTACAGGCACTCTCGTCGGATCAGGATAGCAAGCAGCAATTTGAAAAACTGAAGGAATTGAAAGACGAGAAACAGCAGAAAGCAATCTACGACATGATGGTCAGAATTCAGCCAGAGTCCTCCGAGATAGTCAATGAAAAGATCGTTGGAGGTAGGGGATTCCTCGCTATTCAAGGATACAGCCGCGGAGACGTCCTCGAAATGAAAGTGGATCCAAGCCAAGTGCCCAGGGGCTACCGAATCGCCAACAACAAACCCATCGGGAAGCGGCAGTATGAGCTGGTCTTGTTCAAGAGAATCGGCGAAGAGTGGAAGATTTACCGGATGAAGTCCTTTGCCTATGAAGATCCCCGCCCCGTACTTGAACCGATTGACAGCTCACACGAGCAGAAGTACGCAGGGGTGCAGTACCATTGCAATTTTTCTCAGGAGAACGTCGTTCCGGGCGACAAACAATCCCAATGGATGAATGAAAGCACGCATTGGAGCTGTTTTGCCAAGCTTCGCCGGAAAGCGAGCCTCTGCGACCGCATTGGAAGCCTGGCTCCGCCAGAGCAAAAAGCATTCTTCGCAGAGCAGACTCAGATACAGCAGACGCAATGCAAGCTCGACGTAGTCGATCTAATCGGCGATCCCAAGATCTGCGAGTCCATCAAGAACAGCAAGATGATGCCCAACGCGCAAGAGCTGTGTTTCGAGAAGATCGAGGACTATAACTTTATCCCGGGGTTTAACATCTATTCCCTCGACTCTGACGGGGACGGACTGTCCGATCTGCAGGAGATCCGGTTCTTTAACACGAGCGCAAACAATCCCGACACCGACGGAGATGGAAAGACAGACTTTGAAGAGGTGGAAGCGATGACCAATCCTCTAGGCGCGGGGAAACTCGGGGACCATCTGAAGTAAGAACTCTGGCCCGGCTCGCCCGCGAGTTCCGCATTTCATGGTCGGAAGCGCCGCCCTTGGGAAGCGAAGGAGGAAGGCCCAGAGGCGGATGATCCCCTACTCAAAAGCTATTCCCCCATTTCCGTGACCGATCTCCTGGATTCTTGAAGTAACATCACTGTCGCCCTATCACTTACAATGCCGAATCGGCTCGTCGCCGGGCGTATGGTCGGCTAACCTTCCAGAACCGTCCGCCCCTCAGCTCAAGAATTAGGCCCGATGCCAATGCGATCATTGACGGCTGATCGAATCCGTTGCTTGCAGCCAAGGTAGCGTTCGGTTGTCTGCACCGAAACGTGCCCCAAAAGAAATTGGATCTGCTCCAACTCGCCTCCCGACGCGTGGCAGAGCCGAGCACAGGTCCTTCGCAGATCGTGCGGCGCCAACTTTGCCACTCCAATGCTCTTCGCCGATTCCTTCACGATGTGCCAAACTGCCTTCACCGTCATCCCATCGCCCCATGTCCTGCCTACCTGGTTGACCCGGCGGAACATTCTTCCTCGATCTATGGCGGCCGCCGGCCAATCGTCGAGTTCGGTTCTCACCCAATCGGGAACCGGAACCGTTCGGATGTGGCCCCCCTTGCCAACCAGATCCACAATGGCCCAATGATCTTCGCGCTGCTGGAGATGAGCCAAGGTCAAAGCCACGGCCTCATGCCTTCTCAATCCGCACGCGAGTAGCAATGCGAGTAAGGCCCGGTCACGTTTTCCTTTCAGTCGCTCACGATCGGGAGCTTGCCAAAGTGCATTGCCTTGCTCTGCCGTTAACCAGTTCCCGAGACGAACGCCCAGCTTCTTCACCCCTTTAACGCGACGAATACCGGCCGCCAGATCGGCGCTGAGAAGACCGCAGTCGGCGGCTTCGTAGGCGAGTCGACGCACGGCGCCAAGGCGCAGATTGATGGTTCCGGGGGCGAGTTGACGGGATTCAAGATGAGAGCGATAGCGCAAGACCAAGATCCTGTTGAAGGCCAAGCGCGGTTCCGAACAATACCAGTCAACGAACTCATCGATGGCGTGACGATAACCCCGTTTGAACGAAGCCGCTGGCGCGGCGGACGCTGCCGCGTGAGTGAGGTCGGCAGCCGTGGTTCTTAGCCTCAGATAAATTATGGGTCACAAGGAGGCCATCCCTATGACCCATCTACGAAAAATCATGCTGGAAGAACTCCAGCGACGTCATTACTCAGAGGCTACCACACAACGCTATATCCGCTTGGTGGAAAGATTCGCACGGCACTTCCACTGCTCTCCCGATCGCCTCGGTACACGACATATTCGGGAATACCAAGCCCAACTCTTCACCGTGCAGAAGCTGTCGCCCGGCTCGGTCACCAACCATCTGTGCGCCCTGCGGTTTTTCTACATTCAGACCTTGAAAAGGCCATGGAGCATTGCCGACACTCCCTATCCCAAGAAACGCCACCGTCTACCCACGATTCTCAGTCAGGAAGAAGTAGCCCAACTCATCGATGCGGCTTGCACACCATTTCATCGAACTATCCTCATGACCCTCTATGCCACCGGTGTTCGGGACGCGGAGTTGACTCACTTGAAGTTCAGCGACATTGATAGCCGACGGATGGTGATTCACATCCAGGGCGGCAAGGGTCGCCAAGACCGCGACGTAATGCTCAGTCCCGTTCTGCTCGACGAACTCCGCTCACACTGGCGGCGTTTGCCGAAAAAATCCAGCACCTTGCTGTTTCCCGGTAATCGCTGGCACACCGGGGTTCGGCCCATCGATACCAAGACTCCACGCCACGCCTGCCAGTATGCCGCCCGCCGTGCTGGGATTAAGAAGAGGGTGTATCCCCACCTGCTGAGGCATTGCTTCGCCACTCATCTGCTGGAAGCCGGCGCCGACCTGCATACCATCCAGATCCTGTTAGGCCATCACGATCTGAAAGAGACCGCCATCTATCTCCATCTTTCACAACGTCACTTGCACCCCACTGCCAGTCCGCTGGACGCGCTGGTGTTGAAAGGCAGGTCCCAGCAGGAGGATTAGATGAGTCGGCCGCTCTTAGAAGTGGCCGACCTGATCCGCAGCGCAGGAACAGCTTTCATCGAGCGCAACCGCAAATGGATCCGCTGTACCCATATCAAGGTCCTGCTGGCCATCGCGCGCTGTCGCACCGCCGCACTCGGCGGTCACATCGATGAATGCACCCGTTGCGGACATCGTGCCACCATCTCGTATAACAGTTGCCGCAATCGCCATTGCCCAAAGTGTCAGACGGGCGCTCGCGAACGCTGGATCGAGGCACAACGGAGCGAACTGCTCCCCTCGCCCTACGTCCATGTCGTCTTCACCCTGCCGTCGCAACTGGCAGCGCTGGCCCTACAGAATCAGAAGATCGTCTATAGTTTGCTGTTGCAGGCCAGCGCAGAAACGCTTCTCGAAGTCGCTCGCAACCCCACACATCTCGGAGCTGAGATCGGCTTTTTCAGTGTCCTCCACACCTGGAACCAGAAGCTCCAGATTCATCCCCATGTCCACTGCGTTGTTCCCGCCGGTGGGCTCTCGCTCGATCACAGCCGCTGGATTCGATCCCACCCGCGCTTCTTTCTCCCCATTCCCGTGCTCCGCAAGGTGTTTCGCGGCAAGTTCGTCGCCGCTCTCAAGTTGGCCTTTCAGCGAGGCCAGCTGCACCTTTCCGGGGATCTGGCGCAGCTCGCGCAACCCAAATTCTTCGCCGCCTGGCTGCGACCGCTGTTTCGCAAAAACTGGGTAGTCTACTCCAAGCCGCCCTTCGGGGGCCCCCAGTATGTGCTCCAATATCTCGGCCGTTACACCCATCGCGTCGCCATCTCCAACCATCGACTGGTCTCGTTGGTCGACGGCCAAGTCACCTTTCGCTGGCGGGACTCGGCTGACCACAATCAGCAGAAACTGATGACCCTATCCTTGGATGAAATCTTGCGCCGCTTCCTCCTGCATCTGCTTCCCAAGGGCTTCGTTCGTATCCGTCACTTCGGCTTTCTGGCCAACCGCCGACGCTCCACCCTACTGCCGCTGTGCTTCGCTGCCCTGGGTTCGGTTCCTGTGCCGACGGAACCAGAAACCACCGCCCAGGAATCCGACCCGCTTTGGCGTTGCCCCAAGTGTGGTGGACCGATGACGGTCATCGAACGACTTACCGCAGCTCAAATCCAACTCCGTTCTCCACCACGGTTGCTCACAACTGCGATATGAAACCGCTTCTTCACAACCCGAAAACTCTGCACGGTTCTCCGCGCTCCGCCCCCGTCCGCCCCGCTCCTGACCTGATCCCTACTTCCCGCCCTCTATCCCCCCCGTTTTCCACCATCGATTCTCCTCCCCACGCTCTCGACAACTTCCACCTCCGCTTCCGTGCCGACTCCAGCCGCCTTCAACACCTCAGCCTCACTCCATTCAATTTGCATAAGGACCGCGTCCGCCGCGCCAGCGGCTTCCTTCTGACGGCTTTTTCGAACGCGACGCCGCACACCTTCTTTTCAGCCTTGAGCACTCTTCCCGGCGTCACGTCCGAAAAAGCACTAGCGTTTATCAGTATCGATCCCACTTCGCGCAGAGGTCCCCGGCCCTAGCTGGGAAGTCAGCTAATGTTTACAAGGGCAGTGGCGATTAATTGAGCGATGGGCAAACCGGAGTAATTCCGGGCCAGAAGTCTTCTTCTTGGAAGTTACGTGCGACTGAAGTAGATGCGACAATTGGTTTCTGCCCGCTCGAAATTTCCCGGAATTTCCTGAAATCTGTCGAATGGGCCGCGTGTCATCCGTCATACACTCAGGAGCGCGCAGGCGCTCACAATCGTTCTCAAGGAGAAAAGGTGATGCAATTCGCTTTGCTAATCTTCGAACCGCCAGAAGCTTTTGCGGCACGGAATGCGGACGAAAATGATCCGTACCTCGGGGCTTGGCGAGCCTACCACAAAGCGCTCATCGAGGCCGACATCTTCGTCGGTGGCAGCCCACTGCTACCCCCGGAGACCGGGACCACGGTACGACTGAAGGACGGAAAGCGGCGCGTACAGGATGGCCCCTTCGCTGATACCAAGGAGCAGCTGGGTGGATTCACAATCCTGGAACTTCCCTCGCTTGATGCGGCGCTCGAATGGGCAGCACGATGCCCGGCTGCCTCGATCGGTGCTGTGGAGGTCCGACCCGTTTCGCCTGAATACCTTCGCCGGGTCACGGGATGAGTGGAAGCGAACCGGAGAGCACTCACCGAACGATCGAACGTCTGGCTCGCGAGTCCTACGGTCGGCTAGTGGCTTACCTTGCCTCAAACACGCACGACGTGGGGAGCGCGGAGGATGCCCTCAGTAATGCGTTGTTAGCAGCACTCGAAACTTGGCCGCGGGACGGTGTGCCACTTAATCCAGAGGCGTGGCTGCTGACGGCGGCGCGCCGCTCTTTTATCGATCTAGTGCGTCATCGGCAAGTAGCCGAGGCCAACGAACCCACGCTCGCGCTCCTCAGAGAGGAGTCCAAGGAGCCCAACATGACTTTGTCAACAGAATTTCCAGATGAACGATTGAAACTGCTGTTTGTGTGCGCCCATCCGGCAATCGATCCGGCGATGCACACGCCGCTCATGCTCCAGACTGTTCTCGGCCTGGACGCCGTCCGCATTGCCCATGCCTTCTTGGTTTCACCCACCACGATGGGGCAACGGCTGGTGCGTGCCAAGACGAAGATCCGCGACGCCGGCATTCAATTCGAAGTCCCCCAAGACTGCGAACTGCCACAGCGGCTCGACGCCGTCCTCGAGGCTATCTATGCGGCCTTCGGAATCGGTTGGGATGACATGGCCAGTGTCGACCAGCGCGGACGCGATCTGGCCGAGGAGGCGATCTGGCTTGCGCGAGTGCTCTTGCAGTTGATGCCAAAGGAGGCCGAGGTTCACGGTTTGCTGGCTCTCATGCTCCACTGCGAAGCCCGCAGAGGGGCGCGGCGAGGGCCGGACGGCCAGTTCGTCCCTCTTTCGGAACAGGATGCACAACAGTGGTCTCGACCATTAATCAAGGAGGCGGAACGCCATCTCGCCGAGGCGTCGAAGCGCCGCCCCATCGGCCGGTTTCAACTCGAGGCTGCGATTCAGTCGATTCATGCTGAGCGGGCGCGCAGCGGCCGGACCGAGTGGACTGCGATCGTGCTGTTCTACGGACAGCTAATCCGGATATCGCCGACGCTCGGCACGCGAACTGGATACGCCGCCGCCGTAGCCGAAGGGAAGGGAGCCGAAGCAGGGCTGACCGTGTTGGATGGGATTGACCCCGACGATATCTCCGCCTATCAGCCGTACTGGGCGGTTCGCGCTCACCTGTTGCGACGGCTGGGGAAAATACCTGAGGCCTTGGACGCCTTCGACCGGGCGATCGGCTTGACCGAGGACCCCGCAGTGAGACAGTTTCTGCTCCAAAAGCGGGGCTGATTTCCCCTTCGTGGCTTGTTCAAACGCGGCTAACGGGATACGCCACGGCAGTTCCTGCCCCAAAGGTGGGGTTAACTTTTTCTTGCTTGCTCTGTCGAAATCGATTCTCGTCGCCCGTCATCACAATAGAGGCGGCTTAACCGTCAAGTTGGCCACCGAAAAGGTGCATGATGTGTCCATTCTGTTTTGCAACCGTAGGATTGGTCGTTGCCGGGGTGGTTTCCACCGGCGGTATTGCAGCGTTGGCTGTGAAAGTTTCTCGCAAGAAGAACGAAGCGGAAGAGATCGTCGGGAATCTGGACAAGAATCTGATCAACGAGGAGAAATGATAATGTCGACGAACAACGAGAAAGCGATGAAGACACCTCCGATCATGCCGCAACAGGAGTGGGAGACTGCACGGCAGCAACTCCTCGTGAAGGAGAAGGCCTTGACCCGCTCCCGTGACGCGCTGGCCGCCGAACGCCGGCGGATGCCTTGGATGGCAGTGGACAAGAAGTACGAGTTCGATGGACCCAACGGCAGGGTAAGCCTGCTCGACTTGTTCGAGGGCCGTCGCCAGTTGATCATCTATCGCGCCTTCTTCGAGCCCGGGGTATTCGGTTGGCCCGAGCACGCCTGCCGTGGCTGCTCCCTGGGCGCTGATCAGGTCTCGCACCTGGCGCATCTGAACGCCCGCGACACCACCCTGGTCTACGTGTCACCCGCGCCGCAGGCGGACATCGCGCGCCTGAAGGCGCGGATGGGCTGGGAGATGCCTTGGTACACATTCACCAACGGCTTCGACAAGGACTTCGGCGTCGCCGAATGGCACGGCCACAATGTGTTCTTCCGCGATGGCGAGCGGGTGTTCCGCACATACTTCATCAACAACCGCGCCGACGAGGCGATGGGGACTATCTGGAGCTACCTCGACATCACGCCGCTGGGCCGTCAGGAGACTTGGGAGGATTCGCCGGAGGGTTACCCCCAGAGCGCTCCGTACAAGTGGTGGAACTGGCACGACAACTACAAGGCCGAGGTCTCGCCTCAGCCGAAGTGGGTCGATATCCTCACCGACCCTCAAGGAGCCGCCGCCCGAAGACGCGACGAAGAGGAGAAAGTAGGCTAAAGATGGTCTCACAGTGGAAGGTCATCCGGTGATGGCGAATCGGTGGCTGCAAGCGAATCGCGGCCGGTCGAATTCGTTTCGAATGATCGCGGGCGCATCCATCTTACTCTGCGGCGAAGTTGGACGGTTAGGTAACGGGAAGTCGGCTTGAACGAAGCCGCTTCGCGGCAGACGCTTTCGCGTGTCTGGTGCCGGCAGCAGTGGTGTGAGGATAAAGTTGGGTCATAAGGAGCTAACCTATGACCCACCTTTGCAAAATGATGCTCGAAGAACTCGAGCGTCGTAATTACGCTCAGACTACCATAGACTGCTACATCCAGACGGTCGAAGATTTCGCGCGCTATTTCCGACGCCGGCCTGATCAGCTCACTCCTGAGCACATCCGCGAGTATCAAGCGTATCTGTTCCGCGAGAGAAAGCCAGCCGCGTCCACTGTAACGCAACGGCTGGCGGCTCTGCGGTTCTTCTACACTCGGACGCTTAAGAAAGCCTGGAGCGTGGCCGATACACCGTATCCGAAGAAAACGCGACACCTCCCCATCATCTTGAGCCCAGAAGAAGTTGCCCTCCTCATCGACTCGTCCCAGACTTGGTTTCATCGCATGGTATTGATGACGCTCTATGGCACGGGCGTACGGCGTGCCGAGTTGACCCGCTTGCAAATTCCCGATATCGACAGCCGACGCATGGTGATCCACATCCGCGGCGGGAAGGGTCGTCAGGACCGAGATGTCATGCTCAGTCCGAAGTTGTTGGAAGCCTTGCGAGAGTATTGGCGGGGGGGCTGAAACGCAAACCCAAAGAGTGGTTATTTCCGGGCGGGCGCTGGCACACTGCCAATCATCCCATCACTCCCAGGGTAGTGTGGAATGCCTGCAAAAAAGCTGCGTAACGCGCTGGTTGGTCAGTGAGCGTTACGTGCGCGCGTTTCCGGGAGGAACCGGCGACACAAAACCTGCCGGCAACTACGCCGCCGCGCTCCTGGCAGACCAGGAAGCCCGTGACGCCGGATGCAACTCGGTTATGTGGTTGGACGCCCAAGAACACCGCAATGTGGAAGAATGTGGCGTCATGAATGTCTTCTTCGTTTTGGGCGAAGATGTCGTGACCCCGCCGCTGAGTGGGACGATCCTACCCGGTATCACTCGCGATAGTGTGATTACCCTTTTGCACGATATGGGATATCGCGTGAAGGAGGATCGTATTTCGATGGATGACCTGCTCAAAAGTTACGAGCGGGGCGAACTCCGGGAATGCTTTGGAACGGGAACGGCTGCAACAGTGTCCCACGTGAGGCGCATTCGATATAAGGATCAAACTCTTGAACTGCCGCCAGTCGAGCAGCGGAACGTGGGCGTCGCCGTGCGGGAAAAACTGCTCGCCGTGATGACGGGTCGCGAACCAGATACGCGCGGTTGGGTCGAGAGCATCTGACGCCAAACGAATACCGCGTTTCCAGGAAACAAGGACGCGAAAGGAACAAGACCCAATGCATTACCTTTTGTTCTACGAAGTTGGTGAGGACTACGTTTCACGGCGCGCAGAATTTCGGGATGAGCATCTCGAAAAGGCCTGGAAGGCGAGTGCACGTGGCGAGCTCGTGTTGGGCGGCGCGCTGGCGAATCCTGTTGACGGTGCCGTATTGCTTTTCAGGGGCGACTCGCCTGAGGTCGCGGAAGGGTTTGCCAAGGCTGATCCTTATGTGACGAGCGGCGCAGTGAAGCGCTGGCATGTGCGGGAATGGAAGACAGTCGCAGGGGAAGACGCCGCGACGCCCCTCAGGCCAGATACATTGCCAGCCGGCAAGAGAACGTTGGGTGACTCGTCGAACGCAGTGGGCGCAGGTGGTTCATCCCAAGATAAGGGCCTGATCTTGCGGATGTGGAGGGCGCGATCGACCGTCGATAAATCAGGCGAATATGTTCAGCACGCAACCAAGAAAGTTTTCCCAACGCTTCGAGCAATCGAAGGACACCGCGGAGCATACTTGCTGCGCCGCGCGGTTGACGGCGCAATCGAACTTGTCGTACTGACCCTCTGGGAGTCCATGGAGGCGGTCCGTAAGTTCGCCGGAAAAGAGCCGGAGCAGGCCGTGGTGGAACCGGAAGCGCGAGCGGTACTGACAAGCTTCGATGATTCTGTAACGCACTTCGAGATCGTTGACTGTACCGGCAAAACAGCAAAATGAGCAATCGTCCAGGGTTCTGGGCGAGTGGTCGGCAACCCTTCCCTTACAAGATTAGGGAAGAGTTGCCCTCAACCGCCCAGAATCCAGCATTACAGGAATCGCTCTCGTGTGGCCGCACTTGCCGGTCCGCAATCAGATATTCGAATATCTCAATGAACTTGGCAGTACCTATGACAAGGCTGACCAACGTGCCCCTCCCGCATGCTGCAGCCACGCTTCGTACGCGGCGGCCAAGGCCAATAAAACGAACACGGTTCCAAGCACGCCTCTTCCTTGTACAAGACCGATTAAGACTGCGAGTACACAGGCGACAGCGATAGCGGCCCTCACCACCATCACCAGAGTGTCGGAGGCGATCAGCCGGCTCGGGCCCGCTCGAAGCGTTAGCAGGATAAGGAAATCTCTGCAACCGAAAAACAGCGTCCCTAGGCCAACCCCAACTCCACATACGACGGCAAGCCGGCTGCGGCCGCCATGAATGCCCCGCTTGACGACCTGGCGAATGCTGTAACCCACGATTATCCACGGTATCAACTGAGTCTCCAGGCACCCAAGAAGCAAGGGAAGTATCATGTCCATTGTGATGCTCAGGGAACGATGACGGTGATTTTCGCGTTATGAGTGATTCCGTTTGCCGTTGCGCTCACAACTACGCTGTAAGTGGCTGCGTTCTGGGGCGGGGGCGGGGGCGGCGGCTGAACTTTTTGGCTGCCTCCGCTGCCACAACCAGCAACCGCGAACAGGGCCGCCAACAGGCCGAGGCTGAGCAGTATGGTCAGCCAGCGCTTGCGGTTCGCGAATCCGCCCACAAGAACAGACGCAAGCATGAGACCGCCCCCGGCGCCCCGCCAACCAGGCCGGCTGCGCGGATGAGGATGAGTAGGCAGGCCGGCAGACTGCGCCGAAGCGTTGACGGTCAGGGTTGCCGTCGCGGTTCCGTTCAGCGTCGGCGCGGACGGGGCCACACCGCAGGTGATATTGCTCGAAGACGGCGCACAGGTCATCGTCACAACTTCGCTGAAAGTGCTTAGGGACGTCAGGTTCAGGCCGACCGTTCCCGAACTTCCGGACTGCACGGTGATTTGCGGCAGCTGCGGAGTCAACGTGAAATCCCCACGTTGCGCGACCGTAAGGTTCGCCACGTTACTGATGGAGGGCTGGTAATTACTATCTCCCTGGTAAATTGCCGTAACCTGGTTGGGCCCGTTGTTCCAGAACGACGACGAATCGAGCACGAATGAAACCGAACTACTTGCACCGTTCACGGGGCTGAGTATGTCGTAGGCAAGGAAATTGCCGTTGTTATAGTAGTTGATCTGTCCCGTCGGAGCGACCCCGTAGTTTCCCGTAACCGTAGTTGCGACGGTCGCCAATTCTGTAGCCGAAATACTGGCTGGCGAGATGCTCAGAGCCGTCGTGGAGGCTGCTAAGGGGGGGATTGTGGCTACGTCGATTTGGACGATGTACTGTATCCCCCCGGGTTGCCAGTTTGAGTCGCCAGCGTATTGGGCTGTGGGGTTATACCATCCTACGGCGAGGTTCGTGAACGTCACCGTCGCCGAGGAGTACTGGCTCTTGGTCCCGCTTGGCGACTTGAGGGTGGCGGTAAGAGAATAGTTTGGAGTCACGCATATGCTGCCGAGAACCGGGGATGGCCCTAAGCACACGGTCACGGTGCCGGTCGGGGCAGCGGTGCCTGGTGGGGCGGCAACACCGGAGGCTAACACGCCGTATGGGGGACCCACCTCGACGCTTATGGTCAGGCTGCCGCCTGGATTTACGTTGAAGACCGGAGCTACGGTTGAACTGGGTGCGATTATGTTCATGTTGATCCAGGGCTGTCCCTTCGCAACGCTGAATGTGACTGGGGTCGCCGAAGAAGCATTGAAACTGGCGTCGCCGGAGTAGATCGCGCTTGCCGTGTGAGACCCGATGGCCAGTGCGGGAGGCGTCCAACTGGCGATGCCGACGCCATTGAGCGCGCCGGTTGTGGTCATCGAATCCACTGTGAATGTGGCACTGCCGGTTGCGACGCCGTTTGTCTTGCCGGTAGGAGCACTAACCCCGATCGGCTTGACGCTGAGCGACAACGGTACGTTGTACTGGATGGTGCCACCCGTACTGACCGGAGTTTGGCTCTGGTCATTTAAAACCTGGAAGTTGATATTGGAATTCTCTGCGGTCACCGTAAGCGCTACCGGGGACGAGGTGCTGCTCCCAAAGACGCCGTCTCCGTGATAGTTGGCGGAAACGTCGTAGTACCCGCCCGGAAAGAAATCAATGCTGGTGCTGGCTGCGCCGTCGCTCAAAGTAAGAAACGTTTGTGATTGGCTTGACGGCAAGGGCGAGGTCGCGAGAATCGCTACCTCGCCACGGGGCGTTCCCGAGCCTGAAGCGGGAGCGACAGACGTCGTTACGGTGATCGGAGTGCCATGCGTGATTTTCGTGGAGGAGAGACCAAGCGTGGTGGTCGTGGAAAGAAAGTTGATGGAGTTCCAGTTGTTCACCAGCACATTAGCGTCGACCGATCCGAGGCCGCTGGCTAAGTCATAATCGGGGCCGGCCGAGTATACGGTCGTTTCATTGTCTCCGTTCGCGTTTGGAGAGCAATTGGTCGAGCCTTGCGCGCACGGCACGCCGTTGCTGCCCAGAGTGATGTCGTGAAACGCGGTTGGTTTCTGCTGCGCCAACGGGTAGAGCGTGAAGTTGGCCTGACCTTGCCGACCGTACTTCTGGTTGATCAGCGCCATAATCCCGGCCATCGCCGGAGACGACCCGGAGGTGCCGCCGACGAGCAAAATTTCTGCCTCGCTACCCGACCCCGCGGCGCACTCTCCCGCATAGGCGCAGATAGGGTAGGTGCTCAGATTGGCGCCGTTGGACGCAAACAGCGAAACATCGGGCAGGTCGCGCACCCCGTCGGCGGGCACGCCGGGACCAGCCTGCCAGCTTGGTTTTGCATAACCGCTGGTACAGTAACCGGTAGAAGAATTTTGCGTGCTGCAATGGCTCGCGCCTCCGCCTCCGGCATAGATCTCGTTGCGCTGCAGGCCGTTGGAGATCACATCCAGGCCAAAGGGATCGTTCCACACTTGTTCCGGCAAGGGAGCCTTCAGAGATCCCTGGTGGGGATCATTCGTTTGGTTCCATAGGGTGGTTGCGCTGGCGCCGCCGCTGGCATAATCGGAGTAGTAGAAGTCCGTGCCTCCCACCGCGACGTTCCAAGCGGTGGAAGCGAGGCCGCTCACGGAGATACCAGAAAATACTTCACACTCTGGGCCGCCGTCTCCGGCGGCGACAACAACGGTTTGCCCCTGCGCCGCGGCTTGCTCCCACAGCCCGGCCCAGAGTTGGTTGCCGGCGTTCCCGAGAAAGTTTTCGCATTGGCCGAAGCTCACGCTCAGCACTGCTGCCTGATTGTCTTCAATGGCACGGATCGCGGCCAGAGCGAGTGGGTCCTCAAAATTGCTGCCATTCGAAATGTAAAGATTCACCGTGGCCTGCGGCGCGACCGCTCCGCTCACTTCCACGTCGAGATACGCTTCGACATCAGCTCCGTTTGTGCCGGGATCGTCGCCATCAATGACCACCTGCGTGGGATTGCTTGAAAGGCCGAAGAACTGTTGGTAGGCATTTACTAAGCTCACATCGATGTTCGATTCGTTGATGATGCCGATGGTCTGCCCGGTGCCGTTGACTCCCGCCTGATACAGCGGAGCCAGGTCATACTGCGTGGCAAAGTCCTCGGGAGCGACCGGATATGCATACGGGTTCGGGGTGCCGAATGGATTTGGAATGGTGAATTGCGGATTGGTCTTCTTTGTGGCCCGCGAATAAAGGGCCGGTCCCGCCACCTTGATGTAAGGCTTGGCGCGGAAATTGTTCAGCGGCGAAAGGCCTCGCACCAGCGGCGCCAGAGCCGCCGGGATGCTGATGTCGCTGGCGTTGGCGTAGTGCGTTTCACCCTCGACGTCGTATTGATGGATCTCGGTATGGAAGGCGTTGCGCACCTGGCCGGCGGTGCCGGAAAACTCGATGAATTGCTTGCTTTTCGTGACCCGGGCCACGTTGAAACCCTGCGAGCTCAGCCAGTTTTCGGCGGTTTGAATGTCGGAATCGGCTGGGCCGAACCGCTTCCCATACTCCAGCGGCGTCAGCCATTGGTGATATCTAGCCGAGCCGAGCCGATGGACGTCATCCATGAATTCCTGGAGCGCAGTTTCGCGATCCGAAGGGCGATTCAATAACAGAAGCACGCGTTCGGCAGGAAAAGAATCGGGAACGGTGCCCCGGTCGTAGCGTAGCTGCGCCATCGGGTGCACGTTGCCGTGAAGCTGGACCAGCTTTGTTTTATCAATCGGCTGAGTAATAAGCGGCGTTGCCGGGTTTCGTGCACGAGCGTTCTGAGCAGTCGCGGGGATTGCTAGCGCGCTCCCCAGAAGCAGTATCAAAGTTCTCCAGTTCAACGGAGACTCCCCAACACGTTCAATAACTGTGCCGGACAGCTAGGGTAGCAGGTTCTAGAGCAATGCGTCCGAATGGGAGACTCCTGATGAGTGTCAAGAGAAGAGTCTCTCCTCCCTGGCGGGTGTCGCCTCATCACTTGCCCCCGCTGTTAGATTTGAGTTTCATGCTTGTCCTCTGGTCCTTTGTGCAGAGTCCTCCGACGCGGGACTCGACCGTTGCGTAAATCCCCACAGTGAGGTTTCAGCGTTGTGCCCTTTACCAGCACGGCCGGTGTGTCCGCTGAAGCCTCCGTGAGCCGATCAACGATGTGGCGACGAAGCGCGTGTTTCGGGCATGAATAAGGAGCGCAATTTGCAGTGTGCCCGCGAGGCCGATTCACAATGAAACGATGGTTCTATCGATCGTAAGAATGTTCCTGCTATTGGCGCTGGCGTCGAAGGTGATGGCGGAAGTCTGAGTCACGCTTCCGGAGGCGATGCTTGACCGGTGCCGGTGTTCACCGAGGTCTGGTCCAACGCCTGGTAGTGCGAGCAGCCGTCTGCCCTCAACCATGTAAAATCGATGCGTCGCGCCTTGTCTTCTCCTGCGATTTGATGCAGAAGACAAATAGGGAGAACTGTAATGATTGCCTTCTCGGTTAACGAAAAACGTGTCGATCTCGACGCTGATCCCTCCACTCCCCTGCTTTGGGTGATCCGGGAATATCTCGGCCTTACGGGGACAAAATATGGATGTGGTATGGCGCAGTGCGGCGCGTGCACTGTCCATATGAATGGCGAGGCAGTGCGTTCCTGCGTAACCCCGGTATCGCGGGCCGCGGGAAAAGAAGTGACGACCATCGAGGGGCTTTCTCCGGATCTCAGCAACCCCCTGCAACTCGCGTGGCTTCAAGAAGATGTTCCCCAATGCGGCTACTGCCAATCGGGTCAACTCATGAGCGCTGCCGTGCTGCTGCGCGAGAAACCCAACCCCTCCGATGAGGATATCGACGAGGCCATGACCGGCAACATTTGCCGTTGCGGAACCTATCCGCGCATCCGAAGAGCCATCCACCGGGCTGCGGAAATGGCGGCCAAGGGAGGCCTTCGATGATACGTCGAAAGATAAGTCTTGGGTCAAGCGCTGGAATGGAACGTCGCAATTTCTTGAAGGCTTCGGTGATGGCCAGCGGTGGCTTGTTGATTGGCTTTCGTTTTGCTGGCGCCGCCGCGTTGGCTTCGGCGGAAACGTCCCCGACTTCTTTTATGGCCAACGCATTCGTGCGCATCGGAACCGATGAGCGCGTCACGGTCATCGTCAACCATTCGGAAATGGGGCAAGGTGTCTACACTTCTTTGCCCATGTTGCTGGCAGAGGAACTCGACGCCGATTGGAGCAAAGTCGGCTTCGAGCCGGCTCCGGTCGATGCCAAGTACAATCACCCAGCTTTCGGCATGCAGATCACGGGCGGAAGCTCGAGCGTGTGGTCCGGATTGGAGCAATTCCGTCAGGCCGGTGCCGCCGCACGCGCCATGCTGGTGGCCGCAGCCGCACAGCAATGGAACGTTGACCCCGCCAGTTGCCGCACAGAATCAGGAGCGGTGTTCAACGGATCGAATGGCAAACTGACCTATGGCCGGCTCGCGGAAGCGGCGGCAAGACTCACGCCTCCCGCGCAGCTGCAACTGAAAGATCCAAAAACCTACAAACTGGTCGGCAAGCCCATCCAGCGGCTCGATACGCCCGAAAAATTAAACGGGAAAGCCGTGTTCGGAATCGATGTCAAACTGCCGGGAATGCTGACTGCTGTAATCGCGCGTCCTCCCATCTTCGGTGCGAAGTTGAAGAGCTTCGACGATTCCCGGGCCCGCTCCATGCCCGGCATCCGAACAATCGTCGCGATTCCGGCCGGAGTGGCGGTGATTGCGGAGACCTTCTGGCAAGCCAAGGTCGCGCGTGATGCTCTTCGGGTGGAATGGGACGAAGGCAGCATGCACGACTTCGACACCACAAAGATGATGCAGGACTTCCGCGAACGCGCAAAGTCTCCGGGAACCAGCGTGCGGAAAGATGGCGATGCAACGGCCGCGCTCGAGACGGCTGCGAAAAAGATCGAAGCCGTCTACGAGGTTCCTTACCTTTCGCACTTGATGATGGAGCCGCTCAACTGTGTGGTGGATTTGCGCTCCGATTCTTGCGAAGTTTGGACCGGGTCGCAATTCCAGACCGTCGATCGTGCGAACGCGGCGAAGGCCGCCGGGCTGCCGAACGAGAAGGTCCAGCTCCATACAACGTTCCTGGGCGGAGGATTTGGCCGCCGGGCGAATCCTCAATCGGACTTCGTCGTGGAAGCTGTGTACGTCGCCAAAGCTGCCGGCACTCCGGTGAAAGTCATCTGGACACGCGAAGACGACATGCAAGGTGGTTGGTACCGTCCCGCGTTCCTGCATGCCATTGAGGGCGGAATTGATGCCAGCGGCAATCCCGTGAGTTGGCGATCACGTCTGGTGGGGCAATCGATCATGGCCGGAACTCCTTTCGCGGCGATGATGATGAAGGGCAAGGCTTACGACCCCGCGTCGGTGGAGGGCGTTGACGATCTTCCATACGCCATCCCGAACGTGACCGTCGAATCCCACCAGGCGGAAGTTAACGTGCCGGTGCAGTGGCTCCGTTCGGTCGGGCACTCGCACACTGCTTTTGCGGTGGAATGTTTCGTGGACGAATTGGCCGGGTTAGCCCAGAAAGACCCTTACCAGTTCCGGCGCGGCTTGTTGCAGAAGCAGCCTCGCCACCTTGGCGTGCTGGATCTGGCTGCGCAGAAGGCAGGATGGGGCAAGCCTCTAGCGAAGGGCATGGGGCGTGGGATTGCGGTGCACTTCGCCTTTGGCAGTTATTCCGCTCACGTCGTCGAAGTGTCCGTTGCGGAGGGAAAAGTTCGAGTGCATCGCATGGTGTGCGCGATCGACTGCGGGGAATACGTGAACCCCGGCATTATCGCTGCGCAAACCGAGAGCGGTGCGATCTTCGGCGCTTCGGCGGCACTTTTTCAGGAGCTTACATTCGCCAAGGGGCGCCTGCAGCAGACGAACTTCAATACTTTTCCGGTGATGCGCATCAATGAGTGCCCAGAGATTGAAACCTACATCGTCGGGAACAAAGAGAAGGCTGGCGGAATTGGCGAGCCGGGCGTGCCCTGCGCCGCGCCCGCGATTGCCAACGCGATTTATGCCGTTACCGGAAAACGCATCCGCCGTTTGCCCATCCGTATGACGGAGGCTGTATGACGCGCTCGCGGGCTCGAATTCGTTGTGCTCTGGTCGCTTTGATCGCGCCAGTCATCGCAGGAGCGTTGTGGTTTTCGCGCGGAGTATCGGCAGCCGAACCTGCCCTCGATTCCAAAACGCTCGTTGCCCGTACGGCCGTTGCCGGTGACAATCAAGCGCTGTTCACCGCGTTCGTACCCGTGTTGCGGCATCCTCGCTGCATGAACTGCCATTCTCAGGGAGACTATCCCCGCCAGGGCGACGACGGGCATCCTCACACCATGAACGTACGCCGAGGTCCCGTGGGATTCGGAGTGACGGCGGAGAAATGTAGCACCTGTCATCAGGATCACAATCTCACCGGCGCGCACTTGCCGCCCGGAGCCCCTGGATGGCATCTGCCCCCTCCGGGCATGCCGATGATATGGCAGGGACTGACCGACGCGCAGCTTTGTGAATCGATCAAGGATCCCAAACAAAACCGTGGCCGGAATCTCGATCAACTGGTCGAACATCTTACCGAAGACAAGCTGGTAATGTGGGGATGGAATCCGGGCGAAGGACGTACGCCGGTTCCTATGCCTCATGATGAATTTTCCACCAAAGTAAGACAGTGGCAGGAAGCCGGAGCACCTTGCCCATCGAGGTGAAACGACCCATCGATCTATGCTTCACACCTGGAATCAGAAACTCGAACAGAACCCTCAAGCCCATTGTGGGGTGCCCGCCGGCGGATTGTCGCTCGATCACTCTCGTCGGGTTCGATCGCACGCTCGCTTCTTTCTTCCCATCCCGCTTCCTATCCCGGTGCTCCGAAGGGTCTTTCGCCGCAAGTTTGTCATTGCTCTCAAACGTAGCTTCCGTCAGGGCCAGCTTGGCTTTCGCGGCACCCTGAAACCCCTAGCTCACCCCAGAGCCTTCTCCGCCTGGTTGCGAACTCTATACCGGCACCACTGGCACGTCTACTCCAATCCCTCCTTCGGAGGAGCCGAACCAGCACTGCGCTATTTAGGAAGCGTACTTGTTCGCGCCGCCTTGGAAGCGTTTTGATACTTCGCCAATGTCCTCTAAATTAATCATGAAATTGACGGGCGACGCCTCCGAATCGTGGGCAGCGGTTAGTTCTGGAACAGGTTCGATTTTCAATAGATTTTAACCCCGATTAGATTCGTCAGAGTTCTGTGACAAAAACCAGCTCAAATCACCTCGACCGTTCTCGGAGGGTCTCTGCAACACGCGAAAGCGTCCGTCGCACTTGCAGCTTTGTCAAGTCGGCTTATAGGAAGTGATTGCAATCGTTCCTGGTTGAGCCGAAAAAAACCGGGGACTGACCGAGTTGGGAACGCTTGGGTGTCAATCGAGATCAATTCGAAACATGGATGGACGGCCTTATGCCTGGAGGCCACGAAGAAGCATTGCCCGGCGTCCATTCTTAGGACGCCCTGCTACCTGGCAATCCCTTCGCGGATCTGTTTGAAACTGGCAGAATGGCCGCGGAATGAGCCTGGTACGTACTGACCGATCGAAGAGATCTGCTCCGCCCTTTACAATAGCTGAGGCCTGAGGGATCACCATGCTCTGCACAATCTCAGGCCTGCGCGCCTCAGTCCATGATCACTGAAGCCTACTCCGACCCTAAGCCCTTTCGCGAGAAAGCGAGGCTCGTCATTTTGGATCTTGACTGCTTTCTCTACCCTTACAACAAGAGATACCGAAGCGCCGTCCTGCGGGCTTGGCGGGAGATAAAAAGAGAATACGGCCTTCCCATCTTCCGCAGGAAAGTAGCACAAAAATTGATCGCAGAGGCTAAGCAAGAAGCGAACGAGAATCCGGAGGACGCATTATGCCGATGCATTAGCCAGCTGGCGCGAAGCCTCGAAAGCAAGGGCGTCCCCGCCGCCTCCGTGTTAGGCATGCTGGAAGCCTATTATCGCAGTAGGAAGGCAGCGCGCTGTGGCGAGGAGGACATTCGGCTTGATCAGGCCCTTGACCCGCCTTACAAAGAGATGATCGCCATGGCTTACAACCTAAGGCTCCTTCAGGACCGCAAGAGCGGGAAAAAAGCAAAACTTACGCGCGCAGCACTGCAGGAAAAAATTGTGGAAGGAGACAGGGGGATTACGCGGCTGTGGCACAGGCATATGGGCACTGGGTTCATCCGCGCTGACGCCCGACTGGCAAGCAAGATACAGCGGCTAACGGACGCTGGGGTTGAGGTCGCCGTTCTCACGCATTCCTTCAAGCATGGCGAGGGAGAGGCGATGGAAAAGCTGGAAAAGCTTGGCCTCAGAGGGGTGATTTCCGAGCATCGTATTTTTGGGGTAGAAGAGATTTCTCCCCATAGAAAGGGTATGAACCCGGAGGTTTTTGAGAAAGCGCTTGCGACCGTGAACCGCATGCGCGACCCGGCAGAGCCGATTCAGCCCATCGAGACGATCATGGCAGAAGATACGATCGGCAACCTGCACGGGGCGAAGAAAGCAGGCATGCAAACCGTGTGGGTGCCGCGCAGAGACAAGGGCATGCCAAATCGTCCCTCACGTAAGCTGGAGAAAGAGCTGGCTTCGGTCGATCATATCTACGCTACGCCGCATCAGTTTTTGGACGCGCTGGATGCTGCGATCCGCCCTCCAGAGAAGCTCTGTTAAGGGCGGGGGTACCAGAGGCGGGGTACCAGGGGGCGGGAGTAACGCTTTGGAATGTTCTCATTTCAGAAAACCGCGCTGACGTATTCCGTGACTCGACATCGGGGGCTCGCCACTCTCGCGGTTGCGCAGCCCGCCCGGCCACCAGTTCCAGTCGCCCGCAAGACGAAGGAGCGCGGGACCGATCACGATACGAACGAGCGTGGCGTCAATCAAGACGGCGGTCGCCAAGGTAAATCCGATCATCTTGACCACCAGGAAACTTCCGAAGGTGAATGCCGCAAATACCACGATCATGATCGCGGCAGCGCTCGTGATCAGGCCTGCGGTCCTAGCCAGACCCTCCGGGATCGCATCCATTTCACTGAGCCCGCTCCTTCTGGCTTCGAGAACGCGTGCCACCAGAAATACCTCGTAATCCATGCTTAATCCGAAAACGATTGCAAAGGCGACGATCGGAACAAGCGGAAACACGCTACCGGTTCCCTCAGGAACTCCCAGGAAGCTGCTTCCGTGCCCGTTTTGGAAAACGAAGACCAACGCTCCGAAGGAGGCCGCGACCGAGAACAGGTTGAGTGCGATCGCCTTCAGGGCGACGAAGACTGATCGGAATCCACAGAGTAGCGCAAAGAGCGTTCCCCCCACGATAAGCGCCATCACGGACGGAAAGCGGTCTCTAATAATCGTTTCGTAATCGGCGTTGAGTGCCGGGATGCCCCCAACGAGTAGGGTCGCGCCCGGAACTCCGGTGAGAACGACCGGGCCGGTCTTGCGAAGCTCCCGCACCCAATCGACCTGGTCGCGCAGGGAGACCGACCTGGCGGGTAAGACCTCCAGCAGCGCCGCTCGTCCGTCACTACTCAGAAAGGCTCGGCGCGTCTCCCGCGAGAGGTCACGGAGGGCAGACCGGTTGCCCTCCGCAATCGTAGTGATAGAAATCACGCGGCCACAGCGAGGGTCGCTCGCGAGCCGCTTGGTGACACGATCAAGCACATCCCACCCGGCGTCGGTTTGCGCGATGGAATCGCTTGGAAGTTCGACAATGATGCGCAACGATTCAACCACGCCTTCCCGATCCATCTGTCTCAGGGTGTGGAGGGCCCGGACTGATTCGGCCGTCTGCGGAAGCCAATCTCCCCGGGGCACACTGGTATCCAGTTGTCTGATCTGCCAGGCAAGCAGAAGCAAAGGAATGCCTGCCACAAAGAGGGCAAGCCAGGGATGCGCGACAATCACTTTTCCCCATCGTCGCCAGCGCTTCCCGGTTCTCGCAGCCCGCTGCGCATCTAACTTTGGAGTAAAGGGTAATCGGCCAAGATTAATCCGCGGACCGAGCCACGCCAGCACCGTCGGAACGAGAGTATTTGTGAGCAACACACTCATTCCGGCCACCAGGAATCCGGCGATACCGATGGAACGGATTTCGCTGATCGGAACCGTCAAGAGGGCTAGAAACCCGATGGCGACCGTTGAGGCTGAAACCAAGAGCGTGCGACCCGCCTGACGCGCCGCGATGAACGAGGCCGCAGGTCCGTCGTTCCCGGCGGAAATCGCTTCCCGGAAGCGGCTGACCATGAGAAGCGCGTAGTCGATGCCGAGACCCAATCCGAGCATGGTGGCCAAATTCTGAACCAGAATGGACAAGTGCCAGCGCTGTGCCAGGAATCCCGTAATCGCCAGAGTGGTCGCGATGGCAAGCTGGCCAACCGCCAATGGAATCAGGGCGGCGATCAGGCTTCCAAAAGCCACCAGCAGAAGTGCGAGGGTCGCGGGGATCACCAGACTTTC
>Ga0116117_1000126_pt1 | contig 26449 bp, 23 predicted proteins | sample June2015DPH_11_1_FD_89790 | JGI IMG/M metagenome (GOLD analysis project Ga0116117, IMG submission 89790) | Peatland microbial communities from SPRUCE experiment site at the Marcell Experimental Forest, Minnesota, USA - June2015DPH_11_10 | ecosystem: Environmental > Terrestrial > Soil > Wetlands... | reverse complement strand
TGGGCGTCTTGTCGAACCCGGAGTCCAGCGGTCGAATGTGGATTCAAGATGGACGAGACGACCAAGCGAACCCTCATGCAACAGTTTCTGGACTGTCTGGAAGTCACTGTCCCAGCGCCGGTTGTGAAACGGAGCCAGCAACACACCCTGAGCGGTCGCCAGCTTGATCAATTGGGCGATCTCGGTTGAAGAGATGGACATTGGCTTGTCTACGACTACATTTTTGCCGGCTTCAAGAATCTGCTTGGCTACCTCGAAATGGCTGCCGCTGGGCGTTGCCACGACGAAGAGGCCGAGCGACGAATCCGCGAGCATGGCCTCAAGGGTGCGGTGGGTGGTGATGCCGGGATAGCGCTCGGCGGCATTGTTGGTGTGGCGCTCGACGACTGAGGCCAGTTCCAGCCCTTCAACAGACGCGATCAGCGGTGCATGAAAGACCCGCCCTGCCATTCCGAAGCCCACCACGCCGACACGAATCATCGATTCCTCCAGTTAACCTTCAAGTTTATAACGGGTCTCGGCCAGTCCGTAGAGCCGTCGCCAGACCAGGCGATTCATGGTGACCACCATGGTGGCCATCAGAACGGTGGCGAGCAGCAGGACGGAAAAGTTGCCGCGATCGGTGGCAGCGCTGATCTGCGCTCCCAGGCCAAGCGTTTGAAGGGTCTTGTCTCCAATGTGAAAGTATTCGGCGATGATGGAGGCGTTCCATGCGCCGCCTGAGGCAGTGATCATGCCGGTAATCAGATAGGGAAAGATTCCCGGCAAAATGACTTTGGTCCAGCGCTGCCAGCGGGTGAATTTGTAAACGGCGGCGGCTTCTTTCAGGTCGGAAGGAAGAGCGATGGCTCCGGCGATGACGTTGAAGAGGATGTACCATTGGGTTCCCAGCAACATCAGGGCAATGGAGCCGATGCCGAGGCCGCCGCCCAATCGGATAAGCGCCAGCAGCAGGACTGGAAACAAGGCCGTGGCCGGGATGGAAGCAACCACTTGTGTGATGGGCTGAAGAATCTGGGCGAGCCTGGGGTTAAGGCCAATGGTCACGCCGACGGGGATGGTCCACAGCGCAGCGATGAGCAGGGTAGCGTTGACGCGGAGATAGGTGGCGCCCGCACCCAAAAGCAGAAGCCGAATTTCAGCCCAGCCGACGCCGTGGACGATCAGAATGGCGCGGGAAGCGCCCCAGAAGATGGCCAGAACGGCGAAGACACAAAAGAAGATCGTGAGCACTCGGCCGCCTTTGTCCGTTGGCTGGTCGACCGGCTGCACGACGCGGCATTCGCGGGTGCGCGAGAGCCGGTGGTAGATGCGCTCTTCCAACGTGCTCCAGGCACGAGACGGCAGGCTGGTGACTGCGCTGGGCCGCCGAAACAACGCGAGAATCGGTGAGGTGACGCGGGAAGCGGACTCGACCTGCTCGAATTTGAATTTGTCGCTCCAGGCGATCAACGGACGCCAGATCAATTGATCCGTGGCCACGATGATGAGCACTAGAACCGTGAGGCCCCAGAGCAGTGCGTGCGTATTGACGGGGTCGGCGGAGGCGGCGGTTTGCAGATAGCTGCCCAGGCCGGGCAGGCGGAACATGCGCTCGCCCAGCGGGAACATTTCGCAGGCGATCAGAAAGAACCATCCACCGGCGACCGAGACAATCGAGTTCCAGATGAGGCCAATGGTCGCAAAAGGCATCTCCAGTTGCCAGAAGCGCTGCCAGGCCGAAAAGCGGTAGATGCGCGTGGCTTCGATCATCTCTCTCGGAATGCTCTTCAGCGAGGAGTAGAAGCTGAAGGCCATGTTCCAGACCTGGCCGGTAAAGATGAGCAGGATGGAACCCATTTCGATGCCCAACTGGTGGCCGGGAACGAGGGCAATCATCGCCAGCATGACGCCGGGCAAAAAGCTGAGCACGGGGATGGATTGAAGAATGTCGAGGACGGCGATCATTCCGGTCTCGATGCGGGGGTTGTAGGCGGCCATGTAGCCGTAGCTGACAGCGAAGATCAGGCTGAGCAGATAGGCAATGGCGATGCGCACGACGGAGTAGAAGGCATAAAGCGGCAGCGCGCGCGCGGAGAGCGAGATGGTGACGGCCGGCACCGGGCGGGCGAGCCAATAGGTCGCCATATGAAACATGGCAAAGAGCAGAGCCAGACCGACCGCTCCCACGGTGAGATCAGTGAGAACGGGCCAGGTGCGCTCAGCTACCAGCGAGCGCGAGAGAGTGTGCTGAAGCTTCACTGGGCCTCCCCGCTAGAGGCGATTTCCTCGTCTTGCGCGTCGGGCAAGATGAAGCGACGGTGTCCGGCGTCGTAGTCGAAAAGCTCGGCATAGCGACCCCAGGTGACGGCGGTTTCGATCTGGCGCTGGCACTCTTCTTCGCTGAACTGTTCGTCGAGCATGTCGAGGAAGAACTCATCGGGAACGGTGTGGTCGCGCTTGGCCTCGAGCGCCCGTCTTATCTGGCGGAAGAGCAGGATGTGGGTCACCGCGGCTTCTCGGAAGAGCTCCTTTTGGCGAAGGATTTCTGAGTTTGCGAACTCCGTGCCGCTCGAGGTGATTGTCGCATCGCCCTCTTCAATTTGGAGGAAGCCGAGTAACTGCGCTGCGTCCACAATGGGTAGCAGGTCGTCGATCTCAAAGCTCAGGTCATCGGCTAAGCGATAAATGTCGTCGCGGCCTCCTTTGTCGAGCAAGAGTTCGAGCAGGCCGGCGATGCCACCGGGGCGAGCGTGGGGCAGCATCTGGTAGTGCATCTGGCGCTGGTCGCGCGCGGTGATCGTCTGATCGGGCGCTTCGGCGGGAACCACATCGGGCCGGGTCAGCACTTTGTAGATGTAGTCGACCAGCTGCGTGAATGGCTCGGATTTGCGGTCGCGGGGTTGAGCGATCTGGACCTTGAAGTCGGTGCGAATGTGGCCGGGATTTCTGCCCAGCACGATGATCCGATCAGCCAGCAGGACAGCCTCTTCGATGTTGTGCGTGACCAGAAAGACGGCTTTGGTGGGCATGGTTTTATTGGCCCAGAGCTCGAGCAATTCACTGCGCAGGTTCTCGGCGGTCAGTACGTCAAGGGCGCTGAACGGCTCGTCCATGAAGAGTACTTCCGGCTCGACGACCAAGGCGCGGGCAAAGCCGACACGCTGCTTCATGCCGCCCGATAATTCTTTCGGGTAGGCGGCTTCAAATCCGTCCAGACCCACAGTGTCCAGCATTTTCATGCTACGTTCGCGTCGTTCGTCAGGAGCGATGCCGCGAGCCTGGAGCGGAGCTTCAACGTTCTCTAGCACCGTAAGCCAAGGAAAAAGCGCAAAGCTTTGGAAGACAATTGAGACGTTGATCTCCGCGCCGGCAATCGGTTTCTCATGCCAGTAGACCTGGCCGGCGGTGGGCGTTGAGAGGCCGCTTAACATGCGCAGCATTGTCGATTTGCCTGAGCCGGAGGGACCGAGCAACGCGACGATCTCTCCGGGGACGATGGAGAGGTCGGTGGCGGAGATGACCTGAATGCGGTTCTGACTGGGCTGCGCGTAGTATTTCTCGACCTGCTCGGCGCGAATGATCGCTTCGAGAGCCGGGGTGGGGATCGTGGCCGAGGTCTGGCCTTCGCTGGGGATGCCCGCTTGCTGCATGGCTGATTCTCCGGTTGGGGTCCGCAGGCTGGAACCGCGGCTGGTGGTCGTCTTCAGTATATGATTGCGCGGTTACGGCGCGATGAACAAGAGATTACGAGATAAGTAGCGCGGCTACAACTCCCGCCGTCCCTCCATCGCTCGCGCCATCGTTACCTCATCGGCGTATTCGATGTCGCTACCTGCGGGAACGCCGGTGGCGATGCGGGTGATGCGCACGGGATAGGCGCGCAGCGCGCTCGCTAGCCAATGGGCGGTCGCCTCGCCTTCGAGAGTGGGACTGGTGGCCAGTATGACCTCGTCCACTTCGCCGCGCTCGACACGGCCCATCAATGTGCTGGTGCGCAACTGCTCTGGGCCTACGCCATGCAGCGGCGAGAGCGTGCCGTGCAACACATGATAGACGCCCTGGTAGCCGGCTTCCGCACCGCGCGCGCGCTCGACGGCGGCAATGCTGGTGGGCTCTTCGACGACGCAGACCTGGCGATGGTTGCGCGTCACGTTGGCGCAATATGCGCAGGGATCGACATCGGTGACATTGTTGCAGACCGAGCAGAGACGCAGGCTGGCTTTGAGGCCGCGTACTGCCTCAGCCAGCGCTGCGGCGTCCTCGTCGGTGGAGCGCAGAATGTGGAAGGCGAAGCGCTGGGCGCTTTTGGTGCCCACACCCGGCAGCTTCTTCAACTCTTCAATCAGCCGCGCCATCGGCTCGGCATAGCGGGTCACGGATTGCGCCTCCTGAAAGCAGTGGATAGTGGACAGTGGTCAGTGTGTTGAGAGCCGTGATTTAGCTAATTCCCGGCAGCTTGAGTCCGCCTAGAATTCCTTGCACGCTGGATTGTATGGCCTCGTCGGCTTTGCGGCCGGCTTCATTGACCGCGGCCACCACCAAGTTTTCAAGCATTTCCACGTCGGGCTTGTCGCCGCTGAGGCCAATCACCGCCGCCGGCTCAATGCGAATCTTGAGAAGCTGCTTCTTGCCATTCATGGTTGCAGTGACAGCGCCGCCGCCGCTGGTTCCATCGACTATCGTTTGGGCGAGTTTGCGCTGAACCTCTTCTTGCATCTGGTTGGCTTGCGAGAGCATCTCGCCGATTTTTAGCGGATTAATCATTGATTATTCTCCTACATGCCCGCGAAAAGCATACCTCAGGGGCTAAAGCCCACGTTCATTCTGTTGCTTTGCGGCACGACTAAAGTCGTGCCCTGACGCTTCTATCAGCTCCAATATGAGTTCTTAACGAGCATGATAGAACAGCAATTACTTCTGCCACGGCTCGACGACAGCGTGGCGGAACAGAGCTTATTTTTGACGCAGATCTACGACGCTGCGGACTTCGGCTTTGAATATCTCTCGCGCTCGTTGCACCATTGGATTGGCTAGTGCTGTTTCTTGGATGCTTCCCACCATAGGCGCGGCCATGGGCGTCGCACTCGACGTCGCGCCTTCTCCGGGAACCACCAGAAAGCGAGAGGGCGCGCCCAGCCGTTGCAACTCCTGACGAATAATCTTCTCCGCCGCGGCATTGACTGTCAAAGCCAGCATCTTTTTGCCCATGCCGGGCACCTCGATGCGGAGGCTCGTGCCGTCAATTGTCCATGTGCCTGATCCGAGCAACTGGGCCGCCGAGACGTGACCGCCCTCGACCAACGCGCAGCCGACGGCGTGACGGATGGCTTCGATGCTGGGAGTACTGGTTGGCGATACAGCAGCCTGTGGAGCCTTGGCCAGCGCGCCTTCGGTGAGCGTTTCTGTGTAGCCTGTCGCGGGCGCGGCCGTGACTAAAAAAGGTGTTGCGGATTGAACTGTGCTGGGTGCGGGAGCAGAGGTTTGCCGCTCCATGGTGGCCGCTGGCGAACTCGCTGGCTGGTTGGACTCCATCTTCGGACCGGAGCCCCAGCTTCCGCCTGCCGGGCCAAAGGGCGAGAGCGCTGGAGCCGCGGGCGGAGCAGCAGGTGCGGTTGCACGCGCCGGGCTTGCCGGGCTAGGCCGGGGGGCCGAAGTCTGCGCCGGAACGGACGGGCCAGCACGAAAACCACCCGTAGCACCTACGCCGCTCAGGAGTTCTTCCAACGGCAAGAGGCGCTGTGCATGAATCAGTTTCAGCAGGCCTAGTTCCAAATGGAAGCGCTGCTCCTGGCGATAGTTCAGGTCGTCGAAGGTGCGCAGCACGATTTGCAAGTTGCGCGTGAGTTCTTCTTCGGTAAACAAAAGCGCGGTGCGCATGGCGCGGGCGCGCTCATCGCCGCTGATTTGCAGCAGTTCGGTTTGCTCGCCGCCGATTTTGGCCATCAACGTATTGCGCAGGTAGCGAACCATCTGCCGAGCCAGCGATGAGGGGCTGTGCCCGGCATTCACCAGCAGATTCAATTGCTCCATCAGTTCGGCGCTCTGGCCTTGGGCAACCGCCTCCAATAGCCGCTCGAAGACTGCGTTCGGTACGGCGCCCATTAGCTCGCGAATCTGGACCGCTGACAGCACGGCGCGGCCATTTTCGACGGGAGCAGAGGCAATGGCCTGATCCATGATCGACAAGGCGTCGCGCATCGATCCATCGCCGGCTTCAGCCAGCAGGGCGAGCGCAGCGTCTTCGGCCTCAACCTCTTCTTGCCCGGCGATCATTTTCAACTGCGCCAGAATGTCGTCGAATTTGACGGCGTGAAAGCTGAAGTGCTGGCAGCGCGAGCGGATGGTCTGGGGAATGTCTTCAGGCTGCGTGGTGGCCATCATGAAGATGACATGCGCTGGAGGCTCTTCGAGGGTTTTGAGCAACGCGTTGAAGGCCGCGTCGGTAATCTGGTGCGCTTCGTCGAGGATGTAAATTTTGTAGCGGTCGCGCGAGGGTGCGTAGCGGGCGGCGTCGCGGAGTTCGCGAATCTCGTCGATGCCGCGATTGGTGGCCGCGTCGATTTCGATTACGTCGGTGGCGTTGCCCTGGCGAATCTCGGTGCAGGAGTCGCAGACGCCACAGGGCTCAGGCGTGGGGCGGGTAGGAGTGCCTATTTCGGTGCGGCAATTCAGTGCCTGCGCCACGATGCGCGCGATGGTGGTTTTGCCGATGCCGCGATGCCCCGAGAAGATGTAGCCGTGGGCAATGCGGTTCTGTGAAAGCGCGTTCATCAGCGTCCGCGTGACGTGATCCTGCCCAGCCACATCGGCAAAACGCTGCGGACGATATTTTCTGGCAAGAACCTGATAACCCATGGCTGAACCCGCTCTCTTTGGCTCGTCCGGCTAGAGGACGGCCTTGAGGGGATTGTATCGTTCCGGGGTGGGACGCGACGGAGTGGAAAATAATGGCGGGCTGGGTTCCGAATTGGCTACGACCGAGAAAAGCACTCGTTCCCGTATTGGGCGGCGCGTCTCAGGACTAGTCAGACTCTGGTACTGGATGGCTGTTTTGCGTCGCGGAAGCGTGGCTGAAGCTGCGCAGAATTTGCGACGCGCTTCTGGCGGTCCGCATCTGCTTCTCGAGAGGAGAGGTCCCTATCATGCCAAAAGCTATCCGTTTCAATCAACTCGGTGGTCCTGAAGTTCTTCATTTCGAAGATGTGCCCAAGCGCCAGCCCGGTGCTGGTGAAGTTTTGCTCAAGGTGGAAGCAGTGGGCCTTAACCGGGCAGAAAGCATGTACTATCACGGCTTCTACATGGAAAAGGTGAACTTGCCATCCGGCCTTGGATACGAGGCGGTGGGAAAGGTCATTGCCGTTGGTCCAGAAGTTGATCGCAATCTCATCGGCAAAAGGTTCGGCACGATTCCGGGTTATTCGATGAACCAGTACCCGGTGCTGGCGGAAGAGGCCGTCGTTCCCGCTGGTGTTCTCGCGGCCGCGCCGGATTCCTTCTCCGTGATCGAGGGCGCCGCTGTCTGGATGCAATACTGCACGGCCTATGGCGCGCTTGTGGCTTTCGGCAAAGTGGCTGCCGACGACTTTGTCATCATCACCGCGGCTAGCTCGTCGGTTGGGCTTGCGGCCATCCAAATTGTCAAGGCACAGGGAGGTGTGTCCATCGCGACGACCCGCACCTCGGCCAAAAAAGATCAGATCATCGCGCTTGGCGCTGACCACGTCATCGTCACGGAAAAAGAGGATCTGGTGGCCCGTGTGCAGTCGATCACCGGCGGCAAGAGTGCGCGGGTTGTCTTCGACCCGGTGGGCGGCGACTATATCAACACGCTCGCGCAGGCCACAGCGAACGGAGGCACCATCTTTTTGTATGGCATGCTTTCCGGCAAGCCTACGCCATTTCCCATGGCTATCTTTGGCCGTACCATTGGGATGTTCGGCTATACCTTCGGCGAACTGCGTGGCACGCCGGAGTGGGAAACCATGAAGAAGTACATCTACGATCGGCTAGCGGATGGATCGTTCAAGCCGAAGATCGCTCGGACCTTCCCCTTCGAGCAAACTGTTGAAGCTTACAAGTACCTTGAGAGCAACGAGCAGATAGGCAAGGTCGTCGTCGCTCTGTAGACCTTTCAATCGAGCGGTGCCCTGATCCCTGATGGCCGGAGTGTCCCGAAGCCTGCGAGTAAAACGGTCCCGGCAAATAACAAGGTGTCAGCCACGTAGTTGACCCCTTCTACGGCTAGTTCGGAGTGGATCTCCATGATCATGATGGGGCCGTAGAAGAAGATGGTGAGCAGGAGAAGAACAATCCCCGAAGTGGCGGCTGCGACGCGGATCGTAGGGCGGACGAGCAGTCCGATCCCACTGAAGAGCAGTGTGATTCCGACGAGATAGGCAAGTAGCGCGGGCGCAGGCACCCACGCGGGCGTGAGCTTGCCAAGCGGAACGCCGGGTACGAACCGTGGAAAGAGAAAGTGCTGGGCTGAATAAAAGATCAGCACTGCTGCGACGATACCGCGGCCGATTCGTATGAGCGCGATGCGTGCTGGCCTGCCGAGCGGCCATACGCTGCCCGCGAGCACCATTGCTCCGCCGGCGAAGGCCGATTCGCGTGTGACGATCGTCCAGAAGAGCCGCTCATGCGTATGCGTGAGCAGGTTGGGCAAGTGGATGGTGGCGACGATGATCACGAATAGCAATGCGAGCAGCGATGCCGACCAGCGCACGTGCCGCCAAGCGATGAAGCTGATGGCCGCGGCAAGCAGCGCCACTCCGACGAAGTAAGTCCAAAACAATGGATATGGCATATACCGCGGTACGGCGGGCATCAGATCGCGCGCTGCAAAGAAGTGTTCGGCGGCAAAAACTGCGAGAGCGGCGGCCTCGCAGACCGGCCCTAGCACTAGAACACGGCCGACGCCGGAGGTAGCTCGAAACCGAGCCCGTACAAGAATGAGTCCCGCAACCAGCGCGGCTAGCCCCGCACTGATCATCCCTGCCACCTCTGCAGTCATACTTGCCTCCTGCGATTGAGAACCCGAAGGGAGGCCGGATCAGGGCCTGTTTATTTGCGGGTCCATTCTCACGACTCTATTTTGCCATTGAGTTGAACAATTTGAGTGACGGATTGCAAAGTATGAGCCGCATAATTTGGCAAGGTATCGTAGAGCGTGAACCAATCTTCTGACGGGAAACCCTTGAAGATTACCATAATTTATCTGAAATCAATCGGTTATCAAACATTTCAACGTTTGCGCCTGGTGGCATTCTCTTTGGCGGCTTTCTGCAGAGCCCTTTTTGCGGCGGCTTTGCGGCGCTCGATCTCTTCTTTGGAGTACATGGTTCCGCGGCACTTTTTCGCGCCGCAATTGCAGAAGGCCTCATCTTCGCCGCCGTCGTAAAGGCAGTAATCGTAGGTGATTTCTTCGCCGGGTTCGATTTTGCGTAGGGCCTTGACCCAGACGTGACCGCGCTCCTCACTGGTTTCGCAGTTGGCGTCACAACTGTGGTTGATGAACATGGCCGTGCAATGGCCGTCGATTACGACTGTGCCGTCGCCGAGTCCAAAGAGATAGGTGACAGGCGAGGTCTCGTACGCGGCGTCGGCTTCGGCCTTGGTGAGGAGGTGGCCGGTGTACTCGGCGACGCGCGCGCCTTTGCGAATTGCCGTCGTGGTGTAGCATCCGGCGGCGTGGATGGCGGAAGAGCGGATGATGAGTGCCATGCGAATGTGCGATGCTTTCTTTGGAGCGGTATGAATCGCATCGTAACAGTGGACGGCGGTCGGAGGCCAGTTGTGCAGAATGAGGCGTAGAGAGATGAGAGGGTTATTTCCAGTTGCGCTGGGCTTGATGAGTTGCCTGATAGCTGCGCCGTTGATGCTTGCTCAGGCGTCTCCGGCGAAGGGCGATGAGCCAGCGACCGGGCAGAGCAAGCCAGCGGGCGAGGGTCAGAAGCCGGTGCCTGCATCGAGCGCCAATCCATTTCCCGAGGATACGAGCACGGTGCCGGTGATGCCTTCAAAGCCGACGCCTGACCTGCCTGAACGGACCTATGGGACGGAGCGCGCGCCATTGCCGCTGCCCGGCGATGAACTGGACCCGGTGCGCAGCCCAGACGACGCGGAGCCTGCGCCCTCGAGCAGTCAGACGGACGATTCCAGCTCTAGCCTTGCGGGTATGGACAAGCTGTTGCCTAGGCCAGGGGACGATCAACCCGACAAAAAGAAGGGGAAGCTCTCAGTCAAAGAGCCTAACCATCAGGAAGCTGCCTCGAAAGACATTGACGTGGGCGTGTACTATTTGCAGACCAAGAACTGGAAGGGCGCGCTTTCGCGCTTTGAGTCAGCGATGGTGCTGGACCCGGAGAATCCCGATGTTTATTGGGGATTGGCCGAGGCGGATCGGCACCTGGGCAACTTTGCCGACGCCCGCGCAAATTATGAAAAAGTGGCGGAATATGACCCGGATAGCCATCACGGTAAAGAGGCGATGAAGGCGCTCAAAGAGCCGGAGATTGCGAATGGAAAAAACACAGCGGCGGTGGCGCCCGCTACCGAAATTAAATAGCGATCAGAAGCCGGCCCAGCTCAAATAAGCCGCGAGGATGGGCTGACCCCACAAGCTGCTGACGATGCCGCCGATGCAGAGAAACGTTCCAAAGGGCAACTTGCTCATCGCCCAACTTTCGGAGCCGCGCCGCGCCGACGGAACCGCCAGCAGAACGACAGCGGCCAGCGCGCCGAGCATCACGCCGATTCCAAAAGCGAGCAGAGCGCCGGGCAAGCCCAGCCACGCGGCTAAGAGCGCCATCAGCTTGGCGTCGCCGAGGCCTATGCCTTCGCGGTGGCGGAAGAGCCAGTAGAGCCAGCGGATTAGCAGGATTAGGCCTGCGGCGACGAGGATGCTTAAGAGATGCATAGATGGTGCAATCCATTGCCCCCAATGCGAGTATGGAAAGCTGTAAGGGACCGATCGTGTGAATGAATCCAGTTCCACTGCACCCTCGTAACCGAATGCCAAAAGCAGGAAACCTGCGGCGATTCCCGGCAAGGTAAGAAAATTTGGCAGCCATAAGTGCTCGGCGTCGAGAACAGCTAAGGCAATTAGCAGCCAATAGAAAGCCGCCATCCCAACTGCTTTTGCAAGGTCGTAGTAGACACAGGATTGGAAGAAAGACAACCTTGAAGGAAAATATGGCCAGAAGAATTCATAGAGGAACTGCCAAGCTGGAACTGCCCACAACACTCCCACCGCCAGTTCCACCAGCGGATAGCGCCAGCCGATCCAGGCGTGGCAGGTGCGGCAGCGGCCACGCAGAGCGAGCCAACTGACGAGCGGAACGTTTTCCCACCAAGTGAGCGTGCGTCCGCATTGGCGGCAGTGCGACCGCGGCTGCACGATGCTCTCGCCCTCGGGCCAGCGGCTCAGGCATACGTTCAGAAAGCTGCCGAAGGCTAGTCCGAGCAGCCCCGCAAAGATCGTTCCCAAGATGCGAATCATAGACGAAATTGAGTATACGGCTTCATGGGCAAAGACCGTGGGAACCCGTAAACGGCCATCGATCATGGATTTTGCGAGCGGCTCTGTTGCGCCACCTTTGCGGTTCGCAGGCTGCATCTCTGGCTCACGCCGCACGTCTACAATCAATAGAGATGTCTGACACCCTTTATCTGAGTTTGTGGTATCCCAATCTGCGTCTGGCTGCTCTTTCCGAGAAGCTGACGGCTGTGCTGGGGGCGTTTGCCGAGCATGGCGGCGACGCGGTGGTTTATTCCGCGACCGTTTGGCCGGTGAGTTGGTGCGAATCGCCTGTCTTTCAGCAGGTTTACGGACGCAGAGCCGATGCCGCGGGCCAGCGAGGCGTGGCTCCTCAACCTGCCGTTGAAGAGGCGCTGGAGCTTCTGCACGACGATTATGCCTACGAGTTCCAGATCGGATGGAGCCTGTGGGAGTTGGAGACTGGGGCAGGCCTTGACGCACGGTGGGCGCGGGAAGCGCGATTGGTGCGCGTGGTGGGTTTTGGGCCGCTCTTCGATGAAGGCGCCTACGAGGCCGACGGCCACATCCGCATAGATTTTGGCTCGGACACGCCATTTTTAGAAGAAGACCTCGAGCTGGACTCAGTAGCGGCCGGGCATGTTGAAGAGAATGTGCGTCAATTAGTGGAATTGACTGCGGGGGTCGAGAAGGCTTCGGGAGCCACGGCCCGCCTGCTTTGGAGCGAACTGGGCGAGAGTTTGGCCCAGAGACTGGCGGCGCGGTTGTCAACACGGCTTGGGGGGGCGAACTGACCGTGCGATTGACCATTGAACGAATGCGCACGCTAGTTCTTGCGATAGCGGTTCTGCTGGTGGCTGCGTTGGTGATATTTCTCGCTGTCGGCAAATGGAAGAATCCGTTCAATCGCCGCGACATTCCCCAGCGTTTGGGGATTGAAATTCAGCAGGAGGCTAACGGCGTCACCTACACCCAGGCGCACGGCGGCAAGACACTGTTCAAGATCCATGCCTCCAAAGTGGTCCAGTTGAAGCAGGGTAATGCGCTGCTGCACGACGTGAAGATTGAGCTCTATGGGGCTGACGGAAGCAGGGTGGACCGCATCGAAGGCAGCGAGTTCGAATATGACCAGAAAGCGGGTACGGCCATCGCTGCCGGAGCCGTTGAGATTACTTTGATGCGGCCGGGAGTGGCGCCTGCTGTGGCGCCCAAAGCGGCGGTTGGACAGTTGGCGGGTGAGAAGCCGAAGAGCGCCCCGGTTGTGTCGGTGGCAGAGAATGCAGCTCAAGGTGAAATTCACGTGAAGACCAGCGGGCTCACCTTCGACCAGAAGAGCGGCGTGGCCTCGACCGGCCAGCAAGTGGATTTTTCCATGGTGCAGGGGACGGGCAGTTCGATCGGAGCAACCTACGATTCTGAGCAAGGATTGCTGGTGCTGGACCGGGCAGTGGAACTGACGACACGTCGCGGTACGGAGACAGTACAAATTCATGCGCAGCACGCTGAGTTTGAACGCGAAAGCCAGCTCTGCCGTCTGCACGCAGCCAAGGCGGACTTCCGGGGTGGGGAAACGACCGCCGGCGACGCAAAGATTCGCTTCCGGCGAGACGGATCGGCAGAGCGGCTGGATGCCATGAACGGCTTTACTATGACTACTTCTTCTGGAAGTCATCTAGAGGCGCCCACAGGGAATCTGGAGTTCAGTGAACGTAATCAGCCCCGCAATGGCCATCTGGATGGCGGGGTGACGATGAATTCGGTGAGAGAGACGGTTGACATGCATCGTGAGATGCATGGGAGCGCACCGACGGCAGAGCTGGAGTTTACTGCCGAGGGCGAGCTGCGCCACGTTCATCTCGAGCTTGGGGTGATGATGGACAGCCAGGAGCTCAGTCAGCGAACAGGCCAGCCACTGCGGCTTAGCCGCCACTGGCGTTCTCCCCTTGCTGACATTGAGTTCCGCGATGCGGGCCATGGCCAAATCGTTCTGGATGCGGTGCATGGAACGGGCGGCGTCGTGATTACGGGTGAGAGCCAGCGAGGCAAGGGAACGGTTGCGCCTTCCCGGCTATCTGCCGATGAGGTGACAGGCGAGTTCGGTCCCGACTCGGTGTTGACCGCTATGCGTGGTGCAGGACACGCAAGCATAGAAGAGACTACTGAAACGGGAACCAGACAGTCCACAAGTGGTGACCGGCTTGAAGCGCATTTTTCGGCAGCCGCCACGCCAGGCGCGACTGTCGGGCAGGGAAGCGAGGCACAGGTTCAATCGGCCACGGTTGAGGGCCATGTGGTGCTGACGCAGACGCCTGCCGCCAAGCCGGGCGCGCCGCCTGCAGCAACATTGCGGGCTACCGCGGGCCGGGCCGATTATGCGGGCGCGGGCGAGTGGCTGCACCTGACGCTGACGCCGAGGGTCGAAGATGGCGCTTTGCAGCTTACGGCCGACAAGGTGGACGTTTCGCGAGCTTCGGGCGATGCCTTTGCGCACGGCAACGTGAAGGCGAGCTGGATGGACGCAAGCAAGAGTCCGCAAGGTAAGCCGACTGGTACGGTGGCTCTGGGCGGGCAGGGTCCGGCCCATGTGGTTGCCGCCGAGGCACAGTTGCATCAGGCGACGTATGAGGCCACCTTCCGTGGGCAGGCACGGCTGTGGCAGCAAGGTAACTCAGTCGCTGCGCCGGTGATCGTACTGGACCGTGAACGCCAGACGCTGGTGGCTCGAACGACGAATGCGGCCGAGCCGGTGCGCGCAGTGCTGGTAAGCGCGTCAGCGGCAACTCCGGGCAAGGACGCTGACAAAGCTAATCAGCCGTCGGTGATTCGTGTGCGAGGAGGAGAGATGAAGTACTCCGACACCGAGCGCAAGGCGGTGATGCATAGCGGCGTTCTGGGCACTGTGGTTGCGGAGACGGGAACGGCTACCTCGACCTCGAATGAAGTGGAAGTAACGCTCGTGCCCTCAGGAAAGAGTGCCAGCAAGGACGGCGGACAGGCGCAGGTGGACCACATGACGGCTCGCGGGCATGTGGTTCTGACCAGCGAGGGACGGCGCGGAACTGGCGAGCAGTTGGTTTACAGCGGCGCTACGGGCGAGTATGTTCTGACCGGAACCGCGAATGCGCCGCCCAAGATGTCCGATTCAAAGCGAGGAACTGTGACTGGCGAGGCTTTGATCTTCCGTGGCGGCGATGATAGCGTCAGCGTCGAAGGCGGCACGCAGAAGACTACGACGCAGACCACTTCGCCGAAGTAGTATTCGTCGTGCGTGAAAAGAGCGATGCATTTCTCTGGAATTTAAGAGTAAATAATCCTCGCTGACGAAAACTTGGCTCATTTACACTGTAACCATCTATGCCGCTCTTCGAACTTACTCACGAATCTCTAACCCTTATTCCGCGTACAACAATGCATGAGCAGTCATTCAAAGAGCGCGACGACCTCCAGCGCCTTCTGAAGAACGCTATTTCTGTTATAGGCGATGACCTCTTTGTCCTCGCGGAAGAATTCTCGCAATGGGAAGATAGCCGCCGTAGGATCGATCTTCTTGCAGTAGATCGAAACGGAAAACTCGTTGTAATCGAACTCAAACGAAGCGAAGATGGGGGCCACATGGAACTTCAGGCGCTCCGCTACGCCGCTATGATTTCAACGATGACTTTCCAGCAGGCGGTCGCCGCACACGCAAAGTTTCTTGGCGACCCAAAAGCGACAAGCGATGCTGAAGCTGCTATTCTTGACTTCCTCGGATGGTCCGAACCCTGTGAGGACTTTGGAAAGTTTGTGCGTATTATCCTTGTCTCCCCTGGCTTTGACCCGGAACTTACTACTGCCGTCCTTTGGCTCAACGACAGCGGACTCGACATCAGTTGTGTTCGCATCCGTCCATATAATCTGCAAGAGCGTACGTTACTCGAAGTTGACCAGATCATTCCCTTGCCTGAAGAGCAGGATTACAGAGTTCGCCTCAAGGAAAAACAAGAAGAAAACAAACATACCACCGAATCCGGTGCCGATTTCACCCGCTACGACCTCACTGTAAACGGAAATACTTATCCAAATCTTTGGAAACGCAACATCATATGGCAAGCAGCAGCCTTGGCGGTCCAGGCAGGCATTTCCCTTGAACATCTTCAGGAAATCTTTTCAGAGCGGCGTTTGATTGTGGTAGATGGTGCTTTGATCGGAGAAGCGTTTTTGGCAGCAGCCGAAGCCAAGAAGATCTCTGAAGGCTACGTTTTCAATCGCCGACGCTATTTCCTCGAAGATGATCACTTGCTGCATCTCGAAGGCAAGACCTGTGCTCTAAGCAATCAGTGGAATATCACAAGTTTGCCGCTTATCGACGAAATTTCTTCCGTTCTTCCACCTGAAATGAAAATGACATACTCCAAAAGCAATTAACCCAACCGATTCGGTTTATGATAGGATGGTTTCATGCCAACCGTTCTGAGGATTGGCGCAATGCGGGTGGCCATTTACCCGAATGATCATCGCCCGGCTCACGTTCATGTCATTGGGCACGGTCACGAGGCTGTCTTCATCTTGAATGATCCAGTGGGTGTTGTTGTCCTCAGAGAGAACTATGGCTTCTCCTCACGAGATCTGGTCCACATTCAGGGTGAGATTGAGGAGAATCTGGCAGCGCTTTCGAGCGCATGGGAGGGCATTCATGGAACTCGATGAGCAAATCAAGCGAGCGAACCGGCGCGCAGTGGAACTTGGCGCATCGCATCCCCGCGCCGTGGGAGCGCGCTATGACAGGCGCATAGGGCGGATTGTAGTTCAGCTCAACTCCCGACTTGATGTGGCTTTTTCGCCACAGGATGCTGAAGGACTGGAGAACGCAACTCCGGCGCAGCTTGAGCCAATCGAGATTTCACCCTCTGGCTTCGGTATTCATTTTCCCAAGCTGGACGCAGACATTTATCTTCCCGCGCTTCTGGAGGGTTTTCTGGGCTCAAAGCGATGGATGGCCGGCAGACTCGGCGCCACTGGAGGCAGATCAACCAGCGCGGCCAAAGCTTCGGCTGCGCGCAAGAACGGAAGGGCGGGCGGCAGGCCGCGAAAGGCAGCAATTGCGGCTCCGGCTAGCGTGTCTTAAATCTATTTCAAAGCACTCAAACTTGAGAAAAGCAGAAGCCAATCCTATGACTTGCTACGCTCGCAGAGGATGACAGATTTGTTTTGGGCTCAGGATGATAGATTTGTCTGTTAGCGCATTGACGGGATGATCGACTTGATGGAAACACTGATCGCTGAAGGAATCTGCAAGAGCTATAAGGGACGGCAGGTGGTCCGCGGGGTTGACTTGAGGATCTCGCGCGGCGAGGTTGTGGGCCTGCTGGGGCCGAACGGCGCCGGCAAAACCACCATTTTTTACATGATTGTAGGACTGGTGCAGCCCGAGAGCGGGCGCGTGATGGTGGACGAGGTCGAAATCACGCAAACGCCCATGTACCTGCGGGCACGCAATTTCGGCATCAGCTATCTGCCCCAGGAGCCTTCGGTCTTTCGCAAGCTCACGGTCGAAGAAAATATTCTGGCGGTGCTGGAGGCGCAGCCCTTGGGCAACCGGGAGCGGCGGGTGAGGGCCGAGCGGCTGATTCACCAATTGAATCTGGGCCACATTCGCACTACGCGGGGCTATGCGCTTTCGGGCGGTGAACGCCGCCGGGTAGAGATCGCGCGCTCGCTGTGCATTCAACCAAACTTCATCCTGCTGGATGAACCGTTCAGCGGCATCGACCCGATCGCCGTGCTGGAGTTGCAAAAGATCATCTTTGACCTGAAGGCCGGCGGCATCGGCGTTCTGATTACGGACCACAATGTGCGCGAGACCTTGAGCGTAACCGACCGGGCTTATATCATCGCCGAAGGGAGGATTTTCCGCGCCGGAACCCCCCATGAGCTGGGCAACGACGTGGAGGTGCGACGGGTTTACTTGGGGGAGGGCTTTACGCTGGGATAAAGTAATCTGCGTTTCGTCAATCCCTCTATGCTGAAAGCTGTACAAAGTTTTTCACAGAGCGATTTTGGGACTGAGGTCCGCCCAATACGGAACGGGCGGATCAAATTGTGGCATTTTAACCTTTAGCATCTTTCTCACCAAAGTACACTGTCGGTGAGTCGAAACGGGAATGAGTCCCTCATATGGCGCTGCTGCAACCCAAATTGAGTCTGAAAGTCTCACAGCGTCAGATCCTGACTCCTGGCTTGATGCAGATGGTGAGCGTGCTGGCGCTCAACAAGTTGGAACTGAGGGAGATGATCGATGCCGAGATGGTGGAGAATCCCGTCCTGGAGGAGATTGACGAGACGGTTCCGATGCTGGATGAGGTTGCGGGCCGCCAGGAACGCCTGGAGCGCGGGATCGAGGAGCGCTTGGCGCCTGGGGTTGAAGAGCCTGCGGCTCAACCGAAAGATTCCTTCAACGAAATCGATTTTGGATCTTACTTCCAGGATTACCTGGATCCCGGCTATCGCACACAGCCGGAGTATGAAGAGAGTGACAAGCCTTCGTTTGAGAACTTCCTTTCGCAGCCTACTACTCTCGCCGATCATCTGGCGTGGCAGTTGGGGGCTCTGACCCTGGAGCCCAAGCTGCGTGAGGCGGTCGAATTCATTATCGGCAACCTGGAGGACGGCGGATACCTGGCCAGCAGCGAAGAAGAACTCGCCGCCGCGTTCCTCACAACCCAGGGAGAAGCTGAAATGGAAGCGGCGCTTGAGTTGCTGCGCCGCGGCATCGACCTGGTGCAGCACCTTGACCCCGCCGGGGTTGGCGCCCGCGATTTGCGAGAGTGCCTGCTGATCCAGATTGCCGCACAGCAGCAAGAGTTTGCCCAGTTATTTGCCCGTCAAGCGGCCGAACCGGATGAAATTGACGAAGATGTCCATCTTAGTTTCCGCGCGGAGGCCGAAGAGCGGCTTGAGGACCGGCGGCGCAGCATGGAGGTGGCGGCGCTGATTGTGGACCGGCACCTGCATATGCTGCAGAAGCGGGACGTGAAGGAACTGGCGCATGCCGCCCAGATATCGGCCACCGAGGCGCACGCGGGGATTGAGTTCATTCGTACTCTTGATCCCCGGCCCGGCCGCCAGTATAACCGCGAGCAGTCGCGGCTGATCGAGCCGGACGTGGTCTTTATCAAGCGCGGCGGGGAGTGGATCGTCTCGATGAATGAGGAGGATATGCCCAGCCTGAGGCTCAGCCGGCGCTACCGGCAGATGCTGACAGCCGAGAGCACAGACAAAGAGGTCAAGGATTATGTGAAGGAGCGCTTTCGGTCGGCGATGCAACTGATGCGCAATATTGCGCAGAGGAAGAGCACGATCTTGAGGACATGCGAAGTCATCGTGCGTCGCCAGCAGGATTTTCTCGAGATCGGAATCGAGGCGTTGCGTCCGATGATGATCAAGGAAGTGGCCGAGGAGATCGGAGTTCATCCTTCGACGGTGAGCCGCGCGGTGGCCAATAAATATGCGCATACCCCGCAGGGAGTTATTGAGCTCCGCTTTTTCTTTTCCGAGGGATCGAACGGGCCCGAGGGCGCTGACACGCCGCTATTGGTGCTCAAGCGCAAAGTTCGCAAGCTGATTGAAGAGGAGGATGCGCGCCACCCGCTGACCGACGATCAGTTGGCCGCCATGCTGCAGGCCCAAGGCATTCAACTCACTCGCCGCACGGTGGCGAAGTACCGCGAGGATATGAACATTCCTTCAACACACCAGCGCCGTCGCCGCGACGGATAGACGAGCAGGGAACTGAGCGATTGTTCTGCAGATTTCCGGATCGGCTTCACCTGTTACGGGGTAGGAATCACCGAACCCTGCGTTCCAAAGCTACGGTGTACGGATTTCAGGGAATTGCTGTAGAATCCATTATCTCCGGCAGATAGAAGATGCTGCGAGAACAAGAAGCGGAGGCTGACCATGGAAGTGGAGTATACCGCGAGACAAGTGAAGATCTCCAAGGCGCTGCGTGTGCAGGCCGAGGAGGGAATGGAACGGATCGCCCGGATTTTGGGCAAGAGCGCGCGCGCCAGCATTGTTTTCGGAGCGCAGAAGCGTCTGCAAATTGCCGAGCTAACGATACAAGCCCGGCTGCAGACGATCGTGGCAACAGGCAAGGCCGACACGCTGGAATCAGCGTTGCGCCAGGCTCTGGAACACGCTGAGAATCAAGCGCGCCGCCATCGCGACCGGCGGATCGAGAGCAAACGTCTGCCCAAGGAGGAGAAGGTGCTCTCAGCGCCTCCGGTTGCCCGGCCAAAATCGCGTGCTGCGCAAACGGAGTCAGGGGCGGCGGAGGCGAAGCCCGTCCGCGCGCGCAAGACGGCCAGCGCGGCGATCACGGTGCACTCATTTCCAGCGGGCAAGACAGTTGTCGAGCCGCATATTGTCTCAAGTTCCGAGGCTATCGCTCTGAAGGCCATGACGATCGAGGAGGCAGTCAAAGAAACCGAATTTCGCGACCGCGACCTTTTGATCTTTCACAATTTATCGGGAGAGTTATTTGTCCTCCATCGCCGCCGCGACGGCCAGATGGAACTGGTGGAGCTTCCATAGTCTTTAGACAAGTACATAGAGGAATGCAGGCTTGAATCTTCCGGAAAACTCGTACTCCGCCAATCAGCGGATGATGGAGGACGTGCTCGCCTGCATTCCTGACGCCGTGGTTGTTCTGCGCGGCAAGCGCATTGCGTATGTCAACGCGGCCTTCACGCGGATCTTCGGCTATACGGCGGAAGAAGCTATCGGAGGCAATCTGCGGGAGCTCATTGTGCCGGAAGCGCGCCAGCAAGAGATCGCGCTGCTGCGCAAGACCATGGAGGAATTCGGAAGCGCGTCGCTCGACACGGTACGCAAGAACAAAGAAGACGCACTGATGGAAGTCGCTCTAGAGGTGCGCCCGCTCGCTGAGAATGGGGAGAAGGCTGGTCTTGTGATTACCTTCCGCGACATCGGCGTGCGCAAGCGGATGGAAGCCAAGTTGCAACATGACGCCCTCCACGACACGCTCACGGGATTGCCGAATCGCGCGCTGTTTCTCGATCGCTTGAATCAGGCGTTTATCCAGAGGTCGCGCCGCCGTGGTCAGAATTGCGGTGTGCTCTTTCTGGATCTGGACCGCTTCAAGGAGATCAACGATTCACTGGGTCACGCGGCGGGCGATGAGTTATTGATCGCGGTAGCCGAGCGGCTGTGTGGCGCGCTGCGTCCCCAGGACACGGCAGCCCGGCTGGGCGGCGACGAGTTTGCCATACTGGTAGAGAACATCCGATCGATTGCCGACATCAAGCGTGTGGCCAGTCGTGTTCTGCAAGCGATGGAGCCCGAGTTCAAGGTCTGCGGCCGCACTCTGCGAGCCTTCGCCTCGATAGGCGTAGCGATGGCCGCACCGGACCACGTGGCTCCCGAGATGCTGATCCGCGACGCTGATTTTGCCATGTATCATGCCAAGCAGGACGGCGGCGGACGCTTCGAAATCTTCGACAAGCAGTTGGAAGTTGCGGCTACCAGCCTGCATGAGCTCGAGCAGGAGTTGCGCCGGGTGCTGGACGAGCACCAATTCGAGGTCTGGTATCAGCCGATCTGCGGCCTCAGCAGCGGCAAACTCGAAGGCTTTGAGTCGCTGCTCTGCTGGCGCCGCGCGGATGGAACTGTGGCCACCTTCAGCGATCTGCAGGCGATTGCAGAAGAGACCGGGCTCTCGATCAGCCTGGGTCGCGAGAAAATGGGCCTGGTCTGCAGGCAGTTGCAGATCTGGACGGAGGCACTGCCGCAAATCGAGCTGACCCTGGCGACCAACGTGACGCTACGTCAGTTCTACCATCCTGATTTTGTGGCGCAGTTGAAAAAGACGCTGGCGGCCACCGGGGCTGATCCGGCGAGGCTTCTGCTGGAGATTGGGGAGGCGACGTTGAGCGAGAACCCCGATGCGGCCCTTGCCGTATTTGAACGCCTGCTCGACTGCAACGTGCGCTTGGCGGTGGGTGATTTTGGTTCGGGACTGGCGCCTTTGAACCACTTGGTGCGGCTGCCTCTCGACGTGCTAAAACTGGAACCCAGGCTGACCTTGGCCGCGACCCATACGGGCCGCCAGGTGGCCGTCCTGGAATCGCTGATTCAGTTGGGCTCCAAGTTGGGTGTGCAGGTAATCGCACAAGGGATCGAGACCCAACAGCAGTTGGAAGCGCTGGTTCGGATGGGTTGCGAAGTGGGACAGGGGCCGCTATTGTCACCGGCATTGGATTTGTCTCACGCACAAAGATTCGCTGAGCGTGGCACGTGGAAGTTTGCGCCGGAAGCTTGAGCCGGGAACCTCGTCCCGCATGTTGGCTGGGTCATGTGTAGCAAGACGTATTTCCATTCTTCGGCCGAATCCGAGCGCGGAGGCCGCCTCTCAGTGTAGGATGGTGCCCATGAGGCCTTCGAAGCCCATATCCCGGCAGACGTCTGTGCGCAATGGCGCCAGAGCGGACAAGACGGTGGAGAAGTTGGATAAGGCCTGCAAGGAACTGATCATCGTAACCGGAATCTCTGGCTCGGGCAAGGCATCAGCGCTCAGGGCTTTCGAGGATCTGGGCTTTCACGCTGTCGACAATCTGCCCTTGGAATTGCTGCCCGATTTTGCCGCTTTGGTTGAGAAATCCGCAGAGATTCAGAGCGCTGCGATTGTGGTGGATGTGCGCGAGGGACAGACTCTCGACCGCCTGCCGGAGATTCTTAAAAGTGTGAAGAGGCTACTCAGCACGCGCGTAGTCTTTCTTGATGCGCAGGATGCGGTGCTGGTGCGGCGCTACTCGGAGACGCGGCGGCCGCATCCGCTGGGCAAGCAAGAAACAGTCTCGCGCTCGATCGTCGAAGAGCGGCAGTTGCTGGACCCCATCCGCAATGTTGCGGACACGCTGATCGACACCTCGAACTATAACGTGCATGAGTTGCGCGCCCAGATCCAGACACGCTTCGGCAACGAGGAGGAGAGCAAGCGCCTGCTGGTCTCGTGTCTTAGTTTTGGCTTCAAGAACGGCGTGCCGCTGGATGCGGATATGGTCTTCGATGTACGCTTTCTTCCCAACCCTCATTTTGTTCCGGAGTTTCGCAAACTAACCGGCCTCAACCCGAAGGTGGCCGCTTATGTGAGGGGTTTTCCGCAGACTTTGGAGTTTCTTGAGCGGGTCAAGGAGTTGTTGCTTTACCTGTTGCCGCACTATGTCGAAGAGGGCAAGAGTTATTTGACGGTCGCCTTTGGCTGCACGGGGGGACAGCACCGCAGCGTGATGATGGTTGAGGAGATCACTGCGGCGCTGAAGGTGGCCGGGTACCAGGTGAAGGCCCTGCATCGGGACACGCCGCGGTGACCGACAATCTGATCCTGATTACGCTGCTGGTAAAGCTGGGCGTGGTGGCTTCGGTGGCTAGCGTCTTGGCGCGGGTCACGACGTTCAGGCGGTTGTTCTTCGCCGAGCAGCGGCGGCCCCGACAGACTCTGGCGTTGCTGGCGTTCTTTCTGGTTCCTCTGACGCTGGGCGTATGGATTCGCATCGCGGTGCCCAACTTTCTGGCGGCTGACATCTCATTCGAGACGGTTATCCTGCTGGGGTTGCTGTTGGGCCCTGAGTGGGCAATGCTGGGCGGCGCGGTGTTGTCTGGGCCAGCGGTGTACCACCACGAGTTTCTTGCTCTGCCCTTCAATGTTGCCCTGGGTCTGGCGGCTGGCTTGCTGGGACGCTTTGTTGAGAAAGAAGAGATCTGGTCTTTCACGCCATTGATTGACCTGAGCCTCTACCGCTGGATTCGCCGCAACGTGATCAAGCCGCGCATCGACCGCCAGTTTCTCATGCTGTTTCTTATTGTGGCCGCTGAAGCCTGTCGTGACTGGATTGCCCACACCTACCCTCATCGGCTCTTTGCATTGCTCGCGAGCAGGCTTTGGGTGCAGGCACTGGTGTGGCTATGCGCGCCGATCAGCGTTGGTATTGCGTTGAAAGTGTGGAACGCTCTGCGCATCGAGATGAAGCTGGAAGAGCAGAAGCGCCTGTTGCTGGAGGCTCGCCTGGATGCGCTGCAACGCCAGATCAATCCGCACTTTCTGTTTAATACGCTCAACTCCATTGCCTCACTGGTGCGGATGAAGCCGGAGTTGGCTCGCGAGATGATCGTGAAGCTGGGCAATATTCTGCGCGCGTTGCTCAAGGATCATGACAGCTACGTTCCACTGAGTGAAGAGCTGAGCTTTACCGACGATTATCTTGACATTGAAGTGGTGCGGTTTGGCGCAGACAAGCTGCGCGTGGAAAAGGAGATTGATCCGCGAACGCTGGAGGTTCTGGTACCGAGCATTCTGCTGCAGCCGCTGATTGAAAACAGCATCAAGCATGGACTAGAGCCGCGGCTGAAAGGTGGAACGGTCACGCTACGCAGCCGGCTCGATGGAGATCGGGTGCGGATCGAAGTGGCCGACGACGGCGTCGGCATGGGCAACCGCCCGGCCACGGCGCTCAGCCGCCGCGGCGCCGGCATCGGCATGAAGAACGTTCAGGAGCGGTTGGAAGTGCTTTATGGCAATGAGGCCAAGTTCAGCGTGGTCAGCAATCCGGGGCGCGGCACGCTGGTCTCGATTGAGATTCCGGCGAACTTGGCAGATGTGCAGTAAGCCGGTCGAAAAGTGATCGACAAAATATGGTAATGATCTGCAAAACGGAAATCAGTCTTTTGGCTGCATATTCATATTCTGGTATGGCTCTGACTGTATGTTGTTGAAAATATCCCTGATTCTCGCAATTGTTTAAATTATCTGCAAGAAAACAGGGCCAAAAATAAATATCGTATAGGAGGGTAGCTTAGAAGCAGGGAATAGGGAACAGGGAATAGGGAACAGGGAACAGGGAATAGGGAATAGGGAACAGGGAACAGGGAATAGGGAACAGGGAATAGGCGACAGATGGCGGGGCGGCTCTGGTTCTTGTTCACGCTTTGATTGTGCGCCTGGGGAAGGTAATCTTCTGCAACCGCACTGGAAGAAGTGGGTCGGCCTTGGCCTTTGCGTCAATGCGCCAGAAAATAGACTCCGATGCAAACCAGCACGGCAGCAGTCCAGCGACGCCGGTCTACATTTTCTTTGAGGAAGAACTTAGCCGCGACGGCATTGGTGACCAGAGTGAGGGAGGCGGTGGCTGGTCCTGCCAGGCTCAGGTTCAGGTGGTTGAGCGTAAAGAGCAGCGAAAAGAAAGCCAGGGCCAGAAAAATCACGCCGATAAAGAACAATGGGCACGTGATGACGGCGCGAATCGCGCCTTTCAAGCCGGAGTGAGCGCGAATCTCGTCCAGGTCGCCGATGGACTTCATTGCCGCGGCGGTGAGTACTTCGCCAATTGTGGAGCTGAGGACGACGGCGGCGATCACGGCAGTGGCGAACCAGAAACCGGGTTGAGGGGCAGGAATCGTCACAGCGACGGCTCCTTCAACAACGCAGGCTCGGCATTTTCGACGCGATCGGGGGTACCGGCTTCGGGCCTCTCTGTCAACGATGGCCCTCGCGCGACGAATCCGACGCCCACGGTAATCAGTACGATGCCGAACCAGCGCTGAAGCGAGATGGCCTCATGGAGCCAGAGGTGGGCGAGCAGCGCGACAATCACGTTGCCCATGGCCGTAGCGGGCAGCACAAAGGTGAGATCGGCCCACGATAAAGCGGTCAGATAGCTGGCGAAAAAACAGATGAGGAAGGCAATCCCAAGCACGATCCAGGGAGTGAAGACAGCCGCAATGAGCGCGGCGGGATGAGAGAGAGAGATGGGCGGCAGCGTGGTCATGCCTCGGGACAGGCAACTATCGCCGAGCGGTGTGCAGACCGAGACCAGTGCCAGAATCAGGTATTGCCTCGGCAAGAGTTTGGGATGGGCCATCGGTGTTTCTATCCTGACGATGGGGCGCTGGTTGGTGGAATCCCACCCATTCCGCAGAAACAAGCGGAATGGATGGGGCACGAATCATTTGTGGAACACACCGCTGGACCTACGCTCTCGCTGTCGCCTCGACTGGTTTACTGCGCGCAGTCTTGACCATCTTGTTGCGCTGCGAGCGCAGCTTGAGAAACGCCTTAGCCTCGATATATAGCCGGGGCAGATCGCGATTCACAAACGCCTTCCAGACCACGCGGAAGGCAGCCTTGGGCCGGAAGTAGTACTCGTCGTAGAAGCGGTGCACCATCTCCAGGACGTAATCCGTGGGCAGGCCGGGATATTCAATGTGCGCCATCTGATGGCCGCCTTCATCCATCATGGCAGCCGAGTTTACGATAAAGCCGTTGGCCTTGGCGTAGTCATAGAACTCAGTGCCGGGGAAGGCGTGCGCGATGCTGACCTGAATGGTTTCGCAATCGAGCTTCTTGGCGAAGTTGATGGTGTTGCGAATGGACTCTTTGGTTTCGCCGGGCAGGCCAAGGATGAAGTCGGCGTGGATGCAAAGGCCGAGGTCGTGGCAGTCTTTTGCGAAGGCGCGGGCGCGTTCGACAGTGGCGCCCTTCTTGACGTTCTTGAGGATCTGCGGGTCGCCGGATTCAAAGCCCACGATGAGCAGCCGGCAGCCGGCCTCTTTCATCGCTTGCAATGTTTTTCGGTCGGTGGTGACGCGCGAAGTGCAGCTCCAGGTAAGGCCCAGCGGTTTCAGCTTTTCACAGAGTTCGATGGTCCGGGGGCCCTGAATGTTGAAGGTGTCGTCGTCAAAGAAAAACTCTTTCACCTCGGGGAAGTTTTGCTTGGCCCATGCCATTTCGGCGGCAACATCGTCGGTGGAGCGTTTGCGCCATGCGTGTCCGCTGAGCGTCTGCGGCCAGAGGCAGAAGGTACACTGCGCCGGGCAGCCGCGCGACGAGTAGAGCGCGATGAAGGGATGGAGCAGGAAGGGCACGTTGTAGCGCGTCACGTCCAGATCGCGCTTGTAGATTTTGGTGGCCCAGGG